>SXGT01643535.1_pt1 | contig 13163 bp, 12 predicted proteins | sample 3176221 | NCBI WGS metagenome assembly SXGT01 (sample SAMN11356862, study PRJNA531348) | freshwater metagenome | isolation source: freshwater sample F1-120 | place: China: Fuxian Lake, Yuxi | collected 2017-12-25
GGCGGCGCGGGCGCTCGCCGAACTTGCAAAGCAAGACGTGCCCGACGAGGTCGCCGCCGCTTATCACGGCAAGCGCCCGAAGTTCGGGCCGGAATACATCATCCCTGCCCCCTTCGACCCTCGCTTGATCTCGGAGATTCCGCCTTTTGTTGCGCAAGCCGCGATGGATTCCGGCGTCGCGCGCAAGCCGATTGAGGACATGCAAGCCTATAAACACGCGCTCGCGCAACGGCTCGATCCGACAGCGGCAATGATGCAGCGCGTGCAGATCGTCGTACGCCGCAAGCCGAAGTGCATCGTCTTCGCAGAGGGCGAAGAACCAGCGGTGATCCGCGCCGCCTATGCGTTCCGTGAACTCGGCCTCGGCGACGCCGTGCTGATCGGGCGCGAAGAACTAGTGCGCGCCAACATGGCCCAGCTCGGCATTCCCGAGAACGCGCAGTTGCGCGTCGAGAACGCACGCCTCTCCGAGCACAACGGCGAATATACCGACTACCTCTACAGGCGGCTGCAGCGCTTCGGTTTTCTTCACCGCGACGCACAGCGGCTGGTGAACCTCGACCGCAACGTCTTCGCGGCTTGCATGATCGCGCTTGGGCATGCCGACGGCATGGTCACCGGCGTCACTCGCAACTACGCCACTGCGCTGGATGATGTTCTGAAAGCCATCGATCCGGCACGCGGCGAGCGCGTCATGGGCATGTCGATTGTGCTGATGAAGGGCCGCACGCTGTTTGTGAGCGACACAGCGGTGGCGGAGTTCCCAGACGCGCCGGAGCTCGCGCAGATTGTTTTGCAATCGGCGGCAATGGCGCGCCAGTTCGGCGCGATACCGCGCGTGGCCCTACTCTCGCACTCCACTTTCGGAAATCCGAAAATGGAGCGCTCGGAAAAAATCCGCGAAGCGGTATCGATCTTGGATCGGCGCGAGGATCTCGATTTCGAGTACGAAGGCGAGATGAACGTCGATGTCGCGCTGCATGCCGACATTCGCCAGCTCTATCCGTTCTCGCGCCTCTCTGAGCCGGCGAACGTGCTGGTCATGCCGGCGTTGCACTCTTCGTCAATCGCAACGAGCCTGCTGGCCACTGCTGGCGGCGCGACCGTCATCGGCCCAGTGCTGACCGGCCTCTCGAAGCCAATCCAGATCGCACCGCTCGGCGGCGCGGTGTCGGACATCGTCTCTTACGCAACGCTAGCGGCGTTCCAGGCGGCGGAAGCTAAGGGCGAGGCGGGCTTGGATTAGGTCGGAGCTGTGTCGGCTGAGCCAACCTTCTTTTGGCGCCACCATTCGAGGCCGGCCAGCACCACGGCGATCACGCCGATCCATGCCGCGAACACAAATACCTCCGCGAAGCGCTCAGCTTGTGCCGGCAACCCCTGCCCGCTGACTTCATCGACAAAGGCGCCGATGCGCGGGCGGAAGATCACACCGATGAGCATGGCAAGCGAAGAAAGCAGCGCATACTGCACGGCAGCGTAGTTCTTGTTCACAATCGACGACAGCCACGCAATGTGCACCGCGCTGGCAAAGCCGCCGGCGAGATTCTCCATCGCGATGATAGCCGTCAGGCGATTGAGCGGATCTCCTAACGTGACGCCGTCAAAGATGGTCGCACCCGCGCCTTGCACCGCGCCGACAAACCCGCGGAGCGCCACGTCGAACACGGCGCCGAGTCCCGTCCCGCTCAGAAAACCATCAATCCAAACGCCGCCCCGGGCGAGGTCAGCGTACAACAGATTGGTGGCGGCCGCGACGATTGCGCCGAGGATCAACGCAGGCATCCGGCCAATCCAAAGCAGCGCCAAGCCGCCAAGGCCGATGCCAGCGAGCGTCATCACCACGCCGATCATCTTCGACGCCACCGCAACATCCGAATTCGAATACTGCATGATGCCGACATAGAACGGGTTTGCGAACGAGCCCCAGATCGAGTCAGCGATGCGATACGTCATCGCCAGCGCCAGCACCGGCAGCGCCCAAACCCAGTAGCGCCGCACGATATCAGCCAGTGGCGCCAAGACCCGTTCGAACAGAATATCGGCAAAGGCTTTGCTGCCACTTACGCCCTCAAGCGCGCCCGGCTTTCGCGCCAGCCAAAAGGAAAGCCCTAGCGGCAGACCGATAGTGAGCAACAGAATCCATGGCGTCGCCGCATCGCGGAATTGCGCCGCGCTCACACTCGGATCGGCAAGCGTGTAGAACATAAAGCCCAGTAGCGCGCACGCGGAAACGGCCCAGCCGATCGCCACCGGAGCCGCGGCGCGCCGACGCAAACTCTGGACCGCAGGGTCGAGCGCCCTTGGGCTCATCGCCGGTCGCGGCGCCAAGACCGGCTCGGGCGCAGCAAGCGTTGCGCCGATCACCGCGACCATCAAAAACGCCATGATGATCCAGATTGTCGGCCAACCCGCTGCAGCATTATCAGCGACCGCCCAAAGATCAGCGAGCAGCAGCGCCACCGCACCGCCCATAATGGCTGCAAGCCGGTAGCCGAGCTGATACTGCACCGTGATTTTATCGAGCTGCTTATCGTCCGCCGCCGTTTCAATGCGCCAAGCGTCAACGACGATATCCTGACTGGCTGATGCGAAGGCCGCCAATACCGCGAATAACGCAAAGGCCGTGATGTTCACGAGCGGGTTGAACAGCGTCATGCCGAAAAGACAGAGCGCGATCACCGCCTGACAAAGCGCCATCCACGCGCGCCGACGGCCGATCGTGTTCGCAAAAGGCGGCACCAACCAATCGAACGCTGGCGACCAGATGAACTTGAAGGCGTAGAACAACCCAATCCACGACAACGCGCCGATGGTGCCGAAGCCAATACCGGCGTTCGTCAACCAAACCGCGACAGAGCCGACCAACAATGAGTACGGCAGCCCGCACGCAAATCCCAAAGCGGTGGCGATCCACACCGCACGCTTGGCAGCGGACGGCGGCGCTGGCTGGACGACGGCATCAGTCATGAGCGGGCCTTGTCAGATCGAGCGGATACAAAGGAACCTATGAGGTCATTGCCCGCTGAACGTGGCGGGGTTCGGGCGGTCGGTAAAGCGGGCTGCGACGGCGAGCAGCCGGCCGGCGTCGATCGGCTTGGTGATGAAATCATCCATGCCAGCTTGGAACGCGCGGGCGCGCTCCTCCTCGCCGGCATCGGCGGTCAGCGCCACGATCGGCGCGCGCGCCGATGGCCCCTGCCCGGCGCGAATATGGTGCGCGGCGGCCAGTCCATCGAGCCGCGGCATGCGAATATCGAGCAGGATCAGATCGAACGCAGCGGCGGCGGCGACAGTGACCGCCTCCTCGCCATCCCTCACATCCGTTACGACGCAACCGGCGCGCGTAAGGAGCGTGCGCGCCAACAGGGCGTTGATTGGATTGTCTTCCGCCAACAACACGCGCAGGCCAATCAACGATACCGGCTCGGCGTCGGCCTGTTGCACATGCTCGACCACAGCCCGATCGGCTTCGCCGAGCGCCACCTTGATGCGCTCGGCCAGCGAACGGCGGCGCACCGGCTTCAACGTGTAGTGTTCGAGGCCAGCGGCGCGGCAAGCATCGAGCACCGCGCGATCTTCCTGTGGCGCGACGGCGATCACAGCGCGCGCGCTACGCTGCAGCGCATCGATCTCTTCGCCGTCCGCGTCCTCGCGCCAGTCGAACAGGATCACGTCAGGCTGTGAGTCGGCGCCAACGATGCCAGCGCCGAGGGAGCCCACCGCCGCGCGCAAAGCTTGCGTCAAAATATTCGAGCGGCTGATCACGCACACTTTGATGCCAGCCAGCGACAAAGGCCGGTTCGCCTCGGACTCGGTAACATTGTGCGTAGCGAACGGCAGCTCGACCCAGAAACTCGCTCCGAAGCCTGGCCGTGACACGAGCCCAACATCGCCGCCCATCGCCAATGCGAGCTTGCGTACGATGGCTAGACCAAGCCCCGCGCCGCCATGGCGACGCGCAACGCCGGCATCGGCTTGCGCAAACTCTTCAAAGATTAGCGCTTGCTTTTCCGGCGCCACGCCGGGGCCAGTATCACGCACATTGAAGCGCAGACGTCCATTGGGGCGTGGCGCCAATTCGATGACGACGCCGCCGCTTTCGGTAAATTTCACCGCGTTGCCGGCGAGATTGAAGAGAATCTGCCGCAGACGACCGTCGTCGCCGACCACGCGGGCCGGCACATCGCCGCGCACTGACACCGCAAGTTCAAGTCCTTTGTCGAACGCCTTCGGTGACAACAGCTCGGCGACATCCTGCATCGTTGCTTCTGGATCGAACGGCGCCGATTCAAGCACGACCCTGCCCGCCTCTAAGCGGGAGTAATCGAGAATCTCGGTGATCAGATCGAGCAACAACTCGCCTGACTGCTTGATCGCGGCGACATACGTTTTCTCGTTCGGCTGCAAAACGCCCATGTCGAGCAGATTAGCCATGCCAAGAATGCCGTTGAGCGGCGTGCGCAACTCGTGCGTGAGAGTCGCGAACAACGTGGTCTTGCCGCGCAGAGCCTCTTCAGCGGCTTGAACGTGGCGCGTGATGTCCCGCGCGATGACCAAGCGGACGCCGTCAGGCAACTGACGCTCGGCCCACTCGAACATGCGTCCATCCGGCGACCGCGCTTCAAAGCGGCGCTCGCCATTAACGAAATCAGGCGGCTGCGCCCTGCCCCAAGGCGGCCGGTGGGGCCCAATCCAATGCCTGAAAGCGCTTCGGAACGGGGCATTGGCGCGCAGCAACGCCCCATCCTCCGCCAGCAGCGCGACCGGGTCGGGCAAGGCGTCGAACGCGTCGAAGACATAAGCTGCGGCTGGCTGCGCCATACTGCCGATAAGGCCGCCGCCCGGTTAAGAAACCTTAGCGAAACCGGGCTGATCGGCGCCCGCCCACTGCCGCTTCAGGCTGAGCGCCTCGGCGACGTGAATCCGGCGTACCGCCTCCGCCCCATCGAGATCGGCAATGGTGCGCGCCACCTTAAGCGTGCGGTGGTAAGCGCGCGCCGACAACGAAAGCGATTCAGCGGCTTTCGCCAGCAGCGCCGCACCTGGCGCGTCCGGTGCGGCGAGCTTTTCCAATGCTTGCAGATCGAGCGTCGCGTTGAGCCCTGCCCCGCGCCCAGCTTGCGCATCGCGCGCGCGGCCAACGCGTGCGGCAGCCTCGGCCGTGCCTTCGATTGGAGGCGGCAGCGCGAGATCGGTTGCGGTCACCGGCGGCACGTCGAGCTGGATATCGATTCGATCAAGCAGCGGCCCGGAGAGGCGGGCTTGATAATCGATCGCGCAGCGCGGCCCACGCCGACATATGCCCGCGCCAGAGCCGCCGCCACAGCGGCACGGATTCATCGCGGCAGCGAGAAGAATGCGGGCTGGGTATGTCACGTGATGATTGGCGCGGGCGATCAGCACTTGGCCGCTCTCGAGGGGCTGACGCAATGCGTCGAGCGCCTGCTGCGAAAACTCCGGCAGTTCGTCCAGAAACAATACGCCCTGGTGCGACAAGCTGATCTCACCAGGCTTTGCGCGCAGACCGCCCCCAACCAAAGCCGCCATCGAAGCGGAGTGATGCGGCGCCCGGAAGGGGCGCGTGCGCGTCAGCCGGCCCCGTTCGAGCAACCCCGCGACCGAGTGCAGCATCGAAACTTCGAGCAATTCTTCCGATGACAATGGCGGCAGCAATCCCGGCAAACGCTGCGCCAGCATTGATTTTCCCGCACCCGGTGGGCCGACGAACAAGATGTTGTGTGCGCCCGCCGCGGCGATCTCCAACGCGCGCTTGGCTTGCTCTTGCCCGCGTACATCGCGCAGATCGGGCACGGCGCCGCCAGCGATAAGATCGCCGCGCTCGGGCGGCTTCAGCGCCGCGCCACCGCGGAAGTGATTGATCAAGGAAAGTAGCGATGGCGCAGCAATAACTTCGCCGCCAGCCCACGCCGCTTCCGCGCCGCACACTTCCGGGCAAATGAATGCGAGATCCATGCTGTGCGCCGCCATCGCAGCGGGCAACGCACCCGGCGCCGGCGCGAGCGCGCCATCGAGGCCGACTTCGCCGAAGCACACGACGCCGTCCAACGCATCGTGCGGCAACGCGCCGATCGCGGCCATCATCGCGAGCGCGATCGGCAAATCATAGTGCGTCCCCTCTTTCGGCAAATCAGCGGGCGCGAGATTGACGACGATACGCCCCGCCGGAATGGCGAGCCCTATCGACGCGAACGCCGCACGCACACGCTCGCGCGCTTCGGAAACGGCCTTATCGCCGAGGCCTACTATGACGATTCCGGCTGTGCCGCCGGTGAGCTGCACCTGGACATCAATCCGGCGTGCTTCCAGCCCGGCAAAGGCGACGGTGGTTGCGCTGGCGCATGTCTGCATGGCGACCGACTTTATCCACAGGACAACGCCCGCAGCGTACATCCGCAGAACAAAAGCGCAACATAAAAAGAACGCAAACCCTAGGATCGCGATTTATCCGCAAACTTACTCCCAGGCGCGCGAGTGCGCCACGGAAAACCTTGCGACTGTGACGGATTTAATAGGGCGAGACGTAAGCCGCCGTCCGCTCTTCCTCGGCACGATATTCAGGCGTCGGCGGACCCGCAGGCTGGGCATAGTACGGCACGTCCGGCGCCCGAACTTGCATGAAGGAAACCACACGCCGAACACCGCCAACGACAGCGGCGATCTCCGCGGCGCGGCGCAATTCTTCTTCCGTGCGCGCGGTGCCCATCAGATAAACGTTGCCGTGAAACGTCTCGATATTGACGTTGACCGCGCGCACCGCCGGACTTGCGGTCAACCGCGTACGAATCTGCGCGGTTATGAATTCGTCCTGCGCGCTACGCGCAAAGCTTGACGGCTCGCCAACAACGATCTCGTTGTAAACGTTCTCAGCGGTGCGGACGCTGCGCGCAATCGTCTCTGCTGCTTGGCGATGCTCAGCCGTCGGCGCCGTGCCTGACAGCAGCACGTTGCGACTGGCGACCTCGACATCAACTTCCTGGAACGCAACGCGATCAGCCGCCATCAGGCGCATCTTGATCGAGTTTGACGCGGCGGCGTCATCGACGCCCTCCCCGATCGTGCGGTCTTGCACCGCATAAACGCCGACGCTCGCCGCCGTGCCAAGCGCCGCGGTCACGCAGCCGCTCGCGCCGGCGCAAGCGATGAACAAAAAGGAAAGAGCAGCAAAAGTGCGCATGAGCGCCAGTGTGCCGCGCGATCGTTTCGGCACACTTAAGATCAGCGACGTATGCGCTCATCAAACCAAGCGCCGCGTTCATGCCTTGGCAACAGACCTGAACCAACCACTACCAAATCAAAGCGGATCGGCGCGGGGTTGAGCCGCCAACGGCCGGCCAGCACTTGCGCTGCGCGCGCGATGCGTTGTTGCGCCATTGGCGTCACCGCATAGACGCCCGCTTCGTACGTCGAGCGCGCCTTTACCTCTACAATGACCAAAACGCCGCTCTTCCAAGCAGCGACATCGACCTCGCCGAAGGGCGTGCGCAAGCGATGGCCTAGGATACGATAGCCTTTGCACACCAGGAAAATCATCGCTTGCCACTCGGCCAAGCGCCCGCGCCGCTCGGCCTGTTGGCGGCTCACGCACGGTCCTTCAGTTCAAGCGCGCGCGAGTAGGCGCGCTTGCGCGCAACACCGAGATCGCGCGCGGCTTCGGCGGCCGCATCTTTCACACCACGCGGCAGCGCGGCGAGCAAAAATGCATCCAGCGTCTCGTCACTAACCTCACCCCTCTCCGGGGGCGGACCGACGAGGACAACTATCTCCCCACGCGGTGCGCCAGCGTCGGCGTAGAGCGCCGCCAAAACGGGCAGAGCATCGCGTCGCGTTTCCTCGAACATCTTGGTGAGTTCGCGCGCCACAGCCGCGGGCCGATCGCCCAACACCTCAGCCATATCCGCGAGCGAATCCGCCAAGCGCGGCCCGGATTCGTAAAAGATCAAAGTCGCGTCCACATCCGCAAGTTCGGCGAGGGCACTGCGCCGTTGCCCCTGCTTCGCTGGCAAAAAACCCGCGAACAAAAATCTATCGCTAGGCAAACCCGAAACCACGAGCCCCGCCAACATTGCGGACGCGCCAGGTATCGGAAACACCCGGTAGCCCGCCTCGATCACCGCACGCGCCAGCTTATAGCCAGGATCGGACACCAACGGCGTACCGGCGTCCGAGATCAGCGCCACGCTTTCACCGCGCGCCAGCGCCGCCAGAATTTCCTCGCGAACGGCCTCTGCATTGTGATCATGGTACGCGCCAAGCTTCGGTTTCAGTCCGTATGCGTCGAGCAGCTTACGCGCGACCCGGGTATCCTCTGCGTACACCCGGCTGGCGCCGCCTAAGATATCCAGAGCCCGCAATGTGATATCGCGCAGGTTCCCAATTGGCGTCGCCACCACATAAAGGCCCGCTTCCAGCGGTGGACTGGATTCGCGGGCGCCGATACGGTCGCGCGCAATCTCATTTGGGTCCGACAAAGGGTTGTCCATGGCTTCCGCCAAATCATCGCCGGGCTTGGGCCGCGCGCCAAGCGTGAAGACGGCCGCGGCGCTCAGCTTAGCCGCTTTCATGGCCGCCTGCGCCACCGCACCCACCAGCACCCCGCCCGGGCCGGGCCCCGGCCCTGTGACGCCGCCCGACGCTCAGGTGCAATCCCGCGAAGGCGTGACGCCGCCCTTCATGCGCGGGCGCGACATTGTCCGTGTCGGCCTTCTGCTCCCCTTCTCGCTGCGCCCTCAGGACGCCGCGGCGCTCTATAACGCAGCCGAACTCGCGCTCTTCGACCATGGCAACCAGAGCACATTGCTGATCCCGCGCGACGCCGGCGCCGACGAAGCCTCGGCCAACGCCGCGGCCCGCGCTCTCGTCGCCGACGGCGCGGACATCATCATTGGTCCGGTGCTGCGTGAAGGCGTGCTTGGCGCTTCCACCGCCGTGCGGCGTGACAATATCCCGGTCATCGGTTTTTCCTCGGACCGCACAATTGGCGGCAACGGCGTTTATCTTCTGAGCTTCCAGCTTGAAGACGAGATCTCGCGTCTAGTGTCGTACGCCGCCTCGCAGAACATCCGCACGATCGCGCTGCTCGCGCCGTCTAACGAATATGGCCGCCGCATTGAACAGGCGCTTCGCGCCGAGGCGCGCCTGCACGGCGTCACAATCGTTCACGCACAGCTCTATAACCGCACTGACACAGAAGCGACTGCCGCCGCCACCTCACTGGCCGCCGCACTACGCACACAGCCCGCGCAAGGCATCCTCATTGCTGAGAGCGGCACAGCGCTACGCGCGATCGGCACAGCTCTCGTTCGAGCGGGAGTCGATCAACGACAAACACGCTTCATGGGCACTAGCGTATGGGCTGGCGATGCTCAACGCGAGCCAACGCTTGCAGGCGGCTGGTATGTGGCGCCCGATCCGGCGGCGCGCACCAGTTTCGAGGGCCGCTACCAAACCACGTTCGGCGAGCAGCCGACACGTCTCGCCAGTTTGGGCTATGACGCCGTCGCGCTCGCCGCCCTGCTTTCGCGCGAGCGCGGTTCAAGTGGGATCAGCCGCTCGAGGTTGGAGAACAGTGAAGGCTTCGCCGGCTCTGATGGGCTCTTCCGGTTCCGCTCCAACGGCGCCATTGAGCGAGGCATGGCGATTATCGAAGTGCGCCAGAACGACGTCGCCATTCTTCAAGCCGCGCCGCAACAATTCCCGCGCTCGGGCACTTAGACGACAAGCTCAGCGGCGACTCTGTTTGCAACGATGCGGCCATGCGCCGTTAGGCTCACACGGCCAGCTTGGTACGCGACGAATCCTTGCTGCACGAGCCAGCTCAGCGCTTCCGGATCAATCGGCCGGCCGCGCAACGCTGCGATCCGCTCGACATCGACGCCGTCATAGATGCGCAAGCCCATTAACAGCGCTTCGTCTGCAGCTTCCTCACCGGTGAGTTGAGATTCGGTGATCCAGCCAACGCCGTTCTCGCGCACGGCGTCCACATAATCCGCAGGCCGCCGCTGTGCCTCCGTCGCGATGCGCGCGTCGGCGTGCGAGATGCGGCCGTGCGCGCCGGGGCCAACGCCGATCCAATCTTCGCATCGCCAATACACTTGATTGTGCCGAGAACGCGCCTCCGCCCCGCGCGCGTGATTAGAAATTTCGTACGCATCAAACCCAGCTTCGGCGCACAGCTCCTGCGTGAGTTCATAGAGTGAAGCCGCGGTCTCGATATCCGGCGGCGTCAGCTGCGATCGCGCCACGCGGCGCGCGAACGCAGTGTCAGGCTCAATGGTCAGCTGATAAAGCGACAGGTGCTCGACGGGCAATCGTAGGGCTGCCGTGAGCTCTTTGCGCCAATCCTCAACGCCCTGCCCCTCGCGCGCATAGATAAGGTCGAGCGAGACCCGCTGGCCCGTGCGCGAAGCAAGCTCAACCGCGTGTAGCCCCGCCGCCGCATCATGGCGCCGCCCCAGCGCCTTCAGCGCCGCATCGTCAAACGCTTGCACGCCAATGGAAAAGCGATTGACGCCAGCCGCTGCTTGTTCGGCGAACAGCGCCGAATCTTCCGGATTAGCCTCAAGCGTAATCTCACAATCCGACGCCAACACGAACGCTTGAGAAGCCGCATCGATCAGCCGTGAGACTTCGTGCCCACGCAGCAGGGATGGCGTGCCGCCGCCAAGAAACAAACTCGTCGCCGTGCGCCGGCCAAAGCGCGCGGCATGCGCTTGCAGGTCGGCGGTGATCGCATCAAGCAGCGGCGCGTTATCAGCGCCGCGAGCGCGATAGACGTTGAAATCGCAATACGGGCAGATAGTCGCGCAATACGGCCAGTGCACGTAAATGCCGAGTGCGCTCATGTAAGCGCCGCGAGCAGTTTCTCGAACGCACGCGCGCGGTGGGTTAGCGGCAGCTTCTCTTCGTGGCTCATCTCACCGAACGTGCGAGCGTGACCTTCGGGTTCAAAGATCGGATCGTAGCCGAAGCCCTTCGCGCCACGCGCCGGAAACACGATGCGACCGCGCGCTTCGCCTTCAAACACATCCACCGCACCACTCGGTTCAGCCAAGGCCAGCGCACAAACGAAACGCGCGGAAAAATCCGTCGCTCCGCGTGCCGCCAGCTCATCCTGCACCCGCTCCATCGCCACCACGAAATCCTTCTCCGGCCCGGCCCAGCGGGCCGAATACACGCCCGGCTCACCGTCCAGCGCGAACACTTCAAGCCCTGAATCATCAGCTAGCGCAGGTAGCCCAGAGGCCGCCGCCGCCGCCCTCGCTTTCAATGCGGCGTTGCCGGCGAACGTTGTTTCCGTCTCCTCCGGCTCAGCCAGCCCAAGAGACGCCGCCGACACCGCCTCGACCCCAAGCGGGGCCAAGAGCGCTGCAATCTCACGAACTTTTCCAGAATTGTGGCTGGCGACGACCAGCCGGCCGGTCAGACGGGGCATGATTTGCAACACTTGTTTGACTAGGTTGGCGACGGTCTATATCGTTTATCAATAAACCGGGTTTAAGGTCCGGGTCCACGAGGATCAAAAGCAGTCATGAAGGCCCTGGGCAAAGGCTCAATCGCGTCGATCGTGAGGACCGGCCTGCAGATAGCATGGGTCGTGCTCTGGGCCGCCGCCGTTGCTCTTGTCTTGGCTGCCATCGGCTACGCCGCCACGCTTGTCATGATCGCCAACGGCATGATCGACGCCAATATCCTGACCGGCGGCGAGGGCAGCATCCGCATGGGTCGCTCCGGCGGCAGCTTCGACTTGACCTACGACGGACCTGGCGGCGCTACTTGGCCGGTCGTCGTCCCTGCCCTCACGATTGGCGCCGTCGCCATCGCCGGCTCCCTCGTCATTGTCTGGCGTCTGCGCAAGCTGTTCGACAGCTTCACCTCGGGCGAGCCGTTCGCGCGTGAGAACGCCACCCATCTTCGCGTCATTTGGATCACGATGATCCTTATCGAAATCGCCCGCTACGCCCTGACCGCCGCCACCGCCGCGCTCGTCATGGCGGTCGGCGACGATCACGGCGTGGCGGTCTCGCAAGTTGAGGTCACCATCGACTTCTCGACTTGGGGCGCGATTCTCATTCTGATCGTCTTGGCTGAGGTCTTCCGCGAAGGCGCGCGCCTGAAGGAAGAGCAGGAGCTGACGATCTGATGGCGATCCGCGTCACCCTCGACCGCATCCTGCTGGAACGGCGCATGTCGCTCACCGACCTGAGCGAGAAGGTGGGCGTGACCCTAGCGAACCTTTCCATCCTGAAAACCGGCAAGGCAAAAGCCATTCGGTTCTCGACGCTAAACGCGCTCTGCCGCGTGCTCGAATGCCAGCCAGGCGAATTGCTCAGCTACGAACCCAGTGCCGACGATGCACTCGACGAAGCCGCGGATCAGGCGGCCGAATAAGGCGCGCCAACTTCAAGCCCGAAGCTCACCAGCTCAGGATCATCCAAAGCAGCGGCGGTGATGTAGTCCGCCTCGCCGAACAGTGCGAACCGCCGTTCGCCAACGTCAAACACATAGCCAACATCGACGCGATAAGGGTTCGTCATCGTGAGCCGGCGCGGATGAGCGAGCGTCGCGCCAATCAGCCATGGCAAATCAATGCCTTCGCTCGTCCAATCACGCGCAATGGCGGCGTACGTGTCGGGCTCTTCGGTGCGCAAATGTCCGTACGCAGCTTCCAGTAAGCTGCCCTCCCCGACGCGAATATCGGTCGCGCCTTCGAACCCGACATCGACGTAGAACACTGCGCCGCTCGCGAACGTGATCTCGATCGGGTCATCGCCTTCAAATGGCGCATGCCCCACACGCGCAATACGCGCGATTGGTCCGGCGCGTGTAAGCGCGCTGATCGCAGCCGCATCAGCCAAGTGCGGCTCTCTGCATCTCAAACAGCCGCGCGCATCCGAGCTTGCCGAGCCGCATCATCTCAGCGAATTCCTCGTCGCTGAAGGGGCGCTGTTCACCGGTGGCTTGCAGCTCAATCATCCGGCCATCGCCGGCGAGCACAAAATTGCAATCCACCTCCGCGTTGGAATCTTCCGCGTAGTCGATATCGAGAATCGGCGTTCCGCCAAACACGCCACACGAAATCGCGGCGACCTGCCCCGTGATAGGATTGCTTTTCAAAACCTTTTCTTCGACCAAATATGCAC
>SXGT01853856.1_pt1 | contig 13161 bp, 15 predicted proteins | sample 3176221 | NCBI WGS metagenome assembly SXGT01 (sample SAMN11356862, study PRJNA531348) | freshwater metagenome | isolation source: freshwater sample F1-120 | place: China: Fuxian Lake, Yuxi | collected 2017-12-25
CCAACCAACCCGACGCCTCAATGGAGCAGGTCGACGCCAAGTGAGGCAGCGAGGGTGATGACCGTCGCGAGGGGGAGACCGATGACATTGCTCGGGCTCCCGGCGATCGCGGCCACGAACGCATTCCCCGTGCCTTGCATCCCGTACGCTCCGGCCTTGTCGCCGGGTTCGCCGGTCGCGACGTACCAATCGATCGCGGCATCAGACAGCGCGACGAAGGTCACTGCCGTCTCGACGACCTCGGCCACGACCGCTGACTCGAGCGCGAGCGCAACTCCGGTCGCGACGGTGTGTGTCCGCCCGGAGAGTCTGCGCAACATCGAGCGCGCGTCGGCGCGGTCGACGGGCTTGCCGATGATCTCGCCGCCAAGCACCACGGTGGTGTCAGCCGCGATGATGAGCGCCCCGGGGCGGGCAACGGCGGCAGCCTTGTCACGGGCGAGGCGTTCGACGTAATCGACCGGCGCTTCTCCCGGGCGCGTCGTCTCGTCGATGTCGGGGACGACGATCTCGAAGGAGAGACCGAGCGACGCAATGAGGTCGCGTCGGCGAGGCGAGCCACTGGCCAACACGACGGCGGGGGGAGTCATCCGCCCGACACCGCGAGTTCCGCGTCGCGGTCGATCGGTCCTGTGCTGGCTTCGGTATCGAGCCAGCCGTAGGGGAGGGTGACCTCCTGGGGTCCTTTGCGCGTTCCGCGGGGGATCCCTCGATTCTCGACGGGGAGCACTTGGTCGGGGTCGCCGAGTTCGCCGACTCGAACGACCAGCTCGTCGTAGGTTGCGCACTCCATCAGCGATCGTCGGCGCCAGCCACCGACCGTGTAGCCGGTGAGATACCAGCCCAAGTGCTTCCGCATCGACAAGACGCCACGCGCCTCGCCGAGGTGGTCGACGAGGAGACGGGCGTGTTCGAGCATCGTTGTGCAGACATCGCCGAGCGTCGGAGGCTCGGGAACTGCGCGCCCTTCGAAGCTCGCACGCAGGTCGCGAAAGATCCACGGGTTCCCGAGACAACCACGCCCGATCACGACGCCTGCGCAACCCGTGTGCGCGATCATCGCCGTTGCGTCGTGCGCACTCCAGATGTCGCCGTTGCCCAGGACCGGTACCGTGTCGATCATCGCGACCAACTCACCAATCGCGTCCCAGCGTGCAACACCGGAGTAGAGCTGCGCGGCAGTTCGAGCATGCAGTGCAATGGCGGCGGCCCCCGACTCGGCGGCAGCGAGCGCTGCGGCACGGTGGGTCAGACGCTCGTCGTCGAGCCCCATGCGCATCTTGACGGTGATGGGTGCACCCTCGGCCCCGGCGACGGCTGCAGCGACGATGGCACCAACAAGACGCGGTCGTGCGGGCACCGCGGCGCCACCGCCGTGGCGGGTCACCTTGCGCACGGGACAGCCGAAGTTCAGATCGATGTGGTTCACCCCGGTCGCCAGCAGCCGGCGTACCGCTTCACCGATGATCGTGGGATCGGTGCCGTAGAGCTGGAGGCTCCGTGTCGTCTCGTCGTCGTCGAAGGCGGTCAGCTCTTCCGAACGCGACGAGTCCTCGACGAGCCCGCGAGCGTTGACCATCTCCGAAACAAGCAGCGCCGCTCCGTGCCGGCGGCACAAGCGTCGAAACGCGCGATTCGTGACTCCGGCCATTGGCGCGAGCACCACCGGGACATCGAGTTCGAGCGTTCCGATCCGCAACACGCGGCCCATGTTAGGGGTGGTGGCAAACGCGACTCTTCTGGCGAATCGGCCTCAGGCAGGCTGCGGCGTGTTCAGGTGGCGAGCGTTGTCGCGCAAGATCTTGCGCCGGTCGTCTTCGTCGAAAGCCTTGAGTTCCGGGACGTAGTCGAGCGGTCGTGGCATGCCTTCGATGTGCGGCCAATCGGATCCGAAGATGACCCGGTCGGCACCCATCAGTTCGACGGTCTCGTTCACGTCGTCTTCCCAGAACGGGTTGATCCAGACGTGCCGACGGAACATCGCGACCGGGTCTTCACCGAAGTAGCCGGGCATCTTCTTGTCGGTCTCGCGCAGCTTGCGGAACAAATCGGAGAGGAAGCCGCTGCCGTTTTCGACCGACGCGACGCGCAGGTTCGGGAACCGCTGATAGATCTTCTCGAACGCCGACGTGATGAGCCAGTCGTATGCAGCTCGTTCGATGGCGAAGGCCCGGACGCTTGGCGCCCAGACCCCACCGGTGAACTGTGCGCTGAACCCTTCGGCGGCGTAGCCGTTGAGCGAGTATCCGCTGTCGCCGGCATGGATCACCACGGTGATTCCTGCTTCGTTGACCCGAGCCCAGAACGGATCGAACTGCGCGGCGAACGGTGAGCGGGGTCCGAGCTCGGTGAACACCGCAGCGGGACGCATCACGATGTTGGTGGCACCCTGGCTGAGCGCCCACTCGAGTTCGGCCACGGCCCAGTCGAGATCGCACAACGTCAGATAGGGCGCTGCGAAGATCCGTTCCTGGTAGTGGAATCCCCAATCTTCTTCCATCCAGCGGTTGAACCCGCGAAAGGTGGTCGTCACGGCGAACGGGTCGTGCTTCAGTGCTTCTTCGTACAAGACCCCGAGCGTCGGGAACAGCCACACTGCTTCGAGGCCGTGTTCGTCGAGTTGCGCGATGCGGGCGTCGCGATCGCGGTACGCGGCGGGGATCGGTTCGCGTTCGGTCAGAAACTCCCACGGCTGTCGACCGTCGGGATTGCCGCGGAAGTAGTCGTGCATCGCGCCGGCTTTGACGATGGGGTCGAACGTCGCGTTCGTCACGGCGCGGCTGACGCGACCTCCAATGACGTGGTACTTGCGGCCGTTGATCTCCGACCATTGAACGCAGCGCGGTTGCAGCGCCGGGTCGACGTGGCGAGTGAACGCGTCGATGGCCTCGTAGTAATGGTTGTCGGCGTCGAAGGGGGAGTAGTCGAGTTCGCTCACGATCCAATACTAGAACGTGTTCTAGGAGTGTGCCAGGCGCTGAGTTCTACGATCCGCCGCCGTGTACCAACCTCCCTCCCTACCCTGGTCGCAGCGAGCATCGCTCGCGACGTTCCCGGTGGACGAGTTGGTCGTGTTGGTCGACGACGACCACGATCTGGTGGTGCAGCACGGTCAGGTGATGGCCACGGTGTTCGAGAACCTCGCCTCCGTCGACGGCCGGGTGGTGAGCGGCGCAGCGGGTTCGCTCGCCGAACTGGTGCGGACCCTCCCGCTGGCGGGATCCATGGCGGACCTCGTACTGGCGGCCTGGCGCAACGGCGCCGACATCGAACTCGACGAGGAGCGTGCGGTCTTCGCGGATCCCCGAGACGTCATCGTCTCGGGCACGACCTTTCGAGCCGGCCCCGATGAAGCGATCGCCATCTACGGTCGGACCGAGATCGTCGCAACGTGGCGCGGGCAACGTCACGCGAACGAACGCATCATCGAACAACTCGTGCAACCACGCCGCTCTCGCACCATCGATCTCAGTGTGGCCGCGCCCGAGGTGCTCGTCACCGCGTTCTACACGCCGGCCTTCTGCGCCGATCTCTGTACCGCAATCGAAGCCTTCGCGGCGTGGTCGCCCGACCCAGACGATCCGGTACCGGGCGTCGAGTTCTCGTTACGGGATACGCCGGCGTTGTTCGCGGCGGTCGAACGTGATCTCGACGAGCGCTTGGTACCCGCGTTGCGGGGCCACTGGCCTGAGTTCGCCTGGTGTGGGCTGGCCGATGCGTTTGTGATCCGTTACGACGCCACCGACGCCACGCCATCGCTCGAACTCCATCACGACGTCGCGCAGATCTCTGCGTCGGTGAAGCTCAACGACGACTTCATCGGCGGGGCGTTGACCTTTCCACGCCAAGGCTGGGACAACACCGGGCTGACGATCGGCGACGTCGTGATCTGGCCGTCACTCGTGACCCACCCGCACGCCGGAGCGGCCGTCACCGCTGGTCGTAAGTACGGCCTGACGCTGTGGTTCGCCCTCCCGACCTGAACCCACGAGCCGGCTCGGGCTGCCGGTCGTGTCGACGAGGCTCAGCCGCCCTTGCGGTCGTTGATCCGGCGAGCCCACTTCGGCGCCGAGAACGCCAATGCTCCGAGCACACCCATCGCTGCGACCGCGAGCGGCAGCGCGGCGTTGTTGCGTGAGGTCGCAGCCGGGTCGACGCCTGTTGTTGCCGTCTCGGCCACCGAAGTGGCGGTGTCGGCGAGCATGAATGCGATATCGAACAGCATCAGCGAACTCATCGCGGTCATCTTGTCATTGCCAGACGTCCAGATCCGACTCAACGCCGACCGTGTCGAGGGCCGCACGTCGATCGCGATCGCCAGCGGTCACGTTCGGGGCCGGCGTGTCCGGGCAAACCAGACGAGAAAAGGACCTGCCACCATCAGCTTCACCGCAACGACCCAGAACGCCACGTCGCGCGCTGCGGTGCTCGTTCCGATGCGCACGTCAGTCGGGTCGTCGGGTGCAACGAACAGGCGGACGGGAGCGCCATCGCGCAGACCGGCACTCCGGCTCGGTGATGGGTCTGGGTTCACGATCGGTATCGAACCTTCCGCATCGTGCACGACGACCGCACCCGATGCGCTAGTCACGACCCGAGCCTGCACTGCAGTGTCGAACTCCGGCGGAGTGGCTGGACCGTAGGCAACGTTCAAGGGCGAACCGGATTGCACGCGTACGGTCACGACTTCGCCGGGCTCGAAGTCGGCGGTGGCGGCATCGGGAATCGCGGCGAGGTAGGGACGCTCGGATCGACCCGCGAAGTAGGCGAGCCGCAGCCTCGGCAAGCCGACGACCGCGGTGCCGACGACCTCGCGACGGGCAGCGAGGTCGGACCGTTCGCCCGCCTGGATCACCACAATCGCGACCGCGAACGCCAGACCCGCGACCGCCACGACGACACCAACGATGGTGACGAAGCCAACGCGCAGCGGCGACCACGAACGAGCCGCGCGTCGAACCCCAAGGGGTGTGACCGGCAACGGCATTGCGCCCGAGCGCAGGTCACGCTGGTCGCCAACTGGGGGCGCGATCGCGTCGTAGTCGGCGCGCCGACGAGGGTCGGACAAGACCTCGTACGCGGCAGTGATCTCCTTGAAACGTTCGGCCGATGGTCCGTCGGCACCGATCACATCCGGGTGAAGTTGTTTGGCGAGGCGCCGGAACGCATCACCAATCGCTTCGGCCGATGCGTCACGCGATACGCCGAGTCGCTCATAGAAGTCGACGGTCGCCCAGTCGTGCGTCATCACCAACTGTCGAGACTAGAGCGGACCGTGACCGGAACTCCCGTCGGGTTCGTCGCTGTCGTCGTCCTCGAACACGAGGTCCCAACGATCGAGACAATCTTCGCATCGGTACGCAAGCACGTCGCCGCTTTGCGGCGGGACCTCGTCGTCGAGGTGGGTGAGGAGGTGGGCTCGCCCCCCGCAATCGACGCACACGATGACGAGAGGGATGTCCATCCTGTGCACGGTATCGGGACAGGACTGCCGATGGTCGGGTCGCTCAGTGACCCCGAGCGATCCACTCGTCGAGGTGCGGGGCTTCGTCGCCAACCCGCGTCATGTCGCCGTGACCCGTGTGGACGACCGTGTCGAGCGGGAGCGTGAGAATTTCCCGACGGATGGAATCGATGATGGTGGGGAAGTCACTGAAGCTGCGTCCGGTTGCCCCCGGCCCGCCGTTGAACAACGTGTCGCCACCGAAGACATGGCTCCCCGTGAGCAAGGTCGGGTCGTGTTCGGAGGATTCCGGCAGGTGCAGACACACACCACCCGGTGAATGGCCGGGCGTGTGCAAGACCCGCAGCGTGGCACCGGCCACCTCGACCGTGTCGCCGTGCGCGAGCGCGCCGTCGGGGCGTCGATCCGGATAGACCATCGACCACAGCATCTCGTCGGCTGCGTGCAGCAAGATGGGGGCCGAGCCGTACCGGCGGGCGAGTTCGGCCGCAGCGTTGATGTGATCGTTGTGACCATGCGTGCACACGATCGAGCGAAGGCGTCGGTCGCCGATGGCGTCGGCAATCGTGGTCGCGTCGTGTGCAGCATCAACCACAACTGCCTCGTGGTCGTCGCCGATGATCCAGACGTTGTTGTCGACCGCGAAGTCGTCACCATCGATGCTGAACACACCTGAGGTGACGACCAGATCGATTCGCGTGCGAATCACAGGACGACGACGGAGCGCAGAACTTCGCCTCGCTCCATCTTGTGGAACGCGGCTTCGACCTCGTCAAGTGCGATCGTTTCGCTGACGAACTTGTCGAGCGGAAACCGGCCTTGGAGATACAGGTCGATGAGCATCGGGAAGTCGCGGGTCGGCAGACAGTCGCCGTACCAGCTCGGCTTCAATGCACCACCCCGGCCGAAGAACTCGATCATTGGAATGTCGGGCAATTTCATGTCGGGAGTGGGGACGCCGACTTGGACGACGGTGCCGGCCAAATCGCGAGCGAAGAACGCCTGCTCGAGCACCTTCGGATTCCCGACGGCTTCGATGCACACATCCGCCCCGTTGCCGTCAGTGACCGCCTGGATCGCCGCGACGACATCGCCGGACGCGGCGTTGATCGTGTGCGTCGCCCCGAACTCCTTCGCCCACGCGAGCTTTCGATCGTCGAGATCGATTGCGATAATCGTGGTTGCACCCGCGAGCTTGGCCGCCGCGATCGCCGCATCGCCGACGCCACCGCAGCCGAACACTGCAATGCTCTGACCGCGCGAGATCCCGCCGGTATAGGTCGCGGCGCCGAAGCCGGCCATCACACCACAACCCAACAGGCCCGCAGCGGCAGGGGACGCGTCGGAGTTGACCTTGGTGCACTGTCCTGATGCGACGAGCGTCTTCTCGGCAAACGCACCGATACCGAGCGCGGGCGAGAGCGCCGTGCCGTCGGCGAGCGTCATCTTCTGGGTCGCGTTGAAGGTGGAGAAGCAATATTGCGGCAGCCCCCGATTGCAGGACCGACAGTTGCCGCACACGGCACGCCAGTTGAGAACGACGAAATCGCCCGGCACGACATTGGTGACACCCTCGCCAACCGCCTCGACGGTGCCCGCGGCTTCGTGTCCGAGCAAGAAGGGGAAGTCGTCGTTGATACCGCCCTCGCGATAATGGAGATCGGTGTGGCAGACCCCGCACGCCTGGACGCGGACCACGGCCTCGCCCGGGCCGGGATCGGGAATCACGATCGTCTCGACGGTGACCGGCTGACCTTTTCCGGTAGCGATGACGCCTCGAACCTGCTGCGGCATGGAACTCCCCCTCGACGTGCGGAACCGGCGCACCTTATCGCCGCGTCCTGACTCACCGATCAGTAGCGACTGCGGGCCAGCCGGGGAAACACAGTCTTTTGACCGCCACTCCCGGACGTCGTCCGCGGGCTCAGCCGAGGTACTCGCCGCCGTTGACGTCGAGGGTCTGGCCGGTGATGACTCGACTCCAGGGTGAGGCGAAGAACACGACCGCGTTCGCGATGTCGTCCTGCGGCGGAATCTCGCGCAGGGGAATCTCGGCCTCGCGCTCCGAACGCACGACGCTGACGTCGACCTTGCGTTCGTCGGCCAGCCAGCCTAGATACATCTCGACGTTCGGGCCCCCGATCCAACCCGGCGCGACCGCGTTGACGCGAACTTTGCTCGGCCCGAGTTCGAGCGCGAGTCCTTGCATCGTCGTGTGCAACGCGGCTTTCGATCCGGAGTAGTCGCCTTCGTTCTCGCGGATCTTGCGCATGCTCATCGAGAGAATGAACACGATCGAGGCATCGCCGTGGGTCGCGGCTGCGGACTTGAGGTGGGGGATTGCGGCCTGCGTCACGTTGAGCGTGCCCCAGACGTTGAGGTCGTAGATCTTGCGCCACTGCTCGAGATCCGCCGACTCGAAGGGTGAGAAACCGGAGCTGCGGAATGCGTTGTTGACGAGAACGTCGAGACGACCCAACTCGTCGATGGTTCGGTCGATGAGCGCGTCGGCCGAACTTCGATCCGCGAGGTTCGTCGGGACGCAGATGGCGTGTCCGCCCTCACGTTCGATGTCGTCGCGCGTTGCCGTGAGGTTCGCCTCGGTACGCGCCGCGAGGACGACGGTCGCCCCCTGCCGTGCCAGTGCCCGAGCGTTCGCCTGACCGAGCCCGGGCCCCACGCCCGCCACGATTGCCACCTTGCCGTCGAGGATTCCCATGCGGCGAAGGATCGCAGGATTCCGCCGGGATCGCCAAGTTGCGCTCAGGTTGCTCGCCGATCTGGTCGAAAGGGAGATTTGGGACGGGCGGCCAGGAGCCGCTGGTGCAACTCATGGGTGTCGTCCCCGCCGGGGCGAGGAGCCTCCGAGCCGTCGCCGTCGCTGCGATCGAACCACGTCCTGATCAGATCCGTGCCGCGGCGAGCCAGACCACGAGATTCATCGACGAGCAACGAATCGCCATGGAGACCGTCGTGTTCCCGCGGCAGGGTTCGGGGGTCGATCATCGCGAGGAGCAACTTCGACGTCGCGACGCACGTGCGGCCTACGTGCGCGACGGACTCGAACGCGAGCGACCGGATCCCAAGCCCCGCGGGCGCCTCTGACCACCCACGCCGACTCCGTCGAGCAGTCTCAGCCGTTCTTCACCGAAACTGCGCAACCAGTCATTGGGGGCGGTTGTCGTAGCGCTTGGGGGCTCCGACCGCTGAGCGGGTGCCGGCCATGATCTCGCGCACGAGTGGCTCGAAATGTTCGAGCGGGAGCGTGTCGTAGTCGGGATCGAAGGCAGTCTGATCCCACTCGTCGGCAAAGCGTGCCGCAAGGTCGTACCACGGCTGACCCTCGTACTGATCACGTGCGTTCGGGTCGCCGCCGAAGTGGGCGTAGTAATGGCGGCCCTGGAAGTCCTGGTGCACCTTGATCATCCAATACACGTCGTCGTGCACATACGGCTTGATGATTGCGGCCGCAATCTCGGGATGATTCGGAACCGAGATCGCCTTGCCGATGTCGTGCAGCAACGCCGCGAACACCACCTCGGGATCGGCGCCGTCGCGCTCGGCACGGGTCGCGGCTTGGAGACAGTGGGTGAGTTGATCGGTCGCGAACCCGTCGACGACCGAGTCGAGACTGCGCAGCATCGCCAGCGTTCGATCGGCCACGCGCGGTTGGTTCTTCGCGGTCTCCGCGCCGATGACCGCCCATTGTTCGGCCGTCGATTCGTCCATACGGGTGAAGGTTGCGGTCATGGGTGAAGTCTGACACGCCGGCCGCTCACGGGGGCGATTTCGGCTCGAGGACGACCTTGATCGAACCCGTGGCATCGACGACGATGTCGGAGTCGCCGGATGCGTCGTTGGTGGCTCGAATGGCGAATGCGTTACCCGAGCATCGACTCGATCAACCGTGCGAGCGCTGCGGGTTGGTCGCCTTGGATGCTGTGTCCCGCTCCGTCGAACACGTCGATTCGGGCGTCGGGCCGCCGGCGTTTCAGTTCCTCGACGTCGTCGTCACCCACGACGGGTGACAACGAGCCGCGAGCCAGCACGAGGGGCATGGTCGACGTACCGATGGCGTCCCACAGCGAATCGAGGCCAGGCAAGAGCCGACCGTCGTCGCCTGCGCCACTCCCGCGTCGGGGCAGGTCGTACCGCCACCGCCAACGGCCTTCGGCGTCCTGTGTGGCGTTGTGCATCACACCGCGGCGCAACGACGACTCAGAACGAGTCGGGTTGAACGCGATCGTGCGCTCGAGGATCGCTTCGAAGCTCTCGAAGTACTCCGGGCCATCGATGAACTGATGAATCGCCTTGGACTTCTCTTGGTCGACTCCCGGCGTGACGTCGACGAGCAAGAGCTGCGGCACCAGGTTCGGGGCGAGCGCGGCCAACGCGATGCTCGTCAGCCCACCAAGCGACATGCCGACGACAAGGCGCGGTTTCGGGGCCAACGTCCCCAACGCGTTCGCCAACGCTGCGGCGTTCTCGTGCGGCCAGTATCCGCTGTCGTCGCGATGGTCCGAATGACCATGACCGGGAAGGTCGACGGCAACGAGCGGCCGGTCGAGGCACAACGCGACCGAGTCCCAGGTATGCGCGTTCTGGGCTCCACCGTGAACGAGCACCAGGTCGATGTCGGCGGCTGGCGCGGCACCCCAGACGAGCGCGCTCACGCGCTGGCCGGTCGACGGGTTCACTTCGACGAACTCGCGTCGCACGGTCGGCGGACGATACGCGATCCCGAGTTCCGCGGCGTTGTCGTCGAAGAGCCCGAATTCGTCGTAGTCCATCGCGATCTCCTGGTCGTCAGGGCGTGAGGTCGGTGCAGGTACGCAGACTTTGCCATTCTCGTTGTGCTGTCGTCGCCTCGTCACCGGTGAGCGGCACCGGGACCCCGCCTTCGATGCGCGCGGGCGTCCATCCGTAGCTGTCGATGCGGCGTCCGGTGACGCTGACGGTGAGCACTCCCGTCGAGGTGCCCGGCCCGCTATCGGTGTAGAAGACGAAGTTCCCAAGGCCGTATCCGACGAACGCATTGTCGAGCCGTCCGGCACCCTGCAGTCGGTGCGCGTGCGAGCCGACCACGATGTCGGCGCCGGCGTCGACCAGTTGGCGCGCCAGGGTGCGTTGTCGATCTTGTGGACACGTTTGCTTCTCGGTGCCCCAGTGCAAGAACACGACGACCGTGTCGTTCCGGCGGCGAGCCTTGCGTACTTCGGCGACCAGCCGCTCGACTTCCTTGGCCGACGCGAGGCCGCGGTGCGACTCGGTCGCGGTCCAGTCGGAGACGAGCGCCTCGTCGATTACCTGGGTCGCTCCGATCACCGCGACACGCTGACCGCGGACGCGGAAGCGTTGCGGCGCGTACGCCTCGTCGTCGTTGCGTCCCACACCGATGATCGGCAGCTTCGTGCGTGTTTCGGCCGCCAGCGAGTCTTCGAATCCGTCGTCGCCGAAGTCGAGCCCGTGATTGTTCGCCATCGACACGACGTCGACGCCCGCGGCGCGGAGCGCCCGAAGCGCACGCGCAGGCGCACGAAAGAGGTACTCCTTGGCCGCAGGTGTCCCGCGGTCGGTGATGGCAGTCTCGAGATTCACCACGCTGAGATCGGCAGCACCCAAGGTTGGCGCAATCGCGGCCAGCAGATCATTGCCCCGCGCGTCGAGGCCGACTCGAATCTCATCCTCGAAGTGCACGTCACCACCAAACGCGATCGTGATCGGCGCGCCCGAACCAAGTGGACCGCGGGTCGTCGGTGGCGCGGGCCTCGTCGTCGATGCCGGACTCGGGGACGAACTGGGCGAGCCCGATCCCGGCGAACTCGGAGTCGCCGAGCCTGGGGGAGCGTGCGAGGCTGCCTCCGGCGCGGCGGTGTCGTCGGCTCGGCACGCGCCGAAACCGATCGCCGCCCCGAGCCCAACGGTGAGCAGGTTGCGGGCCACGCGCGCACGGAACGGCATGGACCCATTCAACCGCTCCCGATCCTTGCGGCGGGGCATCCGGCGCGTGCCCGGATGAGGCCACGTAGTGCGAACGATCAGCGTCGAGGCCCGAGTGTCGAGTTCGGTTCGTTGGGACGCTCTGGTTAGCGTGAGCCGCGATGGCCGCTGCGACCTATCGAAAACTCGTCTACGTCTCGCTGTTCTTCGTGACAGCGATCATCGTCACTGGCGCTTCGGTGCGGTTGTCGGGTTCCGGCCTCGGCTGTCCCACCTGGCCGAAGTGCACGAACGACCAGATGATCGACGTGTCCGACCCGCATCGCGCGACCGAGCAGATCAACCGGCTCTTCACCGGGGCGGTCGGGTTCGCGGTCATCGGCGCGTTCGCGGGCGCATTCCGCCGCCGTCCCTACCGTCGCGATTTGGCGTGGTTCGGCGCCCTCCTCATCGGCGGCGTGCTGCTGCAAGGAGTCATCGGCGGCGCGGTCGTGCTCCTCGAGTTGCAGTGGCAGTCGGTCGCACTGCACTTCCTCGCAAGCTTCCTGCTGCTCTACGGCAACCTGGAGTTGCTCCGCCGAGCCGACGAGCCCGACGGAGCACGAGTGCTCAGCGTGAGCGCGAGGGTTCGGACGCTGACCGAAATCGTGTTCGGGCTCACCATCTTGGTGCTGGTGTTCGGCACCCTCGTGACGGGTGCCGGCCCACACGGCGGCGATGCCGACGTCGAGCGCCTCGACTGGCCCATCGACAACGCAGTCCGGCTGCACTCCCTCACGGTCTGGGCACTGATCGCCGCCGTGATCGGATTGATTGCCGTGGCGCGGCGCGACGGCGCTGCGGCCACCCTGGCGAGGGCCGAGGCAGTGCTCGCCATCGGCCTCGTCCAAGGGGCCATCGGCTACATCCAGTGGTTCAACAAAGTGCCGCCCGTCCTCGTCGGCATCCATGTCCTCGGTGCGGCCTCGACGTTCATCGCGGTGAGTTGGTTACGGTTCGCGTCGCATCGGGTTCCGAGCCCAGCGCGCTCGCCGGAACCCATTGCGGTCGAGACGCTGACGAGTTGACCTCAGAAGCGCCCGGACCCCTCGCGGTACCGTTCGTGCATGGACGTGCACCTCGTCGACGGCACCTACGAGTTGTTCCGGCATTTCTACGGCAAGCACCCTTCGCGTATCGACCGTGACCTCGGCATCGAGATCTCGGCCGCGTACGGCGTCGTTGGAACCGCGGTGCAGATGCTCGCCGACGGAGCGACCCACCTTGGCGTGGCGACCGACCACGTCATCGAGTCATTTCGCAACGACCTGTGGCCGGGGTACAAGACCGGCGAGGGCATCGATCCCGAGTTGTGGTCGCAGGCCCACCCGTCGGAGGACGCGTTGCGCGCGCTGGGGGTCGCCGTGTGGGCGATGGTCGAGGTCGAAGCCGACGATGCACTCGGTGCGGCCGCCCACGTTGCGGCCGCCGATACGCGCGTCGAACGAGTTGTGATCTGCACGCCGGACAAAGACCTCGGCCAGTGCGTCGGCGGCAAGGTCGTGCAGTTCGACCGGCGCAACGACAAGATCCTCGATGCGGCCGCGGTACGCGAAAAGTTCGGTGTCCCACCCGACGCAATCGCCGACTACCTCGCCCTCGTCGGAGACACGGCCGACGGCTTCCCCGGCCTCGCCGGATTCGGCGCGAAGACTGCGGCGGCGCTGCTGAGTCGGTACGGATCCATCGATGGCATCCCCGACGACGACACCACCTGG
>SXGT01190762.1_pt1 | contig 13160 bp, 10 predicted proteins | sample 3176221 | NCBI WGS metagenome assembly SXGT01 (sample SAMN11356862, study PRJNA531348) | freshwater metagenome | isolation source: freshwater sample F1-120 | place: China: Fuxian Lake, Yuxi | collected 2017-12-25
GAGGAGGAGGAGGAGGAAGCTCCGCTCGCTCCTTCCCTCTCTGCTTCGCCGACGGCTCGGGTGGCGGCGGCGCAGGGGGCTGCGGCGGCGAGGGCGGCAAGGCAGGCACCGGCGGCGGCGGCGGCGGCGGGAGCTTCGGGGTCTTCGTGGGAGGAGGCAGCGCCACCGTCGAGCGCAACGTCTTCACCATGGGCAACGGAGGCGACGGCGGAGCCGGGGGCGACGGGGCCCCGGGTCAGGGCGGCGGAGCCGGAGGGAACGGCGGGATCGGAGGTGACGTCGCGGGCAACGGCGGGCGCGGCGGAAACGGCGGAAACGGCGGTCCAGGCTCGGGCGGAGGCGGGGGCGGAGGCGGCTCCTCCGCTCGTATCGCCAAGACGCAGGCGTCCGTCGTCGTCGAGTCACGCAACACCGGCGCCCTCGGCAGAGCGGGCATCGGGGGCGCCGGCGGCACGTCCCTGGGCGCCACCACGGGCCGCAAGGGCCAGGACGGCCAGGCCAGAGAAATACTGACCCTGGGCAACTGACAGGAGAGCCTGTCCTGCCGAGACTCGGGCCCTTCGCTGAGGGGGACGAGGTTCGAATTCACGGGGAGGATGCGAGGGAGGAGGGAACGAGAGCGCCGACCTTCAATTCGAGGGCGGGCCATCCCTCTCTTGCTTCTCCCCGTGATTTACACAGATCATGCAAGCCAAGGCCCTTGGCGACGACATGTGTCGAATGATGAAGCACTTCCGTAAGCGCTTGATCAGGGTCTAGGGCTCCGGGCAGATGGTTCCCTTGTTCAGGAGCACGCTCACCACGCCGCTGCCGTTGACGACGAGATCGGGCTTGCCGTCGCCGTCGAGATCTCCGACCGCCACCATGGTCCCTGTCCTCGGGTAGCCGACCCTGGGGGCGAAGGTGCCTTTTCCATTGCCAAGGAGCAGACCCAGGTTGGTGCCGGTCACGGCGATATCTGGCCTCCCATTGCCGTCCATGTCGCCCAGGGCGACGGACGAGGAGGGGCTCCCCGCGGCGAATGCGAGCGCCGTGGCGAAGGCGCCAGTGCCCCTGTTCAGGAGGACGCTCACGTTGTTCGTGGCATTGGTCACGACCAGGTCGAGCTTGCCGTCCTCGTTCATGTCCCCCAGCGCGACCGAGGTGGGGCTCGGTCCGGCGGAGTAGTCGATCCTGGGGGCGAAGGAGCCATCGCCGTTGTTCAGGAGCACGCTCACCACACTGCTGCCCTGGTTCGTCACCACGGCATCGAGCTTGCGATCCCCGTTGACGTCCCCCAGCGCGACCCACGAGGGGCTCGGGCCCGTGGGGTAGTCGACTTTGGGGGCGAAGGAGCCATCGCCGTTGTTCAGGAGCACGCTCACCACACTGCTGCCCTGGCTCGTCACGGCAATATCGGTCTTTCCGTCTCCGTCGATGTCTCCCAGCGCGACCCAGGAGGGACTCACCCCGGCGGGGTAGTCGACCTTGGGAATGAAGGTGCCGCTGCTGGAGAGGAGCACGCTCACGCTGCTGCCGAACTGGTTCGCCACGACGAGATCGGCCCTGCCGTCGCCGTTGAGATCCCCCATCGCGATCGAGCGGGACCCGGTGCCCACCCCGTAGTCGAGCTTGCCGGAGAAGGTGCCATCGCCCCTGTTGACGAGCACGCTCGCGACGTTCCGGTACCGGTCGGACACGGCGAGATCCAGCTTGCCGTCGCCGTCGACGTCCCCGACGGCAATCGCGGAGGGATCCGTCCCTACCGGGTAATCGACGCTCGTGATGAAGGCGCCGGCGCCGTCGCCGAGGAGCAGGGTCAGGGTGTTGCCAGGTGTCCCCGTGGTGCCGCCGTTCGTCATGACGAGGTCGGTCTTTTCGTTGCCGTCGACCCTCCCCAGCGCCCCCGAGTGGTTCCCCGTCCCCGCGGGAAACTCGAGCCCGGGGGAGAGGGAGCCGTCGCCGTTGTTCCTTAGCACTGTCACGGCGCTGCCCGTCACGATCAGATCGGCCTTCCCGTCGCCGGTGACGTCCCCCAGCCCGACCCACTGAGGCTTCGATGTCCCCATCGGGTAATCGACCCTCGTGGCGAAGGTGCCTTTCCCGTCGTTCAGGAGCACGCTCACGTTGCTGGCATACCAGTTTCCGACGACGATATCGGGCTTCTTGTCGCCGTCGAGATCCCCTGTCGCGATCGTGAGGGGCCCCGCTCCCACCGGGTAATCGACCTTGGCGGCGAAGATGCCTTTGCCCATGTTCCTGAGCACGCTCACCGTGGCGCTGTTGGCGTTGGCCACCGCGATGTCCGGCCTGCCGTCCCCGTGGAGATCCGCCAGGGCGATCGCGTAGGGCTCGGTCCCCAGGAAATAATTGACCTTGGGCGCGAGGCCCTCGGTGGCCCTGTTCCTGAGCACGCTCAGGGTCCTCTCGGTCCGGTTGGCCACGACGATGTCCGTCCTCCTGTCGCCGTCGATGTCCCCCAGCGCGATCGAGCTGGGATCCGCCCCCACCGCGTGGTGGAACGTGCCTCCGAAGGTCCCGTCGCCGTTGCCGAGGAGCACGCTGACGCTGCTGCCTGCCCTGTTCGCCACCACGATATCGAGCTTGCCGTTGCCGTCGATGTCCCCCAGCGCGACGGACGAGGGCCCCCTACCCATGGGGTATGTGGCCATGGCGCTGAAGGTGCCATTGCCGGTGCCAAGGAACACGCTCACGCTGTTCGATTCGCTCGATTCGTTCGCCACGACCAGATCGGTCTTGCCGTCGTAGTTGAGATCCCCCATCGCGACCGACGAGGGGCTCTTCCCCGTCTCCAGGGAGGGGAGGCCGGGAAGCCTCGGCGGGCAGATGGAGCACCTGCCCTTGAGGCAGATGCTATCCTTGAGGCAGACCGTCGAGCACCCGCCGCAGTGGGTCCTGTCCCTCTGGAGGTTGAAGCACACCGTGCCCGCGTCGTCGATCGCCCCCTGACAGAGGGTGAAGCCGCTCGGGCAAGAGCACCTCGCCAGCGAGCAGATCATGCCCCCCTTGCATGGAGGCGAGCAGGACCGGATCCCCGCGTCGAAGGCCGAGTCGGCGGCTCCGTCGGCCGAGGCGTCTTCTGACAGATCGAGGTACTCGTTGTCGAAGCTGCAGCTACCGACGAGGGCCAGCGCGACGAGCAAGAGGAGGCCGAACCTCGGGCTCATGTCGCGCGCGGCGTGTCCTCGAGCACGATGCGGACGGCCTCCTGCCAGGAGCTCGTCCGGAACCTGGCGGGGTGCCCCGCGTTGTACGGCTGCGCCCAGAGGATCCCGGCGCCCTCGGGGAACTCCGCCTGCCACTCGTCGATGTTCTGAGGTTTGTCATCGATGAGGGCGGCCCCGAAAAATACGTATTTTGCCGGGGTGTGCACCATGCGCGAGCGCGGGATATTGAAATGTTCCATGATCCAGGCGTCGCGCTCGTGCACCCAGGTCGACGCGGCGTGGAGGTACGAGGTGACGACGAAGACCTCGGCCACCTCGGCCAGGCGGGCCATCCCCTCCACCGCGCCGGCGTAGGGGATCAGGTTGTCATGCACGTAGCGAGGCTCGCCCAGGGCCTTCCAGAAGGCGCCGCGCACGGCCTCGGGGACCAGATCGCCGAAGGCCCACGAGGTCATGTGGTCCGGGCTCACATCGACCCCGAACTGCGTCTTCAGGAGCCGGAAGGTCGGCGTCAGCAGGTCGGCCAGCACCCCGTCCACGTCGACCCCCACGCGCTTTCGCTTCATGCGCACCACGCCCGATCAGCGGACGACCACCGGGCCGTGGTCGTCGCAGTGGTCTTCGTGGGCGTGGTGGAGATGATCGCCGACGACGTAGTCGACGTGTTCTCCGTGGGCGATGGCATCGTGGCCGCAGCTCGCGCCGTGCACGTGGTCCGTCGGGTGCGCGCCGCAGGCGTGGGCCGGCGTGCACGCGTCGGGGTTCTTGGCGTCGACCGCGAGGGCGTGCTCGGATATGTGGTCGCCGTGCGCCTGGTGGAGGTGGCCATCGTGGAGGAAATCCTGGTGCCCGTCGTGCTCCACAGTCTTGTGGCCGCAGCCTGCGCCATGGACGTGGGGGTGGCCTTCGTGGGTCTCGTGCTCGCTCATGCTACTCTCCTCGTTCGTCGTCGTCATGGGACTCGTTCCGGGTAGGCTCGGCCGCGTGATCGATGGCGCTGCGCAGGAGCTCCACGATGTGGCTGTCGGCGAGCCCATAGAAGATGTGCTTGCCCGCCCGGCGCCGGGTCACGATGCGCTCGGCGCGCAGGATGCGTAGCTGCTGGGACACGGTCGAGAGCCCCACGCCCGCGGCCCCAGCGAGCTCGCTCACGCACCACTCCCCGTCCGCCAGCCGCTCGAGCAGCTTGAGGCGCCCCACGTCCCCCGCCGCCCGGAAGAGCGCCGCCGCGCGCTCGAGCTGCTCCTCGGTCGCCAGGCCGCTCCTGGCCCGCCGGGCGTGCTCCTCGGGACCGCAATGGTCCGGAGGAGAGTCCGCCGAAGGTTTGCGTGGGGACGTTGCCATCAATTCACTGAATGATGAACTGTACCGGAAGGAGCTCGCCGTCAAGGATTTTTGGTCAGGCTTCCGCCGGGGGCGCCGTCCAGGGAGCTCAGTCGACCGGGGTTCGTGTGGGGCACTCGCCGTCTCCCTGGTAATCCCCCAGGGTGCGGGCCTGGGACTCGACATAGTCGTAGACGGTGATCTTCTGATCGCCGTCGCGGTCCTTCACCCCGGTGAGATCGTAAGGGCCGCCTGGCTTCTGGGGGAGAGCGCTCGCGGCGTCGCAGGCCTTGAGCTCGGCGATCGTGAGCTCCTTGTTGGTGTCCTTGTCGCAGAGCTTCATCCACTCGGCGCGGCGCTCGGTGAGCTCGGCGCCCTGCGTCACGTTGGTGAAAAACCAGTGATCGCCGTGGATGGTCGGCTTGATCTGGGTCGTGCCGCCCCTGGGTACGGCGAAGCCGGGCTTGCCGTTGGGGGTGGCGCAGTCGGCGAAGGCGGTGCCCGCCCGGAAGCCCCACTTGAAGGTGATCTTGTCGGGGCCCTTCTCGGCCGAGCCCTCGAAGTAAACGCTATAGCCTTCCTTCACCATCAGATCGAGGTCCGCTTGCTTGGTCGGGGCGACCAGCTTGGCGCCCGCCTTGGCGTTGGGGAGGCTGAATTGGAATTTATCCCAGTTTACGGCGGCCACGTCCTTGAAATCCACCAGGGCATAGCCGCTCGTGGGAGCGTTCTTCAGGTCCAGCACATGGACGTTTCGATCTTCGAGGGTGCCCTCCGCGTCGCTGCGGCTCGCCTTGAAGTTGCCTATCGTCACGAGGAAGCGCTCGTAGCTCACCCTCCAGCCATCCTTGATGTTCTCCTCGCCCGTGCCCGGCTCGAGGCCCTCGGGGATCGTGTCCTCCGAGACCACGAAGATCTGCACCGAGCCCCGGTCACCGCCTCCCCCCCCCGTGCCTCCGTCGGTCCCGGTGGCGCCCGTGCCGGAGCAGGCCAGCGGCAGTGAACCCATAAAAGTGTATAATACACGCAATAGGCTGGATCGACGGCTCATGAGGACTCCTTTGTTGAGGTTATGGGCTTAAGTTACGGGGCTGGGATCCAGCGGAACTCGGGGGGACGGGCCACCTTGAGGCCGATGAGGACGGAGTCGTGGGCGGGGCTCTTGGCGTCGAGCACCAGGGGGCGCCTCCCGGAGCGGAGCAGCTCCTTGAAGTCGATCTGGCGGAGCCAGGCCTCGACGTCGAAGCGGATCTCCAGCCTCTGGGCCGACGAGGTGATCGAGGCCACTGCCTCGGACGTGGGCATCGCTCGCTGGCCCTGGAACTGGGGCACGGCGTCCACGGCCAGGCGGAAGGGCACGGGGGCCTGGCCTGGCTCGGCGAGCGTCCCCTCGATCACCAGGGAGTGGCCCTCGGGAGCGCTGGGAGAGGGCGTCACGGCAAAGTCCGTGTCGAACCAGTGGAGGCCGTAGTCGAAGGAGGCGCTCCGGATCTCTCCGCTGTAACCCCGGACCGTGCCCAGGCGCTGGGGCCGGGGCGAGAGGGCGTCGAGCCGGGCGACCTCGGTCATCTCCTCGAGGGCGGAGCCGCACAGGGTGGAGGAGCCCGAGCTGGCGGCGCAGAAGTACAGGGGGCCGAAGGCCAGCTCCGCTCGCTCGAGCGCCACGGTGACCTCTCCGGCCTGGAAGCTCCCTGGCAGGGTGGTCGTGGCGAAGGCCTCGTACTGGACGGGGGATTGTGGCGAGGTGATGCACGCCGCGAAGGCCGCTGCCCCCGAGAGCACGACGAGCTTGTGGAGGAGCGTTCTCATAGGTGCAAGGTCAGGGTGAAGAGCACCTGCCTGGGCGGGCCCGCGGCGAGGTGCCTGGCTGGCAGGAGCGAGGGCACGGCGCTGGTGCGCCAGTTGGAGACGAAGGCGTACTCGACGTCGGCGTACCGCGCCGCGAGGAGGTTGGTGCTCTCCAGGCCTAGCTCCAGGAAATCACGCCGGATCGAGGCCTGGGCGTCCAGGAGGAAGACCGCGGCCGACGAGGCCCCGAAGGGCAGGGGACGCGGCGAGAGGAAGGTGGTGCCGGAGCCGACCCGGCCCACGACGGGCTTTCCGTGGAGCGCGAAGAGCGCGCGCTCGGCGGCCATGTCGCCGCGCACGACCAGCGGAGGGACGTAAGGGAGCGACTGGTCTGGCAAGTAGGCCGGAGCGGGGTTGTCGGGGGTGGGGACGGGAGGGGAGTCCAGCGTCGCGTGGACGTAGGTGGCGCTCATCGAGGTGAGGAAGCCCTTGGCAGGGCGCCCTCTCAGATACCCCACCAGCCCTCGCCGTGTGGTGGGCCCCACGCGCTCTAGCCGGCCCTCCTCCGCGTCGAAGGCGAGGTCGTACGAGAGGTTGGTCTGGTAGGCGATGGCCGAGACCTCCAGGCGCTCCTCGTCGTGGAGGGTGATCCCTGCCTCGTAGCTACGGACCTTGGCGAAGGGGGCTCGCTCGCCCTCCTCGAGCTGGCGCGCCTGGGGAGAGCGGAAGCCCTCTCCGTACGAGGCGGTGAGCGTGAGCCATGAGAGAGGGTGGCCCTCGAGCGTCGCTCTGGGCCCCCACGCGACGCCCGCCGCGGTCCTGCGAAAGCCGGGCAGGTGGGTCTTCGCAGAGAAGGCGGGGATGAAGTTTCCCAGCCTGTCGTCCACGTCGAAGAAGAGAAGATCGGCGCGGAGCCCGCCTCGCAGGCGGACCCACCTGGACCCTGCGAGCAGCGCGTCGGCGAAGAACCCCACGTCCATGGTGCGCACGCTCGCGTCCACGCGCTGGTCCCAGATCTCGTTCTGGGGGGCCTTGAGCAGGCTCTGGCTCTGACCTATCGCGTGGGTCTGCACCTCGGTGCCCACCTCGAGCTGGGTGGTGAGCCACCCGAACGGCTTGGCGCGGGGCGTGCGGTAGCTCGCGTGCCCTCCCAGGCCCAGATCGTCGTTGGACTGCTCGATGAGATCCCCTCGCCCCACCCAGGTTGGCTGTACCTGGGAGCGCTGGGTATAGCCCGTGAAGTTGAGCCGGCTCCTGTAGCTGGTGGCCGAGATCCAGAGGCCGGCCTGGCTCCTCTTGCCCCCTTCCTCTCGCCGCTCGAGCGTGGCGCCCAGCTGGATACGCGAAGCTCCGGCGGACTGGGCCCGGGCCGTGGGATCCGGGTAAGCGTCGTAGAAGCCGATCCGGCCCGAGGTCACGTCGTCCCTGCGGAGGACGCCCGCCACCCCCGCGCGCGCCGCGGTGGCGCCCAGGTGAAGGAGGAGGGAGGTGTCCTTGCCCAGCTCGACCCTGTACTGGCCCAGCGCCCCGCCGGAGATCGCCCCTCTCGTCCCGTCGCCATAGCCGTCGGTCGCCCGGAAGGTCGCCCCCCCGAAGGTCTCGGTGGCCGCTCCCGCGGGGGCCCAGAGCGCGACCGCCCTCTGCGTCCCGAAGGAGCCGAGCTTGTACGAGAGGAGGGTCCCTCGCTCCTCGACCCCCAGCTCGAAATCGGCGCTCCCCGCGACGGCAAAATCGCCCTGGTGAGGATCGTGGACCCCCTCGACGACGCGCAGGCCCCGCACGGCCTCCGGGATGACGATGGAGAGATCCGCGTAGCCCTGACCGTGGATGTGGGAGCCCTGGTTCAGAGGGATCCCCGACACCTTGAGCTGCACGTCCTGTCCGTGGACGGCGTCGAAGCCCCGGAGGTAGATGCGCTGGGCGATGGCCTCTCCCTCGGGGTGAGCGACGTATACCCCCGGCGCCGTCGAGAGGAGATCCGAGGCCGTGGCGTGGGGCGCGGCCCGGAGCGTGGGGCCGTCGAGGCGTATGTCCGAGGGGCCGCGAGAGGGCTCTCGCGCTCCCTCCACCTGGACGTTCTCCACCGGCACGGGCGCCTGGGGGCGGGGCGGCCTGGCGGGGGTCCTCGGCCCTGCCTCGGCCGGAGAGGGGGCGCGAGGCTCCTTGGGCGCGAAGTGAAAGGGCACAGCGATGCGGGTGGCGATGGGCCTGTCGCCTCGCCTGCCAGGGACGAAGGTCCACAGCTTCACCGCGGCGATCGCCGCCTCGTCGAAGGCCTGCCCGCCGGACTCCTTGACGGACACGTCGGTCACGTGGCCCAGCGCGTCCACGGTGACCGCCAGCACCACGCGCACGTCCCTGCGCGAAGCCACCTCGGACGCCGGGTACACCGCGTCGGTGGTGGCCAGCATGACGGGGGGCGTGACGTCGTCCTGCGCCCTGGCAGCCGGCGCCACGAGCAGCGCGGCCGCCAGGAGGACCCGGGCTGTGGGGTGGCGGGAGGACATGGATCTTCGAGGACGAATCGACGCTTGAATGAATGTTGAAGTGTTCAAAAGTATTGATAAATTTCTTGATGCAACTTGGTCTCTGATCGCCCGCCGAGTCAAACTCTATTTGTGGTCACTAGGCCAGGGGAGCTCGAGCGCATCGGACCGCGCGACATGTCCTCGTCTCTGTGCCTCACGGTGTCGCCGGTACGAAAACGCGCTATCTTCCGGGCGTGAAGCGCAAGGTCCTCTCCCTCGGTCTCGTCGTCCTCTCTGTCCTCTCGGCCTGCGAGAGCACCCCCAGGCCCAGGAGCGCGTCCTCGTCCGAGACCGTGCCCACCAACTCGGCCTTCGAGGGCAAGGGCGCGGCTCGCCCCGCCGAGGAGCCCAAGCCCGCGGAGCCCAAGGCCGAGGAGCCCTCGGGGAGCGGCTCGGTGCCTTCGCCTGCGGCCGGCAGCGGCGGCAGCGGCGGACCGGTCCCCAGCGGCGGCAGCAACACCACCAGCACCGCCACGCTACGGGGCCCCGAGCCGACCAGGGCGCCCGCCACCGGCGCGGTGAGCCAGGCCGAGTGCGCCTCGCTCTTCGACCGCTACATCGATCTGGAGATGGGCGACAACGCCAAGTTGGCCGGCATCCCGCCGGAGATCATCCAGCAGGCCAAGCAGCAGGCGCGGGCTCAGTCCGGGGATCCCTGCGTCAAGGAGAAGGTGCCCCGGGCCAAGTACAACTGCGCCATGGCCGCCAGGACCACGGCGGCGTGGCGCACCTGCATGAAGTGACCTGGCGGAGCCTCAGTCGGCTCTGTCGAGGCGCGACTCGTAGACCTTCACGTCGGGGAGCTCGAGGATGGTGAGAAATCCCCCTTTGCCGCACCCCGTGTCGATGGCCATCACGTTCTTGCCGACCCACATGTCCGTGGGATCGTCGGGGGTGAAGGACGAGAGGTCCGGGGGGAGGCAATCGGTCGTGGTGTGGCCGCACACCACGCGCTTTCCGTCGTAGCTTTGGAAGAAGCGCAGCGTGCGTATCCAGAGGAGGATCCTGGGATCGTCGACCTGGCTGGGGTGCTGCCAGACCCCGTCCTTCTCTATGAGGCCGGCGTGCACGTAGATGGCGTGCTCGTCCTCGTAGAAAAAAGGGAGCGACTCCATCCACGCGACGACGTCCGCCGGGAAGAACGAGGCGTTCTTCATGGTCCTTAGCTCCGAGGTGGTCGGGGTATCCCCCTCGAAGAAGATCTTGTCCTCGTAGGAGCGGAGCGTGGCGAGGCATCCGTTGCCGATGGGGACGATGAACTCGGGCCAGCCTCCGTACCTGACGCGCAGCCAGCCGTCCTCGTGGTTGCCCCTCAGCGCGACCACGCGCGCCTCCACGGAGGCCGGCAGCTCGCGGCGCACGAACTCGATGACCTGCCGCGACTGGAAGCCCCGGTCCACGTAGTCGCCCAGGAAGAGCAGGGTGTCCTCCTCGTCCAGCGGGGGGAGCTTGGCCAGGGCGCGCCTGAGCGCGACCAGATCCCCGTGAATGTCGCCCACCGCGAAGGTCCGTCTGGCCATGAGTGAGGGGCAAGATAGCGTCCGGCGTGCTCGGGGCATAGCGGTCAGCCCCTCGTGGTCGTCAAGGCGACGGGGAGGAGGGCTCGCGCCAGGGCGCTCGAGAGGGCGCGCGCCAGGGCGCTCGAGGCGCCGGACGAGCCCGAGATACGGCTGGAGGCCCACGAGCCGGCGTCGTCCACGGCCGTCGAGAGGTACCACCGCGCTCCGCCGAGGCCGGGTTCGAGGAGCTTGCCCGTCACGTCCACATCGAACCGGCCCTCACCCGCCCCGACGCCAAGGTTGAGGCGAGCCCCAGGGAGAGGGGCTCGCGGGCTACGAGAAGCGCCGCGTGGGGGGCTCCCTCCAATCCTCCTCGACGTGTCAAGGTGCGTATTTGTAGTAGATCGAAATGCCATCCTGGCAAACGGCACCGCCAAACGCGTTGGGGTAGTCTTGGCAGATATTGCACTGACCCGCCGCGGGATCCTTGGTGTAGAGAGGGACCGTCTTCCATTCGCCGCCAAGGCCGTCAGAGCATCCGATGCCAAAGTCGGGGGGCTCGTTGTTGTCTCGATTGCTGCACGTGTATTCGGCCTCGTTGACGCCATCGCAATATTTGTATGAGCCCGTCAAGAGCTGACCTCCGTTCCAGTTCCACGACAACGTCGTGATGGGCGACAGGTACCAGTGCTCATTGGGGGCGACATATAGATATTGTTTGTTCTTGGTCGTGTCGATCGTGCTGGCCTCTGCGCTGGTGAGCAGAGTCCAGGCGCCCAGACCACCGGGAATTCCGGGGCAGGAGGTCAGGTGCTTGTACTTGGCCACGCACGTGTAGCCATCGCCTTCCTGCTCATGGTCACCTTCTTCCATCTCAAAGGTACAGGTGCGACTGGTAGAGTCACTGCACGGGCAATCGCCATTTGTAGGACTGTTCCAGCCGTCGAAGACGTAGCCTGGCTTGTCGATCGCGGAGGTGAGAGTGACGGTGCCTTGACGCAGGTTATGGGTCACGCAACGTTTGTTGTCTATCGTGGCATCCGAAGGGCAGTCATTAAGCTGCTTTACTATGCCATCGGAGATGGTCGTGGCGCGGATCGGATCGGCGACAACCATGGTGGCATCGTCCGCCTCGAATGCGACTTGAATTTCGAACTTCGGGACGCAGAATTTTCGCAGTCCATCGAGGAGTCCAAGTGCGTCTACGTCCAGTCTTTGACAGTAAGACTTTCCGTCGTTGTAACCATAATTAATTGCGCGATTGACGCCAAGTACCATGTTGTTGGCGATCATCGGGCCGCCGCTATCGCCGGGCCTTGCCTTGACTGGCGGAGAGCCCACGCTGTAGACCATGTAGTCCGAGCTGGTCAGGTTCCCGATCAACCCATCTCCAGCCCGCTTCATCCCATAGGCTCCACCCCGAACGCCAGCCCCATATCCGTAGAGTCGTACGGACGTTCCTATCGGTAGAGTGGGGGTGACTCGAAGCGGAATTGGAGCATAGCCGCCGTCGTGGTCAATGGTCCCCCCGTACTTTCCGCCGCGCCTTTGAGGCGCTGTCCAGACGAGCTTGGTGTCGCTAAGGATCGATGGTCTCGCTCGCCATACGTTGGTCCACCTGTTGGTGGATAAGCTGAGGTCAGAATCCTGGTAAACCTTGGCAGACTTTGGAGTGCGGCAGTGTTCGGCAGTGAGCACGCAGCGCCGCTTTACGAAGGTTCCACTGCAAGCACCTCCCCCTCCCACGACGGCCACCACCGCGCTCTCGTTGGATGGCGTGCCGTTCAGAATGGCTTCCTCAACGCTTCCAGTCGATTCCGGTGACGCCTCGTCACTGCTCAAGCCGCAACCCGCCATGCCAAGCCCCGTGAGCAGCGCAACAACACTCGAAATGACCACGCCCCGCGGCCTTCTTGCCAATAGCATCATGACTTCCTCCGTGCCTGCATGAACGTGGACGGGTACGGCTTGTCCCACCTTTTGGGGGGTGCTCGGGAGACCTACGCTACAAATGTCTCCCCGGTGAACGAGCGAGGTCGAAATCTAGAAGGTATGCAGAACGCAGAAGATGCCGGCCATGTCCCAGAGCGCCAGGACAGGCTACAGAACCTTAAATATCCGTTGCATGCGACGGTTTGCCTATTCAGGAGCTACGCCGTTTATTTGTGGCCACAAGCAGCCTGAGCCATAAATGAGTGCGACTTGTCCCGCCTTCTCCGAGGTACTCGAGCGAGGCCGAGAGATCCTTCCTCGTCCATGAGTGGCCGGGGCGCTCCGCTCTGGTGAGCTGCCTCTCACTTCTTTCGATCTGCGCGGTAGGGTGGACCGCTCCTACCGCGCGCCCTCACGCCCCCGCGGGGTCGGCGAGCCAGGCGGCGAGCGCTTCGCCGTGTAGCTCGAGGGCCGCGTCCTCAAGCCGTGACAGGCCGAGCGTCTCGTAACGAGCGGCCACGGTCTGCTGCTCGTCCTCGGTCAGAGCGCGGCCCACGCGCTTGGCGAACAGGCGGGTGAGAGCCTCGACGCGGCCCTTCTTGATGCCCGCGTCGAGGCCCTCCTGGCGAAGCTTACGGGCCCGTTCCTCGAAGCGATTTTTGGCTTCGAGTTCGCCTTGCTCGTAGCCCTCCTGTCGAAGCTTACAGGCCCGTTCCTCGAAGCGATTCTTGGCTTCGAGTTCGCCTTGCTCGTAGCCTTCCTGACGCGTCTTGCGGGCCCATTCTTCGTAGAGGTTCTGTGTGGTCATGAGAAACTGCTCCTCTTCCGAGCCCTCAGTGTAGGTCACCTGCTCCGCGCTCAGCAACATGCGCAGGTCCACCAGAATGGGCGTGGCCACCTGCCGCTCCCACGCATCTTCCGGC
>SXGT01314640.1_pt1 | contig 13160 bp, 12 predicted proteins | sample 3176221 | NCBI WGS metagenome assembly SXGT01 (sample SAMN11356862, study PRJNA531348) | freshwater metagenome | isolation source: freshwater sample F1-120 | place: China: Fuxian Lake, Yuxi | collected 2017-12-25
AGCCCGGCTTGGCCGGGCTTTCGCGCTCTCTTGCGGTGCCCCGGCATTCATGCCGGGGGTTCATGAAGGGCTCCCGTGAACGGTTACCCTGGAGGAACAGCCTCGGGAATCGAACCCTGATCGTGACTCAAGTCCGGGCCTGACGCAAGGGATGCATATGCAAAAAAGTCCCTTGATTTCGTTGGGTTCCAATTCATGATTCAGATATGAGGAAGGTCGTCGATTCCTCTCGCCCGCCGGGTACGGCGGCGGGCCGAGCTTCGCTTCGCAGAGCCGTCCCCGCCCTTGTCCCGCTGCTGCCCTGGCTCCTGGGCGTGCTCACCTTGCCCAGGACCGCGACTCCCCAGGAGCACCCCGCCCTCCACCCGAGTGAGGGCGCGGGCCTGCGGTTCTCCTGGCAGGTCCACGAGGGCAAATTCTGGCAGATCGCCCATGGATCTCCGGGCGAGCCCCCCGCCACCACGGACGCCAGGGAGGGCACCAGGGGCCAGTGCCCGCCGGGCATGGTGGACGTGCGGGGGCGGATGAAGAGCGACTCCGGGGACTGGTTCGGGATCGACGGGTTGCAGCAGCTCACGTGCAGGCGGTGGATCAACAGGGAGTTCCCCGAGCGCTGCGCCGAGTATGACCGGGACTCGTGGCTCGCCAGGTCGGCGGAGCTCCCCACAAAAACCATGCATTTTTGCGTCGATCGCTTCGAGTACCCCAACCGCAAGGGGGTGTACCCGATCGTGCTCGTCGACTGGAACGAGGCCAGCGGCCTCTGCGGGCGAGAGGGCAAGAGGCTCTGCACCGAGGACGAGTGGACCTTTGCCTGCGAGGGCGAGGAGGCGCAGCCCTACCCCAACGGCTATGCGAGGGAGGACGTGTGCGTCAATGACCGCGTGTGGAGAGAGTTCAAGCATTTCGGCCGCCGCAGGGACGACGAGGTCACGATGAGGGAGCTGGACAGGCTCTGGCAGGGGGAGCCCTCGGGCAGCCGACCCCGGTGCAGGAGCCCCTTCGGGGTCTATGACATGACGGGCAACATCGACGAGTGGACCCGCTCCTCTCGCCACGGGGAGCGCCCCTCGGTCCTCAAGGGCGGCTACTGGGGTCCCGTGAGGACCCGCTGCCGCCCTGCCACCCGCGCCCACGGCGAGACCCACTCCTTCTACCAGCAGGGCCTCCGCTGCTGCGCCGACGCGAGGACCGAGGCGCCCGGTGGTTGACGACCTCGGGGCGAAGGGCGTCGAGCTCAAGAGCGACTTGGCCCAACGAACGCAGGGCTTTGCAGGCTTTATCTACGTCGCCATGATTGGACTCATGTTGCGATAGGCGCATCGTCGGAGAGGTCCATGAGCGGAACACCCGAGAGCAGGCCCGAGCAGCCAGGGATCCCGTTGCAAGCCCGAGAGCACCTTCGGAAAGAGCACGAAGGGATGGGGATTGTACGTTAGCCTCGAAAACTTCTCACTCATTCGGGTCGTTCGTTCCATGGACGATGGACAGAGCCGCGTCGCCGGGGCCGACGCGCTCTCGGCCGTCGCGCAGGCGGAGGGCGTCGAGCAGGAGGATGCCCCGGCGAGCGCGCCGCAGACTCCGAGACACGCGACGACACCTAGGATCACGCGGTCGCTACGCATGGTGCTCCCTCTCCAGATGGACGATTCTCGACGATGGTACCACGCCTGGTTCTGCGGGCCGGACACGCTCATCCCCTTTCGGACAGCTCAAATCGCTCAGTTCCCGGCACGTCATCGGCGGCGCGCTCGTGCAACAAGGCAGTGTGATCTCCCGGAGCGCTCCTCAGCGCGGACCGCCTCCGAGCGCCGCCAGCGTCCTCGCCACCAGCGCCCCGCCGGCCACCAGCAGCACGAGGTAGACCAGATACCGGAAGACGCGCTCGGGTAGCCGTCCGTGGAGGCGATCGCCCAGGAAGAGCCCCGCGAGCACCCCGCCCGCCACCTGCCGCGCGCTGCGAAGAAGACGATGAAGATAAGCCAGGGCAGGTACATGCGGCCAGCTTGCGTCGCCCGGAGGAGCCCCCCCGACTGTCACGATTTGGTCATTCAAGTCACGGGTCGGCGTCAGACGACCCGCAGGCTTACGCGTCGTCGAGAGGAGCCAGGCAGCTCTCGCCTCCCATGAGCCTGGTCAGGAGGACATCGCGCTGCGATGGACACTCCCGACTCCCCATTCGTCGCGCCGATGGCCACGCGGGCGATGAGGGCAACCATCCCCGGTTTGCCAAAATACTCGTGGAGGTAACGCGGATGAAGCGGCCCGGTGGACGGGAGCGAGATCACCGAGCACCAGCTCACCGCCACGAACGGGAGGGTAAGGCGTTCGAGGGTGTCTTGTCGACGATGCCGCGGTCGCCCGAGCTTCGCGGTGGGCTCCGGGGAAAGCGCGCGGCTAGCATCGGGGGGCGCTTCAAGCTCAGGGGCCGCAGAGGTAGTTGGCGACCTTGGTGTAAGTGCCGATGAAGTCCGCGCCCCTGCACGCCGCGTCGATGGCGGTCTGTCCCGCGGTGAAGGCCGCGGTGCAGGCCGCGGACGGCGTGATCGACGCGCAGATCCCGGCCGCCGCGGTGGCCTCGCAGGCATCCTGAGTCGGCGTGGTCGTGCACGAGTCGCACGACGAGCTGACGCACATGAGGAAGCTGGCCGAGGGGTTGGCGCAGGCGGGCTGGCCTATCACCAGGAAGCCGCAGGCGAAGGTGTTGACGAAGATGCTGTCGCCAGCCCGGTTGGCCGGGAGCAGGACCGGAGCGGGTGCCCCGGCACCGCCATCGATGCACACGAGACACGCCGCGTTGGCCGCGGCGTTCACGAACGCATTGCACGTGGCGGCCGTGGCGGTCGGGCCCAGGCAGTTCGCCTGAAAATCGTTGATCTGTGCGGCCGTGCAGAGCCCGCGCGACGCGACGGGCGGGAGGGTGCTCGCGTTGAGCCCGATCGCGTCGGCCTCGTTGTAGCAGCCGAGCGCGGCGTCTCGTCCCGCGTCCCGAGATCCGTCCGGCACCGATCCGTCCGGCGGAGGAGGCGGAGGCGGAGGCGGAGGCGGGGGCGGGGGGGTCGTCGAGTCTCTTGTTGCGTCCCTCGGTCCCCCGCCGTCGGAGAGAGTGGATCCATCGGCCTGGGCATTTCCGTCGGTCGTGGTCGTGGTGGTCGAGCTACAACCCACACCCGAGGCCATGCCTGCAAACGCCGCGAAGGCCGCCAGCCCGAACACTCTCTTCAACATGTCATTCTCCTTGGTTCACCCTGCGAGCGCAGAGCATTATTGCCTGGTCAACCTACCACGTCGGCGTACAGAGAAGACCGTAGGCTCCGTGTCGATGCGCCGACCCCACGTGCTCGTATCCGCAGCGCTCCCGCTCGGTTCCAGGCACGCCACCAGCACGGTTCGTGGCCCAGGCAGTTTCGTCGGCCAGCGCGGCCGAGTCATCCTTGTGCCGTCTCGTTTGCCAACCGTTTCGAGTCCTTTAGAGTTCGGGAGGCTCTTCGCTCTTTTTTCATGTTGGACCGATTTCAAGCCCGTCTACACGTACGTGCGCCTTCGTTTTCGGCGCGATCCGGACGACGCCGCGGAGCTGGTGCAAGGCTTCTTCGCGCGGGCCTTCGAGAAGGGCCGCTTCAAGGGCTTCGATCCCGCGCGGGCCAGATTTCGCACCTACCTGAAGGGGAGCCTCGATCTCTACACGGCCGAGGTGGCTCGCGCGGAGGGGCGCCTCAAGCGCGGAGGTGGGCAGCTGCGCGTGGACCTCCCGTTCGACGGCGCCGAGCAGGATCTCGTGGCGTCGGGTGCGCTGGACTCGCCGGCTTCCGCCGCTTCGGCGGAGGCGATCTTCGACCGCGAGTGGACTCGAAGCCTGTTCGCCTCAGCCCTCGAGCGGCTCCATGCGCGTTGTGTCGCGGAAGGGAAGGCGAAATATTTCGATACGTTCCGTAGATACGCGATCGAGCCCGAGCTCTCCGCGCGGGAGGGCGCCTCTCGGCCCGCGAGGCGCTCGTGCTCGGCAAGCGCATCGCCGAGGGGATCGAGGCTATCCACGCCGCCGGCTTCGAGCACCGGGACCCGCGGGCGTCCCTTCATCGTGATGGAGCACCTCCGCGGCAAGGACCTCGCGAGGCACCTCGCCGAGCACGGGCCCTTTTCCGTCGAGTCGGCGGTCGACCATGTGATCGAGGCCTGCGCCGCGATCGCCGAGGCTCACGCCCTCGGGATCGTGCATCGTGATCTCGTCTCGTCGCGACCCGCGTTCGCGCACACGGCTTCGCCCACGCCGACGCAAAATCCCGTTCCCTCCGCGAAGAAGACCGAGATCGACCTGCGCGATCCGGCGCTCGAGCAGAGATAGAATCCCGCTCCAGGACTTTCGGCCCATGCCACGCGCTGCCAGTGACGAACGAGAAGGCGGGCGCCGTGGTTCTCACCAGGAGAGCGCAAAATATATCTTATTAATACCAAGGAACCTGGGTGTAAAATACGGCATCAGCGGATGCAAGTCAGCATGACAGGCGGCATGACCTCCCATATCCTCCAGTTCCCCGCCGACCCCTCGAAGATCGCGGTTCTCGCCGACCTGGAGGTGCTGGTCGATCAGCAGATCTGCGCTGGCGGCCAGTGGGTCGGCGGGAACGGCGTGCAGGTCGACGGCAACGCCGGGATCGGCTGCGTCGAGAAGCCGCACCCGCGCCGGGCAACGTTCGAGACGGAGTACTCGCCGGGCAACGGAGGCTCGAACGTGAAGGTCGTCTACCTGAAGCTCGCCTTCCAGGAGCCGCAGCCGGAGGGCTGCCACGCGCCGCACGTGCGACTCAGCTTGCCTTGACTGCCCTCGGCGCTCGCCGCCCGCTCCTCCCGCCCAAGAGGTGCTCCGGACGGGCTCACCAGAAATTCTATCGCCAAAAGAAAGTGACTTGTCACTTTCTTTTGTTGGCGCTAGTTTGTGTCTATGAGCTCGCCTCTGTCTCCTCCTAGCCAAGCCCGCAGCATCGCCACGCGGGGCCGCCTGCTCAGCGCCGCGGTCGAGGCGCTGGTGGCCGAGGGCTACGCCGGCGCGTCCACGACCAACATCGCGAAGCGCGCCGAGGTCAGCCAGGGGGCGCTCTTCAAGCACTTTCCCAGCAAGCACGCGCTGTTTGGAGAGGCACTCCGGCAGCTCTTTGCGCAGCTGGTCCAGGAGTTCCGCGCCAAGCTCACGCGCGACGGGCGTGCCGACCGGCTGGGTGCCGCCATCGGCATCCTCTGGGAGATCTTCTGCTCGCCCACGCTGCAGGCCGCGTTCGAGCTCTATCTGGCGGCACGCACGGACACCGAGCTGGCGGGCATCGTGGCGCCCGTGCTGGCCGCCCACCGTCAGAACCTGCTGGCCGAGGCCCGCGCGCTCTTCCCCGACGCGGCCGGGCACAACCCCGACTTCGACCCGATCATCCTCAGCATCATGAACATGATGCAGGGCGCAGCTCTCGCCACGAGCGTCATCCCCACGCAGGAGGACAGCGTGCGCGAGCTCGCGCTCATCGAGCGCATCGCACGGCAGGAGCTGACGCGCGGCCTGCTCACCGCGACCGAGGCTCGGCACGGCCGGGGCGGCGCAGCTCGGGCCAAGCCCGCAGCCCCCTCCCACGCGTCGACTCGAGGCCACCGCAGCGGCCTCGCGAAAGGCAGCGCGTGATGCATCCCATCCTCTACGTGATCCCCTTCTTCATCGTCTCGATGCTGGCGGAGTGGCGCGTGCTGGTGCACCGGCGGCGCGAGGACGCCGCAAGCGGCATGGTGGGCTACACCGGCAAGGACAGCGCGGCGTCCATCAGCATGGGCCTCGGCATGCTGGGGGTGAACGCCGTGGCCAAGATCGCCGCGCTGGGCCTGTATGCGCTGCTGTATCGGTTCCGGATCTTCGACATCCCCTTCACGTGGTGGGGCGTGCTGCTCGTGATCGTGGCCGAGGACTTCTGCTACTACTGGTTTCATCGCAGCCACCACGAGGTGCGCATGCTGTGGGCGGCGCACGTCAACCACCACTCGTCCACGCACTACAACCTCTCCACCGCGCTGCGGCAGTCGTGGACCACGCCCATCACGGGGCCACTCTTCTGGGTACCGCTGCCCCTCCTGGGGTTCAGCGTGGAGATGATCGTCTTCGCCCAGACCATCAGCTTGGTCTACCAGTACTGGATCCACACGGAGCTGATCGGCTCGATGGGGTGGTTCGAGCGCGTGTTCAACTCGCCTTCGCACCACCGCGTGCACCATGGCCGCAACGCGCTCTACCTGGACCGCAACCACGCCGGCATCCTCATCATCTGGGACAAGCTCTTCGGCACCTTCCAGGCGGAGCTACGGGATGAAAAGGTGGACTACGGGCTGACCACCAACATCGAGACCTACAACCTGGTGCGCATCGCGTTCCACGAGTGGGCCGCGATCTTCCGCGACGCGGCGCGCGCCAAGACCCTGCGCGCCAAGCTGGGCGCGTTCTTCATGCCACCCGGTTGGAACGAAGAGGGTACGGGCCGCACCGCCAAGGTGATGCGCGACGAGGCCAACGCGGCGCGGGACGTGTCATCGCACGAGGTTGTGTCCGGGGCGCTCGTGAGGTGCGAGTGCAGCCGCTCGACGTCGTAGAGGTTCTCGATGCAGTCACCGATCGAGCGCTCTGCGGCGTGCGCGGTCGCGTTCAGGCTACTCTCCGCGCTGTCACTGGCTCGTCTTGACCGACGTAGGGCACGGTGAGCCCTCTCCCACGCCACGGTATTCGCGAATACAGTCCCCCTTCGGGTATCGCGAAGCGCATCGTGGGAGAGGTGCGTGGGGCCCTCAGAGAAAGAAGGGCCAGCGCTCAGAATGCGCCGAGCGCGGGCCCCGTGGTGTTCTTGGCCCGGACGATACCAGGGTCGCCGTCCTCGCCCTGGAGCGCCTTGACCAGGTTGTCGATGGCGATGTTGGCGCCCAGGTAAACGCGCATGTCCTGCTTGCTGTCGAAGAAGGGGTTGCCGTAGCTACCGTCGTCCCTGAGGAGCCTACGGATCATGTAGTAGCCGAGCTCCGGAGTGAGCCAGGAGTTGGCCTCGAAGTCGAACCAGAAGCTGAAGTAGGTCCTGTGGCGAATGGTCTGGGGATTGGCGATCCTTGTAGCGGTCGTCGTGCTGCCGCTGTCGGTAGGGACCTGGTCCTTGCCGAAGGTGTAGATGCCTTCGTGCGACATGTTGAACAGCACAGCGGGGCTGAACTTCCACCAGGTGGCGGAGACCAGGACCGTCCACGAGAAGAGGTCCGAGACGATGGTGCGGCCTCGGAGCTGCCAGTCCTTGGACAGCGAATAGCGCGGCAGGAAATACATGGTCACGTCGGTCGTGGCGCCGCGGTAAAGCTGCTGGGAAGGGAAGAAGGTCGTGGTCTCCGTGCTGAGCTGGGTGAAGAGCGAGGAGCCCGCGAACGGGTCGAGCTTGGGCTTCTTCTCTTCCTTCTTCGGCGGGTCGGCCGGGGCGCCCTCTGCCAGGGTGCTCTGGGCGAGCAACGAGGCGGCCAGGACCAGTGCGGCGGATACTGTCTTCTTCATCGATTCCCCCGTCCAATTTGCCCGGTACTTCACTCGCTCGCTGACGAATGCGGACGAGCAGAGGGTTTCTCGAAAGACGCCACTTCCACGCTCCAGTAGCGCCCATTCGAGGCTTCACCCCCACTCTCACGCCCCGACACCGTGCAGATTCAGGTGCGCCCCAAGGCCAAGAAGGCCAAGAAAGCGAAGGCCGACGGTACTCTCGATGAAGCGGGCGTGACGGGAGTGCCCACGAAGCGGTCTCGTCGCCAGGAATAGACGGCGTTCCCTGCTCGCCTCCCCCGGAGATTTTTATTTGCGACTACCTGCGGCCCGGCCCCGACGACCCTGGGCCAGGACCTGACGAGGGACGGGGGAGGAGGTTCCCTCCTCGCGCTCCTGCCTTGGAGTGGCCACTTCGCCCGTTTTTTCGGCGAGACGGTGACCTCCTCGCAGACTCCATGTGATTTCCCCCTCACCGTCTTTAGCGAGATGTTGCCTCGTGGCCTGCTCCTGTGAATGACCACCTCGCCCGTCTTTAGCGAGATGTTGCCTCGTGGCCTGCTCCCTGTGAATCGAACCATGTCCCCCGAGGAGGAGACGCCCAAAGGTGGCCCGCCGAGCCCAGGGGACCTCGCGTTCGAAGGAGAGGCGCTACTGCGCTTCGGGTTCGCCGTCCCAGTAGTCGAGGCTCTCGCCTTGACGCGAGATCCACCGGTGAATGGGCTTCTCGAACGTGCCGGCGCTGGCGGCGACCTTCTTCGAGTCGGGGTAGGCGACCACGTCGACCTTCTGCACCGAGGCCGAGACGCACAGGTAGACGAGGGGCTCGGCCCCGTCGTTGATCATCTGGTGCGCGTGCTCGACCCCCGCGGGGAAGGCGATCCAGTCGCCCTCGCGCACCGGGACGCGCGCGTCGCCTCTGCGCGCGATCCCCCTGCCTCGGAGGACGTAGAGCGCCTCCTCCGTCGCGCAGTGGTAGTGGAACGGAAACGAGACGCCGCCGGGGGCGACCTCGGTCAAATTGGCGCCGATCATCTGACCGCCGGCGGCGGCGCCGAGCCGGCGGATCTCCATCTGGTGCTTGCCCTTCTTCATAGGCATCACCGGGACCTCTTCACGGTGCGCGACGTTCGGATGACGGCGAGGCGTGTCCATGGGCGCATCGTGTTGGTGCCGCGCTCACGGGTCAACCGTCGTCATCTCGTTCGAGCTCAATTTCGGCTTCGAGCGTCGCGTTCACGCGGTGGAGCCCCCCGAGCAGGGCCGACTGTGAACGCCGAGGGCCCCTCGGGTTCCGAGTAAAAATCGAGGATCTGTCGGAACCACGCCGCGAGCGTGTGCGCGAACACTGCGCGCGTGATGCGCCGCTGCTCCTCCCCGCGACGATCTCGACGAGCCCCCCCCTTCGGGGACGGCGACGATCGGAGCACGCTCGCGCAGGGTCTTCAGCCCGTCGCACTCCGACAAGAGCCTAGCGAGGGCGCGCCGATCCTCGACCTCGATGGCCGCGTAGACGCATACGCCGGTCAGGACGGGCTTCATCCCGGTATTGGCGGGGAGAGTCGGGATCTCGTCGACGTTCCACAACCCGCGCAAGCGGAGGAGCTCGGGCGGGACAATCAAGAAGGGGACCCGGCCAAGATGCTCAGTTCGGTATCTCGACGCTGGTGGCTTCCTGCTCGTATCCCGCCTTAATTTTGGTTTTGACCTTCATGTGCTTCTCGCTTTCCTGGCGTGTGATATTTTAATTAGAGCTGCGTTCTCGGTCTCAGCTCGGGTGGTCTTGTGGTTCCGCCCAAAGGCGGAAAGCGCGGCACCGTAGCGCATCCGCGGGACGCGTCAATGACTTTGGCGCGCTGACGTGGACGCGCTCGCTCGGGACCGGACCGCTGGGGCCCCGCTCGACTCCTCGCTCCCTGCCGACGCAAGCCTGCCCGACGCCTCGCCTCCGGCAGACGCGGCGAGACAAAAACCGCGTTCGGGAGCGTCGTCGCGTACGAGGACAAGAACCAAAAAGGGAAGCTCGATCTCGTCCCGGCGAAGGCCACCTCGTTCGTGGACGGCATCGTCGGCGCGAACGACGAGCCGCTCGTCGTGTGGTTCCATAAAGAGCCCCCCGCCGCCCTCGCTACGGAGCTGCGCGATTCCAAGGGTGGCGTTCCGCATGCAGGATACAACCCCCGCCGGGGTACCCGGTGGAGCGCACCAAGCGCGCGTTCGGCCTCGGCGGCGAGCTCTTCCTGCGGGCCGAGCGTTCGCTGGGGGAGCGCCTCTTTCTCGGCGTGGAGCTCTCGGGGGCCATCGTCGGCGTGAAGACCACCCGAAATGACCAGAGCAGCATAGAGGCCTTCCCGCGCCAACGCCGCCCTCGTGCTCGGCTTGCGCCTCTGATCGGAGGCCGCCCTGATGTGGCCCGTCGGCTCGATTTCGCGCGCGAAGCGCCCCGAGTTCTGCCAGAACAGCGGCGTGTCCCTCCCGCAGCCCCTCGCCTTCCTGTCGCCCGCCAAGGCCCTCCAGGGAAACCGCAACGCCGTCCGCGATCTGTGGGACCTCGTGTCCAAGGTGCCCGGCGGAAAGCGTATCTTCACGCACGTCCTGGGAAGGGCTGCACCCTACACGGGAACGATCCCGTTCGACGTCGTCTCGCTGAGCCCTGGGCGCTCCGAGCTGACGCTCCGCGATCGCCCCGGCGTCCGCAACCACCTCGACTGCATCCACGCCGTGGCCCTCGTGAACTTCGCCGAGGTGACCGGCAACCTCGCGCTCGCGTACGGCCTCCCCGACGACGCGCGGTTCATCGTCTCGGGCCTCTCGATCGAGTACCTGAAGAAGGCGCGCGGCACCTTGCGCGGCACGTGCGAGCTGCCACCCATCCCTTCGAGCGAGAAGCGGGAGTACGACGTGCCGGTGGTCATGCAGAACGCGTCGGGGGAGACCGTCGCGACGGCCGTGCTGCGCACGCTGGTTGGGCCGAAGAAGCGCAGGTAGCGGATGTCCGCCGCAAGATCCTCGCTGCGCTGCCCGGCGGCCCACGCCGCCCGCGCCTCCTGAATCGCCCCGAGAATATCGGTTGACAGTGGATCCTCACCGGATTCCGCGGAGAAGCGAGTGACGAGCTTGACGCACTCGCCTCCTCTCTGACCTCTCAGCCTGATGGAGACGGACCACTCGAAATGCAGGCGTCCGCCGACGGTCCGCGACGGGCTCATCGGATTCCGCTGCGCCCGGTGACATCTTAATCGCTCCTTTACCGTCGCCGTCCGGGTAGCTCAGAATATCCAACAAGCAGCCCTCGGAGGTACTTCGCCATCCGGTCACGCGTCCGCTCGAGCACCGAAGCCACGTCGCGAGTCGACAGGTGCCCGTGCGCGAGGAACTTGAGCGCGCCGCCCTTCTCCCGATAGACGCCGTCGAGAACCACCCCGTGAATGTGGGATTGAGCTTCAAATCCTACGATATGCGCTAGAGCGCGATCATCGCCCCGCCCTTGCCGCGACGGTCCCCTCCTCGCTCTCGGTAGAAGTCGAGCACGGTCTTGACGAACAGCCCCGTCAGCCCCGAGAGCAGGAGGGTCTCGGCAGGGATGCCCGTGCGGGCGGAGACGAGGCGGATGGAGCTGCCCACGGTGGGGCTGGCCGAAGTGCGTGAAGGCATCTCCTGCAAGATTGGGGATGGGTGGACATTTTACAGTCAATAGCTTGACAAAAGTTATACAAAAGCTAAACAGATGATACAGGCGGTCGACGCCAACCAAAGGAGCCCCGCACATGAGCCACGACCAACCGACGAGCCCCCGCGTGCGAGTCAACGCGACCGCCGTCCTCCCCACGCGGTTCGGCGACTTCCGCGTCTATGTCTTCTTGAGCGAGCACGACCACGCCGAGCACATCGCCATCGTGCGCGGCTCGGTCTGGGGGCGGTCCAACGTGCCCACCCGCCTCCACTCCGAGTGCCTCACCGGCGATGTGCTCGCCTCGCTCCGCTGCGACTGCCGTGAGCAGCTCGAGCGGGCCCTCGCCACGATCGGACAGCAGCCTTTCGGCGTGCTCCTGTACCTCCGTCAGGAGGGGCGAGGCATCGGCCTGACCAACAAGATCCGCGCGTACGGCCTTCAGCAGGAGCTGGGCCTCGACACGGTGGACGCGAACCTCGCCCTCGGCTTCCCCGACGACGCGCGCGACTACGGGGTGGCGGTCGGCATGCTCTGCATCCTCGGCGTCGCCTCGGTGCGGCTCATGACCAACAACCCCGAGAAGGTGCGCCAGCTCGTCGCGCACGGCATGCCCGTCGCCGAGCGCCTCGCCCACGCCGTGACGCCCGGCGATCACAACCGAGACTACCTGAGCACCAAGGCGCGCAGGTCCGGCCACCTGCTGGAGGTGCTGGAGCCTGACCACACGAGGGCGTCGTGAGCGCTCCGTTCGAGGTCTTCTTCGACGGCGCGTGCCCGCTCTGCCGCCGCGAGATCGCCTGCATTCTCCGCCTCGACCGCCGAGGCCGCGTGCGCGCGACCGACATCGCCGCGCCCGGCTTCGACGCCGACGCGACCGGCCTGTCGCGCGAGGCGCTGATGGCCCGCATCCACGGGCGCCTGCCCGACGGCCGCCTCGTCGAAGGGGTCGAAGTCTTTCGCCAGCTCTACAGCGCGATCGGCCTCGGGCCGCTCGTCGCGCTCTCGCGCCTCGGCCCCTTCGCGTGGCTGCTCGACCGCGCCTACGCGTGGTTCGCGAAGAACCGACTCCGGATCACCGGCCGCTGCACGGACGAGTCGTGCGCGGTGCCTACCTGACCAACCATCCCCGCGCCTCGCGTGCGGCCCCCCCTGATCGACCTGCGACGAACGCGAGCCGCGGGTCCGAGCTGGGCCCACGCAGTGCTCGTCCCCGCGCCCCGTACAGCCCGCTTCGAACACGTGTGCATCGGCCCGCACGGGTACCGAGCTCGAGTCCGCTCCTGCCGCGCACCCACCGGCGTCACGGCGGATCCTCCGCGCAGCTCCCGGTCCCGTCGGCCCAGAAGCGGTACGGCGTGAACCAGAAGCCGCCACGCAGCCCCACGCTCGCGCGCCGCCACGCGCCGACGAGCGCCCCGAAATCGCGGAGCGAGCGCTGATCGACGGAGCCTCCAATCGCGTCGAAGAAGGTGAAGTCGGAGAGGTAGTCCGACTGCAGACCTCCGTCGGTCACGAGGTACGCGGTGCGCGCGCCGAGCGCGACGATCAGCGACCCGGCGTTGCGTAGGTTGGTGTGGGTGTGGTCGGCGCATGGATCGACCAGCACCCGGTCCGCAGGCACTCCGAAGAGGCACCGCGCGAGGTGCTCCATGGCGAACGCCTCGACGAGGGGAGAGTGGACGGCGCCCCCGCTCACGATGAGCGCCGGCGCGACGCGCCCGTGGAGCGCGCTCGCCCCGCGTCGCACGCGCTCCACGTTGACGTCGAGGCGCTCGAGCTCCGCGGGCGGAAGCGCGACGCACGGGGCCCCGGGCTCAAGGCCGACGAGCGGGCTCGCCGCCTGGCGGCCCGCGCCGTACCCGGGGATGACGATCGCGCCGTAGGGGTAGTCGCGCGGCGCGTGGAGGCTCGCCGCGATAGCGCGGAGGGCGCGGGCGTTCGCCCTGGCGGCGG
>SXGT01340830.1_pt1 | contig 13160 bp, 9 predicted proteins | sample 3176221 | NCBI WGS metagenome assembly SXGT01 (sample SAMN11356862, study PRJNA531348) | freshwater metagenome | isolation source: freshwater sample F1-120 | place: China: Fuxian Lake, Yuxi | collected 2017-12-25
AAACGCACTGGCGCGATTGACATCGCAAGGCGTGCCGTTCTCGCCCGAAACAGCGCGCGTGTCGCCTACCAGCGCGGCGCTTCCGGCCGCCCTGTTGGAGTCGCAGCACACGCTCGACACGCTGGGCGAAATGATTCTGCTTCCAGATACCAAAGAGGCTTGGTACTCGGCTGCCGCTCCGGCGTGGGCCGAGGTCGCGGAAAGCGCGCCCGAGTCGCGGCTTGAATCGACCCCCTGCATCGAGCCACAACTGCCTGTCACTGACACGTTCACGATGAATGAATCGACGGCGCCTCATCTATTTCAGGACCGTCTGTTGGAATTGCCCGTATTGGGGCTGCCCCCCCAGAGTCCAGAGACCGAATGGTCGGATGCCGCAGCAATTGTTCCGCCGGCCTCGGAAGCGGTTGGTGCGACGGACGAGGAAAGAGAACACGCGGCCGAGGATATCGAAATTCTACCCATGGTTCCTGGCGAGGCGCTAAGTCGCTCGCAGGTCGAGCCCGCTGAGTCCGAGTGGAAGTGGGACCCGGTACCGGCCGTGGCGCGGGAACCAAGTTTCGATCGAGATCCGAACCCAATTGGACCTGACTCAATAGTCAAAGGCGAGGTCGAGTCGATCGTGGCCGCGTACCAAGGTATGGTAGCGGAGTCCACGTTCGAGCCCCGCATTCCATCGACCGATCCAGTTGGAGCGGACCCGTGTATTGGTGATCATAGAAACACATGTGAACCTATGAACACATGCGGGACCTTGGTCGCTAGTGAGGGGGCGAACGTCGTGGAGGAGTCGGTCGCTTTCAGCCAGCCCGAGTCGCCGCAGCTCGACGGGGCTTTTGAGCTGGCGATACGCGACCACCTGCGAGATATGACGTTATCGGCGGAGTACGATCGAGCGATCAATCTGGTGATTCGCCGTTTGCGACACGGCTGTGGCGCGATCCTGATCGTTCACGGGCCGGAGGAGGTCTGCAGTTCCGAAACGATCGCCCATTTGGCCTGCCTTTTAACCAGCAAGAATCGAGGACGCATTTTGTTGGTGGACGCGGATCTCGCCGCTCGCCGAATCAGTCAAGGCTTCGGTCTGGAGTCCTCCGCCGGATTGACGCAGGTATTGAAGGAGACGTCGAGTTGGCTGGAGACGGTTGAGACGCGCTTCGATCCGCTGCTGAGCATCGTGCCGGCCGGGCCTGTTGGGACATCGGCGGCAATTGCCAACTGGGAGGGACCGCGGGTGCGCGAGTTGGTGGATCAATGGCGAGAGCATCATGAAATCGTGCTCATCGACGGGGGTAATTTGGCGGCCAACTTGGCCATCCGGCTGAGTCAGGCGGTCGATGTTTCTCTGCTTGCCGTTCGCTTGGGGGAAACCTCGCCCCTGCTCCTGCAGGATGAGGTCGATACTTTTCGCGCGGCGGGTGGGCGGCTCCACGCCTGCCTCGCCCTCCATCGGCCCGATGGTGTGTGAGCTGGCTTGGCCCGGACTGTGCCAACTGTTAGCATGCTCGTGGCAGGCGGTTTTGGTCACAGGAGCATGGGTTTCATGAGTACGTGTGTCGTCACTGGCGGAGCGGGTTTTATTGGTTCCCATATCGTCGAGGCGTTGGTGCAGCGGGGGGATCGGGTGCGGGTACTCGATAACCTGTGCACCGGGTATCGCGATAACTTGGCGGCCTGGGCCCAGCAGGTCGAGTTCACCGAAGGGGAAATCACCGATGGACCGCTGGTCGCGCGACTCCTCAAGGGGGCTGACTTCGTGTTTCATCAGGCCGCATTGGCCTCGGTGCCGCGCAGCGTCGAACGCCCACTCGACACCAACTTGTCGTGTGTTACCGGCACCTTGACCGTGTTGGACGAGGCACGCAAGGCGGGTGTCCGCCGCGTGGTGTATGCGGCGTCCAGCAGCGCCTACGGCAATTTGCCTTATTCGTCGAAACGCGAGACGGATTTGCCGACGCCACTCTCCCCCTATGCGGTGGCAAAGCTCGCGGGTGAGTACTACTGTCAGGCATTCTTTCACACGTACGGCTTGGAAACGGTCAGCCTGCGCTATTTCAACGTATTTGGTCCCCGACAGGATCCCAATAGCCCGTACTCGGCGGTGATTCCGTTGTTCATTCAGCGTTTGATGAAGAAAGAATCGCCGACCATCTACGGAGACGGGCAACAGACTCGTGATTTTACCTACGTGGGAAATGTCGTGCAGGCGAATCTTAGGGCCGCCGAGGCCAAGCACGCAGCGGGCCGATCCTTCAATGTCGCTTCCGGCCGAAGTTTTAGTTTGTTGCAATTGATGGATCGTCTCAACCATTTGTTGGGCACTAAAGTCGCCCCACAGTTTCAGCCGGAGCGGACGGGAGACGTCCGAGATAGCCTAGCGGACATCAGTCAGACTCGTGCGATACTGGGCTACGATCCGGCCATCGATTTCGACGCCGGGTTAGAACGAACGGTTGCCTATTACCGGGGCCAGTAAAGCCGGCTCGTCCGGCAAATGGGCTCAACTCTCTGGAACCACCCCCAGGGCTCGACCGAGGTTTTTTCGGATCCCTTTTTCCACCCTGTCCTTGAACATGATGGCTGCGATTGGCAGATTAATCTCAACCGTGATGTTTTGATCGTCGATTGCCACATGGCCTTGGATCGAAAAACCCAGGCTCTTGAAGCGAAACTCGGCCTTTTGACCGGTCCACGTCAACTGCAGATCGTGGCCTTCAAAATCCTTGATGGTCTTTTCAATGATGGGCCCTGCTTTTTCCTGGACGGATTTGGCATCCATATTGTGCGGCAGGGTGACGCTGACCTTAGGCATGATGGCGTTCCTCGGTGAATGATTCCCCACGGGTAAAACCGGCTCTCGTCGCCAGCATGACCAATCTGTCTTGCTCTGAAAAGGCCAACTCGCCTACGATGGGCCCCTCATATGCCAACGCTATTCCTTTTGCTATCCGCGGGAATTCTCATCACGGCCCAACCGGACGGACTCCCGGGGCGCGATACGGTCGTGGTGTGTCCCAAGGATTTCTTGCCCGAACTCCAACCGTGGCTGACGCATCGCACGGGGCAAGGACACCGATTTGCGTACGTCAGCAATCTTCACTCTGCTGATGAGATCCGGCGTCAAGTTCGGCAGGTGGCCCGCGAGGGAGATTTGAAGGCGATCGTGTTGATCGGGGATGCGCCCGCATCGGAGTCGCTGGATGGAAGCCTGCGTGGCCGATTGGTGCCGACGGCGATGGTGGATTTTGAATGCCAGATCGCGGGCTTTCGCGAGGGACGCTACGCAACCGACAGCTGGTATGCCGACCTGGACGATGACCGGTTGCCCGACGTCGCGGTCGGACGCTGGCCGGTCAAAAACCGAGAACAGCTGGCCACCGTGGTGCAGAAGACGTTGCGGTATGAGCGCCAGGACGCCAGCGGCGTATGGCGGCGACAAGTCAATCTAGTCGCTGGCCTCGGTGGGTTTGGGCCGCTTATCGATGGTGCGGTTGAAACAGCCACGCGTCGCGTGCTCACGGACAATTTGCCGGCCAGTTACGCGACGACCGTGACCTATGCCAGCCGGCAGAGTCCCTATTGCCCGGACTGGACGGCGTTTCGGCCGACGACATTGCGTCGCTTCAACGAGGGATGTCTGTTTTGGGTCTATGTCGGACACGGCCACGTGCACCAGTTGGATCACATTCCCGTCGGCGGCCAACGGCAACCCATTCTAGGTCTGCCCGACGTGGATCGATTGCGTGCCGGAGCGGGCTGTCCGATTGCCCTGTTCTTGAGTTGTCTGTCGGCATCCTTTGCCCAACCCAAGGATTGCCTGGGGGAGTCCATGCTGTGTTCCGAGGGTGGCCCCGTGGCTGTCATCGGTGGCACGGAGGTGACCATGCCGTACGGGATGGCCGTGCTCGGCACGGAGCTGATGGAGCAGGTGTTTGACCATCAGCGGCCGAGCTTGGGAGAGGTCGTGTTGCGGGCCAAGCAACAGATGGTGGCCCCCGAGGGGCGGGACGAGACCCGTACCATGTTGGACACGATGGCTGCAGCGCTGAGCCCGGACCCGACCCGCTTGTCAGACGAATTGTGGGAACACGTGCAGATGTTTCAGCTCTTGGGGGATCCGTTATTGCGATTGCCCTACCCGCGCCCAGTGACGCTGGTCGCGCCGCAGCGCGCGAGGGCTGGAGAGATCATCACGGTGGAAGGCACGGCGAGCATCGCGGGGACCTGCGTTTTGGAGTTAATCTGTCGGCGAGACCGTCTGCGGACGGCGGAAACGGGTATCGGGCAACCCACGGTGTCGGCCGCCCAAGCGGCCAACCAGACGTACGAGCTGTCCAATGACCCATGTTACGCCTCCACAAGCCTTGTCGTGCCGGCTGGGCCCTTCAGCACGGCCTTGGAAGTCCCTCGAGAGGCCCACGGCCCCTGCCACGTGCGGGCCTTTGTGGAAGGCCCCCCCGGGGGGGGCCGAGACTTTGGCCTAGGCGCGGCGGATGTCTTTATAGCACAATAAGGGGCGTGTGCCTCCCTGTGCGATGGATCGCGGGCCGGCGGATCCGGTGTGCCGGCTGACCTGGACGAGCAGGTTTCTGCAAACTGCGGGCGTTCTCAGGAAAGTTGTCCAGCGAACGTGGTCGGCAGGTGATCCTCTTGCATCGTGGTTTCCCCCCCTCCAGCGAACTCAAAAGTACTATGAAACTCGACAAACTGCGCAACATCGGAATTTCGGCCCATATCGACGCTGGCAAGACGACCCTCAGCGAGCGCATTCTGTTCTACACGGGGCGGATTCATCGCATGGACGAGGTCCATTCGGGTGGGGCTACCATGGACCACATGGACCTGGAGAAGGAGCGCGGGATCACGATTACTAGTGCCGCCACCACGGTGGAATGGAACGATCATCCGATCAATCTGATCGACACGCCTGGTCCCGTCGACTTTACCGTAGAGGTTGAACGCAGCCTGCGAGTACTCGACGGTGCGGTGCTCGTGCTGTGCGGTGTGGCGGGTGTGCAATCGCAGTCACTGACCGTTGATCGCCAGATGAAGCGTTACCACGTTCCCCGGCTGGCGTTTGTCAACAAGATGGACCGGCAAGGCGCCGATTTTCCTCGCGTGGTTTCCCAGTTGAGGGAGAAATTGCGTGTCGATCCGGTTGCCATGCAGTTCCCGATGGGGCAGGGAGAAACTTTCCAGGGCGTGATCGACCTGATCACCATGAAGGCCGCGACCTTCAGTGGCAAAGATGGCGAAAACGTCGTCGAGGGGCCAATCCCCGCTGAGTACCAGGAGGCGGCTGCGACGGCCCGGCAAGAAATGCTCGAAGCCCTCTCCATGTACAGCGATACGCTCATGGAGCGACTCCTCTCGGAGGACGAGATCTCGCCGGACATGATCCATAAGGTCGTGCGCGAGGCCGTATTGGGGGAGGAAATCGTGCCCGTTTTTGCTGGTACTGCGTACAAGAATAAGGGCGTGCAGTTGTTATTGGACGCCATCGTTCGCTACCTGCCTTCCCCCCTAGAACGCGAAATCTCGGCGTTCGACTACAAACATCCAGACCAGAAAGTCGCGCTGACGCCGGATCCCAAGCAGCCCTTTGTTGGCATGGCCTTCAAGATCGTTGATGATAAATTCGGCCAGTTGACGTTTCTGCGCATCTACCAGGGGACGGTTACCGCCGGTCAACTCTACTACAATCAGCGCACCGGCAAGAAGGAACGTTTCAGCCGGATTGTGCGGATGCACGCCGATCAGCGCGAGGACCTGCAAACAGCGACCGCTGGCGATATCGTGGCCATCATTGGCATCGATAGCATCAGTGGCGATACCTACGCTGCCGAATCGCAGATGTGCACTCTGGCGAGCATGTTTGTACCAGAGCCCGTGATTCGAATTGCCATTCGTCCCGCGCAACGCAGCGATGCCGACAAATTGGGCAAGGCCCTGGCCCGTTACCGCAAAGAAGACCCTACGTTCCACGTCAACACCGACGAGGAAACCAGCGAAACGCTGATTGCTGGCATGGGCGAGCTACAGCTGCAGGTATATGTCGAGCGACTGCGCCGTGAGCATAAGGTCGAGGTGGAGGTCGGGGCGCCCAAGGTTAGTTACCGAGAAGCTCCAACACAACCGGCCGACTATGACTATCGCCACAAGAAGCAGACGGGCGGCTCTGGCCAGTTCGCCCATATCGTGGGTCGTTTAGAGCCCATGCCGCTGGACTCCACCGAAATATTTACGTTTGAAGAGAAGGTGGTGGGTGGCCGCATTCCCAAGGAGTACATTCCCTCCGTGGAGAAGGGGTTCCGAGATTCGCTGCACAAAGGCCCCGTGGCGGGATTTCCTATCAACTTCGTGCAAGCCACGCTGAGTGATGGCTCCTATCACGACGTCGATAGTTCCGATATGGCCTTCCAAATCTGCGCTCGCGATTGCTTCCGGCAGACGTTCTTGAAGACCAAGCCCGTCTTGTTGGAGCCCATCATGAAGATCGAGGTCGAATGCCCGGATGATTTCCAAGGTCCCGTGACGGGCGACTTGGTCAGCCGCCGCGGCATCGTCGTGGGGACCGAGAATCCATCGGCAAAAGTCGCCGTGATCACGGCTGAGATTCCCTTGGCCGAGGTGTTCGGATATTCCACCGATTTGCGCAGTTTGACGCAGGGCCAAGGCACGTTTTCCATGGAATTAGCCCGCTATCGGCCCGTTCCGGCCAAGATCCAAGAAACGATCGTGGCGGAGAAGAAAAAGATGGATCTGGTCGGCGCTCGATAGTCCGGCCTAACGATCAAACCACTTCTTCCAGGCCCAAACCGTGACAGCACGGCCGGCCCGCGCGATGGATGTGGTCAAGGGAATTTGTTTGGGGCAAACGGCCACGCAGTTCTGTGCATTGCCGCAGACTTGGATTCCCCCCTCGGCCGTGAGCTGCTCCAGGCGTTGGCTGGCCGCCATCTGACCGGTGGGATGCGTGTTGAATAGCACCGCTTGGCTGATGGCATGGGCTCCCATGAATCCGTGATCATAGGCCGCTTCGGTCCGCGCCTGGGCCTCGGCCGCCGATTCGCCGGCCTGCTGCAGGACTTCGATCTTGGTGTATTGTGGGCAGGCTTCCAGGCAGCACCCACAGCTCATGCACTGACTCAATGGGTAGGCTTGTTCTTGATCCTCGCGAGAGACGCGCGGCCCCGCACCCTGGTCCTGATAGCCGTCGACGTCGATCCAGGCCCGCACACGTTGCAGGGCCCGAAACAACCGACTGCGATCGACGACTAGATCTCGTACCACCGGGAACTTTGTCATGGGGCGCAGTTCGATTTCCTGTGGATTATCGGCCAGCAGCCGATCGACAAGTGCGGAACATGCTTGCCGCACACGGCCGTTGATGACCATCGTGCAGGCCCCGCAAATCTCCTCCAGGCAATTACAGTCCCAGGCGACCGGTGCGACGGCCCGGCCATCCATGGTGACCCCCTGAGCCGCGATCCGTTGCAGCACGCTAATCACATTCATGTCGGATTCGTACCGGACGCGGTAGCGTTGCCAATAACAGTCGCCACCGGGCTGATCCTGCCGCAGGACGCGGACTTGAAAGAATTCAGGGTGATCACTCTTGCTGGCGGATACGGAGTGACCGTTGGATGCGTTCGCGCTGGGAGCATTCATGCGAGGGATCTCGTCGCTGGGTAATAAAGCTAGGAATACGATCCAAAATAAAAAATCAAAGTACTAGGGTATCGCGGGTGACTTGGGGCACCGTTCAAGCGCCGACCGGTTTTGGCTGGGGCTTGCTGGCTCCCTGGGCGGAACCCTGCGAGCTTTGGGCCGGCCGCCGTGCGGACCGTTCTCGCCAGACGTCTTCGATCACCTCGGCACCGACCAGGCCATACAAGCGGGGTCGCGGGGGAATCAAGCCGACGTCAACGTCCTCGTAGCTGATTGCAGGCTCATGGTCGCGCCAGTCGGCAACCGTCGTCTTCAGCCAGCGGCGGTTTCCTTCTTCAAAGCGATCGCACCACGCCTCGGCCTGTTGGCGGCGTTCGGTTGGCGAGCCCTCTGAAATGCCCTCTGGGGCAAAATCGGGTTTGAAATGGGCACCGCGGCACTCGTCACGCATCCGCGCCCCCTTCAAGATGGCCTTGGCCAGCGGGAACATGTCCAACAGGGCCTTGGTGAATACAACGTTTTGGTTGGTCCATTGACCGGTATCCGACAGGGAGCAGTGGCGGGCCCGTTCGGCCAGCTCGCTCACTTGACCATAGGCCTGGTCCAAGACGTCGTTGGTGCGGACCACGGTGGCTGCCTTGGTCATGATTTCGCCGAGCTGCTGGTGTAACAAATACGGATTCTCTCGGCCGTTGGGCCGATTGAGCAGTTGGTGATGCATATGCTCATGTTGGCTGAGAGCCGTGGCGAACAACGCGGCAGGTTGATCGGCGGCGGCCCCGTGCGGCAACCCCTTGAGGAGCGTCTCAACTCCGGTGCCGACGACCAACCCCGAGACGATGCAGCTGACCAGCGAATTCGCGCCGAGCCGATTGGCACCATGGTATTGGTAATCGCATTCGCCGATGGCGTATAGGCCGGGGATATTCGTGACGTGGTTGGTGGGCGAGTTGAGCACGAGGCCACCATCGGCGGACCGTTGGTAATCGACCCACATGCCCCCCATGGAGTAATGCACGGCGGGGAAAATTTTCATGGGGACATCACGGGGATCAACCCCTTGGAATTTCTCGTAGATCTCCAAGATACCGGCGATTTTTCGGTCGAGTTCATGTCGGTCGATGTGGGTCAGATCGAGATAAACGCACTGCCGATCAGGTTCCACGCTCAGGCCTTCGCGGACGCACACATTGAAGATCTCGCGTGTGGCGATGTCGCGCGGGACAAGATTTCCGTACTTGGGATAGCGTTCTTCTAGGAAGTAGTACCGTTCATCTTCCGGAATTTGCAGCGGGTCGCGGGGATCATGCGGGCGACGCGGTACCCAGACGCGGCCCCCCTCGCCACGGGCCGACTCGCTCATCAAACGCAGCTTGTCCGCTCCGGGAACGGCGGTGGGATGAACTTGGATGAATTCTGGGTTGGCGTATTTGGCCCCCACCTGGAAGCAGCGGCTGGCGGCGCTTCCCGTGCAGGCCATGGACATGGTGGACCGTCCGTAGATCAGCCCGCATCCCCCCGTGGCAATAATCACGGCATCGGCGGGAAAGACGCGGATCTCCATGGTCAACAAATGTTGTGCAGCGCAACCACGGCAGATTCCGCGATCGTCGATCACCGGGCCCAGAAAATCCCAAAATTCGTACTTTTGGATGCGTCCTTCGGATTCCCAGCGGCGCACTTGTTCATCGAGCGCGTAGAGCAACTGTTGTCCAGTTGTGGCGCCCGCAAAGGCCGTTCGTTTGAACAAGGTGCCACCGAACCGCCTGCGGTCCAGGTAACCCTCGGGGGTCCGATTGAACGTGACGCCCAATCGATCCAGCAGATCGATAATCCGTGGGGCCCACTCGGTCATTTCCTTCACGAGCGGTTGATGCTGGAGGAAGTCACCGCCGTATACGGTGTCGTCGAAGTGTTTCCACTCGCTGTCCCCCAGCTGGCGGGTTTGCTCGTTGACACTGTTGATGCCCCCTTGAGCGCAAACGCTATGCGAGCGCTTCACGGGTGTCAGACTCATCAGGTCCACCTGCACCTGAGACTCGGCCAATTTCATGGCGGCTGCGAGCCCGGCCAATCCGCCCCCCACGACCACCACCCGTTGCTTGCTCATTCCTGCGTCCCCGTTGCCTTGTTCAGATGCTTGCCGCTGACCGACTTCCACTGCGGTTTTTCGTTGCTGTCGGCCGTGCCCCCATCATTTACGCGCCATGTCGGCCGGCTGGCCGTCGTCTTTATGGTCCCCGTCGGTCCGCTTGTGGGAGTCGTTGGGCACCTCACCGGCCTCGAGCTTATGGTGAAACATGCGATCTTCAACCTGCTTTGCTTTTTCCACGTCGACGGTGGCCATGCCTCCCAGCGCCCCTAGGCCGACGGCGGCCAGTGCGATTCCGCCGGCGGTACAGACGGCGGCCGCTCGGCGCTGCGCGATGGGCCCAACCCACACGCCCCAAGTGATTCCCATCGTCCAAATACCGTTTGCCAGGTGGAAGACGCAGGCCAGGATGCCGATCGCATAGAACACGGATACCAGCCAATGCTGCTGGATGGCGCTCCCCGCGGTTGATGTGGCGTTAAATGCTTTGAATTGGGCACCGGCAAGCGGAGTGGCTACGGTCTTCAACCACCAGTCCGCGTGAAACCAGCCGTGCATATGGAAAACATGCCAGGCAATGAAAAAGAAGGCGACGATCCCGGAGGCACGCTGTAGCGAGTAGCGGATATTGCGGGCATAAGGGTAGCTGCCATGATTCGGCAGACCTCCGCGGATAATCGCGACCCCAATGATTGCGTGAAAGAGAATGGGGATAAAAATAAACACCCACTCGACCACCGGCAGCAGTCGGCCCAAGCTATGGATGCCGTAGACATTCCGCTGGAATGCGGCTGGGCTCTCCAGGACGCTGGCATTGGTCAACAGATGAACCACCATGTAGGCGCCGACTGGCACCAACCCGCTCAGCGAATGCAGCCGGCGGATCAGGAATTCATGACGCGCCAGAAACGGCTGGGAACTTGAATCGGCAGGGCTCACATTGGCCATCAGATCATCCATCCTGACAGGAGTGAAACGTTATTTCCGGTCGCCTCATGGCGGCTTTTGAATCCACGCGCCGCAGCCCGGCGAGTCCCGAACCATCAGTCACAGCACTGTACCTTAAGGTATCGGGGCACGACAATCCGGGTTCGTCGATATGCGGACCGCAATGGGCCGTTTTCTAGCTGCCGCTTCCGTGACCGTGCGGCTCAGGCGAACGGATACTCCGCACGCGACGCGCCGAAAAATGCTATGCTACGCTTATGGCACTATATCCGCTACCATCCGTATTGGTTACCGATGACGACCGGGATTTGCGCGAAACCCTGGGCGTGGTGCTCGAGGCTCGTGGCTACCATCCGCTCTTGGCCGCCGACGGCGAGGAAGCCGTACGTATTGTCTCACAAGAAGAGGTTCATTTGGTCTTGGTTGACCTGCATCTGCCGCGTTGGAGCGGTATTGAGACGGTGCAACGCGTACGCGAAGTTCACCAGGAAATGCCCTGCATCATGATGTCCGCAGCCTGGGATGAAGCCAACCTGGCCGCGGCGCGCTCCATGGATGTATTCTCGATGCTTTCGAAGCCGCTGGGGCAGTCGCAGGTTACCGACTCCATTCAGCGGGCCTTGTCGGTGGCCTACGACTGGTAGACGGGAAGTATTTCCTGAAGTCCAAAAACCTGCACGCGCACTCCCGGCGAAAAAATTGCATGACAGGGGGGCGAAGCCAGCGTGATACCAGCGGCTGTGGAGAGCGATTCCTGGCACTGGACTCGGGTTACGGCACGCAGGGGATAAGGCCGATGGTAAACCTGCCCCTGCAAAATGCGCCCGTCGCGTGCTTGGGCATACAGCGGGTACCGCTCCACCAGAAAGTGCTCCAGCGAACCGGACGCGGCCCCCTCCTCGGCGAACCAATCACCCAATTCGACCCGCACGTCGGTGGTCACCGCCGTGCGCGAGCGCAAGCGGTGGCTTTGGTAGTGGCGACGGTCGACATCCGACTTCAACGTCATGCGGGCCCAGTAGTAAGGCAGGTACGTCCGTAAGTTGGTCTCAAGGAAATGAGAAATGCCCGGGAGCACCGGCAAGCGTCCTGGACGTACATCCCGCAATTGGAATGGGACCAAGCCAATCATGGCGTCGCCGTCCCAGGTGTCGAGCGTCAACTCGGGTGGGATCAGAGGGCGAATCTGTTCGATGGGCACCCGCCAGTGTAGAAAGGTTAAATCGAGCCAGGTGTGATAGGCGGCGACGGATTGCGCTGGGGGACGGGTTGGCCAGATGCGGTCCATGTCAGCTCACATTGACGTGTATCGTTCCGTCGAAGACAGCGGATCAGGGCGCGGTGGCGTCGCCGGCGGATCGGCCGCTGGAACCTTCGGCGCTGGGGCCTGCGGCGGGGGATTTTTTGGTGCCGGCTTCGGTGCCAGGGACCACGCGCGGGCTCGCCGAATGATCGGCAATGATCTGATGCAATTCGTCGGCCTCAATGGATTCGACCTGGATGAGTCGTTGCGAGAGGGCCTCCAGGGCGGGGCGGCGGCTCAGAATGATCTCTCGTACCCGTGCCAGGGATTCGTCCAAGATACGTTTCACTTCCTGATCGATCTCGCGTGCGGTGTGTTCGCTATGCACCGAACGTCGTTCGTCCTGGTTCGGCGACAAGAAGATCGACGGCGCGCTCTCGCGGAACGCGATGCGTCCCAGCCGGCTCATGCCATAGTCCATGACCATGCCGCGCGCAATCTCCGTCGCACGCTCCAAATCATTTTGCGCCCCGGTCGACACGTCCTGAAAGATGATTTCTTCCGCCATAGTGCCGGCCAACAAGACCTGGATACGGCTTTCCAATTCGCTCTGAGTCATCAGATAGCGATCCCCGTCCGGGCGTTGCAGGGTGTATCCCAGAGCAGCGAATCCGCGGGGGATGATGGAGACTTTGTGTACGGGGTCGGTGTTGGGGAGGCTGCAGGCGACCAATGCGTGGCCTGCCTCATGGTAGGCCACACGCTGCTTCTCGTCGCCATTCATGATTCGCTGCTTTTTCTCCAAGCCGGCCATGAGGCGTTCGACCCCTTCGTTGAAGTCCCGCATGCCTACGGCAGATTTTTCCGCGCGTGCTGCCAACAGAGCCGCCTCGTTGACCAAGTTGGCTAAATCGGCCCCGGCGAATCCCGGCGTGATGGCCGCGATTTCCGCAAGGTCCAAATCCGCCTCGAGTTTTACCTGTTTGACGTGCACCTTGAGGATGTCCTCGCGTCCGCGCACATCGGGCCGGTCCACCAGCACTTGGCGATCGAAGCGACCAGGGCGTAGCAGGGCTTGGTCCAACATCTCCGGACGGTTGGTGGCGGCCATGACGATGACCCCGGCGTTGGCGTCGAATCCATCCATTTCCACGAGAAGTGCGTTGAGCGTCTGTTCGCGTTCGTCGTGCCCCCCCACGCCGCTGG
>SXGT01342641.1_pt1 | contig 13159 bp, 10 predicted proteins | sample 3176221 | NCBI WGS metagenome assembly SXGT01 (sample SAMN11356862, study PRJNA531348) | freshwater metagenome | isolation source: freshwater sample F1-120 | place: China: Fuxian Lake, Yuxi | collected 2017-12-25
GAGTCGGACTTCATCACGCTGCACACGCCGCTCAATCCGCAAACACGCCAAATGATTGGCGCGCCGCAGTTTGCATTGATGAAGCGCAGCGCAATTCTCATCAATACCGCGCGCGGGCCAATTGTGGATCCGCAGGCGCTGTACGCTGCATTGCATAACGGGCAGATTGCATACGCCGCGCTGGATGTGACGGATCCTGAGCCAATCTACGACGGCCGGGAGCGCGACGCGTCGAAGGTCGAGGTCACTCCGGGCAAGCTCTTCGTCGTGGGGGATCCCAAGCAGTCGATCTACCGCTTCCGCCGCGCCGACGTCGCCCTGTACGAGGCCGTCAAGCAGCGCCTCGTCGCGAACGGCGCGAAGCTCGTGCACCTCACGACCAGCTTCCGGGGCGCGCCCTCGATCCAGCGCGCGATCGACGCCGCGTTCGAGCCGCTCATGACGGGCGAGGGCGGGCAGGCCCGCTACGTCGGGCTCTCCCCTTTCCAGCCCGAGCCGCCGGACCACCCCACGCTGATCGCGCTCCCCGCGCCACGCCCGTACTCGGAGAAGACGGGAAAGCTGAGCGGCTACTACGCCAGCGACTCGCTCGCCGACGCCGTGGGCGCGTGGATCGACTGGGTCGTCCGGAAGAGCGGCTGGACGGTCGCCGAGGCGGGAGAGCGCGTGCCCATCGCGACCCGGCACGTGTGCCTGCTGTTCAAGCGGCTCGTGAGCGGGAGCGACGACCTCACCCGACCCTACGTCCGGGCGATGGAGCAGCGGCGCCTGCCCCACGTCCTCGTGGGCGGCAAGAGCTTCCACGAGCGCGAGGAGGTCATCGCGCTCCGCTGTGCGCTCCAGGCGATCGAGTGGCCCGACGACGAGCACTCGGTCTACGCCACGCTCCGCGGCCCCTTCCTCGCCCTCGGCGACGATCAGCTCCTCGCCTTCCGCGCGGGGCGCGCGCTCAACCCCCTTTCGCCCCCCGACCCTGGCGCGCTCTCCGAGCTCCTGCGGCCGGTCGCCGGCGCCCTCGAGCTCCTGCGCGAGCTCCACAAGCGCCGCAACCGCCGCCCCATCGCCGACACGATCCGCCTCTTCCTCGACGCCACACGCGCGCACGCGGGCGTCGCGATCTGGCCGGCGGGCGAGCAGGCGCTCGTCAACGTGGTCCGCGTCATGGACCTGGCGCGCCGGTTCGAGGCCTCGCGGGCGACGTCGTTCCGCGCGTTCGTCCGCAAGCTCGAGGAGGACGCCGAGCGCGGGGGGGCCGGCGAGGCTCCGGCGGTCGAGGAGGGCACCGAGGGTGTGCGGATCATGACCGTGCACAAGGCGAAGGGCCTCGAGTTCCCCGTCGTCGTCCTCGCGGATCTCGCGGCTCCCGCCTCGCCGCGCGAGCCGTCGCACTTCGTCGACGCGACCCGGGGGCTCTCCGTCACCACGCTCGCGCGGTGCGTGCCCCACGAGCTCGCAGAGAACGGTGCGCGTGTGCTCGAGCAGGAGGGGCACGAGGCTCTCCGCGTCCTCTACGTGGCGGCCACGCGCGCTCGGGAGTTGCTCGTCGTCCCCGTCGTGGGCGACGGGCGGGTCGAGGGCTGGGTCGACCCGCTCCACCGCGTGGTGTACCCCAGGCCCGGCCGCGCGCCGGTCGCGCACATCCGCTGCCCTCCGTTCGGCCGGGACACGGTCTCGTACCGGCCCCCGAAGGTCGACGCGTTCGCCCAGGCGAACGCTGTCTCACCCGGGGAGTACGCGTTCGAGGCGCACAAGGTCGTGTGGTGGGATCCCTCCGTGCTGGAGCTGCAGAAGGAGGACACGACCGGCCTCCGCCAGCAGCTGATCCTGGCGGCGGACGACTCCGGCGTCGCGGCGAAGGAGGGCGAGGACGCGCATCTCGCGTGGACGACACGGCTCGAACGCCTGCGCACGGAGGGGGCCGAGCCCGGCCTTCGAGTGCGTACGGTGACCGAGCGCCGCGAGGGTGACCTGGCCATCGACACCACCGGCGTCCGGATCGAGCGGACGGGCGTCGACCGCGTGACCCGCCCCGGCGGGAAGCGCTTCGGCGTGCTCGTGCACGCGATCCTCGCGGAGATCGCGCTCGAGGCGAGCCGCGGGGCGATCGAGCGCATGGCGAGCGTGCAGGGGCGCGTGCTCGGGGCGTCGCGGGAGGAGGTCACCGCGGCGACAGAGGCCGTTGCGGTCGCGCTCGAGCACCCGGTCCTCACGGCGGCCCGGCGCGCGCGTCGCGTGTGGCGGGAGGCTCCGGTCAGCACGCGGGATCCCGACGGGGCCATCACGGAGGGTGTGATCGACCTCGTCTACGAGGACGACGGTGGAATCGTCGTCGTCGACTTCAAGACGGACCAGGAGATCGACCGCCACCTCGGCGCCTACGCGCGCCAGGTCGCGATGTACGGCGACGCGGTCGCCCGCGTCCTGGCGAAGCCGGCCCGCTGCGTGCTGCTGCAGGTGTAGGGCCGCGCAGACCGCCCTCAGTCGGCCTTCGCGTCCGCGACCACTCCTGCGTCCGCGGAGCCCGAGCCGGAAGCCGCGCAGATGGAGATCCTGCCTCCGACGCTCACGAGCTGCCCCGTCTTCGCGTCGCGCTCGAGGAACTGCGCCGCCAGGCACGACTCGCCACCCGCGCAGGCGCGACCCGGGATGGCGTTGTCGCAGTACGGGGTGCAGACGCCTGTGGCGCCCGTGGCGAAACAGATGAGCCCCTCTCCGCATGGCGCCTGGGGTCCGAGGGTGGCCGAGCACGCCTCCCCCTTCTTGGCCGCGCCCACGGGCAGGCAAGCGTAGCTCTTCGACGCGTCCAGCCAGCACGTGGTGCCCGCTCCGCAGTTGAACGGGTTCTCGTTGCAGGGACGCGACGCCGACGTCGGCGACGAGCACGCCCCGGCGGTGACGACGAAGAGCGCCGCGGCGGTGGCGAGCGGTGTGGCGAGCGGAGTGATGCGCACGGTCTTCTCCTACTTTCTCTTGCTGTCCGCGAAGAACAGGCCCAGGAGCTTCCCCTGGAAGATCTGCGTCGCGGTCCGGTTCATCTCCTCGTACACCTTGTCCTCGTTCCCTTGCTCGTTCTCCCGGAGGACGCTCAGGGCCGCGTGCCGAAAGAGCTGAGGCGGCGCCCACTTGAACGGCTCCGGATCCCCGGGGACGACGAGCTCGACCTCGTAGATGAAGTAGAGGCCCACGTACGTCCCGCGCGGGTTCTCGCTCTCGTACGAGTGGGTCGACCAGTCCGGGCCGTGCGTGATGAGCAGGGTGGGTATGGAGAACGTCTTCGCGTCTCCGACCTCTTCCCCCTTCGTGAACACGAGCAGCTCGGGCGCGATGCCGCGGAAGGCCTCGGCCAGATCCTTCGTGAGGGCCTCCTCGCGGCGGCCCTGCTTCTTCGCGTCGAAGTGCCTCGACGGGTGCGAGATCTCGCCCGTGTACGAGGGGGTCTTCGCGATGAAGTCGTCGGCCTGGTGAAGCGACCGGAGCGGGCGACGCCGGAAGCGGATCTCCACCTTGCCGCCCTCCTTCTCGGCGTACGCGAAGAGGCGCTCGATCGTGGGCAGGACGGAGCGCTCCTTGCCCGAGGCGGGGGCCGCCTTCGCCTTGTAGGCGTCGAGCGCGCGCGCGTAGACGGCGTGGACGGCGGCCGACAGCTCGGGGCCGATGCCGTGCGTCGGGTACTTCCGGGCGAACTCGTCCAGGGCCGCCTTGGTCTGCTTCGCCTTCGCGCGTTCGAGCTCGGCGAGCATGGCGCTGCGGAGCGCGATGTCGACCTCGTCGCCGATGTTCGAGCGGGGGTGCTCCTCCCGGAACGCGAGCAGCGCGTCCGGCGTCCCGGCCGCGATCGCGATCTGCAGCTCGGCGCGCGGCAGCCTCGTCGAGCGGACCTCGTCCGCCCTCCGGTAGCCACGGACCAGGTAGGCCGTGTAGGAGTCCACGTCGTTCGCCGCCTCCGCCCGCGCGTACATACGCCCGTCGGAGATCGAGTTGCGGATCGCCCACGTGGCCGGACCGAGCACGACGGCCAAGGCGAGGGGGATCGCCCAGGTGAGGCGTGCCCAGCCCGGCGTCGTCTCGCGGTACGAGTCCTGGGGCCCGACGGGGCTCGAGAATCGAGGGTTGTGGAGGGGATCGAGCTCGATGATCTCGTTGGGATCTCCGCGCTCGAGCACGCCGGGCGCTTCGGCCTTCGCCTCCAGGATCGCGCGCGCCGCCCCGGGCGCGCTCGGTAGCACGAGCGCGTCGCCCGCGACCGTCAGGTGGACCGCGTCGCCGCGCTGCTCGATCGACGAGACGTCCCCGATCGGGTGGACCAGGAGCCGCTTCGTGCGGGCGTCGACCACGCACAGGGGGAACACGTACACCCCGACGCGGTACGGGAAGCGCCTCTCCCGCCCCTTGTGGGCGAGGAACGACACCACGCCGTAGGCGGCGCCGAACACGACGAGCACGTACGCGAGCACCACGAACACGCCGTGGATCGCGGCGGAGCTGCCGAGGTCGCCGAAGCCGATGGTCCACAGCGCGAGCAGGAGCACGACGCAGGCGGCCGTGAGGGCGACCCACAGGTAGGTGGACGGGGGACCGCCCGGGCGGAAGGCGAGGGGCCGCGGCGCGAACGCAGAACCCGCCGACTGCACGAACCGGTCCTGCACAACGCGGGTCAGCTTGTAGAAGTCGACCGGCTCGGCCATACGGCCAGCATCCTATTTCAAGTAGCGGGGTTTGTCCTCGATTCCTGCTCGAGGGGCCCCACCAGCGCGCCGGCGAGCGCCACCAGACCGCTGAGATCCTCGACCGCCCCGCCGAGGTGCGGCGTCGCGATCGCGTCCGTGCCTCTCCCGCGGAGATCGGCGAGCAGGGACCGGTCCCGCCCGGCGCGCCGGCGCTCGTCGTCCGCGAGCGCGGACAGCTTGCTCCAGCCCGACGCGACGGGCCCGGAGGTTCCCACGACCTGCACGAGATCGGGGTTCTTGAGGCCGCGGGTCTGGGCCCAGCTCCGGTTGAGGATGTACCCGCCAAACGGCACGCCGAGCTCGTCGATCTTCGCGTGGAAGAAGCGCGCCTCCGCGAGCGCGGACGGCTCCGGGCTGGTCACCAGGAGGAACGTCGCCTCGCTGGATGTGAGCAGCGTGCGGACGGCCTCGGCGTGCGCGCGCATGCCTCCGAACATGCCGGAGAACGCGCCCAGGAACTCCTGGAGCTCCTCGTGGAAGCCGGCGCCGAAGATGCGCGTGAACACCGTCGAGATCAGGGACGAGGCGGCCGCGCGCAGCGCCCCCCGCGACGGCAGGAACATGCCGACGACACGCTCGTCCAGGAACCCGGCCAGCTTGCGCGGCGCCTCGAGGAACTCGAGCGCGTTCCGCGACGGGGGCGTGTCGAGCACGATGAGATCGTACCGCCTGTCCTCGGCCAGCGTGTAGAGCGCCTCGGCCGCGGTGTACTCCTGCATCCCGGCGACGAGCTCGGACACGTGCTGGTAGAGCCGGTTCGCGAGGATCAGACGCACGCGATCCTCGTCGTGCGCGAGGCGGCGGACCATCCCCTCGAACACGACCGTGGGGTTCAGCATCCACGCGTGGAGGGTGCCCTGCCCCGTCACGCCAGCTGCGGCGAGGCGATCGGGAGGGATCGGCGACGGCGCGCGCGCGCTCTCGGGGATGCCCATGGCCTCGGCGAGGCGCCGCGCCGGATCGATCGTGAGGACGAGCACGTTCCTCCCGAGCATGGCGCCCGCGAGGCCGAGCGCGGCGCTCGTCGTCGTCTTGCCGACGCCCCCTGCGCCACAGCACACCACGACCCTCTTGTCGCGGACGAGCGGCTCGAGGAACGACGCGAGGCCCGCGCGCGCGAAGGGCAGGTCGACGGGCCGCTCCGGATGGGACGGCGAACCCGTCACGGGTCACCTCCGAGGATCTCCGTCAGGTGGACGGGCAACGCCGGCCCTTCCTCCCACGCCTCCGCGAGGGTGATCCATGGCACGGAGATGCCGCGCGACAGCCGCTCGAGGGCCGCGCGCGCGCTCGATGCGATCGAGCGAGCGCATCCCGAGGAGGGGTCCGACGGTGGCGGCATGGGCGCGGACGGCCTCCCGCTCCCCCGGGTCGAACGGATCCACGGGGACGCGGTTGAGGACGAACCCCGCCAGTGGGATCTCGTGCTTGACGAGCCCCGCCGCGAGCTCGAGCGCCTCGCTCACCGGCAGCGTCTCGGGGAGGGTGACGATGACGGCGCCCGCCTGCGCCGGATCCCTCAGCACGCGGAGCCCCTCCCTCACGGCCTCGACGATGGGTCCGCCGGGGATGATGCGCAGGATCGACGCCGGTATCTGCGCGAGCGCGAGCGCGTGGCCCGTCGCCGGGAGGTCGAGGAGGATCGTGTCCCACACGTGACGTCCGCCCGGGAGCCGCTCGCGCTCGAGCTCGAGCACGCGGTACAGGATGCCGAGCTCCGGGAACGTCGGGGCCGCGAGCAGGAAGCGCCGGATGACCTGGGACCGCATGGCGGCGTTCGCGAGGACGTGGATCTTCAGGCTGTCGCGCAGGAACGCGTGGTGACCGCGCGTGGGCTGGAGCACGACCGTCGCGATCCCAGGCAGCACCTCGACGGGCTCGATCGCCGACGTCCCCTCGCCCGTGAGCGCGGCCATGAGCGGAGACGACGTCTCCTGATCGGCCGCGATCTCTCCGCAGAGCACGCGCTTGCCGGACGCGGCGAGGAGCCGCGCGAGGGTCGCCGTCACGGTCGTCTTCCCGACCCCCCCCTTCCCCGTCACCATGACCGCGCGCAGGCCGGCGATCCGTTCGAGCAGCGGGGACACGACGCGATCACAGCACATCGGGCGCGCCGAGAAAACCCCGCACGGAAGACCCGTACGCGCTACCCTCCCCGCACCATGTCCGACGAGCCGAAGAAGGACGATCCGGTCGAGCTCCGATGCCCGAAGTGCAGGGAGAAGGTGACGATCCCCCGGGAGCAGGCCGACACCGCAATGCACGCGCGGTGCTCGAAGGGCCACGAGTTCGAGATCGCGCGCGCGATCTGACCGGGGCGGGACAGGCCGGTGCGGCGGGCGTCGATCCAGGCGGGGTTTCTCGCGGCGCTGTTCGTCGCGTCCGGGGAGGCGCGCGCCGGCGATCCGCTCGCGGGCCAGGGGCTGCCCATCACCACGAGCGAGTACACCGTCGACCTCTTCCAGGGCCCCGTCCTCGCCTCCAGCCGCATCACGGCCCTGGCGGGCGCAAACGCCGCCCTCGCGATCGGCGCCGAAGCGCTGTCGACGAACGCCGCCGCCGCGGCGGTGCGCGCCCCTCACTCGGACGCGAAGACCGACTGGGACATCGCGATGGGGGTCAGCTTCCCCGGGTCGATCCTGGGGTACACGATCCCGCGCGGCGCCAAGGGGAACGACTTCGACAACAACGGAACGGCCGGTTTCAAGTACGACAACTTCTTCGTCCTGACGCCGGCTGGGCTGGTGCAGGAGGGCCCGCTCGGCATCGGCGCGAGCATCGTGTTCCAGCAGTATTCCCTCGGACACCCTCCCGGAACGAACGACACGATCAGCTCGGTGCGCCTGCGCTACGCGACCGGCCGCCTGCTCGCGAGCTACGCGTTCTTCGATCATCAACTGTACGCGGGCGGCGGCCTCCGCGGCGTGCTGCTGGCGCTCGTCGAGAACGAGGCGGAGTCCCCGCTGCTCACGATGGCGGGCGCGGGCGTCGAGGGGGGGCTCCTGTGGGCGCCTCACAAGGCCCCGTTTCGCCTCGGCTTCACCGCGCGAAGCCCCGTCTCGGGGAAGGCGGCCACCGGCAGCAAGGTCTCGGCCGACGACAAGGGGGACCTCAAGCTCGGCAACATGTTCATGCCGAGCCGGATCTCGCTGCCGTGGGAGCTCGAGCTCGGGCTCGCCACGCAGATCGGGCCGCGCCCGCTGAACCCGGGCTTCGTGGATCCGCGCACGCTGCCCGAGGAGGAGGTCGCCGCCGAGGTGCACGACGCCAAGGAGCCCATCAAGGCGGCGCAGGCCCGCGTCCTCCGACGACGATACGCGGCGCTGCCGCGCAGGAAGCTCCTCGTGTCCACCGCGCTCCTCCTCACGGGCACGACGGCGAACGCCGTCGGGTTCGAGTCGTTCCTTTCGCAGTCGGTCGACAGGTCCGGGGAGTCCTTCAGCGTGACACCGCGGCTCGGCCTCGAGGGAGAGGTGATCCCCGACTGGCTACAGCTCCGGCTCGGCACGTACCACGAGCCGACCCGCTTCGCGCAGTCGACGCCGCGCCTTCACGGGACGTTCGGCTTCGATCAGCGGATCTTCTCCTGGAACCTCTTCGGCGTCCTCGACGAGGCGGTGCCGCTCCGCGTGGGTGGAGCGATCGACGTGGCGCGCAGCTACTTCAACTGGAGCGTGTCTGCTGGCGTGTGGCACTGATCTCTCAGATACCCCCGACCCCGAACGCCTGCTCGAACGCGACGAAGAAGTTCACGGGAGCGATCTTGCACGGCACGCCCGCCGTCGGGCACGCCGACTGCCGGCGGTTCAGCGGCACGCCGAGGTCCACGCGGAACACGACGCGGTTGAGCCACGGGATCAAAGTCCTCAGGCCGATCCCCGTCGACTGCTTCGCGCGCGCCACCTCGAAGCCGTTCATCGCGTCTCCGACGTCGTAGAACGCGACCGCCCCGACCTGCATCGACAGGAGCCGGATGGGACGGCTCCGCAGCTCGAGGTTGTACACGATGAGATCCTTCCCCGCGTAGAAAGAAGACGGGTAGCCGCGCAGCCGGTCCTCGCCCCCGAGGCTGCTCTGGCGGTTCAGGTAGTTGCGGTAGCGGTTGCTCGCGGTGATGTCCATGACGACGCGGCCGGCGGGCGTCTTCGGCGACACGAGCTTGAGCGAGCCGACCACCGACGCGTCCGTCACGGTGTCGTCGTTGGCGCGCGACGCGGGCTTGTCGGTCCCGAGCTGGTACTCCGCGCCCGTCTCCACCGAGGCGCGCGCGAGGCCGTCGCCCATCGGCAGCGTGTACTGGCCGCCGACCGATCCGCCGAGCACGTTGCGCGCGGAGCCGATCGCGGTCAGCAGAGGGTACACGCTCGCGGTCAGCACGTGCCCGAGGCGGTAGTCCTCCTGGAGCGCGTACGTGAGCACGTCGGTGATGCTGTGAAACCGGGTCTCGTACGAGCGCCAAGTGAGCGACGGGCCGACCCTGTCCTCGGCCACGGGGATGTTCCGGCGGACGAACTCGGCCTGCGCCCGCAGATCGAGCGCGGAGAGATCGAAGGTGGAGATGCTCTGGGTGGAGAGATCGAAGCCGAGCGTGAGGTCGTTCTTGTAGGCCCAGCCGAACGAGCGCGTCACCGCGGCCGTCGCCGCCGCGGACCGCGACCGGTACTGGATGGGGATGGCCTCGCGCTCGGGCGTCGACGCCGCGTCGAAGACCGCGAGCCTGGCGTTCGAGTACCTGCGCGAGATCACGTTCGTCCACCCGACGCTGGTGGCCCACGCCCACGTCGCCGACGACGCGAACAGACCCTGGCCGACGCCGACGCTGCCCGCGGATCCCTCGAGATTGCCGGACCGGCGGTTCACGACGACGTTCGACGTGGCCGACGCGCCCACGCGGGTCAGGCCGAAGCGCGGCACCTTGTACGCGGCCCCGAACGTGTACGACTCCGGCAAGTAGTAGAACCGCGTCTGCGCGACGTGGTGAAGCCCGAGCAGGTTCGTCTCCTGGGGCGTGAGGAGGAAGCTCTCGACACCCCCGGCGCTGGCGCGAAGATCGTAGCTGAGACGGAGGCTCCAGAGGTCCTTGGTCACGAAGAGGAGCTTCACCGTCCCCGGGCGCGACCCCTTCACGGCCGTGTACACCACCTGCGCGATCTGCGGGATGGCCCGGATGTTCCGCGCCGTCTCCTGCACGGCCTGCGTGCGGTAGAGATCGCCCTCGCGAAACAGCATCTCGCGGCGCACGATGAAGTCACGCGTGGTGTAGTGGATCGCGTTGCCGAGGTCCTTCCCCACGCGCAGCCCCGCGGCCATCGCGGTGTCGAGCTCCGTCTCGCCGGTGACGAGCTCGAGTCGCTGGCCGAAGGCGCGGCGAGGGATCGCGCCGGCGACAGCGTCATACGGGATGTCGCGGTCCTCGAGCACTTCGAAGCGGACGATCTCGATCTTCTCGACGACCTTCCCGTCGGGCTCGGGTTCGACGACTCCCTTGATCTCCGCGAGCCCGCGCCGGAGGCTCTCCTCCTCGTACTTCGAGAAGACGACGGCGTTCGGGGGGGGCGCCTTCGGAGCGCCCGCGCGCTCGGCGTCGTCGGCCCATGCAGGCCAAGCACACATGAGCACACATAGGCTCGGAATGACGCGCCGCACCGGCGCATGCTATCGTGTTTTTATCCGACCCACGCAAAAGAGACGGGCAAATCCGCGGGATTGAGCTAGCGTCTCGCTCGCGAAAACGGAGGACGATCCAGATGTCGATGTCGAGCTCCCACAAGCGAAAGGCCCTGTACTCCTGCCTTGGCGTGTCCCTCCTCCTCGTCGCGTGTGCGACGTCGAGCAGCTCGGACGACGGCTCGAGCGGCAGCTCCGGCAGCTCCGGTACGAGCGGAACCTCGGGCACGAGCGGAACCTCGGGCACGAGCGGAACCTCGGGCACGAGCGGAACCGCCAAGCTCGACTCGGGGAAGGGCACCTCCGGCACGTCGGGCACCTCCGGCACGTCGGGCACCTCCGGCACGTCGGGCACCTCCGGCACGTCGGGCACCTCCGGCACGTCGGGGACCGTCGACGCGGGCAAGGCCTTCGACGCCGGCACGACGCCGCTGTGCGCCGACTCCCCCCCGATCCTGTTCGCGAAGCTGATCGCGAACCAGAGCGCGCCGCCGTGTGACGCGACCTGCGCCGCCAATCCACTCAAGTGCTGCCTCGACATCTTCGCGACGCTCGGGAGCTCGAGCGGCACGAGCGGCGGGGTCATCGACGCGGGTGCGATCGGCGGCGGCACCGGCGGGCTCTGCGTCAACAAGTCCTTCCCGTAGCGCCTGCGCCGGCCCCCCTGGGCCTCCTCAGCGCTGTCGTCCGGTCGTGATCGCGGCGATCACGCCGAAGTGGTCGCTCGGGAACATGCCGTCGATCTCCTGGTCGAAGCACACGCGCGCCGCGAGCGGCTCGCCGCGCCCGGCGTGGTCGGGCCCGCGCGAGAACACGTAGTCGATCCGCCGATCGGGCTCGCGGCCCACGAGCGCAAACGGGTTGCGGCGGGCGAACGTGGTGCCCGGCGTCCCGTCTCCCGCCACCGCGAATGAATCTGCAAAGTACACGCATCGGCCGCCGAGGCCCGTGTAGCCGCGCATGAAGCGGATCTCGTCGGACGCGGGCTCCGCGTTGAAGTCGCCCGCCACCACCGGCGGGAAGCCGGAGATGGGCGCGACCTCGAGCATGATCTCGGCGATCCGCCTCACCTGCGCCTGTCGAACGTGCCCGTGGTGCAGCTTCCAGTTGAGGTGCGTCACGAAGAACGGCAGCCTCCCGATCGGCGCGTCGATCTCCGCGAAGACCAGGCAGCGTCGCTCGTCCGTCTCCAGCCACGGCAGTTCGAACGACTCGGTGCGGAGGATGGGCCAGCGGGACAGGATCGCGTTCCCGACCGGGTAGGGCTCGCCCTCCGCCTTGCCCCAGGCCGTGTGGTAGCCGAGCCCGTCGGAGAGGAGCCTCGTCTGGTCGAAGGAGCCGTCGGGCAGGACGAGGACCTCCTGCAGTCCGATCACGTCCGGCGAGAGCGCGGCGAGGGCCCGCCGGATCCGGGGTAGCCGCTCCTCCCACGGGCCGAAGCGGTTCCACGTGTTGTACGTGGCGGCGCGAAAACAGCCGGGGATCGGGCCGACGAGCGGGTTCATGTCAGAACCACTCCGAGAAGAAGCGTCCGATCTCCTTCGTCGCGTACGCGGGGACGTCATGGCCGACGTTGACCGACTCGCAGTACGTGACGCGGTACGCGGAGGGGCACGTCTTGCCGCGCTTGCACTCGGCCGGCGTATCCTGGACGAGGTCCTTCGTGCACCCGTTGGCCGCGAGCCAGAAGTCGCGGGACTGGCGCGCGCCCGACACAGGCAGCGCGTCGTCGTTCGCGTCGTGCGTGATCCAGATCGGCACGGGGCCTCCGCAGGTCGAGACGAACGGACCAGGGCCGGCGACGGGCGCCGCCGCGAGCAGCGCCTTCCTCCGCAGACACGCGAGCTGGTGCGTGAAGTTCCCGCCCGAGCTGAACCCCGTCGCGAACGCGGCGCCCGCGCGGGTGCAGTAAGCCTTGCCGATCGCGTCCACGAGCGCGTCGAAGAAGAGGAGATCCTCGTCCCCGTCGAGATCCCAGCGCGTGACGTAGCCGCCCGAGCCGTCCTTGTGCGTCCGCTTGAGCGCCTGCGGGTACACGTAGAGGGCCGGAGGCGTGTGCTTGTGGACGTCGAACCAGTCGTGCATGTGCTGGGGCGTGGTGTCGGTCGCGCCGTGGAGCACGAAGACGACCGGGTACGCGCGCGTCGCGTCGTACGGCGCCGGCACCGCGAGGTGGTACACGCGCGACTTCGCCTTCACCGTCAGCGTGATCGGCGCGAGGAGCCCGGTCTTCGTGGCGGGCTTCCCGCAGCCCGCGGAGAGCGCAAGGGCGGCGGCGTCGGTCCCCGGGACGCCGGCGTCGACGGGGGGGGGAGCGGGCTCCACGGTGGCGCCCCCGTCGTCGGCCGCCGGGGACGCCGACGTCGCCGGCGCGGGCGTCGGAGCGCCCGTCGAAGGCGACGAGCACCCCGACAGGCACGCCAGGGATGTGGCGATGGCGACGATCCCGCGGGCGCTCACGCCTCGGTCGACGCTTCGGCCTTGGCCTCGTCCTTCGCGGCGGCCTTGGCCTCTTCCTTCTTGACCGGCGCGCTCTTCTCGGCGGCCTCGCTCGCGGGGCCGGCTTCGCTGACGATGCGCATGCCGTAGAACGACCGGTACACGAACACCATCGAGACCACGAAGAAGACCACCGACAGCGACAGCGGCAGCATCTTGTCGCTCATCTTCATCTGCTCGGCGAGCTCGACGGCGAGCAGACCGAACAGCGTCGTGAACTTGATGACCGGGGTGAGCGCGACCGACGACGTGTCCTTGAAGGGATC
>SXGT01602326.1_pt1 | contig 13159 bp, 14 predicted proteins | sample 3176221 | NCBI WGS metagenome assembly SXGT01 (sample SAMN11356862, study PRJNA531348) | freshwater metagenome | isolation source: freshwater sample F1-120 | place: China: Fuxian Lake, Yuxi | collected 2017-12-25
GAAGCGGCGCGGCGAACGCGAAGGGGGTGTTCTACTATCCGCGGCTCGGCTTCGGCCAGATCTGCGACGCGCTGGCGACGGCGGCGAGGCGAGCCGGCGTGGACATTCGGCTGTCGAGCGAGACAACGGCGGTCCTGCTGACCGAGGGCGGGGCGTCCCTCGCCGTGCGGGGCGACGACCGGCAGGAATGGACACACGACGCCGACGTCGTGTTCTCGACGATCCCGATCACGGTGCTCTCCCAGCTGGTCGAACCGGCGGCGCCGGAGCCGGTTCGTCAGGCGGTCGACAAGCTGGAGTTCCGGTCCATGCTGCTCGTCTACCTGACGCTGGCGCAGCACCGTTTCACGGAGTTCGACGCGCACTACTTTCCGGGCGAGGAGTTTCGGTTCACCCGGGTCTCGGAGCCGAAGAACTATGCGGCGCTGGAGGCGCCGCTGGGGCGGACCGTGCTGTGCGCCGAGCTGCCCTGTTCCCAGCGGGACGATCTCTGGTCGATGCCGGATGAGGCGCTCGGGCGATTGGTCGCCGACGGGCTCGCGCGGGCGGGTCTGCCGATCCGGTGTCCCATCACCGACGTCCTGGTGCGTCGGATGTCGCACATCTATCCGCTGTATCGGCGGGGCTTCGAGCGTCAGTTCGAGCTACTCGACGCATGGGTGTCGTCGCTGCCGCAGCTACTGTCGTTCGGCCGACAGGGGCTCTATGTGCACGACAATACGCATCATGCGATGCGTATGGCCCAGGCGGCGGCCCGCTGCGTGGACGCGAACGGGACGATCGACTACCGGGCGTGGGCCGCGCACCGGCGGAGCTTCGAAGCCCATGTCGTGGAAGACTGAGGGCTGTTAAGCCCGTGGCGTGACGGCCCCGCAGCAAGAGCAGCCCGCCGTTCCGCTCGCCATCACCGACCGCGCGGCTTGCGCATTGTCGGCCGCCGTCCGGGTGCGGGCGGCGAGGGCGCCGCTGGCGGCCCTGGTCGACGACGTCGGTTCCCGGCGCGCGGCGGTTGGCTGACCGTGGTAGCCGGTGTGGATCTGGTAGCGATGGTCCCCCACCGTCGTGCGAACCCGGATACTGGTGGGGCCCGTGACCTCAACCGGCAACTCGGCGCCGTTCTGCAGCACGAACGCGTCGCTGGCATTGGGAAGGTTCGTGACCTGCCAGGTGGTGTCTTCGCCGCGGCGTGAGCGTTCCGCCGCGTAGGTGCCGATGAAAAGAATGCCGCTCTCCTTGTCGTTCCATGCCTGGTCGACCCCGACCGTCGGGTAGTCCACACCTTCCAACGTTGGCGCCGTGTACTTGTCGCGGTGCTTGACCGTGAACGCCTCAGCCCAATTGCCTTGCTGTATCTCGGATAGCATCATCCGAGCCGTCCCTTGCCCGCGAGGCCACGGTTCGCCCAGGTTGAACCCCCAGCCGAACCTGTCTCCGTCGTCGCCGAACCAGCGCGGCTCGTTGTCTCGCTCTGCCGCCCCGCTCAACCGGGCCACCGCGGTGTGATCACCCAGCGACTTGGCCACCGCCAAACCGAGTGGGTCGGGTGCTATCGCCCGTCGTGGGTCGCGCCAACCCAGCGCGTTGGCGGCCGCCTCGTAGACGAACGTGCCAATCTCTGGCGACTGTGGAAGGAGATAGAACGCGAGCATGGCGCCGCTCGACCCGGGGCCGTTCAGTTTGAAGTTCTCCAGCGGGTCATAGAACGACGTGAGCCACTCGAGCTCGTTGCGCTCGGTGATCCCCATGTAGTTGTCCTTGGCAAACTCGACCCAGTTCTCGAACACGCCGTGGGCGTTGCTCACGCCAAGCTGGTCAGACAGGTAGATGCCCAGTCCGGCGGCGCTGTTACAGACGGGCCAGATCTTGGTGTTTTCGCACTGCGGGCCTTCCGGGTGGTCGGTGTACTGGCGAGTTCTGACGATCAGGACTCGGGCCGATGAACGTGTTCCAGTCGATAGCCGCCCAATAGGCCGTATGGCGGGTCGCCAACTCGTCGAGCACCCGCGTATAGACCTCCCGCCAGGCCGGCGTCTGGTCGGCCATCAACATCACCGGATAGCTGGAATCCGTCAAATCAAACCGCGGATAGCGCAGGTAGGGCTGACTGCTGTATTGATCCCACCAGGGGTGGGGACCCGTGCCGTGGACCGTGAAATCGATCGGACCGCGCTCCAGCCTGATGCCCCAGGGCAACGCTTCGTCACCGCGATAGCTCCAATCATCGGGCGTGGTAGCCTTCTGCCAGAGAAAGCGCAGCCACCCTTTGGTACGTTCATTGTGGCGGGGAAAGACGGTCGGTATGTGCGTTGGCGCGACGGACACGCCGCCGGCGGCCACTGACACTGACGTGCCCGCGTTGCGTGTGGGCTCCGCAGTCTGGCAACCACCCAGCGTGGCTGCGCCGCTCGCGAGTGCGACGCTCTTGAGAAAGGTGCGTCTCGATTTCTGGCTCTCTTCGGTCATCGCTGTCTTGTCGCGTGGGCGGCGACTAGCACCGCCGTGCTGCGCCAGAAACGCTTGTTATTGACGCAGACCCCTCGACAGTACACAATCCCGATCGAGCGTCGAAGTCGAAAAAGGACCAGATCACTCCCTCTCGAAGATCCCGCCGTCGGTATCAGGTGTTCTGACGAGTCGGCGAGACCCGCGACCCCATCCGGCCGGTGAGACGGGACATTATCCTTCAACCCAGCGCGAACAGATTGGCCCCAAGAGATAGGTGCGATTCCGAGTAACGTTGGCTGATGGGCTTCGACGCGTGGTTCACGCTCGGTGTTGTCGTGGTGATGCTCGTGCCGATGGTGCGCGGGTACTCGACCGCGCTGTCGATGGCCAGCGCGGTCATCGTGCTCCTCGTCGCGGGTGTGATCGACGAACGCCAGGCCTTTTCCGGTTTTTCGAACCCCGCGCCGATAACGGTCGCGGCGCTCTACATTGTGGCCCGCGCCGTCGAACGCACCGGTGTCCTGGAGCCTTTCGTCAGGTTCGCCATGGGAGAGGGGCCAACCGGGACCGCAAGCCTGCTCCGGATGCTGGTTCCCGCGGCGGCCGCCAGCGCGTTTCTGAATAACACGCCGATCGTCGCGATGTTGATGCCGACGGTGAGTGCGTCGGCGGCGAAGCGGAAGATCCCGCCTTCTCGCCTCCTGATGCCGCTGTCGTTCGGCGTCATCCTCGGCGGGGTCGTGACCGCGATCGGCACATCGACGACTCTCGTCGTCTCGGGGCTCCTGCAAGCCTCCGGACAAGAGCCGTTCGGCTTGTTCGAGATCACCCACGTGGGGCTTCCGATCGCCCTCGTGGGCGTCATCCTCGTGGCGGTGCTCGCCCCCCTTGTTCTTCCGGATCGCCAGCCGCCACGACATCAACTGAGTGTGGCTGAGCGGGATTTCATCGTGCGGATGATTGTCAACCAAGAAGGGGGCTTGGACCGTTTGTCGGTCGAGGAGGCAGGACTGCGGCACCTCGACGGCGTTTATCTGGTCGAGATCGAGCGCGATGGTGAGCCCAGTTCCCCGGTGGCGCCCTCCACGGTGTTGCACAGCGGGGACCATCTGCTCTTTGCGGGACAAGCCCGCGTTGTCGCCGACCTGCGCAAGCTGCGCGGACTGCGGTCGGCCGAGGGAGTGCACCTCGCCGATCTCGAGACGCCGACCCACCGTCTGGTCGAGGTGGTGATCGGCAGCAGTTCACCGCTTCTTGGCCGGACACCGAGAGAAGTCGGCTTCCGGCGGAAGTACGGTGCCGCCATTGTGGGGATTCACCGAGAAGGGCACCCGGTCGCTGCGAAGCTGGGCGAGGTGAAACTGCGGCTGGGCGACACGCTGCTTCTGCTCGCGGACGCGGACTTCCGCGACCATTGGCGCGACCGACCGGACTTTCTGGTGATCTCAGCGCTCGAAGCGCCGGATCGGCGGCTCGGCCGTGGCGCCGGATTGGCGCTCCTGATCACCGCTGGGGTCGTCGTTGCGGCCGGGAGCGGGCTGACCCCGATCCTGTACGCCGCCACCGCTGGTGCGCTGCTCCTGATCGCGACCAGCGCGCTGTCCGCCCAGGACGTCCGCGCAGCGCTCGACATCGAGGTGCTCGTCGTGATCGCCGCGGCATTCGGCGTGGGTGCCGCCATCGAGGGGTCCGGACTCGGTGCCGCCGTCGGCCATCAGGTAGTCGAGGCGACGCGCGGTTTGGACTGGCACTGGACGTTGCTCGGCACCGTTCTGGCGACAGTTGTGCTGACGGAGTTCATCTCGAACAATGCGGCGGCGGCGCTGATGTTCCCAATCGCGATGGCGACGGCCGTCGAGGTCGAAGCCGAGCCCCGCGCCTTTGCGATAGCGGTGGCAATCGCCGCTTCGTGTTCCTTTATGACACCCATCGGATATCAGACCAACACGATGGTCTACGGCCCGGGAGGATACCGGTTCGGCGACTACTGGCGACTCGGAGCGCCACTCTCACTCGTCGGCGTCATCGCGGTGGTGTGGCTCACGTGACACCAATGCGAAAACTGGGAACTCGCGATTCTTCAGTTGCTGTTGCGTGGCGCGGGACCGCGCTCGTCGCAGGCTGGGTCGAAGGAGCTGAACGTAGAATGACCGTTCAGAGCACCGTCAGACCATGGCCCTGACCGCCGGCACCCGCCTCGGCCCCTGCGCACGAACAGGGCATCATCCACCGCGACCTCAAGCCCGCGAACGTGAAGGTACGCCCCGACGGCACCGTGAAGGTGCTGGACTTCGGCCTCGCGAAGGCGATGGGCACGCTGGTGGTGTACAAGGGCCCGGCTCCCGGGGGTGGTCCACAGCTCCATCTCCGGCCGATGGACCCCGGTCTGGAGCCCCGACGGCACGAGGGTCGCGTTCTCGCCGGAATCCGCCGTCAGCCCGTCGTACCCTGCACCAGTCAACCACCGCTCGATCAACTTCAGGTTGGCGTGACAATCGTCGACCACAAGGATCCGGCCGCTCATTCGACCTTCTCCGGCCGCAGCGGCGCCCTCAGCGGATTGGCTCGTACCGTCAAGAGAAGCCAACAGCTCGAAGAATGCTGCCGCCACCTTCGGGTCCAGGGGTCCAGGTGCGATCCCGCGAGCGATGCGAGATGCTCACGGGGGGCGACGTGTTTACGGGCATTGCCGTGGCCGATTCATCGAACCGTGATTCGGCTACCCGCCATCGGGCGGATACCAGTCCACCCCCACGATCCCCCTCGCGATGGCGTACTTCACCAGCGAGGTCTGATCCCGGAGCGACAGCTTCTGCATCAGATTCGAGCGATGGGTTTCGACCGTCCGGCGGCTCAACCGGAACCTCGCGGCAATCTTAGCACTTGAGTATCCTTCAGCGACGAGCTTCAACACCTCCCGTTCGCGCGGTGTAAGCACGCTGTAAGCATCCTTCGGCCTATCGGCCAAGCGGGGGTTGGCTTGACGGCCACGCTGCAACGAGCTGATCGGCTTTCGCGCGCGCGCGATGGCACGGACCGCTCGTAAGAGCTCGGATGGGTCCGCATCTTTGGCAACGAATTCCACCGCCCCCAAGGCCAATGACGTCGCGACGCTTCTTTCGTTCCCGTACATCGACAAGACGACGACACGTGTCGAGGGTTGTGCGGCCAGTCGTTGGATCACCTCCAGACCATGGAGTCTCGGCATCATGAGGTCCAGGACAAGAACCTGCGGGGCCAGGCAGTTCACCATCTCGAGCGCCTCAAATCCATCTCGTGCCTCTCCGACGATTTCAAGGTCTGGCTCGCGCCCGAGTACAGCGCGAATGCCCTGCCGTACCAGATGGTGATCATCTGCGATCACGATTCTGATGCGCCCCTGGCCCTGCGATTCGTTCATTGGGTTCATTAGTTCTTGCGGTGGTCTTGTTCTATTCAACGCTAGTTGTTTATCCGTTCACATCCTGAAAGCGCTGTTACAAGCATCCATGCAGTGTGATCACGCCTTTCACGGCTGCGAATGAAGTCGGCTGTCGTGCTGTCCAATGACCGCTTTTGTCTATCTCGTCTCGCCGTTGGCAGACGGGCAGCCTCGCGACCTCTGCCGTGCGATACCTCATGACTAGCCGCGATCAGGCAGTGGTACGGTGAGCGCGGCGGCCGTCCCTGACCCCAGCCGTGAGCGAATCTCCAGCGAGCCACCCACGCTGCGCAGGCGCTCTCGAACAGCAAAGAGACCGAAACCTTTGTATACCGCAGGCAACTCGTCCACTTCCCGATAATCGAAGCCGACGCCGTCGTCCCGGAAACGAACCCGCAGGGCGCCACCCTCCGCAAACAGCTCAACCTCCACCGTTTTCGCCTGGGCGTGCTTGATGACGTTGCGCAACAACTCGCGAACACTAGCAAGCACGATCGCGCGGCCAGGTTCTCCTGGGTCAGGGATGTTCTCGCCGATCGTGACTCGACAGTCGATATCAGCGCGAGCGGTTGCTTGATCAACCATCCAGCGAAAAGCTGTTACGAACGTGGCCTCCTGGAGATCGGGGGGGCCGAGCTCGAACATGAGCTCACGCGTTTCCGTCAGGGCCTGGGCTACGAGCGCTTCAACCTCACGGACCGCTTTCACATCGATCTGGTGCATCGGTGAGCCGGCCAACGCTCTGAGCTTCAGGCGAGCTGCGGCCAACTTCTGGCCGGCCTGATCGTGAAGCTCGCTGGCAATCCGCAGCCGCTCGCGTTCCTCCGTCTCGGCTAGTCGAACGCTCAACGTTCGGAGAGTGTCTCGATAGTGTTGTGCGGCATTCTCGCGCTGTTGTTCTTCGGTGACGTCTCGGATAATGCTGCAGAGGGCGCGGTTACCCTCATAGGTGAGTGGGCGACTGGTCACTTCCACGACCAACCCACGTCCATCACGACCACGCGCACGATACCGGATTTGTGCGGGAGTCGCCTTGGGTGCCTCTCCGGCCAGATCCGTGATTCGGGTGATGACCCGCTCTCTGTCGCTCGGAGCAACTAGATCTGCGGCGAAACGACCAACCAGTTCACCGGGATCACCGCCAAAAAGCTGGCACGCGGCTGGATTGGCATACAGGATGATGCCGTCGCGATCCAGCAAGCAGATCCCATCGTGTGCGTTCTCCAGCAGGATCTGCGATAACCGCTGTCGTTCATGGAGAGCTTGCTCGACAGCGCGCCGGTCCGTGATATTGCGAACGACGGCAATAAGCTCACCGTGACCCTTGGCGATACGCGCTTCAAAGTGTGTGAGCCCCGCGTCTAGCTCGATCGCGTACTCGATCTGCTGGACTTCGCCAGTCTCAAAAGCCCGTTTGGAAGCTGCGAGTGCCAACTTGGCGATGTCCGGCGGCAGGATGTCGTCGAGCCGCCTGCCGATGATCTGGTCCGGCGGCACCGCGAGATCAGCTGTCGACGGAGGAGCGTGAAAATCGAGACAGACACCGTCCGTCGTGTAGCGAAACACCATGTCGGGTATGGCATGTAGCAGCGCCCGCTGTCGGGCCTCCTGCTCACGCAGCTGCTCGTCTGCTCGCACCCGAGCGTCCACGTCTTCCGTCTGCACGAGGAGCCAGCCAGCGGCGATCGGCGTATACGTGACGTCGAGCCATCGGCTTTCACCCGATGAGCGAAACTTGTACGAGATGCGCCGATGAGCAATCGCCCCGCTCGTGTCACACCGTTCGAATTCCTCCGACAGCTCTGGCATGTCCGAGTACATCTCTGTGAGACGCCTTCCAAGGTACTCACGGATATGACCGCCGGTAAGCCGTTCTCCTGCGTCGTTCCAGTCCGCCAACACCCAATCGCGGTCTCGACGCTTCCAGCTGTAAGCCGGGATCGGGGACGCCTTGAAAAGGCGCTGAACGTCTTCCCCTCCTCCCGCGAGGCCCTTGTCAGGGTGATCCGGAGGAAATACCGTCTCAGTTGAGGCCGACTCAGGCAGCTCTCTTCTGCGTCGCGGCCGGGCGGCGCCGTGTTTCCCATTGCTGACGTTCGGCACGGTCACGAACCTGTTCGCATTGCCTATATCGTGCCCGCGACTCAAAGCAGGGGGCTGGCCAGAATGCACTGCAGCCTGAGCCTGATCGCAGGGCTCGATGGTACTCCGGATAGTGGCGATCGCCCATGGCGCCGCCGGTGTGTTCTGCGTACCCAGTGTGGTGGCATTAGTAGATGGGAGGTAGGCAGCGGCGTCGGCTTTCATAGCAGCGACCGCGAGATCCTCACCCATGGCTCTCCGGAGACGATGATGAACGGGAGATCGCGGCCATGTTCCCGAACGAGGCGGAGCGCGTCCGGGACGTTGAACTGCGCAAGGGTGGATCCGATATGACCAGATCCCACTCACTCTTGTCCGAATTGGTTAGCGGGGTCGTCGATCACCGCGATCACTCGGAGGCGTCCTTCCACAGCGGGCGCGTGTCGAGCGCCCTAGCCGGAGACCGGCGGGTCTTGGACGCTGCCTGAATGAGTGTCTTGACATATAGGGGTGTCAATGCCCAACTGGAGCCCCGGCAGCTCGTCAGTCCTCAGTGAACTGGATGCCCAGCTGGGTCCAACGCAGCTCGTTCTCCACGCGGGAGCTATCACCCGCGCGCCCCGTGATGAACAGAACGCGTATCTCTGGGCGCTTGGACGCCACCTTCGAGGCCAAGGCGAAGCCGTCCATCTTTGGCATTACGAGGTCCGTGAGCAGCGCCTCTAGACATCTGCAAGTCCGAGGTCGTACGTGTGGCTGCTGCCTTCGATCGCCTTACCTTTCACGGAACGCAGCAACTGGCGCTGCAACGTTCGAAGAGACTCGCGGATAGAGAGCCGTCCACGAACTGGCTCGCTGACCGGCCTGGGGTCGTGCCGGGGAGCGTCAGGGCGTTCCTGGGGGGCCTACGGTGCGTCGTCGGCGGTCTGGTGTGCTACCGTGGCCGACGGGGCACCCCCTTGGCCGTGGTAGCGTCGATTATGAGCGCAAGGCCCTGGAGACCCTCGACCGGGCGCCGGCCGGCAAGGTGGCATCAGACACGCCGATTGAGCGGGCCCATTGAGCGACGTGGGCACAAAAATAGGCACTCCGCCGCACCCACCGAGACCGATCCGCGTAAGCTGTTGAAGAAATTGGCTCCTGAGGTAGGACTCGAACCTACAACCCTCCGGTTAACAGCCGGATGCTCTGCCATTGAGCTACTCAGGAACACGTGGCAGCCGTGGAACTTAGCTGGGAAAGTCAGGCGGGATCCGCGCCAAGCCGACAGTGATTTTAGTTGAGTCACCGGCAGCGGTCAATCAATCGGCGCTGGGTGAGGCACTCGACCCGCGGAGCTGGACCAGGGCCGCGGCCAGGCCGAGGCCAATCCAGCCCACCGCAAACGGGACCTGACCATCGGCGGGAGCCATCGGATACAGGTGCCACAGATCGCCGCTGGCTGCCGCGAGCGCTTCGGTATGACCACCCAGGGCGAGAGCGCCGACCAGGGCGGTCCACGCGCCACCGAACGACGTGCCGACAATGATGACGTAGCGTTGCAAACTCACGGCGGCCACGGCGCCGACGAGACACGCCACGACCACCATCCACACCGCTGGGTCGCCGGTCTGCGGGCTCCAGAACAGGCTCACGGCGAGCGCGCCCAGACCCGCCCCCAGGACGGCGACACCGGCGAGGTAGACGAAGAGGAACAGGAGTGCGCCGGCCAGTCCGCCCGCGCCGATCACACCCGTTGCGACCCACGGGCCCTGGTCGCCGACGAACTGCAACGCAATGTAGGCGCCGCCCAGGAATCCGTAGATCGCCAGCAGCCACCGGAAGAGCCGATAGCCCTGGAAACTGGCTAGCAGCCCGACGGCAAGTAGAATGAACGCTGCCGGCAGGGGGGACGCCGCAAAGGGCACCCAGGCATTATGCCGGGCGGCGCCAGATCGCCGCAAGATTGAAGCGGCATGACGGAGCCACATCCTACCCACCCGCACCGCGCGCGTATGCCGCTCATGGCCATCGGGGCGACGCTGGTCGGCACCGCGCTGTTCGTCTTCTCAGTGCGCCAAGCCGGCCTGGCCCAGATTCTCGACCATGTCCAACGTCTCGGCTGGGCGTTCCAGGGCATCGTGGTCGTGGCGGGCCTGCGGTTCGCCGCGCGTGGCATGGCGTGGCGCAGTTGCCTGGAAGGGACTCACCGGCTCAGCCCGTGGCTGGCGTTTCGCGCCGTCGTGGCCGGCGACACGCTCGGCAACCTGACCCCCTTGAGCATCCTCGTCAGCGAGCCGGCCAAGGCCATGTTCGTGCGCGACGCGGAACCGCTTTCCCGCACGCTACCCGCCGTGGCGGTCGAGAATCTCTTCTACACGCTGTCGGCGGCGGCGGTCTTGGCTGGCGGCGCGGCGGCGCTGGTGCCGAGTCTGCGGAGTACGGAGACGTGGGGCGTGGCTGGGGTGGCCCTGGTGACCACGCTCATTGTGCTCATCTCGGTGGCGCATACCGTGATCTGGAGGCGGGTCAACACCGTGGCCGCGGTTGTCCGCCTGGCGCCACGGGGCTGGCGCTCATCGGCCCGGCTCACCCGCTGGACCGAACGCGCGCAGCGCCTGGAGGGCCGGGTCCATGCGCTCTATCCCCGTGACCTGGGACGGCTCGTCCGCGTCGCCGGCTGGGAGCTGGTCTTCCACGTGCTGGCGATGGTGGAGGTCTACATGGTGCTCTCGCTGATCGCCAACGGGGCGCCGAACCTGGTCGAGGTGTTCCTGTTCGAGTCAGGGAATCGGTTCATCAACGTCGTGTTCAAGGTCGTGCCGATGCGTCTGGGGGTCGACGAAGCAGGCACCGCCGTGGTGGCCGAGCTTCTCGGATTCGGCAGCGCGGCCGGCGTAACGCTGGCAATCATCCGAAAGGCGCGCCAGGTGGTCTGGATGGCCGCGGGCGGCGTGTTCCTGCTGGGCCGGGGCATCTCTGTCAACCGGGTCCTCGGCGCCAGCACCGTCCGGGACGGCGACGGCCGAGCCGATGGGTAACGCCGGCCCGGCCGTCGTCGTCATGGCCCGGTCCCCACTCGGCGCCCGAGCGCCCAAACGTCGCCTGGCCGCAGCGTTCCCGAGCGAATCGGATCGACGTCGCGTGTACGCGGCCTTTCTGCAAGACGTCGTGGCGGCGTGTGGCGGGCTCGACGGGGTCCAGTTGCTCGTCGCATACACCCGTGACGGTGGCACCGCCGGCTTCGACGCCGCCGGCGTGCCGGCCGACCGCCTCCTCCCGCAACGCGGTGACAGCCTCGGCGAACGAGAACGCGGGGTCTTCGACGACCTCTTCGGACGCGGATTCTCGCCGGTCGTGATGATCGGTGCTGATCTCCCGACGCTACCGGTGACGCGGGTCGAGGAGGCGATCGCACGACTACGTCAGGACCAGAACCAGGTGGTGCTGGGGCCCTCCGAGGACGGTGGCTACTACCTCATCGGTCTCGCGCGCGGCCTGTCCGGGGAGGATGTGCCGGATCTCTTCAGCCAGATCCGCTGGAGCACCGCATGGACCTACGCCGACACGGCGGCCGCCGCCGCACGGTGCGGTCTCGCGGTCGCACCGCTTGCCCCTTGGTACGACGTCGACGATGCCGCCGGCCTCAGCCGCCTACAAGCGGAGCTGGCAACCCAACCCGGAGCCGACCGTGCTCCCGCCACCCGCGCCGTGTTGGAACGACTGAACTTTGAAGGCAACCGCAGCCCCTAGCACCGCTCGACCGACGCTAGATGTCGCGGCGGCCTTCCATGGCCTTGAGCATGGTAATTTCGTCGGCGTATTCCAGGTCGCTGCCCACGGGCACGCCCATCGCGATACGAGTGCACCGCACGCCGAGGGGTTTCAGCAATTTCGCGAGATAGATGGCGGTCGCCTCGCCTTCCACGTTGGGATTCGTGGCCAGGATGACCTCGATGACATCGTCCGTGGCGACCCGCTGCAGTAGCCCCTTGATGTGCAGCTCGTCCGGGCCCACACCTTTCAGCGGAGACAAGGCGCCCATCAGGACGTGGTACGTCCCCTTGAAGTCGCCGGTCCGTTCGATCGCACCGACGTTGTGAGGATCCTCGACCACGCAGATAAGCTGGCGGTTTCGGCTCCCGTCGGTGCAATAGAAGCAAGGGTCGCGATCCGTGATGTTCGAACAGACGGAACAGTTGGTGATCCGCTCTTTGACGTCGCGGAGCGCCTCGCAGAGCCGGTCTACTTGGTCTCGGGGTTGCTTCAGTATGTGAAACGCGAGGCGTTGCGCGCTCTTGGCGCCGATACTGGGCAGCTTCTGGAGTTCTTCAATCAGCCGAGCCAGCGGCTCAATCTGGTTCATGTCAGCCCGGGAATCTTCATCCCACCCATCATGCCGCCCATCTGTTGAGACATCAGCTCATCGGCGCGGCGCTGGGCCTCGGCGATGGCGGCCACGATGAGGTCCTGCAGCATTTCGACATCCTCCGCCGACACCACCTCCGGATCGATCCTCAGGGCCTGCACTTCCTTCACCCCGTTCATGGTCACCGTCACCATGCCGCCGCCAGCGGTGCCTTCCACGGTGGCCGCGCGCAGCTGTTGCTGCAGCTTCTCCTGCATCTCCTGCGCCTGGCGCATCATCTTCTGAATATTCATACCTGGATCTCTAGATCTCCTCGACGTCCTTGATCTCCGCCGGCAGGACTTCAAGCATGTTCTGCACCGCTTCCTCGCGCATGGCCTGCGACAGCAGGTCATCTGCCGGTCCATCCACCACCGGTCGGTCGAGCCGCCGCGTCAGCGGTGGCTCCTGTCCGCCACCCTGTCCCGGGCTGCCGAACAGGGGACTGCCGAGCCACGGCCCCGCTGACCGGCGCGCGGGTGCGCCCGCTGGCGGCGGCAGATCGAACGGTTCGTCCTCCAACAGATCCAGGTCGCCTGGCGGTTCGCTCGGTGGAGGTGGCTCCGGCGGGGGCTCGAGCGTTGCCTGCCAAGGGTCGGCGGCCACAGTGGCCGGCGACGCCACCGATGCCGGCGCCGCTCCGGGTCCCTGATTCACCGCAACCGCCATCTTGCGACCAATCGTCTTGGTCGCCAGCGCCTCCAGCCACGGTCGACTGCTTCCGACCTGCTCGGCCAACGTCCGTTGTGCCTCAGCGAACGTGAAGATGATCTTTCCGTCGTCGACGTCGATCTGTTGTGCCTGGGCGATGACTGTGCCGTAGA
>SXGT01251013.1_pt1 | contig 13158 bp, 12 predicted proteins | sample 3176221 | NCBI WGS metagenome assembly SXGT01 (sample SAMN11356862, study PRJNA531348) | freshwater metagenome | isolation source: freshwater sample F1-120 | place: China: Fuxian Lake, Yuxi | collected 2017-12-25
GACTTTTTCCGCACGAAGCGCCGCATCTCAATCCCAACTGGGATGACACATTTCAAGAGGGTGAAGTCTTTGCCTGCGAACCAGGTTTATACGCGCCACGCTTCCGCAGCGGAATTCGACTGGAAAACAACTACCTGGTGACCGCGACCGGCGTGGAGCTAGTGAGCGATTTTCCGCTGGAACTGTAGGACGGATTTTCGATCCGTCCTACGACCGTCGGTAACCGTTCACGGGCCAATAGACGGGGACAGGCACATTTTCCCGGGAACCACGTTGGGCGACCGTCCAACAGGACGACGCGCCTCTCTTGAATTCGCCGGGAAAATTAGCCAGTCCTCGGCCCGTGAAAGGTTACGACCGTCGCTCCGCCAGCCGCACCGCCAGCAGATCGAGCTGGCCCTTGAGGTCGGCCAGCAGTAGTGATGGGTTCGCGCCTTCGGCCATGTGCGCGTAGAAGGCTTGCGAGGCGGAACCATGATTGACGCGCAACAACGATTGCGAGTGCTTGATGTCCGCCAGGTGTGCGTCGACCTCTTCCAGCTTGTCCACGGCGTAGCGGTTGTTCTGCCAGATTCGCTCCAGTTGCAAGACCAAACCTGCCACGAGTGCGATCTGTCCCGACACGCTCACGGGTATGCCCAGGTTCCATAAGTCCAATCGGCCCGACAGGAAAGACCACGCCAGAAGCACGCCGCCGCAGGTGAAGGCCATCAAACCGAGAGACATCACCGACCAGGCGAGCCATGAAGCCCGTTTGGCAGATTCACGCCTTTCGATCGACCGCTCACAGCGCGCATGCGTCGTTGGCGGCATCAACGGTTGAGCAAGGGCAGGTGGCTGCCCGGTAGGGGCCATCGCATGGTTCGCATCCATGCGATGCCAGTTTCCCAGGCCAGGGTTCGGCGGCAAATTGGCCATGTGGTGGGCCGAGCGCGCATTCTTGAAGGATCGCAAGTCGGGGTCGAGGTCCCAATCGTCGAAATCCATCGACGGTTTCGATCCTGTTGGCGCGGCCGCAGTAAGTTCGAGGCCGTAATCAGCCATTGCGCGAACGCCGGCGGCCACGTTGATTATGCCGTCGACCGTCGCGTCGCTCGTGACCAGCGTGCCGCAGCGTAAACACCGCAGCTTGCCGTTTTTCGACGGCACGCCTGGCACATCCTGCCGACACTTTTTACACCACATGGACCTGGGACAGGTTTTCCAGCCTGCCTGCCTTTGCGAGAGAAGAATTCTCAACGGTGCGCAAATCAGGCTGGAAAGCCTGACCTACGGCACGTCCTTACCAATCGACCGCTGGAATGTAAAACTGTAGCGGTTTCACAAACTTTGCCGCGTTTTGATCCGGTGGTTGCCTGGTGAAGATAAGTAGGGCTAGCATTTCTGCCAAAATTGGCTTCTAGCCCCAATCGCTGAATCGGCCCATCATCCATGCCGTCCCTGACGAGGCGATCCCGCGTTTTTCATGATCTCGTCGACGACGGATGCGTTGATTTGAGCACTGGCAATTTGAGCCGCCGCGAGGCCTTGGTTGGCCGCGAATTCGGCATCGGCAGGTTCCTAGCCTCCTCCTCCGCCACCATTTCGAAACGGCAGAAACTCCATTCCTTCCACGTCGGTGAGGCCGCGTAGTGTGCCGAGGACCTTCACGCCTCCCGCCTCGGTGTAGATGATGAAATTATTGCTATCATCGTCGTTGGCCAGGAATTGCCCTTGCTGACCGTCATAGGAGATGGCCTCGACAAACGAACTGGGGAGGCCCGTGCCGGAGCGCAAGTTGGCGATCTGCGTATATTCGGCGATCGAGAACAACTCGCCGTCGTCTTCATCGACGCCTCAGAGGACCGAAGGGAAGCCACTATCCAATGCCAGCCGGGTCTCAAGACTCTCCAAAAGAGGCCGGTGCGACAATTTGGGTCGCAGCGCGCGGCGGTCAAGGCCTATGAGTTCGCGTACATCTTCCGACCGCTGGCAAGAGTTCAGGCGAGGATAAACCAGCGCAGGGCATGGCGCGCCTCGCTCCTGGAAAACTTAAGGCTGTAGGGATCAACCAACCACCGCGCCACGTGGCCGTCCGTGCGAACCAGCAGCCAGCCAAAATCCCAATTCTTGCTGCGGTAGCGGACGGGGATCGCCGGGGCCACGCGCACCAAAGGGTGCAATGCCGCCGCAAATCGCTGTTGTCTGGTATGGTTGTAAACCCAACCAGCCTCGATAAACACCTCGTGTTCGATGGCCGCGATGGGTTCTTGGGTCAGGTCGGCGCACAATCCGCGAATGGCGACCTTTACCTGGGCGCCAGCGCGGCTCGCCTCGGCCAGTTCCTCGTACGAGCCGCTCACCACCGTGCCGTCCGAGCCGTGCGCGAGCACTTCCCGCCAATCGTCCCGTACGATGTAGCGGAAGGTTTCAAAATCGTAGACGAAGTTCGTGCTGGTAGCGTTCGTGTCCGCATCCCAGTGGTCGAAGAGGTGCATCTTGGGCATCGAAGACACATCCGGCAGCGGCGACGGACCCGGTGACCCCACGCTCGGCTCGCCATCAAGATGGGGACGTCCAATGGCCTGTTGGCCATCCTGGTTGTAGAGAAAAAACGACATCGAAGGCCGCGGACCGAAGCCCTCTGGCAACTCGACCGGCTGCCGCTGTGTCATGATCCCCGCGCACCAGCGGTCGTCCACCAGATAGGTGACGTGAAACTCCGACACCTCTTCCAAGAGTTCGTCATTGTCGGAACTCGTATCCACGTGTTGATTAAAGATGAACTCCGTGGAAATCCGCAAGTCAGCGCCGTTGCGAATGGCCGCCACGAGCGCCGCCTCGGTTCCGGCCACGCACTGACGATGTTTGTTCAGCGTCAGCACCGACTTCCAGCGCTTGCCCGAGTCGAGCGGCTCGGCTCCCGCCGCCGCACTTGCAGCTCCCATCAGCACACCTCCCGCGGACAGACCCATCGCCTGGCGACGCGTGAACAAGTGCTCCATCGTTGGCTCAAAGCTTCCGGGGATGACTGGCAGCGCAGCATCTTTTGATTTCATCGCAAACATGACCAAGGATTTTGAGGCAATCGAAATACTCGCATCGCCGCCCGACGGACACGCACTCTACCATTTCGCAGCCTTTTAGGCTACGGGCATGGAACCTGGCATTGCCCCACGCCAAATCCACCCACCAGGCCCTGGCTCGGCACGTCAGCGCATAATTCTGTGTGATTGCCTTCTGCCCCGGTTCCACATTCAACCGCAACTGAGTCCGCTGACTGCTACTTTGGCTGATTCCAGTCGCTGCGGAGATAACCGACGATTTCCGCGATCGCTTCGCTGGAAAGCGCAGCGCCCGCCGGCGCTGTGGCGAAGGCGGGCATACGATCGTTGTTGTCGCCGTAGAAACGCGGGTCTGCAGGGTTGCTGATGAACTGGGTGAGCCATGCTTTGCTGCCGTAGCCGGTGAGGTCGGGCGCGGTTCCGTCGGCACCGGCATCATGGAACTTGTGACACTCAGCACAGCGTTCTTCATCTCGGATCAGCGCCTGACCGGCCTTGATTCGCTCGGCGTCCGCCCGATCGGCGTCGGCTTGCGACTCAAGCTGCGCTTCGGCCGAAAGCGCCATGACCACGTCTTCGATCTCGTTCTTCTTCCAGGCTTTGAGATCACCGTTTACGAAGCTCGCCATGTCCCCGTCCCAATGGGCGGTGTTTCCGAAGTAGTGGGGACCTGCAACGGTCTGGGGATCAAGCAAGCCGGCGATCCACGCTCGGCTGGCGAAGCCCCCCAGCGATGGAGCACCGTTACGCAGCGGTTGGCCCTGGTCGTCGGCGGCTGGCGGCGTTCCGTGGCAGACCGCGCAGCGCGCATCGAACGCGCGTGCCGCTCGGATCGTTGGATCGGCGCGAAGGAGTGTCAGGGCGCCGGCGGGGGGAATGCCATGTGCCTTGGCCAGTTCGATGGAGCGTTCCGCCTCGCGCTGGGCGCGGACGACGGCTTTGCCAAAATTGGCCGATTCCGCCCCGCGATGGTCGTCGTGCCAGGCGAGACAGGTGAGCAAGCCCGCCCCGGCCACCAGAGCCATCACCAGTCCCACGTTCAAGCGATGGCCAGACTTCCAACGACCCACGATCGGCATCAAAAACAGCAACAATAGGATCAGGCCCGGTAGGTAGATGGCCCCAATCGCCTCCAGCTCACCCGGAAACAGCTTCAGAAACTGGAACAGGAACAGGAAATACCATTCGGGGCGTGCGGCCGAGTAAGGCACCGAGGGGTCGGCCGGTGCGCCCAGATCCGCGCCCAGTCGAGTGACATCCGTTTCTCCGCTGAGAACCGCGGCCCGGACAACCAGGAACAGCACCACCGCCATGACGGCCAGACAGGCCACCGCGTCCCGAAGCACCTGATCGGGCCAGAACGTGCCGTCTTCGTATTTGGCGGGCAGCTTGTGCGTGATGCCGTGCCGGCGAAACATGTAAACGTGCAGCACCAGAAAAAAAATCAAAAGTCCGGGCAAAACGCCGGCATGCAGCGCGAAGAAGCGGGTCAGCGTGTGATGGCCGTAGTCGGGTCCGCCGACCACGAGGGATTGCAGTTTTTCGCCAAACAGGGGGACCAGGCCCATCAGATTCGTGGCGACGCGTGTAGCCCAATATCCTTTCTGATCCCAAGGCAACAGGTATCCGGTGAGTGAGAGGCCGAGCACGATCTGCATCAAGATCAGCCCCAGCCAGAAGTTCACCTCGCGCGGCGCGCGGTAGGCGCCGTCGATCACGACTTGCAGGATGTGAAAAACCAGCAGCACGACCATTGCTTGGGCCGTGAAATGATGGACGCCACGCAACAGCCAGCCGCCCGACGTTTGATACTGGATGTAGTACACGCTTTCCCAAGCGGTTTGAGCGCTAGGGCTGTACTGCATCCAAAGGAAGACGCCGGTCACCACCTGCACGAAGAAGGTAAACACCAGCGTGCTCCCCCAGACGTAGCGCCAGCGCGCTCCGCCGGGAATGCTTTCGTACAGCGCATCGCTGAGAAAGTCGCGAATCCCGGTGCGATCATCGAGCCAGTTGAGCAACGCCTTCATCGACACCTCGCGCGAATGTGGCACTGCTCGCGGCGAGCGGTGGCACGGGCAGTTCAGGCTCTGGGGACCTGCTTCTCCAGGCCGGTCTTGAAGTTCAGATAATCCACCCAGACTTCACCGTTTTCGACTTTGCACGTGAGCGAATCCATGTTGCGCGGCGGAACCTTGCTGATATCGAGCCGACGCGTGCCATCTAAGTCGAATGCGCTTGTATGGCAGGGGCAACGGAACAACTCATGGGCGGCGTCGTAGCCCACCATGCATCCCAGGTGGGGGCAGATCGCGCTTAGCGCTCGAACGGTCTGGGTCCCTTGCTTGCGAATTAAGTACACGCGGCCGATCGGCTCGTTCGGCAACAACGTCCAGGCGTCAGTCATGTCGGCTGTGATGGTAAACGGATGCGGAAGACCGTCGTCGGGCAGGGCATCGAGCGGGGTCACGCGAACGTGTTTGCCGCCACCGGTGGTGCGACGCAGAGGATCGAAGAATGGAGCCAATCCGGCGGCAAATGGAAACACCATCACGAAACCGCCGATCACGACGGCCAGGGCTTCGGTCAAGAAGCGACGTCGCCGCGGGGTCGTCGCCTGAGGACCACTGGCTGGTTGGACTGCCGGTTGAGGGTGAAGATCTGCCATGGGAACGCTCCGCAGGAGTTGAGCGATGGGGTGGGACAATCCGATGGCGTCGGATTGCAGATCTGGCAGGTTCTCCTCAAATTATCGCATTGCCGCGCGGACAGCGTCAAGCACTGTGCGTTGGGCCTCGGGCCAGGCATCTTTCACAAACGCGCCGGCTGCCGCTTTGTGCCCGCCGCCACCAAACGTCTCGGCCAACTTGCTGCAATCCACCCGCGACGTGCGGCTGCGAAAGCTGATCTTGAATCCGCCGCTTTGTTGTTCCACCAGAATTACGGCCACCTGCGTGCCTGCCACGGCCAGGGTAAGATTGATCACATCCTCGGTATCGGAAGGCATGGCGCCGGTCTCTGAAAAATCTTCCTGGAGGCAGGCGGTGTGTATCAGCCGGCCGTCGAGTTCGGACTCAGTACGCGACAGGATGCGGCCTCGTAGTTTGAGCCGGGGAAGTGTTTCTTGTTCGTACAAATCCTGGTAGATCGCCGCGGGGTCGGCGCCAGCGTCGATCAGATTCGCCGCGCACCGAAGCGTATCACTGGACGTCGACCCGAAGCGAAACCATCCCGTATCGGTGGCGATCGCGGCAAAGAGAGGCATCGCAATCCGGGGAGTCAGCCTGACGCCTAATTGCTCAGCCGCTTCCACGACCAGACGGCCGGTGGCTTCCGCCTTGACGTTCTTGAATGGCTCGGCGCCCAAGTCATCCTCGCTGAGATGATGGTCGAGGACGATCTTCCTGGCCCGAGTTGCCTTGACGACATCGGCCATCGGTCCCAATTGGGCCCAGGCGCTTGTATCCAAAATCATCAGCACGTCGATGGCGTCCAGTTCGCTGGCTGGCGCATTGACGCCGACGGTCTTCAGACGCCTGCCAGGATCGATGAACTGGAGATTGCCGGGCACCGCGTGGCCGTTGACGATCGTTACCTGCTTACCCAGCGATTCGAGCACGCCGCACATTCCTAATTCGCTGCCGAGCGCATCGCAATCGGGCCGGATATGGCTGGTCAGCAAGAATCGCTGGTTGGCGCGGATGATCTCAACGAAGGCGGGCCAGTTGATCGGGCTCATGCAAGTTCTCGGAATACCTGGTTTAGACGACGCCGGAATTGGCCTGCGTTCGTCGCGTCGACTCGACGTCGATTAGCAACTGCTGCCGCAGTTGCTCCACGTTTTCAAAGCGCTGAATGTCACGAAGTCGGGCAAGAAAGTCAACCTCAAGGACCAGGCCGTACAGTGGACCATGCCAATCGACGACGTGAACTTCCACCTTCCAAGCGTGCTCGCCGAAGGTCGGATTAGGACCAATGTTGATTGCCGCCGGCCGAGCCAGACCTTCCACGGTGACATTTCCAGCGTAAACGCCCGGGCCAGGCAGCAGCGTGTCGATGCCATCGACGTTGGCCGTGGGAAAGCCGATCTTGATTCCTCTTCCAACGCCGTGCACCACGAGGCCACGAATGCGATACGGCTTCGTCAGCAAGGCATTGGCCTCGGTGATTTTTCCCTCCGCCACCAGTCTCCGCACGCGGGAGCTGGAGACCGCTGCACCCCCGGCCATCACCGGCTCGACAACTGCGAGGGTCATGCTCGCGGCGGTTGCCAATTGGCGTAGCACGTCGATCGTGCCGGCCCGCGCTCGGCCGAAGCGAAAGTTCGGTCCTTCGACGAGCGCGCGGGCGCCAAGACGATCACGGACGATGGTGTCGAAAAATTCGATGGGCGTCAACGCAAGCAAAGCTTCGTCCGTCGGATATGCGATCACCGCATCGACGTTTAGTTCCGCGAGCAGCTCCGCCTTGCGATCGGTCCAGGTGAGCGGAGGAGGCGCTTCGGCTGGACGCAGGATCCGCACCGGATGCGGATCAAACGTAAACACGATCGCTGGCCCAGCAACGCTGGAAGCTGCGGCCTTCAGCCGTTCGACAATTCGCGCATGCCCCCAATGCACGCCGTCGAAGTTGCCAATGGCGACAGCGCCCCCGCGAAGTTCAGCAGGCAATTCGGTAAGATCGCAGAAGAGTTTCACGTGGTACGACAGTAGGCAGAATTTTCAGCCACCGATAATATCCAGCGCGGGATTTGCCGGGGCAATCGGGTAATTGGTAGCCACGGATGAAACACGGATTAAGGAATTGTTTGTCACATCCGTGTTTCATCGGTGGCTAAATTCTTCGTCTTCCCCGACGCACGCTGTTTTAGCCGCACGTTCGGTTTCCGGCCCCCTCAACCCGCCCCATCGCCTGCGGTGCCGTCAGTATGATATCCTATGAGACGGTTTCCGACGGGGCTCTCTGGGTCGCAGAATGGAAGAAAAACAGTTCTTTCTCTCGCCGGATTTTGTCGGGCGCATGGCCGCGATCGATATCGGCACCAACAGCATTCGGCTGATGGTGGCTGAGCCCTTGCGCGGTGGCAACTATCGCATTCTCGACGAAGAAAAAGAGCCGGCCAGGCTGGGCGCGGCTCTCGCCAAAACCGGCCGACTCGATCCGCTGGCCATGGACAAAACACTTGCCGCCCTGGGGCGGATGAAGCAGATCGCCGAGGGCTTTCTGGTGACGCAAATCCGCACCATCGCGACGTGCGCCGTGCGCGAGGCGGAAAACGGGCCCGAGTTCGTCCGCCGGGCGCGCGAAGAAGTCGGCCTCGACATCGAAGTCATCACCGCCCAGCAGGAGGCACTGTTCGCGTTCCAAAGCGTCAGCCGATCATTCGATCTGACGGGCAAACCCACCGCGGTGGCCGATATCGGCGGCGGCAGTACCGAAATTGTCTTATCAATTGGCAACTTCGTCGAGGCCATCTACACAACCCAACTCGGCGCCGTGCGGCTCAGCGAGACCTACGGCAACGAGACGGGCATGCTGGGCGGCGATTATTTCGACCTGATCGACGTCATCGATCGCCAGTTGCGGAAGCACACCAAAAATCTCGTGTTTGTGCCCCACATGCTGTATGGATCGGGCGGAACTTTTACCAGCCTGGCCAGTATGGTGATGGCTCAGAAGGGACAGCACGGATTGTCCGTGCGCGGCTACCAGGTAACACGCGCCGAGGTGCGGCACCTGCTCGACAGGTTGCGAAAACTCCCGCTCAAAGACCGCGCCAGCGTGGCCGGATTAAGCACTGATCGGGCCGATATCATCGTGGCAGGGCTGGCGATCGTCGATCGCATTATGGACCGATTCAACGTCAACGTCCTGCAGGCGCATAACCGCGGCGTCCGCGACGGACTGCTGTTGACGATGATCGACGAGCAGCAAGGTCCGCCGCGCGGATTGGCCATTGACCGCGACGCGGTCATTGATCGGCTCGCGATGGCTTGCGGCGGAGAGGTCGCGCATGGCAAGCACACGGCCAAAATGGCCGCCGATATTTTTTCGCAATTGGCCGGTCCCTTTAAGCTCGATCCCGCGGACGGGCCGCTGCTCGAAGCAGCCGCGCGATTGCAGGATGTCGGCTATCTGATCAATTACGATCAGCACCACAAACATAGCTATCATTTGATCATGAATAGTCGGCTCGAAGGATTTTCTCCGAATGAGCTGGAGCTTGTGGCAAACGTGGCACGTTACCATCGCGGCGCCGATCCCAAACGAAAACACCAGAATTTCCGGCAACTCGCCGAACACGACCAGGACCGCGTCAGGCGACTGGCAGCCATTCTGCGAATCGCTGGGGGCACCGATCGAACCAACACCCAGCAGGTCCAGCGTGTCATCGTGCATCTGCAAGATGGCGAAGTCGGGCTGCGACTGGTCTCGCCGCATCGTCCTGACGTGGATATTTGGGGTGCGCGGCGCCGCGCCAGCCTGTTCGAAAAAGTATTCCAGACCAGGCTGACGGTCGACTGGGACTGCGCGGCGAAGGCGAACGGGCAAGGGTAGTCATCCCACGGGCAGGGCCCATCAGTGCAGGTCGAAATACGAAACAATTTCTTTGGTGGGTGGACGTTTTCGCATGCCCTCCTGTCGCTTGGCGACCCAAACAACAGTCGCTGTCCGGGCCCCCCTAGAACGGGATCTCCGATTCATGGGATGCGCGGAGCGCTCGCGGCAAGCGACGCAATAAATCACGCGCGATCATGCCGATCATGCCGACCTCTGCGGCGGCATAATTGCCCGCCTCGCCATGCACGTGGGCGCCTAAGTGTGCCGCGTCGAAGGGGGAAAATCTCTGGCACAGTAGCGCCGTAATAACGCCTGTCAGTACATCGCCGCAACCGCCTGTGGCCATACCCGGATTACCAGTTGTGTTGTAGGCCAGCTGCCGTCCGTCGGTAATCGCCGTTTCGTGACCTTTGACGAGCACGACGCCGCCGGTGCGCAGCGCAAATTCGCGGGCCAACTTACCACGATCCTCGGTCTCGACTTTCTCGACGGCGAGTAGTCGCGCGAACTCACCAGGATGCGGCGTAAAGATTCGCGGACCCCCCGGCTTATCGAGGACTTCCTGTTGGCCGGCCAAGGCATTCAGCGCATCGGCATCGAACACCATCGGTTGTTTGACGGTGCAATAGAGCCATGCGACAAGTTCGTCCAAGTCATGCGATCTGCCCATGCCAGGCCCGCATGCCAAGGCCGTGGCGGAGGCAAGCGATTCAGCGAGAGTCTCCCTGGCAATGAGGCGAATGCGTCCGTCGTCATCGCAGGGCAACGATAGGGTCATGTAGGAGGGCTCGAATCGGGCAACCGTTTCGAGCGATGTATCAGGCACGGCGAGTTTTACCAGGCCTGCTCCCGTGCGCAGCGCCGCCATGCCCGAAAGAGCGATCGCACCTGCCATGCCGCGCGAGCCACCAATCAGCAGCGCGCGGCCGTAGTCGCCTTTGTGGCTGTCGCTTGCGCGTGGCGCAAGTTGAGGAAGTTTGAGGTTGTCGCTCATGGCAGGGCAGGCATTCGGCTTGACGGACGCTCAGGTGAAGGTAATTGCGGGTCTAATGTTTCAGACGGATGGATGATCGGTTGAAGGTTTGATTGTCGATGAAGTGTTTGGTGACACGCGTCAAGTTGAAAAGCCTGACCTGCCGCGCGCAATGAGTCCTGCCACGTATCCACCTTTGAAGCCCGCGTCGATGTTGACCACGGTTACATTGGCCGCACAACTATTGAGCATACTCAAAAGCGCTGAGAGGCCGCCAAAGTTTGCGCCGTACCCGACACTGGTGGGGACCGCAATCACGGGGCAGGCCACGTATCCGCCGACGACGCTGGGGAGCGCGCCTTCCATACCGGCGACGACGACGATGGCAACCGCGTTTTCGAACTCGGCAAGCCGGGCGGGCAGGCGATGAGGCCCCGCCACGCCAACGTCCTGGATGAGGGTGGTGCGCACGCCCATCCAATCGAGCGTCTCGCGAGCCTCCTCAGCAACCGGCAAATCGCTCGTCCCGGCGGTAATGATCGCCACGTAACCGCTCGGCGCCGATCGTCCCGCGATCTCCGTTCCCCTCTCTCCCCTTGCGAGAGAGGGCTGCGGCGAGCCTGGCCGAACTGGGCCGGGGGTGAGAGGTATGCGCAACGTGCGCGCCACTTCGTTGTATCGCGCCAGCGCAAACTTGGGCAGCAGCGGCTGAGCCTGCTCTGGCGAAACGCGGGTGGCGAAAACGTCCACTCCCTCATCCATCATCCGGCGGACGATCTTTTCGAGCGTTTCGACGGTCTTGCCGGCCGCGAAGACCACCTCGGGGTAGCCGCACCGCCGCTGGCGATCCAAATCGAGTTGGGCTTCGCTAAGATCGGCCGTCCACTCGTTGTCAGGCATAGGATTCATGGTAAGGGATGTTCGGCTGTGGAAAAAGGAGGGTGCAAACCTGGCTCCAGGCTCGAAATTTGCTCGCTGCTGCATGTTTCCGCCGTTGAGCCGCTCGGTTCGACGGCGCCTGGCACCCGACCGTAGACCGCCGCTACACTGGCGATTCGCGTTGAGCCCGATTGCCGTGGGCGGGCTTGCCCACGGCGTGCCTCGAACAAGGCCGCTTCCCATGGACCGCTACGCCGCACGCCGCGATAAGCTTCGCAAGCTGATTCACAAAGCCAGGACCGATGCCCTCCTGGTCACCCGTTTCGTGAACGTCACCTATTTGACCGGCTTCACGGGGGACGACAGTTACCTGATCGTGCATGAAGGGGGCGAATTGCTGGTCACCGATCCGCGCTACACGGAGCAGCTCGAAAGCGAATGTCCGGGACTGGCGCTGGAGGTTCGTCGGCCGGGAGTCAAGATGCTCGAAGGTACGGTCAAGGCGATCGAACGTGTAAAGCCGGAGCGATTGGGCATCGAGGCGGAATCGATCACGGTCGGTCTGCGCGATGAAATTGCCGAGAAGTTGCCCAAGCTGCCGCTGGTGGCAACCAAGGGTCTGGTGGAAGAACTGCGGATGATCAAAGACAAGCAGGAGCTGGATGAAATCCGTCGCGCGGTGTGGCAGGCCGAGAAAGCCTTTGGAATCATCAAGGCGATGATTCGGCCAGGCGCCACCGAACGCCAAATCGCCAACGATCTGGAATACCAGATGCGCTGCGACGGCGCGAAGGGTTGCTCGTTCACGCCGATTGTTGGCGTCGGGCCACGGTCCGCCTTGCCGCACGGCCGGCCGACCGACGCCAAATTCAGCGATGCCGGATTTGTGCTGATCGACTGGGGCGCGTGCAGCGGACTGTACATGAGCGATCTGACTCGCGTGCTGGTGACAGGCCAACCGCCGGCCAGGCTCGAAAAGATCTATAAAATCGTGCTCGAAGCGCAGGAGGCCGCGATCGACGCCATTCATCCCGGAAAAAAGTGCGAAGAGATCGATAAGGTGGCGCGCGAGGTCATCACCAAGGCCGGCTACGGCAAGCAGTTTGGTCACGGCCTGGGGCACGGAATCGGCCTGCAAATTCATGAAAGCCCACGGTTTAGCGTGGGTATGACAACCGTCCTTGAGCCCGGCATGACAATCACCGTTGAACCCGGCATCTATTTGCCGGGGCAACTGGGTGTGCGAATTGAGGACGACATCGTGGTCACCAAGAGCGGATGCGAAGTGCTGACGCACCTGCCTAAACGGTGGGAAGACGCCTGGGTATGAAACGCGGAACTTACGAAACAGCTCGGGACTCAGCGCTCTGAGCTTTGAGCTTCGAACTTTGCGATTCGGTAAGTGGGCTTGCGAAAGTTGCCCAATTTCGCACAATGCATGGCTTGTTTTGGCCATGCCGATCAGGCCTTCCAGCCTGACCATTCGCGTTCTGTCGGGCCGCAATGCCTGACCTACCGGGGAGTCATCAGTATGTCGGGCGCAAATCCCGGATCGGGCGACATATTCGACGTAAAACGCATTCGTCGGCTCGTCGAATTGATGAACGAGCACGAGCTCAGCGAGGTCGATTTGCGGCAGGGGGACCAGCGAATCAAGCTTCGCAAGGGGCGCGATCCGGTAGTCACCGTCGGCCCGGTCGC
>SXGT01679353.1_pt1 | contig 13158 bp, 12 predicted proteins | sample 3176221 | NCBI WGS metagenome assembly SXGT01 (sample SAMN11356862, study PRJNA531348) | freshwater metagenome | isolation source: freshwater sample F1-120 | place: China: Fuxian Lake, Yuxi | collected 2017-12-25
AGCACTTCGCCGCACTGGCAGGCCTTCGGGTCGGCCACCCGGACGCCGGGCAGCGCGAACCGCTGCTCCGCATCGAACTGTGCCAACTCGTCGCGCAACCGCAGGGCACTTTGCGAGATGAAACCCAGACCGCGCCATTCGAAGTGCGGGCGCACCGCGAAGACCTCGCTCATCAGTGCCAGCGCGGCCGGGTTGCCCTCCTCGTGGACGACCCTGGAGTACTGGTTCTCCACCTCGCAGCGGCCCTCCCGGATCTGCCGGAGCAGCATCGCGATCGAGGCCAGGATGTCCAGCGGTTCGAAACCGGCTACCACCAATGGTTTCTTGTACACCGCAGGCACGAACCGATACGGCCGGTTGCCGACCACCGTGGACACGTGGCCGGGCCCGAGGAAACCCGACAGACGCAGATCGGGGGACTCCAATATCGCCTTGATCGGCGGAACGATCGTGACGTGATTGCAGAAAACGGTGAAGTTCGGCACGGCGAGTTCGCGGGCGCGCACCACGGTCACCGCGGTGGACGGCGCGGTGGTCTCGAAGCCGATGGCAAAGAAGACCACCTGCTTGTCGGGGTTGTCGACGGCGATCTTCAGCGCGTCCAGGGGCGAGTAGACGAAGCGGACGTCGGCACCGTTGGCCTTGGCGTCCAGCAGGCTGCCATTGGATCCGGGGACGCGCATCATGTCACCGAAGCAGGTGAAGATGACCCCCGGCCGCTGGGCCAGCCAGATGGCGTCATCGACACGTCCCATCGGAATCACACACACCGGGCAGCCAGGACCGTGCACCAGCTCCACATTGGCGGGCAGCAGATGTTCGATACCGTGCCGATAGATGGTGTGGGTATGTCCGCCACACACCTCCATGAACTTGAAGTGCTCGTCGGGTCCGCCGGCGCCGGCCAGTGCGGTGATGGCGGACAATAACTTTCGCGCTGCCGCGGGGTCGCGGAACTCGTCAACGAAACGCATGTTGGTCTCCAGCTCAGATGATGGCGGATGAATCGAATGCTTGAATCTCGTCGGAATAGGCGTCACCGAGTTTCTGAACGGCCGCGAGCGTCAACAGCGCCTCGGACTCGTCGATCCTGGCCATCGCGAAGCCGACGTGGACCAGTACCCAGTCGTCGGGTTCTGGCATGTCCTTTTCCAACAGGCGCACGCTGATCACCCGGCGCACACCGCTCACGTCGACCTTGGCCAAACAATTGGCGACATCGGTGATCTCGATGATCCGTCCCGGAATTCCCAAACACATGACGTGACCTTCCTCAGCAGATGCGGGGTAGTGGGTCGCCGACGAGCATGTCCACGATGCGCGTGCCACCGAAAGCGGTTCGCAATACGACGGTGGCGCCGGGTTCCTCGGCGATGTGGCCGATCTCGATGGCCTCGCCGCCCCTCGGCTGGGCCCGCAGCGCGGCCAGCGCGGCATCGACTTCGTCCGACGCGACGACGGCAAGAAACTTGCCCTCATTGGCCACGTACAACGGGTCGATGCCCAGCATCTCGCACGCCCCGGCGACCTCCGGCCGCACCGGGAGCCGATTCTCCTCCAGCACCACCGCCAGTCCGCTCGCCTGCGCCAGTTCGTTACAGACCGTTCCGACGCCACCGCGGGTGGGGTCCCGCAGCCACCGGGTCGAGGGTGCCGCGGCCAGCAGGCTTTCGACCAGTCCGCTCACCGACGCGGTATCGGATTCGATATCTGCCTCGATCGCCAGATCCCCGCGGGCCAGCATCACCGCCATGCCATGGTCGCCGATGGTGCCGGAGAGGAGCAGTCTGTCACCGGGCAGCACCTTGTCAGCGGTCAGTTCCCGTCCGGCAGGCACAAGCCCGGCGCCGGCCGTCGTGATGTACAGCCCGTCGGCGGCGCCGCGTGGCACGACTTTCGTGTCGCCGGTGACGATCTGGACCGACGCGGCACGGGCCGCGGACGCCATGTCCGCGACGATGTCCTTGAGGTCGGCAATCGGAAAACCCTCTTCGAGCACGAATGCCGCCGTGAGCCAGGACGGAACGGCACCGACCATGGCCAGATCGTTGAGGGTGCCGTGCACCGCCAGATGCCCGATCGAGCCGCCGGGGAAGCGAAGCGGCTGCACCACGAACGAGTCGGTCGAGAACGCGATCCGCCGGCCGCCGGGTAGGTCGATCACCGCGCCGTCACCGAGCGAGTCCAGGTGTGGATTACGAAACGCCTCGACGAAGACCGCATCGACGAGCGCAGCCGACGACGTGCCGCCCGCGCCGTGGGCGAGCGTGACGACAGTGTCCCGCAGCCGGGGTCGCCGCCTGCGGAACGCCTCGATCCGTTCGATCACCTCACCTTCCCGGAACGATGGCCCCGAGGAGAGATATTCGGCTACGTGTTCGGTCATGGCCCTACCTCCGCTTGGACGGTGACCCAGAGTTGATAGCCCAGCAGGGCCTGTGACTCCTGAATCCGGTGCACGCTCTGAGAATCGACGACGAAGCACACGTCGACGTCGGGGTTGTCGGCGAATGCGCCACCGTCATAGCCCGCGAATCCGATGGTGTAGAGGCCACGGCGACGCGCTTCCCGCAAGGCGATCAGCAGATCGGCAGAGTTTCCACTGGTCGACATCGCCACCGCGATATCGACCGGGCCCGCCCTGGCGATCAGTTGCCGGGCGAACACCAGGTCGAACCCGACATCGTTGCCCAGCGCGGTGAGCACCGCTTGATCGGCGGCGAGTGACCAGGTCGGCAGCGGCCGGCCGGCGGCCGGTTGGGCGAACAAGGCGGCGATCGTCGCGGCATCCGTCGAACTGCCACCGTTGCCGAAGGTGAACATCCTGCCGCCGGCGGTGAATCGGCGTGCCAGCTCGGCGCCGGCTTTGTCGAGCAGCTCACGGCAGGCCTGCAAGCTCGACAGCCGAAGGGCCGCACTGTCGGCGGCTTTGGCCTGAGCCGATCTGCTGAGGTCGGCCAGCAGCGCGCCGGCGTCGGATTCGTGTGAATCGATGAACGGGTACAGGAAATTGGTCGCTTCGTCGAGCGGATCGACGTCGAAATCTTGCCGGCTCATCGCGTCACTCCTCGGCCATCGTGCTGATCACCATTCCGGCGTGCACCAACACCAGGTCGCCTGCGGCCAGCGGTCCGACCAGCGTCGCCAGCACCGTTTCGGTGCCGTCGGCGGAGCGCACCGTTGCCGTTCCATCGGTGGTGGTGGCGATCACTTCGGCGAGGCGGCCCTCATCGCTACAGGTGATGCACACCTCTTCTGTGCATTCTTCTTTCGAGACGGTCAGCAGCCCGGGGTGTTCGAAACACACATGGGTCAGTTCCCACAGCAGGTGGTACATCAGGACGAACTCGCCCGTCGCGGGCAGCGTGGGATCCGGATCGTCGAGCCAGAGCACATGGTCGGCGGCACCTGGTGCGGGGCGGGCACCGTTGCCGATCCAGATGGTGGTGACACCCCAGGCCGGGGCGCGCCGCATGATGGCCGAGACCACGGGATCGTCCGCGGCCGCAACGGCGATCACCACATCGCCTCGCCGGGCCGACACCCGCACCTGCCCGACCAGGTCGGTGCCGGTCAGCGCGACCGCCGGGAGGGCCCGCTTCCCGACGATGACCGGGTGCACGAACTCCACCGCGATGTGCTGGGCGTGCGGCGGGAACGCCGGGGCGACGCACCACGCCGTGGCGGAATCGCAGAACCGCCGCGCCAGCGCGAGCGATGCGCCGGCCAGATCGGCGGACAGCGGGGCCGATAACCCCTGCGGCGCCACGGCGGTCATGACACCTCCTGCTCGCCGAAGACCCCGTACTCGCGCATGGTGGCCAGGGTCAGTTGCGCCGACTGCTCATCGATACGGGTCAGGGCGAATCCCGCGTGCAGGATCGTGTAGTCACCGATCGCCAGGTCGGGAAGATAGGCCAACGATGCGGTTTTCACCTCGTCGCCGAAGGCCACGTGGGCGAACCGCCCACCGGTGGGTGCATCCCAGATTTCGGTGATGCGACCGGGTATCCCTAAACACATCGCGGTGTCCTTTCGCCGACTCGGTGGTGTGCAGTATCGGGCCCGGATTCGGCCAGCGCGGTCAGCACCGAAACCGCCGCCTGACCCAGTGCCAGTCCGCCGTCGTTGGGCGGCACTTTGCGGTGGATCAACACGCGAAATCCGGCCTCCTGCAATAGCTGCCGGCAGGATCTGAGCAGCAGCACATTCTGGAAGACCCCGCCGGTCAGACCCACCGTGCGGGTGGCTCCGGCGACCTGTTGGACGACTTCGGTGACGGCGACCGCGACGGCGTGGTGGAACCCGGATGCCAGCGCGGCGGTGTCGGCACCGCCGGAGGCGGCCGACGCCAACGCCACGATCAGCGGCACGGGATCCAGCACGCCGTCCGGGCGCACGTCCACCCGCAGTGGTACCGGTCCCGGCACGGCGATGTCAGCGCAGGCCGAGGTGGCCAGCGATTCCAGCTCGATGGCCGCCTGACCTTCGTAGTCGATGTGCTGGCGTACCCCGAGCAGCGAGGCCACCGCATCGAACAGCCGGCCCATGCTGGTTGTCGGCACGCATCCGCGGCCGGTCGCGAACTGTGTTCGCAGCAACCGTAACTCGGCACTGGTGGCCGCAGCGACCGGCGCCATGTCCGAGTGCCACGGCAGGCGGGCCTCCCACAAGTGGGCCAGCCCCATCCGCCATGGGTTACGTACTGCTGCGTCGCCGCCGGCCAACGGCACCGCGGCAAGGTGTCCGGCGCGGGTGAACCGATGCGAGTCATGGTCGAGGCGCAGAATCTCACCGCCCCAGACCGTGTCATCGCATCCGTAACCCGTGCCGTCGAACGCGACGCCGATGATCGGTTCGCCGAGCATGCCGTGTTCGGCAAGAAGTGATACCACATGCGCGTGATGGTGTTGCACCAGATCCAGCGGCCGCCCGCCGGTGTTGTGCTCGGCCCAGTTCCGGGTCACGTACCGCGGGTGCAGATCGGTGGCGATGCGGGCCGGCTCGCGACGGATCTCGCTGAGCTGGCGCACCGACTGCGTAAACGCTTTGAGCGTGGCCACACTGCCCATATCGCCGATATGGGCCGAGCAGAACGCGCGGCGTCCGTCGGTGAGGCAGAACGTGTTCTTCAGCTCGCCGCCGACGGCCAGGACAGGGGGTCCATCCCGGCCCAGGTCGATGGGCAGCGGCGCATAGCCGCGGGAGCGTCGGATCGGCAGTTCGTGGCCGTCCACGACGCGGACGACGGAGTCGTCGCACGGTATGTGGATGGGCCTGTCATGGTCGAGCACGGCATCGGCCAGCGCGGGTAAGCGGCGAGCGGCGTCCTCGGCGGTGCAGCAGATGGGTTCATCGGAGCGATTGGCACTGGTCAACACGATGGCATCGATCGTGTCAGCCCCGGAGTCCGGTGCCGGTGTCAACAGCAGGTGGTGGATCGGTGAATACGGCAGCATCAGCCCGATCAAGGGGCTTCCCGGGGCCACGCCGGCGGCGACCGGCGTAGTATCGCGGCGCCTCAGCAACACGATGGGCCGCGCGGAGCTGGAAAGAACCCGCACTTCCGCAGCGTCGATATGTGCGTACTGTCGCGCCACGTCGAGATCACGGACCATGAGAGCAAAGGGCTTGCCGCCCCGGGCCTTTCGTCGTCGCAGAGCGGTGACCGCCGCATCGTCGCCGGGTCGGCACGCGAGGTGGTAGCCGCCGATGCCCTTGACGGCGACGATGTGTCCAGCGGCCAGGCGCCGCCGGGTCGCGGCCAGCGCAGCATCGACACCGTCGACCCGCCCGCCCGGACCCGTGAACCACAGGGACGGTCCGCAGTCGGGGCAGGCGATGGGCTGGGCATGGAATCGGCGGTCTGCCGGGTCGTCGTACTCCTGCGCGCAACGCTCGCACATCGGAAAGCCGGCCATGGTGGTGGCGGGCCGGTCATAGGGCAGGCCCCGGATAATCGTGAACCGCGGACCGCAGTCGGTGCACGTGATGAACGGGTGGTGATGGCGGCGGTCGGCGGGATCGAACATTTCGGCAACGCAGCGGTCACATATCGCGACATCCGGCGGGATGGCGGTGGGGACCGATGCCGATATACGGCTGGTGGCGATCTGGAAACCACTGTGCCACTGACTATCGGAGTGAATCTGTCGACTCGACACATCGTCGATCACCGCGAGTGGTGGTGTATCCAGACGCAGTCGCTTGCCGAATTCGGCGATGGAGGCAGCGGGGCCCTCGATATCGATGAACACTGTCGCCGAGTCGTTGCCGACGACGCCGGCCAGGCCGAGTTCGGTGGCGATCCGATGTACGAACGGCCGGAAACCGACGCCCTGTACGACGCCGGTCACGATGAATCGGTGCCGGACAGCCTCTGCGGGCGATCCCTGCCGCGGCATCAGTGCCGCCTCCAGATCATGATTCGGTTGTTGCCCGAATCGGCCACGGCCAGGCGGTTACCACGCAACCACACACCGTACGGCCAGCACAGGGAGTCGTGAGTCACGGCATCCCAACGATTTTCGCCGTTGGCGGCAAACGAGGGTTGCGCAAGCACGTGATCGGCGGGGCGGCCGTCGGCCGGCAGTGCGTCCCATAACAGGATGCGGTTGTTGGCGGTGTCGGCGACCGCCAACCGCTGCGCCGGTGCGCCGGCGGTGTCGAGGCAGACCGAGTACGGGAAACGGAGCCGGTCGCCCTGCTGGGGGCCATACGGCCATTCTTGGGCCGTCGTGAAATCCGGCTGTCCCAGAACGAGATCGGCGGGCTGGTCGCCGGAGGGCAGCGGCGACCAGCCCAGGACCCGGTGATCACCGGCATCCGCGACCAACAGCAGCCGGTCGGTGCCGGTGAGACTGTGCGGCCAGCGGAAGCTGTGCGGGCCCACCTCTTCGCCGCGGTTCTCCTCTCGGTGGCGAGCATCGGCCTGTCCCAGCACGATATCGGCGGGTTGGCCGGGCTCGGGTATCCCGGCGCTCCAGCCGAGCACCCTGCGGTTGCCGGTGTCGGCGACCCAGAATGTCGATCCGACCATCGCAACGCCGAACGGCCAGTACAGCGTTGCCGCGCTGCACTCACGTCCGGCGTTGGGCTCCACGGACGACAGGTCGGGCTGGCCGAGCACCAGATCGGGTGGGGTGCCGTGCTCTTCGGGAAGTTCGCGCCACACCAGGATGCGGTGGTGCCAGGCGTCGGCCACGATGAGCTGCCCACGGTGAATCAGCACTCCGGTGGGCAGATTCATCCCGTTCTCGGGGCCACGGCCGCCGGCGGCGCGTCCCTCCGACGTTGCATCGGGCTGGCCGAGCACCACATCGGCGGGCTGTCCGTCCCGGTTCGGGACACCGTTCCAGATCAAGACCCGGTGATTGCCCGAATCGGCGGCGACCAGATGATCGTCGTCGAAGAACACGCAGCGCGGGGAGTACATCCAGGCCGGGGTGGGACTGGCGGCCGGCAGCGTCAGCCCGCCCGTCGCGGGTGCCCCCAGCCACACCTCCGGAATCCAGCCGCCCGTCAGGTCGGGCCCGGCGGCACCTGCGGGGCGCGGTGTCGCCCGCGAGAGAGTGGTCCGTACCGTGAGGCTCGTCATGGACCGACTCGGATCCAGATCTGACCGTTGTTCACCCGCAACGGCAGCTGCTCCAGCTGGGCTTCCGGCGCCGTGAGGCATTCACCGGAACCGGCGTCGTAGCAGAAGCCGTGCCACGGGCAGGTCAGGGTGCCGTTCTCGGCGTCGAACACCGCGTTGTCCAAGGGCAGCGCCTCATGCGCGCATTCGTTGACATAGCAGGACAATTGGCCGCTCTGGCTGACCAGTAGCACCGACACCTCCTGCCCGGTGGGCGGTGTGGCCAACAGCCTGGCGACCAGACCGTTGTCGGGCATGTCGGCGACGGCGCCGGCCTGCGCCCAACCGTCCTCGGCGTGAACGGTCGAGAACAGCGATTCCGGCGCGATCACCGTCTGCTCGGGCTCATTGGGGACGACCTCGATGCCGTTGATCGACGCGACGCCTTCGACCAGCGCTTTTTCTACTAGATTGCGGAGTGTCACCGATGACATCGAACACCCGTTGCAGGCGCCCGTCAGGCGAACGAACGCGATGCCGTCGTCGATGCGCACCAGGGTGACATCACCACCGTGTCCCTGCAGCTGTGGCCGAACCTCCTGAAGTGCATTGGCGGCCTCGGTCATCGGGTCCGGTCGCACGATCTGGTGCAGTGACAACAGCAGATGCACCACCGGGTCGTCGACGAGGTCGAACAACACCGGCCGGGTGGCGTCGCCGGCTCGCAGGCTGCGCACGATGGTCACCAGACCGGCGCGATGGATCGCCTCGACCGCCGCTTTGAGTTCCTCGGCAACGGTGCGCGCGGCCGGATCCAGTGCCTCCAGCGCCTTGACCGCATCATCGACTCGGGTCGCCAGCTGTTCGAAGGTCGGTTCGGCGGTCACCGCCGGCGGTGCGGCGGTGACCTGCGGCACGGTGGTGGTCATCCCGGCACCTCCGAGTCGCTACCGGAAAGCACGCTCTGGCGGGCGATCGCGTCGAGCACGCCGCGCACCGTGCGCACCGAGTCATTGTCGCCGAGGTCCTCGAACAGGAACCGGGCCTCGTAGAGTTTCGCCTTGGCCTCATCGAAGACGCCGAGATGGGCCAGCACATTGCCTTGGTTGGCCAGGACTCTGGCCCGGCCGAGGGGGTCGGTGTCGCGGTCGCGGGTCTGCAGAACGGACTCATAGATCTCGACCGCCTCGACCAGGTTCTCTTTCTGATGTCGCGAGGGCGTGTACACCAGCGAGTTGGCGAGGTTGAGCTGGACGCTGGACCATTCCTGAAGATGTGTTTCGCGGCTGTAGACCGTCAATGCCGCCCGCAAGGACTGTGCCGCCACCCCCAGCCGTAGCTGACCGGAGGCTTCCACCATGGGCATGGTCAGGTATGCGGTGGCCAGCCCGGAGTGCGCGGCGGCCCACATCATGGGCGCATCTTCACATTTGATGAGCTGAAGCGCCGCGTGATAGTGCGGAACGGCGGCCGGGAGCAGTTCGGGGTGGTCATCCGCCTGTTCGTGCAGTGCGCCGGCCAGATAGAGGTGTACTTCGGCGCGCTCGACCCGCAAGTCGTCGGCATCGTCCAGATCGGCCAGTGCCCGTTGCAGCCGGGGGACGCAACTGGCATCGCCGATGTCCCGGCACACCGCGGCCGCCGCGCCGCGCAGCAGCCCGGTCAGCGGGGTGGACGCCGTGGTGCTCAGCTCGATGGCCTGGTCGAGCAATTCGATTGCCACAGCGGGGTTCTGCTCGCCCAGTGCGTGGCTTGCCTGGGCGGCCAACACTGCCGCGGCCACTTCGCCATCGGCGTCGTCGGATCGCGGTGGGATGTCGGTGCGGCCGAGCACGAACTCCACCACGTCGACCAGAACCGCGAATTCGCCGAGTTCGGCGCGCAGTTGCCCGGCGTCGACGCTATCCGGGTCGAGCACGAAACGGTTGTAGAGGGTCACCGGGTCGGGGGTGTCGCCGGCGGCGGCCGCCAGCGATCGGACGGCCGCTTCGCGATCACCTGCCGCCGCCAGTTCGTGCGCCCGCAGGGCCGGGGGCCAGTGCTCGGGGAGCCGGCCCTGCAGCATCGCGGCGCGGGCCTGTTCGGTTTCGGCACCGGCCGGTATCAGCAGGTAGCCGAGCGGCAGCGGAAATGTGCCCAGCGGCTGTGGCCGCACCGCGAGTTGGGATTGCACCAGTGCGTCAACCATTGAGAGGTCCTCGGATGTCACGTTCGGCGGCCCGTTTGATCATGCGTGCCGAAAGCTCGGCGCGGGCCTGGGTGGGATGGGTGTCGATGCGTTTGCGCACGATGCCGTCGGCGAACACCACGATGATGTCGACGGCCCATCGGCCGCGTTCGGGTACGACGACGGTCTCGACGGCCAGTGCGTCGTCGGCGGAACTGTCCTGGCGCCGGCGTGTGCGTGGTGGCGTGGGTTTTCCGCCGTACTGGTCGCCCTCGTTGTCATCGGAGTGCGGCTGGGTATCGGATCGGTCGGCCATGATCAGCACTTCTGGTGCTCCAGCGGGATGCGCAGCGCGCCCTGCGCGTCGTCCCAGAATGCCCGACGGGTACCGGCGGGAATGCTGTCGTCGAGCAGTTCGCGCACCAGCAGGGCGCGGTCGCCGGCGGGGGTGCGCTGTTTGAGCAGCAGCCCGCCGCTACGCGGCCCGCGCAGCGGCAGCAACCAGAGTTGCTCGTCGCGCACCATTCCGGCCGCCACGTGTGACGGGAACCGGGCCGCGGACAGCTGTGCCCCCAGACGCAGGTAGCCGTCCTCGGTGAATTCGACGGTGGTCTCGTCGGGGTCGACCGGTCGCAACGGTGAAATGTATTCGGATTCGAGTATTTCAATCACCTGCTCCATGGCCGTGGTCACCGCCGGTGACAGGTCGGCTCCGAACGACACATCGGCAGCCTCGATGAGGAAGACGGTGATGTCGGTGGGGCATGCGTCGCCCAGCGCCCAGCGTGCGAACGCGATGGCATGGTCCCAACGGAACGAGTGCGTATGGAGGCCCTGCAGTGGTGGCAGCTCGGCGAGCTCGGCACCCGGGACGCGGTACGTGGTTCCGGCCGCGGCGCCGGTGGCCGATGCGTCGATGATGACCACCTTGCCCGCACCGCGCATCTGGAACGCGACATCCATTCCCGCAGTGCCGCCGTCGACGATTCGAAGTCCTTCGGGCATACCGCGTTCCCATAGGTGACGGACCAGGATGGGGCCCACTCCGTCGTCGCCGCGCAACAAGTTTCCGCACCCGACGACCAGCACGTCGCATCCCGGTGGGTCGAGCAGTGGATCCGACTCACCGGGATGCGTGTCGTCCGGGGTTGTTGACGTGGGACTCACACCATTCCGTTGATGACAAACTTCGACAGCTCGCGGCCCGTTTTCCCGTCGTAGGCGTGCACCGTGCACACCAGGCAGGAGTCGAAGCTACGGGCTACGTGTCCCAGCTCCACCGGATCGTCCACGTCGACGATCGGGGAGCCGACCAAGGCGTTCTCGATCGGGCCGAGCACCGACTCGCCGTCGCGCGGCCCGATGTTCCAGGCGGTCGGCGTGACGACCTGATAGTTCTTGATCTTGTTGTCCTCGATGACGATCCAGTCCGACAACGACCCGCGGGCCGCCTCGGTGGAACCGAAGCCTCTGCCCTCGGCGTGCTCGGTGGGCTTGGTGTAGAAGCTCTCTTTGAGGTCGAGCTGGTTGAGCCATTCCCGAGTCCACTTGTAGTACTTCGGCGCCTCGTGCATGCGGGCCAGCTGACGGACGAACACGCTGGGCCCGATCTTGTTGTACAGATCGACGAACAGGGGGTCGTTGTCTTGATGCGCAGCGGGATTGGGGCCGCCGGCGGCCAGCCGGCGGGCCAGCGGCCCGGCCTCCAGGGGCACCGTGCCCAGATCCGGCACGTCGTAACGCGGTGACTTCGCCCAGCTGTACTTGCCCTGTTTGCGGCCGTCCTCCGGGTCGACGGGAATGGTCTCGCCGTCGAACGGATGCAGCGGACGGTCGCCTTCGTAGAAGGAGTGCGTCACATCCTCGGTGACCCTGGCCTGGTCGAATTCGGTCCACTTGCCGCCGGCGAAGATCCCGGACCGGCTGATCAGCGCGGCGTTGCGCCCGTCGATGGTCGGGTTCTCATACAGGGACGGTTCGAAGTAGGTGCCCGTGGCGATGTAGTTGCCGACTCCCTGGCCGTATTTGTCCAGGCCGACGTCCAGGCAGAACCGGATGAAGAAACCGCAATCGCTGTTGTGCTGTTCCTCGTTCTCGTCGACCCATTCCAGGATGTCTTCCCAGGTCTTGTTCTCCAGCCAGCGGTCGACGGAGCAGCCCAGCCACTGCTTCTCCAGCCAATTGTCCTTCCAGTGTTCCAGGATGGCGATCGAACGGGTCACATCGGACAACGTCGGAGCGCACATCACCCCGCCGGGCACCATGAAGCTGGAGTGCGGCCACTGCCCACCGAAAATGGCGTAGACCTCAACGGGTTTGGCCGACAGCACCACGCCGGGCTGATAGCTGGTGCCGACGTAGGGCGCGAACCGGCGCACCGACTCGGCATAGAGCTTGGACTTCGCGTAGTTCTTGTTGGTGAAGTCGATCGCGAACAGCGCGTAGAAGTAGCGCGGAATGGACTGCAAGGTCTCGGCGGCCTGGCAGATGTTGCGGATCAGTGTCGCGTTGGGCGGCATATGCGTGCGCCAGGCGGTGTCGAGGGCATAGGCAGACTTGTAGAGGTGACTGCCGCCGCAAATTCCGCAGATGCGTGGGCAGACGACCAGACCGGCCTGCGGATCTTTGCCGCGGAGAATGATTTCGAAGCCACGGAACATGGCGGCCTCGGTCCACGCCGACGTGACCACTCCGTCTTCTATGGTCACGCGCACGTCGAGGTCACCCTCGACGCGCCCGAGTGGGCTGACAAAAAGATCGAGCGCGGTCATGGGTGTCCTTTCGAGACTTCGGTTCTGGGGCTGCGGCTGGCGGTGTTAGACGACGAACATGTCTTCTTTGGACCACTGCGGTGCCGCGATGCGGGCCGCGGCGGCGTGCGCCATGTAGGTCAGGTGGTCGCTTCCCTCCGGGACCTCCTTGGGGATCATCCCGCTGACCTTCTGGGTCTTGAACACCGTGCCGGGGGCCAGGTCGAAATGGGGGAACTCGGGTTCGGTGCAGCCCAGGCACGGCATGCCGGCCCGGGTCTTCGAGGACTGCCGGTTCCACAGGATGCGATTGCACGGTGAGTGGGTCATCGGCCCGCGGCACCCGAATTCGTAGAACAGGCAGCCGGTGCGGGTGCCTTCACCGAAGGACATCGTTGACTGCTTGTACTCAAAGAATTGCACACGGGTGCAACCGGTCTGGGTGAAGGTCTTGAAGAAGGTCTCGGGTCGGTGCAGCTCGTCGAGCGTGATATCGCCGGCCCGACCGGTCGCCAGCGCGACGATGATCTGGGTGATCCAGTCCGGATGGGCCGGGCACCCGGGCACATTGACGATCGGAATTCCCGCTTTCGATTGCCATTGCCAGCCGAGGTAGTCCGCGAGTCCCATCGCTCCCGTGGGATTGCCTTCCATCGCGTGGATTC
>SXGT01843148.1_pt1 | contig 13157 bp, 14 predicted proteins | sample 3176221 | NCBI WGS metagenome assembly SXGT01 (sample SAMN11356862, study PRJNA531348) | freshwater metagenome | isolation source: freshwater sample F1-120 | place: China: Fuxian Lake, Yuxi | collected 2017-12-25
GATCTGGCCGACTGGCTGGTGCGCGAACTCAAAGTCCCGTTCCGCGAGGCGCACGAGATCACCGGCAAGATCGTCCGCCGCGCCGAGGATGCGGGGGTGGCCGAGCTGGGACAATTGCTACTGGAAGCGTTCCAAGCTGTCGATCCGCGCATTACAGAGGCCGCGCGGGCGTTGTTGACGGTTGAAAAATCGGCCGAGAGCCGGGATAGCTATGGCGGAACCGCGCCGCAGCGCGTGCGCGAGCAGGTCGAGCGCTGGAAGGAGATGTTCAAATGAGCCGCATCATTCTCGCGCTCGCCGCCGCCGCGGTGCTTTCGGCCTGCGGCGTCCGCGGCGATCTTGAGCGCCCCGATCCGCTCTGGAACAGCGAAGACGCCATCCGCCGCGAATGCCAGCGCCAGCTCGAACGCAATGAACCCCAGGACCCGCGATGCGCGCGCTATCAAAGCGGCGCGGAGCAAAGCTCACTGAACCAGCACGAAGTGACGGGCGATATCGCCCACGTCAGCGTGACGCTCGAAACGCCGAACCGCTCCACGATTCCGGAAATCATGCAGTCGCCCGACACACCCTCGGGACAATGAACCATTTCGAATATCGCGACGGCGATCTGTGCTGCGAGGGCGTTCGGCTCGCGGAGATCGCGAACGCCGTCGGCACGCCGGTTTATGTCTATTCCACCGCGACGCTCGAACGCCATTATGACGTGTTCAAGCAAGCCTTCGCGCCCCGCGACGTGCTGGTCGCCTTCGCCGTCAAAGCCAACGCCAATATCGCCGTGCTGGCGACGTTGGCGCGCAAAGGCGCCGGCGCCGACACCGTAAGCCAGGGCGAGATCGAACGCGCGCTGCGGGCCGGCGTCCCGCCGGAGCGCATCATCTTCTCCGGCGTCGGCAAAACCGAGGAAGAACTCGCCTTCGCGGTCAAAGCCGGCGTGCATCAGATCAATGTCGAGAGTATCGCCGAGTTGGAGACGCTGTCGCGGTGCGCGGCGGCGCTCGGCGCTAAGCCAGCTATCGCCATCCGCATCAATCCCGATGTTGGCGCTGGCGGCCACGATAAAATCTCGACCGGTAAGAGCGATGCAAAATTCGGCGTCTCTATCGAGCAAGCGATGCAATATTATGCGCGCGCGCATGCCGATCCGCATCTCGACGCCAAGGGCCTCGCCGTCCACATCGGCAGCCAGATAAAAGACCTAGCGCCACTTCAATCCGCATTCCGTCTCATGCGGGAGATGACGGAAAAATTGCGCGGCGCGGGCCTCGGCATCGAACGGCTCGATCTCGGCGGCGGACTGGGCGTCCCCTATTTCAACGAACCTGACCCACCCTCACCCGCCGATTATGCAGCGATGGTCAATGGCGTGTTCGAGGACCTCGATATCTCGCTCGCCTTCGAGCCAGGCCGGATGATCGCCGCCAATGCCGGCGTGCTGCTCGCGCGCGTCATCCGCGTGCAGGAGCGCGCCGCGCGCCCGATCCTGGTGCTCGACGCCGGCATGAACGATCTCATCCGTCCAGCGATCTATGACGCGTATCACGAGATCAGGCCGCTCAAGCAAGCGAGCGCACCGCCGCAAAACTACGACGTTGTCGGCCCGATTTGCGAAACCGGCGATACGTTCACGCGCAATCGCGCTTTAGCGCCGCTTTCACCCGGCGACCTTGTCGCGTTCATGACCGCCGGCGCTTACGGCGCGGTGATGGCCTCGACCTACAACGCGCGTGGCCTGGTCCCCGAAGTGCTTGTCGCTGGCAATACATATGACATCGTCCGCCGCCGTTGGACGCTAGAAGATCAGCTTGCATTGGAGCGCATTCCAGATCGGAGATAGGCCGTGACTGAGTACGAAATCCTTACGCTGCTCAGCGAAATTCGCTCCAATCAAACGACGCTTCTCGCCCAGATCGTCAGCCTGCATTTCGCGATGATCGTCGCGATCTTCTATTTCCTGCACCACTCCGGGTTACGCATGAAGCTGGCAGTTTTCGTGTTCTACAGCCTGGGCTACGCGCTCCACCTTGGCCTCATCTATGAAACGAGCGTGCAAGTATTTGCGGCACGCGCCGACTTGCTCAACCTGCTGCAAAGCGAACAAGGCTTATCCAGCATCGGTCAAACGGCCTTTCGAGAGTCCGATGCGGCATTCACGAATTGGGTGGCGATCGTCGGGAATATTTCATTCCTGGCGTTGTGGGCGGGGGTTGTGTACTTCCTCTTCTTCTGGAAACGCCCGAAGGAGCAGTCATGAGCAAGCCCTGGATCGTCGCCGCCGCTTTGGCCCTCGCAGCCTGCAACCCCGCATCGACGCCTCCACCCGCGGCTTCCGCGCAAGACGAATTCTTCACCAATCTCTCGGCGTTGTGCGGCCGCAGCTACGAGGGCCGCGTCATCACCACCGATCCGCAAGACGCTGATTTCGCCAGCTCGCAACTGGTCATGCATGTGCGCGATTGCAGCGCGGACGAAATCCGCATCCCGTTCAATGTCGGCGAGAACCGCTCTCGCACTTGGGTGATCACCCGCACGGACACGGGCCTCCGGCTCAAGCACGACCACCGCCACGAAGACGGCAGCGAAGACGTGCTGACCCAATACGGCGGCGACACGGCCAACGAAGGAACCGCCACGCGCCAGGAATTCCCGGCGGATGACTTCTCCAAGGAATTGTTCGTCGCCAACGATATCCCGGTCTCTGTCGATAACGTGTGGGCGGTCGAGGTAAACCCGGGCGAAAGCTACGTTTATGAGCTCCGCCGCCCCAACCGGCTTTTGCGCGTCTCCTTCGACCTGACCTCGGAAGTGCCGACGCCGCCGGCCTCCTGGGGCCAGCCGCCTGTCGAACATTAAGCCTGAATTAGCGACGAAACGCGGTTCCCGGCTGGGCTTGGTCATGGTTTGGCCAGAGGCGCGCTGTTAGGCTCGCCCCAGCCGGCATGAAGCACCAGGACGCCCTCGACCAACTCGCCCGCGAGACGGCCCGCGCCCGCCGCCGGCTCACGATGGAGCGCGCCCTGCGCGCCGGCCTGCCGTTGGCGCTGGCGGTCGGCGCGTGGGCCTTCATCGCCGTTGTCGGCATTCACGAAGCGCTGCCGCTTGTGCTGGGGAGCCTGACTTCGGCGCTGGCGCTGGCGGCGTTCGTGTTCCTCGCGCTCCGCATCCGGCGAAGCTGGCGCGCGCCTACCGAAGAGGAAGCACGCACGCGGCTGGCGGCGGATTGCAGCCTCGATCCCGGCGCATTTGATGCGCTGCGTGATCAGCCGGCACGCTATGATCCGCTGAGCACAGCCCTATGGCGGCGTGAGCGCGAGCGGGCCGTTGAGCGCATTGAACGCGCACGCGCGGCGCCGGCGCCCATCGATCTAGACGAACTGGATCCGCGCCGCATGCGCGATGTGCTGGCGCTGGCGCTCATCATCGCGCTGGCCGTCGGTGGCTTCAACGCACCGGACAGGCTGGCGCGCGCGTTCATGCCCGACCCAGGCCCCCTCTTTGGCGATCAACCGATGGCCGTCGAAGCATGGGCGACCCCCGCTGATTACACGCAAGCCGCGCCCGTTTCGATCAGCGATCGGATTGGCGAAACAGTCTCAACGCCGCCATCCGTCGAAGTCACTGTTCGCCTCACCGGCCCGACCGGCGCGCCGCGCTTGGTCTTCAACGGCAGCGGCGGAACACGCACTGAGCGCTTCGTGCGCGCAGCCGATGGCGCATGGGAAGCGCGCATGCAGCTGCCGGGGGCGGGTCGCCTGAAAATCGTGCGCTTTCACACCCGCGCGTACTGGCGCATTACACCGACACGCGACGCGAGCCCAAGCGCGGCTTTCACAGCGCCACTGGCGCAGCTCCAAGGCGAGAACGTGATCGTCGGCTGGCGAGCGCGTGACGATTTTGGCGTCCAAAGATTGGCGCTACGCGTCCGCCCCATTGATCCGCCCGAAGGCCTCGCTCGCGCTGACGCAATAGATACCGAACTTGAAACGCAAGCCGGCAATCCGCGCGAGGCCGAAGGTGAAACGCAACTCGATCTAGCTGACCACCCCTACGCGGGCATGGAAGTGGAAGCGCGGATCGTTGCCTTCGATGCGCTCGGCCAGGAAGGCGTCAGCGAAGGCATGCGCTTTACGCTACCGGAAAAAGTGTTTCTGCAACCGCTGGCGCGCGCCGCGATCGAAATCCGCCGACATGTATTGGCCGAACGCCGCGCCTATCGGCCGGAGCGCAATACTCAGCGCCGCACCATACCAGCTGGCGATATTCTGCTCGGCAATGCACGTATCGAAGTCCGCGATTATGATCGCCGGCCGGCATTGGAGCGCGCGCCCGAGGGCATCCGCCGCGCCGTCCGCCTGATGGACGCCGTGACGATGACACCGCAAGATGGATACTTCCGCGATCTCGCTGTCTATCTCGGCTTGCGCGCCGCCCGCGCCGAACTCGAAGTCGCACGCGAAATCAACGACACCAACCGCGCCGCAGATACGCTCTGGCGTACGGCGCTGCGCGCTGAGTATGGCGGCGCCGCCGACGCGCGACGGGCGCTAGAAGAAGCGCAGCGCCAGCTTGCCCAAGCGCTGGCCGAAGGCGCCCCGCCCGAGCGCATCCGGCAATTACTCGATGCTCTCCGCCAAGCCACCGAAAATTACATGCAAGCCCTGGTGCAAGAAGCGCTGCGCAATGGCGAGCGCAGCAACATGGATGACACCGAAGAACAGACAACTATTAGCGGGCGCGACATCGAGGAATTGTTGAATGAAGTTCAGCGCCTCACCGAGCAAGGCCGCAACGCCGAGGCCCAGCAATTGCTGCAAATGCTCGCCAACATCCTCGCCAACATGGATGTGCAATTGAGCGAATCCGCTGACGGCGAAGGTGAAGGCGAACCCGATCAGCAGATGCAGCAGAGCATGGACGAGTTGTCGGAGACCATGGGCGAACAGCGCCAATTGCGCGACCAAACCCAGCAACAGCAGCAGCAACAACAGAGTTCTGGCGGCGCCCAAAGCGGTCAGCAATTGGCCGAGCAACAGAGCCAAATTCGTCAGGGCCTCGCAGCAGCCCAGCGTATGGCCGAAGAAGCCGGTGGCGCCCCGAGCGAAGATTTGGACGCGGCCGGCCGCGCAATGCGCCAAGCCGAAGACGCCCTGCGCCGCGGGGATTTGGAGGGCGCAGAGCGTGCGCAGTCGGCAGCGCTCGAAAATTTGCGCGAAGGCGCCGAGGCTTTGGCGGCAGAAATACGCCGCCGCGGCCGCGAAGCTCAGCAAGGCGAGAGCGGCACTGAAAGCGGCGGCAATCGCGATCCGCTCGGCCGCACCACCGGCGGCGTCGATAGTGGCGACGGCAGCACCGTGCCGAGTCAATCTGATCCCGCACGTGCGCGGCAAATCTTCGATGAAATTCGCCGCCGCGCTCAAGATCCAAACCGCCCCGAGGCGGAACGCGAATATCTGCGCCGGCTGCTCGACCGCTTCGGCGACAGCTAAGGAGAGAGATGATGTTAAACCGCACCTTCGCCGCCCTCTTGCTGATGAGCGCAGCCGCCTGTTCGCCGCCCGCACCGCAAAGCACGCAAACCGAGACGGACGCACCACCGCCGCAAGAACTCGCCTGCAATACGGTGACTCCGGACGCCACGCGGCAAGTCAGCGTTGAAACACCACCGGTCGCTGCGATCGCGTCTGATCTGCGCGGCGGCGAAATTGCGCCCGGGACATATGACCTGACCAGCGCACGCCGCATCGGCGCCGCAACCGGCTGGGACGGCACACGCGCCGTAGCGGTTGAAGTGACCGAAGATACGGCGACCGGAACAGTTACGCTGAATTGGGCCGGGACCGCGTCATCTTCCAGCATCGTCGATCGTTGGAGCGCGACTTTGACTGAGGCGCCAAGTGCTCGCCTCACCTACACGTGCGGCCGTATCGGCGAGGTGGACGCAAGCTTTGCTGCTGCGCCGCGCCAACTCGAACTGCGTATCGCGGACGGCGCCAATGGCGAGCTACAGCTCGCTTTCGCGCAACGGTGAATACTCATTGTGCTAACTCATCGGTTAATGCCGAAGTAGTTTCGACTTGACCCGGAGCGCGCGCGCCTATTGGCATGCGTGCGATGCCACATCGTGTAGTTCCACACCTCGCTGAGTTTGACGTCCGCGAGCGGCTTGCGCCGCTGCCGCCGTGGCTGAGCCAAATCGCATTCGCGATATTCTGCCTCGGCCTTGAGGTGGTGCTGCGGATCTTCATCAACGCGCTGGCGCCGGGCGCTGCGCCATTTGCGGTGATTTACCCTGCCATTCTGGCCGCAACGCTGTTCGCTGGCTGGCAATCGGGATTGATCGTGCTCGTGATCTCGATGTTGGCGGCATGGTACTTCGTCGTGCCGACTCCGATGAGCTTCCAAATAGAGAATTCCGCCGACATCCCGCGGATGCTGGTGATTCTCTTGAGCGGCAGCATGGTCATCGCGCTTGCCGACATCTTCCGCCAAGCTGCCCAGCGCGCCGCCCGCGCCCGCAAGGCGCAAGTTGAAGAACAAGACCTGCTGCTGCGTGAAATTGATCACCGCATCAAAAACAATTTTATGATGGTGGCGAGCCTAGTCGATATCCAGCGACGCCGCTCCGAGGATGGGCCGGTGAAAGATGCGTTGGCGGAAGTGCTTGCGCGCATCGACAGTTTCGCCCGCGCCCACAACCATCTCTATCACGACCCGCGCAATGTCGCCGCGGTGCAAATGAAGGATTATCTGCAAGAGCTCTGCGAGGCGCTTGCGCAAGCGCTGACCTTGCACGGCGCCGTGACACTCACGTGCGCATCGGATCAGGCGCTGATCAACCGCGACCGGGCGGTGTCGATCGGGCTCTTGGTCAACGAACTTGTCACCAACGCCGCCAAACACGCGTTTGATGGCCGCGAAACCGGCGCAATAAATGTCAGCTTCCGCCGGCACGGCGTGGGTTGGCAGCTCTCGGTCGAGGATGACGGCGTCGGCCTCGATGCGTCCAAGCCGCGACGGCCGGGCGGCGGCCTAGGCAAGCGGCTGGTCGATGCATTCGTGCGCCAGGCCAATGGCACGCTGACGACGGACTCCAGCGCCTCCGGCACACGCGTAGTCGTGGAACTTGGCGAAGAGACCGTCCGCTAGTCGATCGCGGCGATGTACGGCAAACCTCGATAGCGGCCGGCGTCGTCCATGCCGTAGCCAACCAGAAAATCTGACGGGGCGTCCCAGCCGATCGCGTCAATCGCCTCCCCGATCGCCTGAGGTTTGCGCACGAAGGCGCACGCCAGCGTGCGTGTCGCGCCCTTGGCCATCAGGTGCGCCCGCGCATATGCGATGGTGCGGCCACTATCGAACACATCATCCAGGATCAGCGCAGGCCGTCCTTCGATGGCGCGCGAAATATCGGCGCGCACGACAACCTTGCCAGAGCTCTCGCGCGCGTCGCGATAACTTTCGAGCCATAATGAATCGTAGATTGGGTGACGGTCGCGGCGCTCGAACGCACGCATCAAATCTGCTGTAAAGGGGATGGCGCCCTGTAAGAGCGCCACCACCGTCCAGTTATCATCGACTTCAGCAAGCGTATCGGCGAGCGCCTCTACGCGCGTGGCGATCTCGGCTTCATCAAGCAGTACGCGCAGGCGCGCGTTAGCCATTTCCGTTGCGCAGACCCTGGATCGGGCCGATCTCGCTCACAGTGCCTTCAAGTGGCGAGTTAAGCAGCAAAGGCTCTTCTGACTGCGCCGCCGGAAGCACTGGCTCGGCCGGTGAAACCATCGCCGCGCCGCCAGCGAACGAAGCCTCGTTGAAGTTGGCGAAAGTGGCTTCGAGATCAACGGCGTCAGTCGGCGGGTTTTCGACGCGGATTTGGAACGGGATCGCGCCACCCGCCGTCACCGGCTGATCCGTGATCGCGTTCACCAGTTCGAAAATCTCGTGCGAGTTACTGTCGCGCAACGACACGCGCACCGGCGGCACGAGTTTGTCATCGCGGCCAATGTTGCGGACTTCGCCACTGACCAGGAGGATCGGCGTGGCACCGTCGAACGCGCGCTCGACCGCCAGGTCGTAGAATTCCAAGCCATAGACGTTTACGTCGAGACCAAGCGCGGCGAAGGCGCTGGCCGAACGCGGCCAGACCTCGGCGACGTCCTGTCGGAACGCGACCATGCCAGTGGCTGACGCGGCAAGTGCGGCGCCGGTGGCGGTCCACACCACCATGGCGGCGCGGGCGCGTTCACGGCGCATACGCTCGGCCTGTTGGGCGCGGAATTTCGCGGCGGCTGACGGCGCCGGACCCGGCTGCTCCGCAGCGCGGCGCAGGCGCTCGACCCGCTCACGGGTCAAAGGCTCCTGTGCGGGCGCTGCAGGCGCCTCAGCGCGCACCGCTTCCGGCGCTTCAGCCGTGGTGCGCAGCTCAAGCTGCGGTTCGGCGAACCAAGAAAACCCGCAGGCGGCGCAACGCACGGTTCGGCCCGCCGGGCCGATGGCCGCGTCGTCAGCGTAATAGCGAGTTGAGCAAGACGTGCATGTTAGGATCATGGTAATGAAACGTTCAGCTGCCCCAGTAACGTTCTTCGGTGCATTGATTCTATTAAGCTTGTCTAGTTATGGCCCGGTTAAATCACACTGATCTCGAACTCTTCGAGCGCGGCATTCTGGTCCGCCTCTCGAACGTCGACGCCGGTTACGGCGCCGCAACCGTTTTGATGGGTGTGGATTTCGAGGCGCGCGCTGGAGAAGTCGCGCTCGTCACCGGTCCCGCAGCTGCAGGTAAGACTACGTTAACGCATCTCTTGCGCCTAGCGCTGCCCGCCCGGTCTGGACGAGCTTTAATCATGGGCGTCGATGTCGCCCGCGCTGGCGGCAATCAACTCGCGGACGTGAAGCGCACGATTGGCTATGTCGCTGAAAACCCGACGTTCATCGAGCAGTGGAGCGCATTCGACAACATCGCAATGCCATTGCGGATGATCGGAAAAAAGCCGCGCGAATATACGGACGACGTGCGCGAACTTGTGGATTTCGTCGGCATCGGCGAAGCAGCCGATCTGCCAATCGAAAAGCTTTCGAACGCGGAACGACGCAGGGCCGCCATTGCGCGCGCCCTTGCCGCCAAGCCGCATCTGATCCTCGCGGACGATCCCACCGCCGGCATGTCTCCCGCCGACGGCCGGCGTGTTGTCCGCTTACTTGCCGAAATGCGCCGTGTCGGGGCCGGCGTTGTCATCACAAGCCAGGACGAGAGTTTGGCTGACTGCGCGCCGATCCTGCGCTGGCGGCTTGACCGCGGACGTTTGACGCAGGTCGATACCGCCCTGCCGGCAGAGACCGAGGCGTCCGAATGAGAAACGCACTGACGGGCGTAGAACGCGCCCTGTTCTGGACGCTGGCGTTCGCGGCCTTCGCGGCGACTGCCGCCGGGCTTGGCGCGCGCGCCGTTGACCGGGTCGCGGTCCACTACGAAACCCAACGCAACAGCTACGCCATTGTCCGTGTGCTGGCCCCCGAAGGCGCATCCGGCATGACTGCCGCCGAAATGGCGCTGCGGCAGGCGCCGCACGTCGCCCGCGCCGCCACCATGAGCGCCGAACGCGCCGCTCAATTGCTAAGCCAATGGGGCGGCGGCGACGTCAGCGCGGCCGACGTCCCGGATATTCGCTTGATCGAGATCGAACTCAGCCCTGCCGAGCCTAACGCGGACGTCACCGGCGATGTGACTGCGGCCTTAGCGCAAGGCGGCGTTACGGCCGAAGTTATCCCCGCCCCGCCTGACGCAGCGGGCGGCGGCGCGGTTAGCTGGGTGCGAACCGCAGCCCTCTGGGGCGCCGTGGCGTTCGCTTTGGTGATGGCGGTGATCGTGTCGCTCTCGGCGCGCGGGCTTGCGGCGCGGCGGCGGGAACTCGTCACCATCATGTGCGATCTCGGCGCCACACGCGGCCAAGCCGCCGGACGCATCGCTGATGAAGCTGCGGTGCTTGGACTTTATGCCGGTTTGGTCGGCGGCGCGCTGGCTGGAGTCACCGCGCTGGTGGTGATGCTGCTGGTCATTCCCGGTGCAAGCATTGAAGCTTTGCCGCAGATGATTCTGCCAATTGATCTCGCACCCATCGTAGCCGCGCCCTTGGGCGCCGCCATCGCGGCCGGCGCCGGCGCGCGCGCGGCTGCAAGTTATTTCCACGCCAAGGCCGCGAGGCTCGGCTGATGCGCGGGCTTTTTACTTTAGCGGCGCTTGGCCTTGCCGTGCTCTTTATCGCCGGCTTCTGGAGCTTCGCCGAGCGTGTCCGCCAGGAGCCTGAACCGCCGCCGCAAGCGCAAGCCATTGTTGCGCTCACCGGCGGCTCGCTCGAACGTCTGTCGACCGGTGTGCGTTTGCTACAAGAAGAAAACGGCGAGCGCCTGTTGATCTCTGGCGTCAACCGCATCGTCACCGATCAGGAATTGTACGAAGTTCTAGGCGTCGATCGCGCCTTGGGCGAATGCTGCATCGATCTTGGCCGCAGCGCAGAGGATACGCTCGGCAACGCGGCAGAAACTGCCGCTTGGGCGCGCGCGCATCGCTACACCAGCATCATCCTCGTCACCGACGATTATCACATGCCGCGCTCGCACGCCGAACTTTCGCTGGCGCTGCCCGAGGCAGAGATTTACGCCTATCCGGTGCGCACGCGCTGGACCGATCCGGCGCTATGGCGCAGCGATGTCGGCGCCGCCAGCCGCCTTGCCGGCGAATACGTGAAGTATCTCGTCATCCGCGGCCGCGAAGCGGTGATCGATTTCGCGAGTAGCAGCGGCAGCGAAGCCAAAGACGAAGCATGAGGCTGCTGCGCTCCTTCATTTTCGCTGTCTGGCTTTACGCGTCGATGGCGTTCGTCGGGCTGGTTTTGTGGCCGTTCGTTTTGATGAACGAAAAGCACGTCTACACGGCGCTGCGTTGGTGGTCGCACGCAACGATCTGGGGCTTGCGCTGGATTATTGGCGCGCGTGTCAGCTTTGAAGGCCTCGAACACGTTCCAACTGGCGGCGCCCTGATCGCAATGAAGCATCAGTCAATGCTCGACACGATCGTGCCATCCCTAATCCTCGAAAAGCCGACGTTCATCTACAAAGCTGAACTTGGCTCAACGCCAATCATGGGCGCTTATCTCAAAAAGAACCAACTCGCGGTCGATCGCGGCGGGCATGCCAAAGCATTGAAGAGCCTCGTGCGCGGTGCGCGCGAGGCGGTGGCGAAGGGCCGCCAAATCGTGATCTTCCCTGAAGGCACTCGGCAGCAATTAAACGCGGCGCCGGATTACAAACCAGGCATCGCCGCGATGTACAAAGACCTCAACATTCCGGTGACGCCGGTGGCGCTCAACACCGGTCTCGTTTGGAAACCGAAGGGCCTCATGCGCACCCCCGGCCATGTGACATTCAGAGTGTTGCCGCCGATCCCTCCCGGCCTTTCGCGCGAGGCGTTTATGGCGGAGCTCGAGCGCGTCATCGAAACCGAGAGCCAAGCCATGTTGCCGCCCGATAGACGCCGTAGCGTGCCGGCATGAAACGCAATTGGTTTTGGCTGGTGGGGCCGTGGACTCTCTTCATCGTGCTCGCGATTGGGTGGGTCACGTACTGGCACATCGCCGCCGCCGAAGCGGAGCGCCGCATTCAGGGCTTCCTCACCGAGCAGCAATCAGGCGGCGCCAGCGCCAGCATTGGCGGCATCGTGCGCCACGGTTTTCCGGCGATGCTTCGGCTCGAACTGCAGGACGTCAATTACGGCCCCGCGCGCGGTGGTTGGCAAATAGCGACGGCGCGCGCCGATCTGCATTTGAATCTGCTCAACACGCAGCACGTAACGCTCGAAGCCGAAGCGCCCATTGCGTTTCAGCGGGCTGGCGGCGCTGTCACGAACGTAACAGCAGATGCGCTGATAGCGACTTTGCGCACAGACAACGGTAGGCTGGTCACAGCCGGTATCGAGGCCGACAATCTAGCGCTCGACGATCCGGATAAGGACGGTGTGCTGCGCGCCGTCAAAATCGTGCTGAATGTCCGCCCAGACCCGCGCGCCGCAGATGAGTACCAAATCGCTTTCGACGCACAGGCGCTGACACTGCCTCGCCCCGTGCGTAGCTTTGAAGGGCTTGGCCAAGATGTGCAGGCCTTGCGCGCCGCGATCGTCGTCGAGCAAGGCGCGGCCTTGCTGCAATCATCGCCTGGCGATCCGCTGGCGCCGTGGCGCGAAGCTGAGGGCAAGTTGCGCTTCGATGCATTGGTGCTGAATTGGGGCGCGCTGCAAACCACTGGCACGGGCGAAGGCGGATTGGACGATCAGCGCCGACTGCAAGGCGCGCTCCGACTACCAGTCGATCGCCCCGGCCCTGTGTTCTCCGCCATCGCTAACGGCCCCGGCATAGATAACGACGCACGCCGCGGCCTCGGGCTGCTCGCGACCGCCTTCATGCTGAGCGGCGACGATATCAACCTCGATGTCGAAGCGAACAATGGCGTGTTGCGGCTCGAAGGCATCACGGTGCGGACGCTGCCGCCGGTTTACTGAGCCGGCAGTACATTTGGCGTGTATGGCGGGCAGACGCAAGCGTTTCTCCCTCAGAGAGAAATCGCGCAGGGACCGGATGTCCCTCTTCCATTTCCATAAACATTAGGTCGCGCCATTGTTCGCAATCACCAAGGCGTGCAGCCTGAATCTGCCAGTAGATTGTGTCGTCATTCGAGCTTCCGAAGTTGATCCAAAAATGGTTCACCAACGCATTGATCGAATGAATGTCACCGCCTTCCGCTCGCCGCCGAAGATCAGTTAGCTCCATCTCGGAAAGCTCCGAACGAGCTTCATTCGCTACCGGCTCATCGCGGCCTTGCGCTGCCCTACCGTCCGCCGCGGGCTGACCACACCCCAAAACGAATAACGCCGATAAAGCTGCCAACAAATGATGCGTCACTAGTTCTCGCGGCCCCAGTTCGGTGCGGGCGTGTCTTGCCCCGCGTCGATGACTTCACGTCGCATGCGCCGGGCGCGGTCGAAGAGATCGTAGAGCGTATCGCCATCGCCCCAGCGGATGGCGCGCTGCAGCGCCGCCAAATCTTCCGAGAACCGACCGAGCACTTCGATCACGGCTTCGCGGTTGTTCAAGAATACGTCGCGCCAC
>SXGT01095453.1_pt1 | contig 13154 bp, 15 predicted proteins | sample 3176221 | NCBI WGS metagenome assembly SXGT01 (sample SAMN11356862, study PRJNA531348) | freshwater metagenome | isolation source: freshwater sample F1-120 | place: China: Fuxian Lake, Yuxi | collected 2017-12-25
AAATCTACGGGAATGAGCACTGTCACTAGTTCGGTGTGCCGTCCTCTGACGGCTTCAAGCTCTTCAATTTGTTCTTCAAGCTGCGCTTTTTGTTTGTCGTCCATGTATTTGAGTGCTAAAAATTGGTTATAAAGGTTATGTGTTAAAGAATTTCTATTTTGAAATCGCCTTCTTTGATTTCTTTTGCAGTGCATACTGATTTTATATCTTCAAGGACACCTTTTAAAGTTTTGAGGTCTTCTTTTGTTAGGGTGAGGATAATTTCTGCTTTCATTGACTTTTTAGCTTCGGATTTTGCCTGACGAACTTGATAAATTATTTCTAACATTTTTTCCCAGATTTTTTCGTCATATTTATTTTCTTTTATCTTTATTTTTTCAGGCCATTGTGTTTTATGTATCGATTCCGTTTTTTCGTGATGTTTGAAGTGTGTTTGATAAATTTCTTCTGTGATAAATGGAGTTATCGGAGCCATCATTTTTATGATTGTTAAGAGTGCGTGATATAATGTATAATGAGCGGAGGATTTTTCTTCGTCGTTGCCGTTGTAAATTCGATTTTTGACGATTTCAATATAATTATCTGCGAACGTTTTCCAAAATAATTTGTCTATTTCTAATCTTGCTTGAGTGTAATCATAATTTTCAAAGTGTTGCGTTGCTTTGTCGATAGTCTTGTTTAGTTGTTGTAAAAATAATTTGTCTGTTTCGATTAAGTGCTTTACTGATTTTTGATATTGTAAGTTTGTAAATATAAAGTTTGTTGCGTTCAGTATTTTTGTCGTGAATTTATTTCCACTCATAACTTCTTTCTCTTGATATTCTATGTCTTCCCCGAGTTTTGTCGACGTTGCCCAATACCTTATAGCGTCCGCGCCGTATTTTTCCATTACTTCTTGCGGACGAACAATATTTCCTTTTGATTTCGCCATCTTTTCACCTTTAAGCGTGACGAATCCGGAAATCATCGCATTTTTCCAAGGAGTTTTATTGAAATGCAGATGTGATTTTATTACTGTGTTGAAGAGCCAAAATGTGATTATGTCTTGACCTTGCGGACGCAAGTCCATCGGAAATAATTTTTCTTGGACTTTTTTGTCTTTAACTAGTTGGACAACTATTTGCGGAGTCATCGAGGATGTGAACCATGTGTTCAGGACATCAGTTTCAGGAATGAATTCTTTTGAACCACATTTTTTGCAAGCGTTTATTTTTGGTTTGTCAGTTAATGGTTCTACCGGTAATTGATTTTCTTCGGCTGTGATGACTTCACTACATTTTTTGCAATACCAAACTGGAAATGCAACTCCAAAATATCTTTGATTTGAAATTAACCAATCCCATTGTAATCCATTGACCCAGTTTTCATAACGGTGGCGCATATGTTCGGGATGCCATGAAAATTCTTTCCCCCATTTCAACATTTCTTTTTTTAATTCTAAATATTTTACAAACCATTGTCTGCTTTTTATGAATTCTATTTCGGTGTCGCAACGTTCGTGGACATTAACTGCGTGTTTGATTGGAGTCTGATTTACAAGAATATTATTTTCTTTCAAATCTTTTAATATTTCTTTTCTTGCCCCCTTTATTGGTAGACCTTCGTATTTGCCTGCCAGTTTAGTCATTTTTCCATTTTCAGATATCGCGATTTTTATCGGCAAGTTATACGCTTTTTGCCATTCCATGTCGGTTTGGTCTCCAAATGTACAACACATAACAATTCCTGTGCCTTTGTCTTCTCTAACTCGAGAGTCTTCCATAATTGGAACCTCGAAATCGTATAGTGGGACTTTTGCTTTTTTCCCGAGTAATTTTTTGTAGCGTTTGTCGTTGGGATTGAAAACCAGAGCGACACATGCAGGGAGAAGCTCCGGACGTGTTGTTGCGATAGTTACTTCTTCTTTTCCGATTTTGAAAATTATCTCATTAAATGTAGAATTCATTTCTTTATCTTTAACTTCTATCTGTGCCACGCCTGTTTTACATTCAGGGCACCACATCGCAGGAGCGTCTTTTTGATAAACTCTGCCATTTTTGTATAAATCTAAAAAAGACCATTGAGATATTTTTCTTGAATGTGCGTCTATTGTGGAGTAAATTAAATTCCAATCGCAACTCACGCCGAGGTTTTTCCAGTCATTACGGAATCGTGGTAGTTCTTCCTTCAAAAAATCCATACATAATTTAATGAATTCTTCGCGAGACATTTCTTTTGCTTTCACGTTTTTTCTTTTTTCAACTAATCTTTCTGTCGGGAGTCCGTTGTCGTCGGTGCCGAATGGATAAAACACGTTGAATCCTTGCATGCGTTTATATCTTGCGATAAAATCTTGTTGTGAATATGAACAAGCGTGTCCCATGTGCATTTCACCAGAAACGGTCGGCGGAGGCATGTCAATTGAGAATATTTTTTTTGTTTCTTTCTGATTGAATTTGTAAATTTCTTTACTTTCCCAGAATTCGCGCCATTTTTTTTCTATTTCTTGAATTGTCTGCTTTTGTTCCATTTTGAATACAACAAGAACGAGGTTAAAAAGATGGTGGTTTGCTTAAATTTAAATATGTCCTTATGGTTTTTTATATATGGCATCTTATTTGCTTTTGACTCCGTTAATTATCAGTTTTCTCATTACTCTTTTTCTTATTCCTATTTGGACAAGGCGGGCTAAAAATGCTGGAATCGCTGGAAGAGATGTACATAAAGCGAGCGATGCGCTTGTTGCCGAATCTGGTGGAGTGAACGTGCTTGTTGGTTTTGTTTTTAGTGTGCTGATTTATGTAGCGATACAGACTTTTTATTATAAATCGACTAACAATATTTTGGAGATTTTGGCATTGATTTCGGTAGTTCTGATGGCTTCATTTATAGGATTTGTTGACGATATTCTGGGCTGGAAAATAGGGCTCAATAAAAATTCGCGATTGTTGTTATTGATTTTTGTTTCTATTCCTCTTATGGCAATCAATGCTGGGAAAGATTTAATTGCGATTCCTTTTATCGGACAAATTGAATTAGGTTTTATCTATCCTTTAATTTTGATTCCTCTGGGAATTGTTGGCGCGACTTCGACATATAATTTTCTCGCAGGCTTTAACGGACTTGAGGCAGGACAAGGAATTATTATTTTGTTTGCGATGTCTGTTGTCGCATATTTCGGAGGATATTCTTGGTTGGCACTCGTGGCTTTATGTATGGTCGCGGCGCTTGTTGCATTTTTAATTTTCAATTTTTATCCTGCTAAACTTTTTCCAGGCGATTCTTTAACTTATGCAGTTGGAAGTTTGATTGCTGTTCTCGCTATCTTAGGAAGTTTTGAACGAGTTGCCGTTTTCTTTTTTATACCTTATATTATCGAAGTTTTTCTGAAATTAAGGGGTAGACTCGTGAAACAGAGTTTTGCCAAAAGGATGCCTGATGGAAGTTTAGACTTACAGTATCCGCAAATTTACAGTTTGAATCATGTTGCTATTTGGTGTATGAAAAAATTTGGAATCAAACCAACTGAACAAAAAGTTGTCTTTTTCGTTTGGACGTTCCAATTATTAATAATTATTTTAGGATTCATTATTTTCAGAAACGGGATATTCTACGCTGAATAATGAATGAAGAAATAGCTATTAGGCAACTTAGAGCTTTGGAGAATTTTGAAGTGCGAGCTGGCATGAGATTGGCTGCTGAATCGTGGAATGATGAATGGAAAACGCTTATTGCGACGATAATGAGTGCGCAGTCGCGTGACGAGACTACGATAGTGATAGCCGAAAAATTATTTAATAAATTTAATACTCTGGCTAAATTATCGCGGGCTAAATATTCAGATGTCTTGAAAATTTTTAGTGGTTTAAATTATAATAAGACGAAGGCGAAGAATGTAATTAATTGTGCTAAGCAGATTGTTGAAAATTATAGTGGGGATGTGCCTCACGATTTCTCAAAATTAATCGCGCTTTCAGGTGTTGGACGCAAGACGGCAAATGTTTTTTTGTCGGAGTATGGTCACGATGAACTTGCTGTTGATACGCACGTTTTTCAAATCGCGCGGAAATTAAAATGGAGCAGTGCGAAAACACGCGAAGGCGTTGAGAAAGATTTGCGCGTGTTGTTTCCGCGAAGATTTTGGAAAAAAGTAAATCCTGCGTTAGTAAGGTTTGGGAAAACACATACGAGTAGAAAAGAAAAGGAAAAAATACTTGAAAAGGTCAGAGAGATAAAATAGAAACAATAGATTTTTATATTCCTATTTGTGTATTTTTTTATGGCTCAAACAAAGTTTGCTTATGATTCAAAACTAAACGAATATGTCTTCGCATACCTTGGAGGAAAGTTTTGAACATGGCTCAAGATAATCAGATGCAAATGCCCGGAATGTTTGGTGGAATGACTCGATATAATGAGGAGTTTCACAGCAAATTCGCGTTTTCACCGAGAGCAGTTATTGCTTTTCTTATTGCGATTATTACTTTTGTAGTTATGCTGAAAGTTTTTTGGCCAGTTAGTGTTTAGAAATAATCTTTTTTTGCTCCGAATATAAAAATGTTTAAATAGTGCGCTCGGTTTTTTGCGACAGGTGATTAAAAATGAGCAGTGGAAGAGATTTAAGAGACCAGATGAATAGTGAAGCGGTGGCAGATGCTTTTTCTTTTTTAGTGTCTGGCAAGAGAGGATACAAAGCAGTTATTGAGAGAAAAGTTGAACCTTTGAGATGTACTGGATGTAATTTGGTTTTAGCTGATAATGTCAAATTTTGTGCTGAATGTGGGACTAAAGTTGTTTTGCCGATAAAGAAATAGTCATATTTAAAAAGGGACTCTTTGTGAATTTTTTATGGAGAGAGAAAAATCTAATTTAGACAACTTGACTGAAGATTATAATCACTTCCATAATAGTTTGAAAAATATGGGGTATTCTCAATTTGAGAGGGGGATTGTTTATAGTGGATTGGCTTTGGGTATGTTTGTTCCACCAGCTTTAACGCGTTATTGTATTTTTCCAGAGACGAGCGATAATATTAATGATATGAAGTATTGGGTTTTATCGGTTACGCTTAACGTGATGTCTAGTGCGATTTTTAGAGGTTTTCCGTTGGCTTATAGTTCAGGATTGGGAGCTCTTGGAGGAATTGGTATTGCGTTTCCGTTGAAGAAAATTAGAGAAAGAAATAAATCACAAAACTGATTTATTTACCCTTGAAAATTTTTAGAAAACTATAAAAAGTAAGAATTTTGAAAATGAATATGTTTGGCGGAATTGATCCTAAGAAGATGCAACAGGTTATGAAACAGATGGGAATCAAGCAAGAGGAAGTTGAGGCTCTGCGAGTTGTTGTTGAACGAGTTGATGGCGTAAAGACGATTATTGAGAACCCTTCAGTTGTTAAAATTATGATGCAAGGACAGGAAAGTTGGCAGATTTCGGGCGAGGCGCATGATGAAGAGGCTTCGGGGTTTAGTGAAGAAGATGTTCGATTAGTTATTGAGAAGACGGGTAAGTCGGAAAAAGAGGCGCGAAAGGCACTTGAGGACGCAGATGGCGAAGTTGCAGGGGCAATTATTAGTTTAAGTTAGTTAGGAATAGTATCGGCGTCTTCGTTAGAGTTGAATAATCGGTCATTAAGGATTGTAGTTTAGTGTTATTTCTTAGTAGTTGTTAAAGCTTTTAAAGGGTTAGAAAGGTATAAAAAGCTATTTCTATCTGTAATTATCCTTTGATGTGGGTTTTGTATGTTATTTGACGACGTGATTAAGGAGAAGATTAGCGCCGACCATTTGCTTTATGTTAGTTTAAAGTACACGAAAACTTGTGATGTTATTCTCAATTTATTGGCAAGATGGAAGATTATGATAGATATTTCGTTTGATATTTTGATAAAGAATGCGGGGAAAAAATGGAAGGCGGTGCCGAATGCGCCGAGGGCGAAGGCTATTCAGTTGAGGAAGGTTTACGCAGATGAACCGATTGTGATGAGTGCGTTAGACTTATATGAATTTTTTAGAGATATTGAACAATTAGATAAAATGCGAGAAAGCGAGTTTAGAAAGGGAGTTAATTTGAAGGTGCAGTACAAAAATTCGACGGTAAATGTTAATCTTGAGAAGTTGGCTGAATATTCTCAAATTCTCGAAAGGTTTATAAGCTATTTGAAATAAATCAGATTTATAGGATTATGAAAGTCGTAACAATAACTTCTGGAAAGGGCGGTGTCGGCAAGACCACGACAGCTATTAATTTGGGAACGGCTTTGAATTCTTTCGGTAAGGAAGTTATAATTGTCGACGCAAATTTGACGACTCCGAATGTTGGTTTGCATTTGGGCGCGCCGATTGTGCCTGTGAATTTGAATCATGTGATGCAAGGCAAGGCAAAAGTGACTGATGCGATTTATGAGCATGAATCTGGAACGAAGATTATACCCTCGTCTCTTTCTGTAAAGGAATTGAGAAAAATAAATCCTGAAAAACTTAAAGACATTACTAAGCGATTGAGAGGACTTGCTGATTTTGTCATTCTTGATTCGGCGGCTGGTTTGGGTGATGAAGCAACGAAGTCTATGGAAGCGGCTGATGAATTAATTATTGTGACTAATCCCGAGATTACTGCTGTTACCGATGCTTTGAAAACGGTAAAACTTGCGCAAGAACTTGGGAAATCTGTGAAGGGCGTGATTGTGACTCGAGTAACTGGCGACAAGAATGAGATGTCGATTGGGAATGTTAAAGAAATGCTCGATATACCTGTTCTCGGTGTTGTTCCTCACGATAAAAATGTTCTTGCTTCTTTGAGACATAAAGATTCCGTGACTCACATTTATCCTTATTCGCGTTCGGCTTTGGCTTACAAGAGAATTGCGGCGAAGATGGCTAACATTTCTTACGAAGAGCCGAGTTTCTGGCAGAAATTACTTGGTTAAGATTTGAATATATTTTCTATTTTTAATTAATGTATCTTACTTCCTGGAGTAATTTCTTTTTCTGGTTGTATGAAAAAAACTTCTGTTTTGTTTTCACTTGACGCCGCTAAAATCATTCCATCGCTTTGAATTCCTCTTAGATTTGCTGGCTCAAGATTTGCTACAAAAACTGCTTGTCTGCCTTTGAGTTCTTCTTTTTTGTAATATGGTTTTAGGCCCGCAACAATTGTTCGGTTTGTCGGTTCGCCCAAGTCGACTGTCAATACATAGAGTTTGTCTGCTTTTGGGTGGTCGTCCACGAAGACGATTTTGCCGACTCTCAAGTCGAGCTTTTCAAAATCTGAATAAGGTATTTTTGTCATTGTATTTTCTTAAATAGAATTTCTGATTTTTTAATATTTGTTATTTTAAGAGGTTTGTCTATTTCTTTCAAATTGATTTGGAAATTAAATGTCTGCGCAATTTTTTCGGCTGTTTCTGGAATGAATGGGCTCAAGAGGATTGTTGCATTTTTTATGGCCATCACTAATTCGTACAGAACTTTGGAATCTTTTGTTTCCCAGGGCTTTTGAGCTTGAGTGTATTCGTTGGATTTGTCGATATATGCGAATATTTCATTCAATGCTTTGTCTATTTCATAGTTCTTGAAATGTTCCGATACTTTTTTGTATGTTTGTTCTACTTTTATTGAAGGTGTTGTTTTTTCCAAGCCATATTTTTCCACCAACGTGCTGACGCGGCTGACTAAATTGCCGAGTTTGTTTGCTAATTCGTTGTTGTGTCTTTCCACGAGGGATTTTTCATTGAAGTCGCCGTCTTCACCGAACACGAAGTTTCTACATATGAAATATCTTATGCTGTCCGCGCCGTATTTTTCGACTAATAATTTTGGAGATATTGCATTTCCAAGAGATTTTGAAATTTTTTGGCCATTGACAGTTAAGAATCCGTGAATGAAAATAGTTTTTGGTAGTTTGAATGATGCGGATTTCAGGAATGCTGGCCAGTATACTGCGTGAAACCATCCGTTGTCTTTTCCTAATAAATGAATGTCGGCTGGCCAGAACTCTGCGTTTTTTCCCGCGCCAGAAATATAGTTGAATAGTGCGTCAAACCACACGTATGTTATATGTTTTTTGTCGAGAGGAAATGGTATTCCCCAACTGAAACTTGTTCTTGAAATGCTTAAATCTTTGAGACCTTCTTTTACGCGGTTTATTATTTCGTTTTTTCTTTCCAAAGGTAGAATTATTTTTTTGTCTTTGTATAATTTAAGAAGAAAATCTTGGTATTTTGATAATCTGAAAAAGTAAGATTCTTCTTTTATTAATTCGAGCGGGCGATTGTGCAAAGGACATTTGTTGTCTATCAAATCTTTTTCAGTGTAATATGCTTCGCAACCGACGCAGTATAGTCCTTCATAATTTCCTTTGTAAATGTCTCCATTTTCTTCGCATTTTTTTATTATTTCTTGGACGAATTTTTCGTGGTCTTTGTCTGTTGTTCTGATGAATCTGTTTGGCTGGATATTTAATGAATCCCATGCTTCTTTGAATTTTTCTGAAATTTCATCAACGAATTGTTTTGGTGATTTTCCAGATTTTTCAGCAGATTCTTGAATTTTCTTGCCGTGCTCGTCTGTTCCAGTCAGAAAAAAAACATTTTCGTTTAGAAGTTTGTGCCAGCGTGCGAGAACGTCCGCTACGATTTTTTGATACGCGTGGCCGATGTGTGGTTCCGCGTTTGGATAGTCAATTGCAGTCGTGATGTAAAATGTTTTTGTCATATTTTAAAGAGTTGGCGAAGGTATAAAAATGTTTTATTTGTGTAGGAATTGTCGCGCTTTTTGTTTGCGCGCGAGATAGTTTGCGCCGGTGGTCTATCGGTATGATTTCGGCTTCCCAAGCCGACGAGCCGGGTTCAATTCCCGGCCGGCGCATTTATATTTTTGTTAGTTTTTTTAATAGGCTTTGTTGTAGATGTTTACTTGCATAAAAAAATCTATTCTTATAATCTTACTTTCGCTATCATAATCATAGATAATTCCCAGTTCTTTCTCTGCGGTTCTTACTACTATTCTTTTTGAGCTTCTTGGTGAAAAACATAATTATGTTGCATCTATTCTTGGATCGTATGTTCTATCTATAATTTACTGGGCTTCACAATGTTTATTAATGTTTTTTACTTATTTATTGAAATGGTGAAGAAAGAGATAGGTTCTGAAGTTGATGAATCTGAATATTTGAAGCATTCGAAAGAGCACGCTTTGAGAAATAGTTTGGCCGAAGGTTGTGCGCAGTCTGTTGCTGTAAATATGTCGAGCGGATTTTTGACACCTTTCATGCTTGCGGTTGGTGGAAATAGTTTCCACGTCGGGCTTTTGAGTTCTTTGAACGGAATAGCAGATCCTGTCGGCGAGATTACTGGAAGCAGGTTAATGGAAAAACACTCGCGCAGAAAATTGTTGATGAACGCAAAAATTTGGGTTGCGATTTTACAGTTACCGATGATTTTGTTTGCTTATTTATTTTGGAAAGGTCAGTTTGCTTCTGCGTTGCCTTGGCTTATTGTTTTACTTTGGGGTTTGGCGATTCCGTTTATTTTTGGAGTAGGTTATGTTGCTTTTCTTTCTTGGCTTGGAGATTTGATTCCTGCCGAGAAGAGAGGAGAATTTTTTGCTAATCGTAGTAAGATGACTGGAATCGTCGGGCTCGTTACTTTTTTAGTTACTGGATTTTTGCTTGATTTGTTTAAGACTAAAGGATATGTCTTACTCGGGTTTTCTATTTTGTTTGGAACAGCTATAATTTTTAGAATGATTTCTGCGCATTATACTTCAAAAGTTTTTAATCCGCAGTTTCGCGCGAAGAAGAAATCTTACTTTTCATTTATTGGATTTTTGAAGAGATACGATAATTACGGAAAGTTTACGGTTTATCAGGCAATTTTTAATTTTGCGATTATGATTTCCGCGCCGTTTTTTGCAGTTTATATGTTGGAAGATTTGAATTTTGATTATACGACTTATACTTTTATATCTTTGAGTTCGACGATATTTTATTTGATATTTTCACCTTTGGCTGGAAAATTTTCAGATAGGTATGGAAATATTAAATTAATTTATATCGGCGCTTTCTTGTTCCCATTGGTGCCTTTGATGTGGATATTTTTGAAACATCCTGTCGCTTTGGCGTTGATTCCAGGTATTGTTTCCGGATTGGCAAATGCCACGTTTGCTATCGGCACAACTGATTTTTCATATGACGCAACTTCAAAAGAAAAGAGAGGTATCTGCTTTTCTTATTCGGCATTATTGACTGGATTTGGAATTCTTGGTGGAGGTTTTATTGGAGGATTTTTAGTTGAATATATACCGATTAATTTCATGAAACCTCTGTTTTTTGTTTTTGCTTTGTCTTCGGTATTGATGCTTTTTGCATCGCTTTATTTCTTGCCCCAGTTAAAAGAGAATCGTTCGTTTGAAAAGATAAAAGGTTTACATTTAGATTTAGGGCACCCTGTAAAAACTATTCACTCGATGATTGTGTGGAATAGACAGCTGTCGCATTGGCAACCACCTTTGCTTGGAAGATCTGGAAAAAAATAATTAACTAAACTTTTATTTCAGATATTTTTTGTTTTCGCGGTTGTCACAAAATTTTAAAAGGATGATTGTGCTTGGTTTTCGATGTTTTCGAGTAAGAAATGTAAACGTTGCGAAGGTAAGTTGAAAGAAGATTATAGTTTTTGCCCTTTTTGCGGACTTGACTTGAGAAATCCTGAAGCGGATATGCGGGATTTTGGAATGCTTGGAAAAAATGATAATGTTCTTGGGACGCCTTTACTTGGCGGTGGGACGATGGGGTTGCCTGGGGATTTCAGCGCGATTTTTGCGCAAGTTATGAAAATGATGGAACATCAACTCAAACATGCCGAAACTGAAAATGTTGATTTTGGCGATATGAAACCAGAGGTTAAACGATTGCCCAACGGGATTCAGATTAAGATTGGGCCGAAAATGGTTGGGAAATCGCCGCAGAAACAAGAGGCGAAGCCACGAGTTATTACTGATGAACAAAAAGCGCGCATGAAAGTTTTGCCCCGTGGTGAAGCAAAAGTAGATGTAAGAAGATTTAGCGATAAAGTTGTTTATGAATTAAATGCGCCAGGTGTTGAGAATGTTGAGGATATTTTTGTTTCAAAATTGGAGTCAGGTTATGAAGTGAAAGCTGTCGGAAAGAAGAAGATTTATGTCAATAGCTTGCAAGTTGAATTACCTCTGAAAAAATATTTTGTGAGCAATGATAAGTTGACGATGGAATTTGGTTTAGAGTGATTAAATTGCTTTTTGGATTATTGAAACGAGATTGTTTATTTCGGATATTTGTGGATAATATCCCGGAGCTGCAATAATAAAAATTCCCGCGAGGATTATTGCAAAAAGTAATTTTGTAGTCTTTTTCATAGATATACGACGATTTTTTCGTATTTAAATCTTTTTTATTCGATAACCTCTTCAAATAATTTGAATAATGCGGGGAAGAGTGCTCGCTGACTGATGTCATCGGCAACTCCAATTCTTCGAATTGAAGTGATTCGAACGAATCCTCTTCAAATAATTTGAATAATGCGGGGAAGAGGATTCGAACCTCTGTAAGCACTAAGCTACTGCGGCCTAAACGCAGCCCGTTTGACCACTCCGGCATCCCCGCCTAATCATTTTATAAAATGATGTTCTTTAAATGTTTGTTTTTTAATTTGTGGCAAATGGACAATTTTATAAACCATCTAAATCTTCTTTTCTTGATCGTGTAGCTCAGCCCGGTAGAGCACTGCTCTGATACGGCAGGGGTCCCAAGTTCAAATCCTGGCACGATCATTATATCTAAAATTTAGGTTAGAATACTTTTTGTTTTTGAGATAAATTATTTGTCTAAAAGACATAGCACATTACAACCATCTCCATCGCGAGGTAAACATTGTCCGCCGATTTCACATTCTTCTGCTGATAGGCAAGATGTGCCGTCGTCGCATTGCATTCCGTCGTCGCATTGCTCACCTAATTCGACACAGAAGTTATTCGTGCAAGTTTCAGTTTGACTGTCGCAATTTGCGGTGGTGGTGCAATATCCTCCGTTGCCACAGATAGCATTTGGCACGCAAATACTTGGTTCGCCTGTGCATGTATATCCAGAATCTATTTGGCATAAATCATTACAACCTGTAACGACCGCATTGCCTGCGTCGCATCCTTCGCCTTGCTCTGTTACTCCGTTGCCACAGAATGATTGGAGTCCGCCATTTTGTCCTGGAGGATTTATTCCTGCATTGCTTATCGAGCCTGTTGCTGATTGAGGTGTTTGACTACCAGTCCATAAATAATTAACTTGGATGTTTTCATTCCCTTTCAAGTTCAAACATCCGAGGATTGACACAATTTGACTCTCTCCAGAATTGATATTTTTATTTGTAGTTGTTTGGCAGGAAGTTCGTTCGTTGCTGAATATTCTCAGGCCGACAACTGTCACAGTAATTGGTCCGGCATTAGTTAACTCTAAAATTACCTCTCCCGTCAGAGAATTATAATTTTGTTGTGCGGTGAATGGAGGTGATATAATTGGTTGAGTTTGAGTAATTTGGCTGTTTGTGGTTGCTCCAAAATAAAACGTGGCTCCGATGGCAACAATCGCTGCTAAAATCGCCCAGCCATAAGTCATAAGAAACTCTATGGATGCTTGACCTCGATGTGAAATATTTGAAGATGTTTTAATTGTGATTGGTGTGTTGAATAAGTTAATTAGTTGTTCCATTGCGATAACTATATTTTGATCTTTTTTCTTAATTTAATAAATAATAAAAAAAATAAATTTATTTAGGCGGCAATTGTTGCGCGGATTGAACCTGTTGCAGTTTGATTTAGCGCACTTCCTTGCTTGTGATATAATATGTTTATGTTTCCAGCGTAGTTATTTCCTACAGTTACTGTTCCAGTACATGGACCTATATCTGCAAATAATGTTGGGACACTTGGATTCATAGTTGTCGCATATGTTCTAGTACAATCTGCGCCTACACTTGAACCTGTACCCGCTACTGTGATTCCGTCAACAATAATTGTATCTCCACCATTGTTTATGATTTCAAGTTTTACGTTTGGACCTGTAGCAGATACTTGCCACGATGCCGCGTAAAATGGATTATTTACAATCGCTGTGTTTCCTGCGAGCTTACCTGGACTGAAAAC
>SXGT01443578.1_pt1 | contig 13154 bp, 9 predicted proteins | sample 3176221 | NCBI WGS metagenome assembly SXGT01 (sample SAMN11356862, study PRJNA531348) | freshwater metagenome | isolation source: freshwater sample F1-120 | place: China: Fuxian Lake, Yuxi | collected 2017-12-25
CCGCACCGACCCCGGCCCAGGGACACGAGCGGACTGCGCAAGAACCTGCGCCACGGCAGCGACGGCCGTTGGCGCTGGCACTGGGACCCGGCCTTCCTTTCAGATCAACGCCGGCAGATCGAGCGCGACGACCGTTTGGATGCCGCAGCCCGAAATCTGCGTGTACCGGCGCTGATCGTGCGCGGACGCCTGAGCGACCTGCTCAGCGAGGAGGGCGTCCGGCATTTTCTCGAGCTCGTGCCGCACGCCCGCTATGCGGACGTGAGCGGCGCGGGCCATATGGTGGCGGGCGACCGCAACGACGCCTTCAGTCGCGCCGTACTGGATTTTCTGGCGACGCTGTGACGCGGCCGGCCGGCAGGGTGAGGGCCGGCGGCGAACGCGCCATGGGGGCGATGGGCGCCACGCATCCCGCCGTGCTCGACGAAACGACTCCGCACGCGGGATCAGTTCGCCTGCGAGCGCCGGGCTAGACCCGGTGGAACGCCTTGCCCGCGCCCACCAGCGCCGGCTCGGGCAGCGACACGCGGCGCAGATCGTCGGCCACGACCCGGCCGAGAGCGCGCGCACCCGGCTCGATCCCGCGCAGCAGTCCGAGCGTGCGATCGGCGTCCGCCTCGGCCACGACCAGGCAGAAGCCGGTGCCCATGTTGAACGAGAGGAACATCTCCTCCGGCGGGATGCCCCCACGTCGCGCGATCAGGCCAAATATTCCCTGCGGTTCGGGCAGGCTGTCGAGCACAAAGCCGACACCGCGTGCCGCGACCCGGAGCAGATTCAGGAAGCCGTCGCCGGTGATGTGGGCCAGCGCATGGGGCCTGATCCCGGCATCGAGCACGGCCATCACTTCGGGCACGTAGATCCGGGTCGGCACCAGCATCTCGTCGCCGATGCTGCGACCGGCCAGCTCGCCGGGGCGCTCGGCATACGCCTCGGCGCCATGCCCCTGCATCAGAACCCGGCGCGCCAGCGTGAGTCCGTTGGAATGAATACCTGACGAGGGCAGCCCGAGCACGACGTCGCCCGGCCGGACATCGGCGCCCACGCTGACGCGCTCGAGCGGCACCACCCCCACCGCCGTGCCGACGACGTCGAAGCCGGCGCGGCCATCCGGCTCGTGCGCGCGCAGCAACTCGCGCACCTGCGCGATCTCGCCGCCGGGTATGCTGATGCGCGCCTGCCGGGCACCCTCGATCAGACCCTCGGCGAAGCCCGCCAGCAGATCGTCGTCGGGTCCGGGGATGGCGAGGTAGTCGACCAGCGCGATCGGCTCGGCCCCGACGCACAGAATGTCATTGACGTTCATCGCGATCAGGTCGATGCCGACCGTGTCGTAGCGGCGCAGGGCATGGGCGACGAGAACCTTGGTCCCGACGCCATCGGTGGAGATCGCGAGCCCGAGGCCACCACCCAGATCGAGGACATTGGCGAACCAGCCGTTGGGCAACGCCGGTCGGCCGGTGCGGGGAAAGGTCGCCGTGGCCGCGAGCCGGGCGACGAGACGCCCGAGGCCGCCCTCGAGTCCCACGACGTCGACCCCCGCCTCCGCGTAGCTGACTGGCCTCGGTTCCTTCACAGGCGGTCCTTTGTCAGAAGCGCGCCAGCATTTCACTCGGGCGCGGCCGAGCTGCAGCACTCAGCCAACGATGCCGCGCGCGCGCAGGTCCGCGATCCGGTCGGCGGAGAAACCGAGCAGACTGCCGAGGATCGCGCTGCCATGCTCACCGAGCAACGGTCCCGGCGCCGCGATCCGGCCGGCACCGGCAGTCGTCTGGAAGGGGATGCCGTCAAACTCGAGCGCCGCCGGCCCCGGCGTACGGGTCGCCGCTGCGCCGCTTGCGTCGCCATCCGGCGGGGCGGAGGGCACCGGCACGCGGGCGAAGAAACCAAAGTCACGCAGGGCCGTGTCGCGACAGAGATCCTCGCCGGTTGCGACCAGGGCCGCCGGCACGCCCGCACCCTGCAACCTCGCCTCGAGATCCTCGGCGTCGAAACGACGCGCCCAAGCCGCGAGGTGCGCAGCGATCATCGCGCGCCGCGCCTGCCGGCCGGCGAGATCGGCGAGCGCGGGATCGGGCGCCCAGTGTTCGCCATCAAATACGAGCTCCCGGACCAGGGCCTGCCAGACCGCATCATCCGGCACGACGAGGGCGAGCCAGCGGTCGTCGTCCGCACTCCCCGTCGCGTCCTCGCTCGCCAGAGCCGCCACGGCCACCGCGGAATCGCTCCGCTCCTCGTGCCCGCGCGGCGTGACGCCCGCTTCGGGTACCGCGCCGGCGGCGGTGACATCCGGCCTTCGCCGCGGCGCGCAACGGAGGAGTCCGTGCGGCACCGCGGGACCTTCCTGCGAATCGTTGCCGACCGGGTCCGGCACACGGCCCGCCAGCAGATCCGGCGTCGCGGGCCCGAGCAGTCCGACCAGATTCGCATACTGCGAGAGGTCGATGAGCTGGCCCGCGCCGGTGCGGTCGCGGTGGTGCAGTGCCGCCAGCACGAGCAGTGCACCCATCAACCCGGCGGCGGTGTCCGACCACGACCAGCCGTAGCCCGTCGCGGGATCGCCGGGATGCCGCATGAGCAGCGGCAGGGCGGCCAGCGCCTGCAACGTCGGACCGTAGCTCGGCTCGTCACAGCGCGGGCCGGTCATGCCGAACCCGGTCATGCGCAGGGCGATCACGTCGGGCCGGAGTGCGCGGAGAGACGAGTCGTCAAGGCCCCACTGCGCCATCACACGGCTCGAGAAATTGTCGATGACGACATCGGAGAGCGCCGCGAGAGCGCGCGCGATCTCGCGCCCCTCGGGCTGCGCCATGTCGAGCACCAGGCTTTGCTTGCCGCGGTTCAGGTTGCCCGAGAGCCCGCCTCGTCGATCGCCGAAATCCGGAGCCCCGCGCCGCTCGATCTTCACCACCGAGGCGCCCTGGTCAGCGAGAATCCGCGTCGCCACCGGACCGGCGACGACCCAGGTGAAGTCGAGCACGCGCACTCCGGCCAGAGGCGGCGCAGCGTTACGACCGGAACCCGCCTGCTGGCCCTTGCCCGACTCGACCGACGGCCACACCGGATCGACCTCGGCCGCGTTCTCGCGGCGAATGCTCCGGCCACCCCCTGTCTCCGTCAACGCCCAGCCAGATCCCGGGTCGGCCTCGACGGGAGCAAGACCCGAGCGCAGCGGCGTCGCGGAGAGTTCGGCCGGTGGTGGTGGCAGCACGAAGCGGCCGCCTGCGAGCATGACCTCAGATGCCCCGCGCGCCCGGATCTGCTCGTCGGCAGCGAGTTCGCTCGGCTCGCGGACCGGGGCACAGGGCAGGCGCAGCAGTGCCGCGTGCTCGCACAGCTCATCCCGCCCCTGGGTCGCCGAGACGCGGTCGAGAACATCGAAGAGCGCCTCGGCCTCCGCGGCGCGCATGTCGGGGACCTCGAAGCGCGGCTCGCGCAGCAGCGGCTCGTCCGTCGCGGAACACACCCACTCGACCTGCGAGGTCCAGTCGCCGTAGAATGTGTGCAGAACGAGGCCATCGCGACAGGTCCCGACCCGGAAACTGCGCGTCCAGTGAAGCGTTCCCTGACGGCGCGGACTCACCCCGTTCTGGCGCCACAAACCGGTGGCGTGCTCGAGCGAGGCCACGACCGCGGCCTGCGCGGAGAGATCGATCCGCGGCGCCACGCCCGTGGCCGCGCGAACGCGCAGCGCCAGGAGAGAAGCTATACAAGCCCAGAGTCCGCTGGCATTATGAGCCTGCTGTCCAAAGGGCTGTAGCGGCGGCCCACCGGCGTGACCGTTGGTCGCGACCATGCCGCCACGTGCGGCCAGCACCAGATCCGAGCCCTGCCAGCTTGCCCGCGGACCGCTCGCGCCAAAGGGCGTCAAGCGTACGAACACGGTGTCGACACCGACGCGCGGCTCAGGCAGACGTGCGCCCGCGGCACTGACCTGCGGCCGTCCGTCCATCACCACGTCGGCCCCGGCGAGCAGGGCCGCGACCGCGCTGTCGTGTTCGAGCGCGGTCTCCAGGGAATCCTTCACCCGGAGGACACGCTTGCCGCCGTCGAGCCAGAGGACCGCGCCGGTGTCTGGCGCGGGCCAGTGCTCGGATTCGGCCGCTTCGAGGCGCACGACCTCGGCACCAAGGTCGGCGAGGAGTCGCGCCCCGAACCGCCCCAGCCGATCGGTGAGATCGACGACCCGCACGCCGCAGAGCGGTCCCATGCGCCGTCTCGTCGCAACGCGCGCAGCGCCGCGCAAGCACCCACAGCCCCGGCACGTTCCCGCCGAACCAGGACGAGCCGTCCGTGGACCAGGTACGAGCTGCGCAGCGCGGGTTGCTCAGCCCGAGTGCTGTGCCATCGCCGCTGCCATCAATTGCTGGAGGTGCAGGCCACGCCGTGCGTCCAGCGGGTGCCCTTCCCCCGCGGCGACGGCAGCGGCGAACTCCGCCGGGATCGCAGCCATGGCATCGCCGAAGTCCCGGGCGTTGCGGGTGGTGTCGAGCACCATCGAGCCGGCGGGCCCGAAAAGGTCGATCCGAGCAACTGCGGGTTCGATCGGCGTCGTGATGGAGAGGCTCGCTTGACTGACCGCACCGCCGCCGTGCACGCAGGTGAGCTCGATCCAGCGCGTGGGATCGCCGCCGCTGCGCACGTCGACGATCGGCCCGAGAGCTCCCTCCAGGAGGTCGAGCACGTGCGGACCGAGGTCGAGGAGGGCTCCATGCTTGATGCGCCACGGGGTGGCGAAATAGGCGCCGGGGAGCGAAGCGCCGCCGATCCAGGCGGCTCGCGCCCCGTGCCCCGCGAAGTGGGCGGCTTCGGCGAGGAACTTCAGGACCGACGGCCGGTAGCGGTTGGTCAGGATCAGCTGGGAGACGATGCCACAGGCCTCTGCGGCGTCGGCCACCGCTTGCGCCTGTCCGACGTCGAGCCCGAGGGGCTTGTCGAGCAGGAGGTGGCAGCCCGCATGGGCCGCCCGCACGGCGAACTCGCTCTGCACATCCGGGGGCACCGCGAACGCGACGGCATCGCACCGGCCGAACAGTTCGTCAATCTCTGCAACCGCCGGCACGCCGTGCTTTGCGGCCAGCGCGGCGGCCTGGTCGTGGCGCCGGGCCCAGATCCCGGCGAACTCGACGTCTGGCGACGCGACCAACATGGGCGCATGGAACATCTGCGCCCATGGTCCGGCGCCGACGAGACCGATGCGAAGAGAGGGACGGGAGCTCACGGAAGGCACACCTGAAGGTACACGATGCGGACTGAAATCGGAGCGCCGGGGACCGGCTACGTCGAGGCCACATGGTCGGCGGTCCGCCAGGCGAGCGCCATGATCGTGAGCACCGGGTTCGCGCTGCCGTTGGTCACGTGGACGCTGCCGTCGACGACGTAGACCCGATCGGTGCCCCAGACCCGTCCGTCGGTGTTGGTGGCGCCCAGGTGGGGTGCTGCGGACATCCGTGCCGTGCCCGCTTGATGCTGGCCGCCGGAGAGCTGCGGCCGCACCGGCCTGATCTGCCATGTGGTACAAGCACCGGCTTCGCGCAACCAGGCCGCGGACCGATCGGCGAGGAGTGCCGCGGTGCGGAGATCCTCGGGATGCTGCGCTCCCCCGAGCCTGGCGATGGGCACGCCGACGGCATCGGTGGAGGCGGAGAGCCGCACCTGTGCGGCGCGGGTCGGAACCTCCTGGACCGGGCCCCACACATGGCTGGTGCGTCGGTACCAGTGTTCGACCTCAGCCAGCGCGGCACGCCCGAGGCGAGGCGCGTCGGGGGGCAGGCCCAGGAGATGGAACAGCGCAGGGAGCTTGACGAAATCATTGGCGAGCTGGCCGCCACCGACGACGCCCTCGTTATGGTGCGAAAACTCTCGCGTGGCCACCGCAGGACCGGGGCCGAGCCCGTCGGTGACGATACCGTCGTGTCGGCCCAGAGCGCCTGCGTAGGTGTGGCCCTGGAGGCAGTCGCCGACCCAGTCGTTGCCGAGCCCGCTGACCTGCAGGAGTCGAGCGGTCTCGATGGCTCCGGCGGCGAGCAGGATACGCCCCGCTTGAAAGGTACGTGCGACGCCGCCGGCAACGACGTTGACGCTGCCGTCGTTGGCGATGCGGGTCACCTGGGCGCCGGCGATCAGATCCGCGCCCAGCGCGACCGCGCGCGGGAGCGCGGCGACATCGGTCCCGTTCTTGGCATCGACTGGGCACGGGAACCCGACGCAGAACCCGCAGCGGACACAGGCCGCCCGTCCGCCTCGCGGCCGGGTGTTGACGAGGAGCGGAACTCGAGTGGTGGACCAGCCAAGCCGCGCCGCAGCGTCGAGCAGCAGCCGATCCTCCTCTCCGGGCGGGAACGGAGGCATCGGGTAGTCGCCATCGCCGGCAACGCCAAGATCCCATTCCACCTTGCGGTAGTACGGAGCGACGTCGTCATAGCCGAGCGGCCAATCCGCCAGAGCCGATCCCGGAGGAACGCCGTAGAGCGTCGCCATCCGGAAGTCGTCGGGGTGGAACCGCCACGCCTGGGCGCCGAACATCCGGGTGCCGCCACCGATGGCGATGGCGTTGTTGTGGTAGGCGAGATCAGCGGGCTCGACGAGCCGTTCGCCGGACGCCCTGGCGATGGCCCGCGGGTGCCCGGCCGGGCTGGTGCCATCGCCGAGGAGCGGGAGGCGATGGTTGCGGAGGTGGTCCATGGTCGGCGCGTCGCGCTCGACCCAGCCACCACGCTCGATGACCAGCACCGAAGCACCCGATTCAGCGAGGACTCGCGCCGCGACGCCACCACCCGCACCACTGCCCACGACGACGAAATCGTAGGTGTCGCGAGCAGCCTGCAGCTCCACCGTCGGCACCTGCACCGGGCCCGGCGTGTCCGAGGGACGACCGATCGGGAACGGCTGGTAGCCGATGGCATTCCACGACGTCGGGTCAGCCAGCGCGGCGAACACCTCCTCGGGAGAGCTCGGGTCCGTGGTCATGCGAGGCGCCTTGGCGGGTCGTCGGGAGACGCCAGGACGTTCGACGCCCGCATCCACGCGAGTCGGTTGACGATCATCCTGCCCGCGCGCCCTCGAGCGCACGCCCCGCTGGCGGCGTCACCCGCGGAGCCCCGCCGCGATGCTTCACTCGAGCAAGGTCATCGGTGGACCGGGCACGAACGCGCGGCCGGGTGAGCCGTAACCACCGGGCACCGGCGCGACACGCAGCAGAAAGGGGGCCGTCACGGAGCCGTAGGAGAAGGTGTCGGCAAAGACAAAATACTCGCGTCCGGCGAGGACCGGAATCTGCAGACGCGCGCCCCTGCCACTACAGCCCACGCTGTCATCGTTGCAGGCGATCTCCGCGCTCTGCGCCACACAGCCACTGGTGCGGACATGGAGCACGGTGTCGCGACCGCTCCCGCAGGTGTCGATCGTCCAGCGGCCTCCCGCCGCGGGTGTCCACGAGAAGACCGACTCCGGGCCGCGCCCGCCGCAGGTACCGAAGACCGCGCCCCGATTGCCCAGCGGCCGAACTTCGAGGGTACCGCCCTCGGGCGGGATCGTCGGCGGGGCCTCGCACATCCCCGCGGGTTCGTCACAGATGCAGCCAGGGCCGCACTCCGTTCCGGCAGCACAACCGTTGGGCCAGGCGTAGCGATCACAATCTTCCAGCACCGAGACCTGCCCATCGCCACAGATTGCCGGGATCGGCTCGCAAGCACAGCTACTGCCACAGCGGTAGCCGCCGGGACACGGCGTCGGGTAGCCATAGGGCTCACACTGCTCGTCGCCCGAGACGAGGCCGTCGCCACAGACGGGCGCATCCATGCAGTAGCGCTCTGATTCCGCATGGAACAGGCTGTTCTCCACGGTCGCCACGATGCCCTGACAGGCATTCGGACCGAAGGTCGACGACCAGCACGAGGGTTCATCGCGACAACTGAAGCAGGCCCGCTTGAACCGCGAGCGCGCAAGGTCGAGACAGGTCTCGAGTTTGCGGTTGCCCGAGGGCGTGCCGACGTACTCGAACCCGCACTCGAGATCGGTCGTGAGGCCGAGCTGGCGGCCCTGATTGCACTGATTGAAGCAGCGCTGAACCTGGCGCTGCAGACGGTTGGACTCGCGTCGCAGGCGATCCACACAAGCCGACTCCTGCGGGTTCAGGTTGGCGACAGAGTAGTACTCGCAGCCGAACTGGGCCTCGAAAGACCCCTGGATATTGCCTGCGGCCCAGATGCGGCTGCGCAACGCCCAGGCACACGTCCCGTAACGCGAGTAACATTCGGGACACGCAGCACCCGCGCAGATCGGCAGCACCCGCGCCTCGGCCCGTGCCGCAGCGCGATCGATGCAGAAGCCGGTCGTCTGGTCAGGCAGATATTCTGTGCACGAGCGCGAGGGGTCGGTTGGTGCGGCGAGGCGACATTCTTCGAGGCAGCGCGCGACCCGATCGGCATACTGCGAAGCGGCGCGGGCCGTCTCCTGCTGGCAGTGCCACTCGGCCCGCGTCAACTCATCGGGGGAGTCCTGAGCCGACGTGGTCCCGGCCGACACGAGAAGAGCCAGCAAGGGCAGGAGCGAGGCGACGATCGGGCCGCGACCAGCACACCAGGACTTTTGCGAGACCATATGCTCTCCCCCGAGCCCCTCGAGAAGGACTCGTTTGGTTGGACCCAGGGACCGGACGTGACGGGGCGCAGCCTATTTCGCTGGCCGCCCGCAAGGCAAGAGCCATGGTATCCGCCGGGTCCCTGGGGACGAGGAACAGGCGGCCTTCACCCACCAGGGGTTCCCGTGCCTTGCCTCAGAACGTCCAGACGGTCGAGACCACTCCGATCAGGAAGGCCGGGCTGTTGCGGGTAGCCACGCCGACCCAGACGCCGCTGATGAAGCCGAAATTGGCGCTGACACTGTACTCCAGCGCCGGGGCGAAGCTGAGGAAGCTGCTCGCGGGAAGCCCGGTAGCGGCCCCAGGTTCCGGGAGGTCCGGCAGTGAGCCGAGTCGAGCCGGCTCGAAGGTCGATGCTCCCACCCAGGCCATCTCCATATCCAGGGCCAGCGCCCACTGCTGGGTCAAGGAAAGCTCGGCGCCGAACTGAAGCTGGATCCAACCACCCGGATCGACGGTGCCGCGAGTCGCGGGGTCGCCGCCGTAGGAATTGACGCCCTGCACGTCGACCCTGGACCCCACCGCGCCAGAGAGATCACCGAGCAGGTGCAACCAGTTCTCATCGTGCAATTGCCAGCGCCGCCCTCCGGTCAGGCCGATCATGGTGATGAAGCTACCGCTGCCGATGGCCTGGGCGTCCGAATCGAGACGCTGATAAGCACCGGTCGGAAAACTCTCCTCGACGTGCAGGAGGACGTCCGGCACCAGCCACTCCTGCCGGTCCCGCCAGAGCTGAGCCTGGAGTTCGACCGGAAGATCGGCAAGACCCGCGAAGGATTGCCCCCGGTCAAGAAAGCCGACGACGCCCGCTGGCGAGATCACGAGCGTGAAGCGATCGCTCAAGCCGATGCTGGCGTCGAGTTCGAACGCGAGGCTGGCGGTCGTGTCGGCATCGGGCTCGAAGCGCCCGTGTGCCCCCCCGGTCGCCAGCGCCGTGCCCCCGGAGAGGAAGGGCTGCAACGAGACGTCGCCGGCGTCCAGCGTCGTGGCCCCCGGCACGATCAGAGGCCCGGTGAACCACGGTTCCGTCACCAGCGCCGGCGCGGGCTCCAAATCGGCGCCCGCCACGTCAAGCGTCGGCACCGCTTCGAGACCCTCGGTCCCTGTCTCGAGCGCCCCGGGCACATCCTGCGCCGAGACCGATGCAGCGGAGATCGAAACGAACACGCTCAGCGCGCCGGCGAGAGCATTCCGCCAGATCCGCCGAGCGGCCCGCCGCCATGCCGGAGCGACGCGCGCCCCCCCCATCGGAACCATCTGCACGATCAACGGGACCAACCCTTCAAGTGCCTCGGCGGGAGGACGCGGGGATCGATCGGGAACTCTGGGAGCGGCGCCCGCTGCCCGGCGATCCTCCACAGCGAGAGACGGCAACTCATCCAAAAAGCTCACTCGAATCGAGACAGTCCGGCGCATCGTGTCGCGCGTTGTTGACGCGCGGGCTCACGCGATGGGCCTCCAGTGCCGGATCCTCGTTGGGCACGAGCAGCGCCTCCAACTGCGTCCGGTCCTCGATGACCGGATCGAGCCAGAGCGCCCAGGCCTCCGGCGGCAGGATCACCGGCATGCGGGCATGGAGCGGCGCCATCAACGCGCTGGCTTGCGTGGTGAGAAGCGTGAAAGTGCGCTGCTCGTCACCACCCCCGGCCGGCCGCCAGGCCTCCCACAGGCCGGCGATCGCGAACGGCCGCCGGTCGCGGAAGCGGATGTGGAAAGGCTGCTTGCCGCCAGCGCGCCCGCGGCCGGCGACTCCCTCGCCGCTCGCCGGCCGCGCCTGCCACTCGTAGAAGCCGTCGGCCGGCACGAGGCAGCGGCGGTGCCGAAAGGCCCCACGGAACGATGGCTTGTCTGCAACAGTCTCGGCACGGGCATTGATCGGCCGCGGACTCGCGGCCGGATCCCGCCCCCAGGCAGGGACAAGTCCCCAGCGCAGCGCCGCGAGACGGCGCGTCTGGTCGAGCCCCTGCACCACCGCCCAGGCCGCCTGAGAGGGCGCGATGTTCCAGCGCGGGGAAAAATCACCGGGAACATCGACCCGGAAGGTCTCGGCGACAATCCTGGCCGGAGAGGTCAGCGTGTAGCGGCCGCACACGCGACCTCCTTCAGCACGGCGGGCGCACGCCGTCCAGAAGGTACGGCACTTGCCCTCATCGTTACCAGCGCATTATCACTCGACAATCCGATGACCGGGAGAAAATAATGAAACTCGTGCCTTTGGCTGCTGAGCCCTTCGTCGCCCCGACCGATCGCGACATGCTCCCGTCTGAACGGCGGCAGTTCGTGCGGACTCATCGAACCTGCGTCTTCGGGTATGCGCGGCGTGCCGACGGACCGTCGATGTCGATCGTCTACTACATTCCGACCGACGACGACGAGCTGTTGATTTCGACGATGGGCTCTCGCGCGAAGACGAAGGCCGTCGGGCTTTCCGGGAAGGTGAGTCTCTGCATCCTGGATGAGCGCTGGCCGTTCGCCTACCTCCAGGTCTATTGCGACGCGCGGGTCGATACCGACCCGGATCTGGTGGTCGACGTGATGATGGCGGTCGGCGGACGGATGTCAGGCCAGCCGCTTCCCGATGACGCGAGGCCAGTCGTGCAGGCGATGGCGAAGGAGGAGGGTCGGGTTGTGATCCGCTGCCGTCCCTACTCGACGTTCGCGTCACCGCCGCGACACCTCCACCGGAACGATCCGCAGGAGAGGATCAGCCACTGGATCACCGCAGCGATGCCGTGGGCCGCGCGCGACGACGGCGGCTCGGCGCCATAGGGCAACCGCAGGACGGGGCACCGCCTCTCCCCGGGGAACCTCGGGTGGGTTCACCCCTGCCAGGCAAGCGCCTCTTCCAGCCGGTCGTTGCCCCAGAAGAGCTCACCGTTCACGACGAAGCTCGGCGCGCCGAAGATCCCGCGTGCCGCGGCGCGTTCGGTCTGTGCTCGCAGCTCCTGCTTCGCCCCGGCTTCGTGTGCTCGGTCGAGGAGAGCGCGGGGCTGGCCCAGCGATTCGAGAATCGCGCCGAGCACCCCGGCCTCCGCGATATCGCGATCTTCTCCGAAATTTGCGCTGTAGACGCAGCGCACAAGCTCCGGCAGCCAGTCCTCCCCTGCGCACCCGACCGCGAGTCGTGCCGCGAGCAGCCCGTTGCGTGGAAACACCGATGGCCGGCGGAAGGGAAGCCCGTGTCGAACGCAGATCCGCTCGAGATCGCGCCACATGTAGCGCCCCTTGGCCGGCTGCAGGTTGAACGGCGAATCGTTCCAGCCCTGCGCCTGGAAGATCGGCCCGAGCAGGAAAGGCCGCCAGCAAACCGGGCGGCCTGCGGCCCGCGCGAGCGCCTCGATCCGCGCCGCTGCGGGGTAGGAGTATGAACTCCCGAACTCGAACCAGAACTCGATCTCGTCCATGCGAACCCGGGCCCGGACTCACGCCCCCTGGCGCGCGAGAGCGGTCTGCTTCGCCCAGCGGTAGTCGGGCTTGCCGCTCGGCGAGCGCACGATCTGGTCCACCAAGTGAAGTTCGCGCGGTACCTTGTAGCCCGCGATCCGCGAGCGGCAGTGCGCCTGCACACTCGCGAGTTCCGGCGTGCAACCAGGCCGCGCCTGCACCACCGCCGCCACACGCTCGCCCCAGCGCGTATCGGGCACGCCGACGACCGTGCAGTCGAAGATGTCGGGGTGAGACTTGACGGCCGCCTCGACCTCCTCGGGGAAGATCTTCTCGCCGCCCGAGTTGATCGAGACCGAGCCACGGCCGAGCAGGGTGATGCGGCCGTCGGGCTCGACCATCGCGTAGTCACCCGGAATCGAGTAACGCACGCCGTCGATCGTGACGAAGGTCTCGGCGGTCTTCTTCGGATCCTTGTAGTAACCGAGCGGGATGTCGCCCGTGCGCGCCAGGCGGCCGATCTGGTCGCTGCCCGGCTCGATCGGCCGGCCGGCTTCGTCCAGCACGACTGTGCGACCCATTTTCTTGACGGTCGGCCCGCCCTTCATCACGGTCTCGCCCTTCTGCACCATGACCATGCCCTGATTGCCGGTCTCGGAGGAGCCGATCGCGTCGATCATGATCAGGTTCGGGAAGTGCTCGAAGAACTTGTCCTTCACCGAATGCGAGAAGGTCGCCGCACTCGAGGTGAGAATGAAGAGCGACGAAGTATCCCAGCGCCCCGGGTTCTCATCGAGCGCCTCGATCAAGGGGCGGCCCATGGCATCGCCGGTGATCATGATCGAGTTGACGTGCTCGCGCGCTACGAGATCCCAGACTGCGGCCGGATCGAAGCGGCCCATCAGCACGACACGATTGCCGGTGAAGCTCTGGCCCATCACGGCCCACTGCGAGGCGCCGTGCATCAGCGGCGCGATTGGCAGGAAGGTGATGGGTCCGCCGGCGGCCTTGCCCCGTTCGACCATGTCGCCGGGGTGGGTGGCGCGTTCGCCGGTGTAGGGCTCGATGCCGCCGCCGAGGGCGTAGAAGACGTCCTCGTGCCGCCACACCACGCCCTTGGGCATGCCGG
>SXGT01144528.1_pt1 | contig 13153 bp, 10 predicted proteins | sample 3176221 | NCBI WGS metagenome assembly SXGT01 (sample SAMN11356862, study PRJNA531348) | freshwater metagenome | isolation source: freshwater sample F1-120 | place: China: Fuxian Lake, Yuxi | collected 2017-12-25
ATATAGTGCTTCTGAACCACGTATTAGTAAAGAATTATTTCTTCACTTTTTATGTCTTAAAACAGGACTTTCTAAATACGATTTAAAGAATTTACGAACCACTCGTTATCAAATTAAAGTGGATGACCTAATCTTGCCGTATATTCAGTTCAGTACTCCTGCTCGCAGGCACGTCACCGACTAGTGTCGTCGGGCTTCGTGTGTGCGGGAGATGTCGGATGCAAAATCGCAGAAGGTCTGGCTGCGCCGGACTGCCCAAGAACGAGACGCGCTGGGCCGGATGGATCGTCGGAGCCGCCGCGCTCGCCCTCGGTGGCTGTAGCAACGACCAAGGCGTCACCGGCAGCGGCGACGGGACCTCGCAGGCCGAGGTCGGCGAGGTCACCGAGACGGTGGCCGACTCGAACGTGAGCGAGACGAGCGCCGACGCCGACGTGGTCGAGACCACGCCGGACACCGAGGACGCCGAGACCGTCGCCGAGACCGAGGACACGCGCCCCGTCGACACGACGCCGCCGGTGCCGGACGCGGACGTCACGGTCGACCCGACCCTCTGCTCGGCGCCCGGTGGCGGCGTCAACATCTACGACCTCCAGAATCCGGACTGCGCCGATCACCCGACCCCGCCGCCGACCACCCAGCCCGGTGTCGAGGTCAGCCTCGAAGGGGTCGTCATCACGGCGAACTTCGGCGACACGTTCGTCGTGCAGGACGCGCGCGGCGGGCCCTACAGCGGCATCGTCGTCTTCGCGCACGGCCTCTACGCGACCAAGGCCAAGGTCGGCGACCTCGTCGATCTGACGGGCGGCTTCTACGAGTTCTACGAGAACTCGCAGGTCTACCTGGCCTCGATGGAGTTCCTCGGGACAGCACCGGTGCCGGCGCCCTATGTCCCGGCGCATCCGGCGCACGTCGCGACGAACGGGGAATTGTCGGAGATGTTCGAGGGCGTCCTGGTGCGCGTGGACGATGTGTACACCGTTCACACTCAGCCCGACTGCCCGCAGGACTATGGCGAGTTCGTCGTGACGGGCGGCCTGCGCATCGATGACATGGGCTTCAAATGGGATGCGCGTATCGGCGACCACTTCACGTCGATCACCGGGCCACTCATGTACGCGTTCGGCAACCACAAGATCGAACCGCGCAGCGCGGACGACGTGGTCGTCCTCACGCCGGGCGGCGCGAACGCTAAGTCCAAATGCAACGCCTCGGAGTGTCAGGCGGCCGATGGGGCACTCGGCACCAAGGAGATCGTCGTCAACGAGTTCCTCGCGGACCCGGTCGAGAACGACACGAACCGCGAATGGCTCGAGCTCTACAACCCCGGCCCCGCGTCGGTGGACGTCGCGGGCTGGGAGCTGCGCGACTGCGGCGAGCTCTTGTGGGCGTTCCCGGACACGAGCCGCGTCATCCCGTCGCACGGCTTCCTGGTGGTCGGGGCGACCACGAACGCGTCCCAGAACGGCGGCGCCGGGGTGCAGGTCGGCTTCGGCGACCAGTTCTACTTCCCCAATACGGTGGGCTCGGTCTTGCTCTACGACGGCCCCGGGCGCGCGGCGACGCTGATCGACCAGGTGCGCTACAGCCGCTTCGAGGACTGGTCGTCGGTCTTCAAGGTCGGCGCGAGCCTCGAGCGTCGGGCGCCCGGCAACGACGGCACGCTCTCGGGGAGCTGGAAGGCCGCGACCAAGACGTTCGGTGACGACGTCGACAAGGGCACGCCGGGCGCCACGAACAGCGCGCACTGAGCCGACGGGGGCCGGCCGCGCCGACCGCGCCGACCTCAACTGGCGTCACGGGCCCGCCGTTACGGGCCCGCCGTCACCCTCTTGATCGTCACGCCGCCGATCGCCGTGGCGACCGAGCCGAGCTCGGAGCCGAGCTTGAGGTGGGTCGCGTCGGCGACGTTCTCGTTCCAGGTCGGGTCGATCGCGACCCAGTGCCCGTCGAGCTCGACCTCGACCCAGGCGTGGTAGCCGAAGCTCTTCTCGGAGTCGCCCGTGTAGGCGACGCCATAGACGGGGCGCGCCGGCACCCCGGACGCACGAAGGAGCGCGGTCGCGAGCCAGGTGTGCTCGGTGCAATCACCGACCTTCTTCTCGAGCACGGCCGACGCCGACGGGAGATGCGTCGCCAGGCGCTTTTCGAGCGCCCCGTAGACCCACTTCACGACCGCGTCGACCTTGGCCCGCGGGCTCGTCGCCCCGTCCATGAGGGCCTTGGCCTGGAGGACGATCGCCCCGTCCTCGCTGTCGACGGTCGCGTCGGCCGCAAGTCCCGCGACGTGTTCGTCCGGCGTCACCGCCGCACCCGGCCCGCGCACGCGCGTGATGCGCGCCTGACCGGGTCCGAGGATCTCGACGGCTTGCGCCGCGTCGTTGGGCAGGACGACGCCCGCCTGCAGGTCGACCTCGAGCACGAGCCGCTCGACCGCGAACGGGCTCCCGAGCGCGACCGGCGACGGCAACCCGCCGCCCGCCACATCGAGCCCGACGATACCGCTCTTGGCGACGAGCGCGTCCTCGAGCTTGAGCACGAGCCCGGGGCCGAGCCCGAGCTCGAGCACGTCGCCGTTCTTCGTGACCTTCGTCGTCGCCGTGACGCCCATCGAGGTGAAGCGCACCGCGAACACGTAGAGGACCTCTTTGACCCCCGAGCGGACGACCTCTTCGAGGCGTTCGAGCTTGGTGACGACCGTCTCGTCCGCCTCGCGCTCCCAGTTCCAGACGCGCGCGCTGCGTTCCTCGCCGACCTTGAACGCCGTCGGATCCGCCGGCATCGCGACGAACTGCCCGAGGAACGAGTCCTCGGTCTTGCCCAGCACCCGCGCGGGCTGGGCCTTCTCGTTCATCGTCCGCTCGACGCGCATGCCGTCGGGCGTCGGCACGCCGCGTCGGATATCGTGAAAGCCCATCGCCTTCTGCACGTAGCGCGTCTCGCTGAGCGGCGTCCCGCGCGCATCGTCGTAGAAGCGGATCTCGGAGGCCTCGAGCTGGTTCGCGGTCCCGCCGCCGGCGACCTTCATCTCGAGCTCGAGCCCCATCGCGAATTTGCCGGGCTCGCCCGCGGCACTCCGCCGGTCCCACATGCGCGAATGACCGACCTTCTTGCCGAGCATGTAGACGCCGAAGAAGGCCTCGCGCCCGAGCTTGGCGACCGCGCCGTCGAGCCCCGGCTCACGCTCCGCGAGCGCCGCGCCGTCCGCCGCGCCAATTGGATGTCCGCTCCGACTCGCAACCGGCTGGCCCTCGGCGGTCGCGCCGACGAGCGACGGCTCGGCCCCGCGACACGCGACGAGCACACCACCGACGATGAACCATCCGATGAGCTTCCGCTGCATTCCCTGACTCCTGAGCCCCAAGCGCGCCCCGCTACCACGCCCCACGCGAAATTGCATGCTTGGGCAGCCTGGCTTCGCCAAGCCTTCTGCGAAATCGCATGCGCGACCGGCGACGTGAACTTTCGCGGCCCAGACCGCGTTCCCGCAGCGTTCGACGAGGCTCTGCGTGGGGCACACGAGGAGCTTGCGAGCGAAGAACGGCTGTGCCAATGTCCCGCGGCTCGAGCGGGACCCCCTGGTACAACTGGTACAATTGATACCAAGCCGCTCTGCGACCACAGCAGCGCTCGTCGGTAGGTATCCGACGATGCCATTTCGAGGAGGATGAGGATTATGACGGTGAGAATTCACACCGCGCTCTTGAGTGCGGCGCTGCTGGTCGGCGCTTGCGGCGGTAAGCAAGACCCCAATCCCGGACAACAGACCGTTCAGCCGGCCGGCAACAACACCCAGGGCGGCGCGGAAGGCGCACGTGGCGGTGGCACCGAGAAGGCCGTCCCAGGCGGCAGCGGCGCGATCGGCAGCGGCGGCGCCCTCGCGGCAACCGCGGTTCCGGCGCCGGACGCCAAGGTCGAGATCATCGTGTTCTCGGACTTCCAGTGCCCATTCTGCAGCCGCGTCGTCGAGACCATTCACCAGATCCAGAAAGACTACGCCGGTGGCGTCAAGGTAACGTTCCTTCACCAGCCCCTCGGCTTCCACCAGAACGCCCGTCCCGCCGCGATCGCGGCTGAGGCCGCGCGCGTCCAGGGCAAGTTCTGGGAGATGCACGACAAGCTCTTCGCGAACCAGCAGGCGCTCTCGGCCGCCGATTTCGAGCGCTATGCGGGCGAGATCGGGCTGAACGTCGACCAGTTCAAGAAGGACCTCGCGAGCCCGCAGCTCGGGTCGATCGTCGACACGCACGCGGCGGTCGCGACGGCCGTCGGCGCGAGCGGCACGCCGGCGTTCTTCATCAACGGCAAGAGCCTCCGCGGCGCACAGCCGATCGACCAGTTCAAGGCGATCATCGACGCCGAGGTCAAGGAGGCCGATGCGGCCGGCAAGAAGGGCGAGGAGTGGATCAAGAGCCGCCTCCAGGCGAACAACGCGCAGGTCTTCGACCTGGTGTACGGCGGCAAGGTTCCGCCGAAGCCGGTGCCGCAGAAGCCGCCCGTGGACCGCACGGTCTACAAGGTCGAGATCAATGATGCCGATCCCGTAAAGGGCGCGCCGAATGCGCTCGTCACGATGGTCGAGTTCAGCGAGTTCCAGTGCCCGTTCTGCAAGAAGGTCAACCCGACTCTCGACCAGCTCATGAAGGACTACGATGGAAAGATCCGTCTCGTCTTCAAGCAGAACCCGCTGCCCTTCCACAAGGAGGCGCAGCCGGCCGCGATGGCGTCGCTGTGCGCCAAGGAGCAAGGCAAGTTCTGGGAGATGCACGACAAGCTCTTCGAAGGGCAGCCGGCGCTGGACGCGGCCACGCTCGAGAAGTACGCAGGTGAGATCGGCATCGACGGGGGCAAGTGGAAGGCGTGCATGGGCGAGAACCGCTACAACGCGCAGATCCTGGCCGACCAGGAGATGGCGGGCAAGGTGACGGCGCGCGGCACCCCGAACGTGTTCATCAACGGCCGCAAGATGACCGGCGCCAAGCCGATCGAAGAGTTCAAGACGATCATCGACGAGGAGCTGAAGAAGGCCGAGGCCGTCCTCGCCAAGGGCACGACCGCGGACAAGCTCTACGCCGAGCTCATCAAGGACGGAAAGGTCTTCGAGCCGCTCGAGGCGCAGGTCAACGAGTTCAAGTTCGAGGGCACGGCCGTCAAGGGCAAGACCAACGCGAAGATCCAGGTCGTCCTCTTCTCGGACTTCCAGTGCCCATTCTGCTCGCGCGTCGCCCCGGCCCTCGAGGACCTCGCCAAGAAGTACGGCGACGACGTCATGATCGCGTTCAAGAACTTCCCGCTCGACTTCCACAAGGAAGCGAAGCCGGCGGCGGTGGCGGCCCTCTGCGCCAACGAGCAGAGCAAGTTCTGGGAGTTCCACGACGAGGTGTTCGCGAACCAGAAGGCGCTCTCGGCAGAGGACTTCAAGACGTACGCGGGCAAGATCGGGCTCGACATGGGCAAGTTCAACGCGTGCGTGACGGCGAACAAGACCGCGCAGGTCGACGCCGAGACCGAGGAAGGCCGCAAGGCGGGCGTCCGCGGGACCCCGACCATCTTCATCAACGGCCGCAAGTTCAACTCGCCCTCGGGCTACAGTGTCGAGGCCTTCTCGGCCGTGATCGACAAGTACATCCTCAACAAGGCGCCGGCGCCGAAGTGACGATGTGCGGACGTGGAGCACGCGCGGGCCAGCGATGACCCGGGCGTGAATCCCAGAGAGAGGCCGGGCCCATGCCCGGCCTTTTTCGTTGGCCCCCAACAGGCTGTTGAAAATGGCCTATCTCCGTCGTCGCGTCGCTCGCTCGCTCCTGCGGCGACCGAAGGGTCGCCTCGTCGCTCGTCTCGCTCGCTCCTAGGATATAGGCCATTTTGAACAGCCTGCGGGCAGTCGTTGGTATGCAGACCATCGAACGCGGACGCGCTGCCAACGATCGTGAGAGTCCGAGTCACGAGCCACGTCCCTCACGGCGCAACGGCGGCCGCCGCCGCGGCTCACTGGATGCGATTGGTACCGATGACAATCGTGCCCGACGGGCTCGTGCTACCGCCCGTGCTCGAGAAGAGCACGACACCGCCCGCAACGAGACCTGCGGTGACGCCACCGACAATCGTCCAGAACCACCACGTGCTGGTGACCGGCTCTTCCTCGGTGGACTTGCCACCCTTGAAGATGGGGTCGTTCGGATCGATGACGATGTCGCCACCGCCCATCACACTCGCCTGCGGCGGCCCGTCGAGCGGCAGCTCGGAGTCGTCGGGGCCCACCTGGGTCTTGAGCAGCGTGGCCAGGAAGGTACGCATGCTCGCTGCAAATTTCTGGTCCTGCGCGATGGTGCGGGTCGCCCGCACCGGCTCGCCCGAGCCGTCCGCGACGTACCCATTGAAGAGGTAGCCGCCGCCGCCCTGCGACATCTCGAAGACGGCCACGACATCGACACCGACCGCCCGACGCAGGTCGCCCATCGCGGCCGTCACGTTGCCCTTGCCGATCCCCTTCTGCACCGCCGCCAGCGCGGCATCCAGCGCGCCCTTGGTCGGCAGCGCGTCGAGCGACACGGCGTGCACCGCCGAGCCCCCCGACGGCACCTCGACGAACATCGCGTTCCACTTATGCCCGTCGAGCGTCGTCTCGACCCAGTGCTTGCCGGCCGCGAGGTCCTTGATCTCGACGGGCGCGATGCCCTTGAGCTCGCCGTCCACGCGCACTGCGGCCCCGGTCGGCTCCACGTCGACATCGATGCTCCCCGGCGATTGATTCGCGCGCCGATCGATGAGGTCATTCACGGCCGTGCGCAGATCGAGCGTCCATCCGTAGTCCGACAGCTGCTGCCCGCCCCAGAGGTTCATGCAGGTATCGAGGTACTCCTGCCCCTCCCCGAGCTGGCCGTTCATGATCATCGACGCGCCCAGGCCCTTCAGGACCCGCGCCCAGAGCCGCTTGGGGATGCGCCCGCCGTACTGCGCCAGCGACTTCTGCGCCCGCTCGAAGGCCTCCTCGGCCTGCGACGGGTTGCGATCATTGAGCGCCCGGAACCCGCTCTCGACCGACGGCCCGACCAGCGCCGCCACGTCCGCCGGCGGCTCGCCCGCCGCATACGACACCGACACACCGAGCAGCTTCGTGAGCTCCCCGCGCATCAGGCCCTGCACGACCCGCGCATCGTCGGCTACCGCCTTGCTCTTGGGCACCACGAACACGGCGACCCGCTGCGACCCGCTCGGCGCAGCCGCGCGCGCGGCCGGCGCAGCCCCGGGGACCGCCCCGATCGTCAGCGCCGTGAACGCGACCGCCGTCACTATCGCGGCCGCCTGTTGGAAGCGCGCGTACCCGCCGGACCTCGCTCGCGAAGCGCGCGACCCGCGCAGCTCGGCGCCGCTCGCCCTCGACGAACGCGCCCATGCGAACCCTTGGTGCTTGGCCATGAACTGTCTCAACGTGCCTCTCCGCTCAAGGGGTCGGGGCGTAGGGGGGGACGTACACCTCGGCGCTGAGCCGCTTGGCCTCGCCACCTGGGCGCGCCTGCGACTCACCGCCGACCACGAAGATACCGCCCGCCGACGTGACGATCGCCGCGTGCCCGCCGCGCGGGGCGGTCAGCGCCGCGGCCGTGGCGTCGACCGCCAGCGTCGGATCCGGGTGCGCATCGGAGACGGTCGCGTCGACCGTGACCAGGCTGTCCGCGCCCCCGACGGCGTCGAGCGCCGACCAACCTCCGAAGATGGTCGCGTGCGTGAGATCGGGCGAGAGCGCCGTGTGGAAAACGCGCGCGGTCAGTCCGGGCAGCCGGTGCGTGATGACCTTGGGCACGTCGTTCTCGAGGCGATACGTGAGCAGCCACACCTCGTCGTTCTCGGGCGCGCCGATGCTCGCACCCTTGAGCGGTGCGCCGCCGACGGCCAAGAACCGGTCGCCGCTCAGCTTCACCGTCTCGTGGAAGAAGACGAAGTTCGGCGCGTCGGCGCCCCCGTCCTGCGGCACGATGCCGACGGCCGCAAAGGTCCCGCTCACGCCCTCCCGCTGACGCGCCGACTGGCGGTAGACCTCGCCGATGCCGCCGGCCGGCCCATGAAGCGTGGTCCCGCCCCACACGAGCAACTCGGTCAGCTGCTCGCTGCCGTCGCCAATCGGCGTCAGCGTGTGCCCGGCGCGCGCGTAGAACGAGCGCAGCCCGTGGGTCTCGATGAAGCCACCGGTGTTCTCGTTGTCCTGCGGATCATACATGTCGACCTCGAGCCAATGGCCCGCCGCCGGCACCGGCCACTCACCGCCACCCGTGATGACGACCGTGCCGTCGGCCAGGGCGGCGGCCCGCGGGAACACGCGCGGCGCCAACATGCGCTCCGTGCCCGGCGTGAACGTGCGCGCCACCGGGTCGAACACGATGACGTCGTCGAGCGCCTTCGACCCGCTACCATGGTTGTCGACGTAGAACGGAAAGGGCCGCGCCGAGTCGACGCCGATCTCGCTCGCCCCGCCCACGATGAGCACCTTGCCGTTCGCCGGCATGTACACCATGGCGTGCGCGCCGCGGGCCACGCCCATGCTGCCGAGCGCGGTCACCGCGCCGGTCTTGGCGTTGAACAGCAGCGCGCGATCCGAGGCCCCCGTGACGGCCTTGCCATCACCCGAGACGCTCGTGAATCCACCCGTCACCAGCACGGTGCCGTCGGGCAGCGCGACGGCCGCCGCGAAGACACCGTTGCCGACTTCGCCCGGCGTCGGCACGCACGAAAAACCGCCGAAACGACTCAGCAAGACCGTCGCCGCGTTGTTCGTGTCACGCCGCACGCGAATGCCACTCTCGCGCCCGTACCAAGGTTGCGCGCCGCCCTGCGCGAACAGGATGATCTCGCGGTCGGTCCCCTCGGGCACCTTGCCGATGGTCACCGGTCGCCCCTCGACCAGCGACGACGTCCTCTTCATCAGGGTCCCGAAGTCGCCGGTCGCGGCGTCCGTGCCGCGAATCGCGACGGTCACCCTGGACGCGTCGGCGAACGGGCTCGTTCCCAGATTGGGACTCTCGGGATCCCCGCACGCGGTGCCGCTCAGCGCGCTCAGCTCGAGCGCGACCGGCTCGCTGGGCGTCGGCGCGGCGTCGCATCCGGCCGCGAGGAGCCCCGCCGCGAAGACGCAGCGTGCGAAGGGCGCCGACGGACGACCCACTCGATCGAGAAACTTAGAACGCGTCATGGCAATGGCACCCGTTGATGATGGGACAGGATGCGGTGGGGTCGGCACGGCCTAGGGCGTGAAGAACACGACCTTCCAGGCACCGTCGTCGTTTTTCGCCAGGATGATCGGCGGGTTGGACTTCTGCGGATCCAGGCTCTGGATGAAGAACTTGATGCGGTTGCCATCCTTGTCTTCCTGCCGCCGCTCGCAGATCTTGAACACCACGCCCTGCGCCGCATCCTGTTGCAGGTACTTGCTCACGAACTTCTTGGCGCGCGGCCAGTACTGGTCCTTGGCCCAGCGCTCCTCGGTCTCGGGTGCGAACTGCGCGTAGAAGCGCTTGAAGTTCGCGTCGTCGGGACCGCTGGCCGAAGCTGCGACGATCAACTGGTGCAGCACATACTCGGGGGTCCCTTCCTTCGGATCGACGATGCTCTCGTCGAGGCCACAGCGCTGCGCGAATTGGGCGCGCGTGCCGGAGGACGACGTCGTTGGCAGGCCCAGCCCCTGCTCGCTCTGCTCCTTGGTAAGCTTGGTCTTATTGTTCTCGCACCCGCCACTTCCAAGGGCGACCAGGGCGAGCAACAGCGACGAGACGAAGAACGATTGTGCGTGTCGCACCTGGCGCATCGCGGCCTCCTGAGCCAAAGTGTTAGGGTTCTACCATGCAGGCGCCCGTCCCTCAACCCAGCAACACCCCCGCCCCGGTCGAAGCCCCGGCGCTGATCCGCGCAGGCGAGTTCACGGTGGGTGGGTTTTCGTTGGGCGGGGTCGAGACGGCTGTCGTCGTACCCGAGCTGCGGCTGGCGATCGACGTGGGGCGGGGCCGGCAGGCGCTCGTTCGCTGCGACCACCTCGCGCTCACGCACACCCACATGGACCACGCCGGCGGGGTCCCCTATCTGCTCGCGTTGCGGCAGCTCTACGGCATGGCGGCGCCGACGCTCTACGTGCCGGCCCAGGCGGCCGAGGCGTTCAAGGCGATGCTCGCCGCCTGGGAGAAGGTCCAGCGTTACCCGCTCGGCGGTCCGGTCATCGCCACCGAGCCGGGCGAGCGTTACCCGATCGGGCGCGACACCTGGCTGGTCCCGTTTCGCACCTACCACCCGGTCCCGTCGAACGGCTACCAGGTCGTGCGCGCCAAGAAGCGCCTGCGCGCCGAGCACATCGGCCGCCCCGGCCCCGAGCTCGCCGACATGAAGCGCCGCGGCCTCGTCATCGAGGAGATCGTCGAGCACGCGGTCCTCGCGGTGACCGGCGATACGCTCGTCGAGGTCGTCGAGAAACAGCCCCACATTCTCGAAGCCGACACGCTGGTCCTCGAGTGCACGTTCCTCGACGGACGCAAGCAGCTGGCGGACGCGCGCGCCGGCGGGCACGTGCACCTCGACGAGCTCATGCCGTTCGCGAGCGCCTTCCGAAACCGGCAGCTGGTGCTCTCGCACTTCAGTCAGCTCTATCGCGCGGACGAGGTCCCGGGCCTCCTGGCGCGGTTCGCGGAGAACGCGCGGCCGACCGTCCTGCCGTTCCCGATGGACCCCACGTTCTGAGCTCTCTCGCGAAGCTTGCCCGCGACGAGCGCGCGCGAGCTCAGTATCCGCTGGCGCTCGCGAGATACGTCTCGAGGGCACGCTGGTGCTCGGGAAAGAGGTGGACGAAGCGGGCCGCCGTCGTGCCCTCGGTGGCGCTGAGGACGGCCACCAGCGGGCGAATGCGCTTGCCGGTCGGGAGGACCACCTCGACCCAGGCGTGCTTGCCGGTCTCGAGCGACCAGGGGAAACGGAACGTCAGGCCGCGCCGACCGAGACGCACCTGGTCGACGTCGACGAGCGTCGAGCCGCGCTGGTCGCCGAGAACCACGCGACCGGTGAGGCTGGGGGTCGTGACGTGCTGCGATTCAATGACGGCGACTGCGACCATGACGGACTCCTCGTGGCCTGGCATTGCGACCATGGGGCCGCTCGCACGACGTGTCCAAAAAAGTGCGCAGTTCCATTCGCGTGGCCAGGCGCTTGCGCGGCCCTCGCGCATCGCGCCGGCGAAGCGCGCGCCCGAGGGCTGCTTCAGACGCCGAGGATCGACGCGATCTGCTGCCGATCCCAGCCGAGGATCGGGCGCCCATCGATGAAGAAGATCGGCACGCCCTGGAGCTCGCGCGCCCCGAGGCCGGCCTTGCGGCCGAGCTCCGAGAGCTTCTGCGGGGCGCCCGGAATGGTGTCGAGATCGTACTCGGTGAAGGGGATGCGGTGATCGGCGAAGAAGCGGCGCGCCTTCGCGCAATAGCCGCAGCCCGAGGTCGAGAACATGATGATCTCGTGCGGCGCGCTTCCCGGCGGCGTGTCGGGCACCAAGTCGGCGCGCGGTGCGAGTCCGGCGCCGCCCGCGGCCGCCGCGCCACCCCCGGCGTTGCCGGCCACCCGCGCGGCGACGAACGCGAAGTCGTGCACCGGGCGCGTCGTCGCGGGTAGGCCCTTGGTCAGGTCCGCGACCTGGTCCCAGCCGGGGACGTCGCGCACGTTCGGGTCGAAGACGACGACCTCGCGGCGCGCCGCTTCGGGGATCGCGTCGACGCTCGTGGCGCTGAGGGCCTGGCCGTTCGCGGGATCGAAGTAGCGAAAGACGACATCCTTGCGTTCAGGTGCAATCGTCAGCGGCGCTGGCGCGAGCGGCACGGGCGGCGGCCCGGGGCGGACGGCGGGCGCCGGCGAGCACCCGGCCGTGGCGACGAGGAACACAAGGCAACCGAGGATCGCGGGCCGAGACAGCGACATGAGACCTCTGGAGCAGCAAGCAAACTGACGTTCAGTTCGCGAAGAACGGACGCGACGTCAAGACCGAGGCGTGACGTCTCCGCCCCGAGCCGCCAGAACCGCAGCGAGCAGCGCCGGCATCCCGCTGACGAGCAGGCGCCAGACACCGCGGAAGTCGTCCAGGTTCCCATAATAAGGATCCGGGACGTCGCAAGGGTCCGACACGAACTCGTCGCGGGCAAGCGCTTCGCGCTCTTCGCGAGCGAACTCGCTGAAGGCGACGACCCGCGCGCCCCCGCGGCCGGAACCAACGGCATCCTTGCGCCGAAGTGCATCCGTTTTGTTCGAGGCGTCCATCGCGACGATCCACGCGAAGCGCGCGAAGTCCTCGGCCACGAGCTGGCGCGCGCGCTGGCCGGCGATGTCGACCCCGGCCTCGGCGGCGACGCGCACCGAGCGCGGATCGGGCGCCTCGCCCGCATGCCACCCGCCCGTGCCGGCCGAGTCCACCTGGATCGCCTCCGCAAGCCCGCGCTCGGCGAGCAGCGCGCGGAAGGCGCCCTCGGCCAGCGGCGAGCGGCAGATGTTTCCGAGACAAAGAAAGAGCACCGAGCCCATGACGCATCTCCTTCGCGTTCGCGCGCGGAAGGCGGACGATGGGGCCCGGCGAGGCCTCGCGTCAATCGCGGAGGCATGGTAAGCGGCCCGCGTGACCCTGTCCGACCCCGAGCGCGAGCTCATCACGCGGGTCCTGGCCGGTGAAATCCGGGCCGGAGCACGCCTCATGCGCCTGGTGGACGACCGCCATCCGCGCGCCACGGATCTCTTGCGCGCGCTGCACGCCGCCGCCGGGCGCGCGCACATCGTCGGCATCACCGGCAACCCTGGCTCGGGCAAGTCGACGCTGACCTCGGCCCTCATCGCCGCCTACCGAGCGGCCGGGAAGAAGGTGGGCGTCGTCGCGGTCGACCCCTCGAGCCCGTTCTCGGGCGGGGCCATCCTCGGCGACCGCATTCGCATGCAGCAGCATGCGCTCGATCCCGCGGTCTTCATCCGCTCGGTCGCCACCCGCGGGCACCTGGGCGGCCTCTCGCGCACGACCATCGACCTCGTGACCGTCCTCGACGCGATGGGCTACGACCCGATCTTCGTCGAGACGGTCGGCGTCGGGCAGGACGAGATCGAGGTCATCGACGTGGCGCACACGACCGTCGTCGTGCTCGTGCCGGGGCTC
>SXGT01150966.1_pt1 | contig 13153 bp, 16 predicted proteins | sample 3176221 | NCBI WGS metagenome assembly SXGT01 (sample SAMN11356862, study PRJNA531348) | freshwater metagenome | isolation source: freshwater sample F1-120 | place: China: Fuxian Lake, Yuxi | collected 2017-12-25
GAGAAGAATATTCCACTTGCTATTAAATTGCTGTGTGATATTGGGGAGATCGCAGCCGTTTCATCTGTGTGGGAAACAGAGTCGGTTGGCTATGCTGGACCGAATTTCTTGAATGTCTGTGTGTTGTTGCTGACTTCGCTTGATGCAGAACAGATCAAGTATGAAATCAATCGTCCCATCGAAGCGCAGATGGGACGTGTGCGCGGCGAAAATAAGAATGCTCCGCGCCCGATCGATATTGATATTGTTTTGTTCGATGAAACTCAGCACAATTCGCAAACGTGGAATCAAGCCTTTGTCATCGTACCGCTGGCGGAGTTAATTCCTGAGTTCAAAACTTCCGGCGGGGAGAAACTCTCTGATTTTGCGAAACAGTTACAAGGTCAGGTGTGGATGCGAAAGCGGGAAGATATCCTTATATCCTTAACGGCTCCGCGCCGCGGTTGAGGTGATCCAAAAATTCCTGGCGGGTGTTGATGCTTTTGCGGAAACTTCCAAGCATGGCAGAGGTCGTCATACGAGCGTCATGTTTTTTCACGCCGCGCATCATCGCGCAGAGATGCAAACCTTCCACCACAACTGCCACGCCCTGCGGCTTAAGTAATTCGTGAATGAAGTCCGCGATCTGACGGGTCATGCGTTCCTGCACTTGCAAGCGGCGGGCGAACATATCCACAATGCGGGGGATTTTCGAAAGACCGATCACCTGTTTGTTCGGAATATAGGCCACATGCGCACGCCCCATGAAGGGCAGCATGTGATGCTCACACAAACTGAAATATTCGATGTCACGCACGATGACCATGTCATCATAGGTCACATTGAAGATCGCACCATTGACGAGCTTATCCACATCCGTGCGATACCCACTCAATAGTTCGGGGTACATGCGTGCGACTCGCTTGGGCGTGTTCTGCAGCCCTTCACGATTCGGGTTCTCGCCAAAAGCGGATAACATCGCACGAACTGATTCTTCGATCGCAGCCGTGTCTATTTCTTCGTTGAATGTCGGACGCTCATCAAAATCTTCGTTCGTTTCCGGATCTATCATGGCAACTCCAGGTTGTGGTTGTGTCTTCCGATTGTATCTGATTTAAGATTACGCCGTAGGGGCGGGGTTACCCCGCCCCTACAATTTAAGGAAAAGGTAAAATAAATTATATGAACAACGAACTTACCCCAAAAAGCATTTTCTTTGGCACATGGTTGGGTGCGCTCTTGGGCGCCATTCTTGGCGCTGGCTCAGGTGCAATTAGCGGAACACTCAATGGAACACTTACCGCTGCCCTCATCGGCGCAGTGAGCGGACTTGTCACAGGCGCATTGACAGGCTGGCTCACCGTCCGCACTGCCGGAACGACTGGCGGCGTCAGCGTTGGTGCATACACAGGCATGGCGTTTGGCGCGTTTTTAGGGCTTGTCTTCGGTATCTTCCTGCCCGAATCCTTCCGTCAGGGCGTGTTGGCTCTGGACGTGCTAATTTTGAACGTCATTTTCTCGGGTCGGTTCGAAGCGGCGATCCTGTTCAGTTTCCTGTTCTCGGTCCTTGCCACCGCCATTGGCGCATGGATCGGCGGGCGCAACCTCAAACCGCGCGATGTGGAAAACCTGAAAACAAACCATACATAATTGACTTTGTAGGAGCGAGTCTGAGACCCGCCCCTACCATGCCATAAAACCTGAATGGTATAATTTCGCCGCTTAATTCATCATTCCCCAATCGAAATTGGTCATTATCTGAAGGAGAACGACATGTCCGGACATTCCAAGTGGTCCACCATTAAACGAAACCAGGGCGTTGCTGACGCCAAACGCGGCGCCATCTTCACCCGCCTGGCGCGTGAAATCACCATTGCTGCCCGCGAGGGCGGCGACCCCGATACCAACTTCCGCCTGCGCCTCGCTGTGGAAAAAGCCCGCGGCGAGAACATGCCCAAAGACATTATCGAGCGTGCCATCAAAAAAGGCACCGGCGAAGACACAGATGCCGCTGTGTTCGAAGAACTCACCCTTGAAGGCTATGGACCGCATGGTTCCGCTGTTATGGTCTCCTGTGTCACCGATAATCGCGTACGCACTGTTTCAGATGTGCGCCACATTTTCAGTAAGTTCGGTGGCAATATGGCAGAAGCTGGTGCAGTAGGTTGGCAGTTCGACCGCAAATCCTACTTTTCCTTCCCCTCCACTGCGATGGCGTTCGATAAAGCCTTCGAGCTCGGTGTGGAAGCCGGAGCCGATGATGTGGTGGATAGTGGGGAAGAGATCGAAATTTTCGGACCTGTGGAAGCCTTCAAGACCATCATGGATACGCTCGGCAAAGCCAAGGTACAACCTGCTGAAGCCGGTCTGCGCTTGATCGCCAAACAAGAGATCGATCTTGGCGTAGAAGAGATCATGGCGGTTATGAAAGTTGTTGAAAATCTCGAAGAGCTTGATGATGTACAGGATGTCTATCACAACGTGAAGATGTCTGACGAAGCGCTCGCGGCTCTGGAAAACGCGTAAAAATCATTAAACACGACGGGCACGAAGAACACAAAGGTTTTCCTTTGTGAACTTCGTGCCCTTTGTGGTTAAATGGGTTTATGACTCTTGCTCTCGGAATTGACCCCGGCACTGCCACCACCGGCTACGGACTCGTCCGCCTCATGCCAGACGGAGAGTTGGTCGCTGTTTCATTCGGCGTGATCCTCACCCCGAAAGAAGCCAGCGACTCAGCCCGGCTTGTGATGCTCTTCGACGATCTCAATAAGATATTGAAGAAACACAAACCCGATACCGCCGCCGTGGAAAAATTATTCTTTGCACGCAACGTCACCACAGGCATCACCGTTGGGCAGGCACGCGGAGTAGTTCTGCTCGCTCTTGAAAAAGCAACCATCCCCACCTACGAATACAGTCCCACCGAAGTGAAACAAGCCGTGGCTGGATACGGTCATGCCGAAAAACGGCAGATGCAGGAAATGGTGCGGACCTTGTTGCAACTGGAAAAGATCCCCAAACCCGACGACGCCGCCGATGCACTGGCGATCGCCATCACGCATTTGAATACAGCTCGATATGATTAAAACCACAGATAAACGCAGATGAACCTTTGATAAGGATGAAAGGGAGGATGACATGCAAACACTGGAAGGCAATACAATCACAGAAAAAATCATTGGTTGTGCCTATACAGTTAGTAATACACTAGGGATTGGTTTTGTCGAAAAAGTCTATGAGAATGCCCTTGTTCACTTGCTTCGCAAGTCAGGCTTAAGAGTAATTCAACAACATCCTATCAAAGTTGTTTTCGATGGCGTTTTAGTAGGTGAATTTACCGCCGATTTATTAGTTGAGGATCGAATTTTGGTTGAATTAAAAGCTGTTTCCATGCTCAAAGATGAACATATGGCGCAAGCCTTGAATTATTTGCGTGCAACCGGCGCAGAGATCTGTCTTCTCATTAATTTTGGAACAACGAAAGTTGAAATAAAACGCCTTCGCCCCTCCAGCAAATGGAAAGCTTCAAATCCTTGATCCATCCTAAATATCCTTTTTATCTGTGTCCATCTGTGGTTAAATAAGCCCATGATTGCCACCCTACGCGGAGAAGTATCACACGTTGAAGATAACGCCATCATCGTCGAAGTAGGCGGTGTGGGTATGCGAGTTTTCGTCCCGGCGCCGATGCGCACAAAAGCTTCGGCGGGAGAAATCATCTTTTTGTTCACCCATCTCGTCGTCCGGGAAGATGCGCTGACGCTTTATGGTTTCGAATCTCAATCCGACCGCGACCTTTTCAACATCCTGCTTGGAGTCGATGGCGTTGGACCAAAAGTGGCGCTATCGGTATTGTCCACGCTGACACTTGAAACCATCCAACGCGCCATCTTTTCTGACGAAGAGGAATTGCTCAGCAAAGTTCCGGGCGTTGGCAAAAAGACCGCGCAAAAAATGGCGATCCACCTCAAAGACAAACTCAAGCCTACCGATGCGCTTTCCAAAATGGCAGCCCTTGCCGACTACGACAGCGAAGTCCTTGCCGCGCTCACAGCGTTGGGTTACTCCGTCGTCGAAGCACAAGCTGCATTGCAATCTCTGCCAAAAGATGCTCCCAAAGATGTCGAAGAACGACTGCGATTCGCCTTGCAATATATTGGCAGATAAATAGTTGACCTGCATAAACAAAAGGGCTGTCAAGGTCTCAACCTTGACAGCCCTTTTTTATCCCTGCGTAGGACGTGAAGCCGGAGCAGTTTTTTTGATGGGGAACAACGCATCGATCACTATGCTGACGATTCGGACAAAGAACAAGAAGAGCAGGCTGCCTGCAGAGAACCAATAGTAATTCTGTGCCCAACTCATACTGGTGTCTGTTCCGCTGAAGATGGCGTGAAAGATACCCACAAAATACATGGCAAAGCTTAGATAGTGAAGCAAACGCCAGAACTTTTGCCCGATCATCGGGCGGATATAAAAGCTCAACGCCACGATCAACCAAATATAGAAACCTAATTGACCAATCCCCACCCAGAACGGACGATAGTCCGCAGTACTAAAGGGAATGAACAACTGTGCAAGAGTGAAATTTATATATTTATCGCCCAGCAAGATCACAGCATGGAAGATGGCGAACGCCAGCCCTAATAAGCTCACATATTCATGAATGGCAAAAGTGGCTGGCATACCGGGCCACAGCCGCGCCATTTTATTGGTAATACCCAAACCAAGTGCCATTGAAAGCCATAAAAGAGAAAGAGAAACAAATGCTGTGCCGCGTGAAAGATACCAATAGGCTTTGGGCGCGTCTCCGCTTAATGAAAACGCCATGTTGGGTAACACAAACGGCAGGATCAATATCGCGATCAACAGACCAATGATAGAGGCGAACAAAAACAGCAAAAATGATTGAATGTTGACCGACGACTCGTTGAATTCATTTTGAGATTGCATGCATAGCTCCTTGCAAATATTCGGTCATGGAAGATGTAATGAACACCTCTCCTGAATCCATGACCACTAGCCCAGCGAAGGAAGGCTGAGACTCCAGCCAAGCCAACCCTCGCTCTTTGCCGAGAATGAACGCCGTTTTCGCGGCGGCTTCGGCTTCCATCACTGTTGGTGCAACCACGGTCACACGCAGCACATCGGTATCGACCGGCAGTCCCGTATTGGGGTTGATGATGTGATGTTGAAGTAAACCGTTGCGTTTCCAATTTCGGCGGTCTTTTCCTGAGGATGCGACTCCGCCTTGCTTCACGAGTAGAGTATCGAAATCACTTCCAGCGTGAAATGGGTCAGATATGCCGATCTGCCATGCGCCCTCATCCATTTGTGGACCGCTCACAGCGATATCTCCGCCTGCATTCATCAAGCATGGACCGAGCTGACGCAAGCGATCCACTGTTTGATGTGCCGCCCAACCTTTTGCCACACCGCCAAAATCAAGATGGACTCCCTTTGGTAAATTGATCGTCTGGCTATCCGGGTCGGCAATGACCTGCGAAAGAGGATGATGCTCTGACTGAGGCATTATGCCAAATTGTTCACGCGATAGTTCGTTGAATGAAACGTCGTAACCAGCATCTAACATGGCATCCAATACGGTCGGTGTGACGAGACCATCACTGAACTCATCTGCCCACACTGCCGTTTGAAAGACCTCCCAGAGCACATTGCTAACGCTCACAGGTTGGTCAAAGGTTCGATTAAGGCGAGACAGTTCACTGTCCAGCCGGAAGCGGGAGAGAGATTGCTCCCATTCTTCGAACCAGGTCGGCACATCTTTCAAAACATCCTGCGCAGACTTTGAATCCGATTGAAGAATGACGAGCATGTCACTGCCCATTGCGCGAAAGGGTTGACTGTAAAACATTAGGATGATGAAGTGGATGTAGACGGTTGACTGGCAGGAGCGCCTCCACCTCCGCCACCACCTGAATCAGCGTTACCGCCACCACCCCCTTTAGGCTTTTGCACTACGATCACTTGAGGTTGGGGGGCTTTTCCACCGAACAAGATGGTGTATCCAACAGGGGGCATGGTTACGACCGGTGCAGTTGGTTCTGCCACAATAGGCGTGACGGTAGGTGGAATGATCGCAGCTTGTTGTTCAGCTGCTTTTTTATCCGCCTGCGCTTTATCAGGACCTGCAAACATATTCCAAAATGCGATGACCGATGTCATCGAGATCGCAGCGATGGCTAATTGAATATCAGACCATTTATTTGTATTCGGTTTTGGCGCCATTAATCTCTCCTATTAATCGTCATCGTCTTCATGTTCTTCATGGTCATCATCATTGCCTTCATGTTCTCCACCAGAAGAACTCCCTCCATTGCCTGCTTGTCCGCCCCCATTGTTTGTGGGATTGGAAGCCGTGATAACAACAGGCTGTAGTTTTGAGTTTGCAACGATCAAGCCTTCTGAATTCACATAGACCAGATCGCCAGAACTGAAGGTGACCAAATACGTAGGCACGCCTTGATAATCAACGACTTCCACACTGTACACATTAGGATCACCCAGAAAATCAACTGCGATGGTTGTTGCTTCTTCAGCAGTCACTACAAGCGGCACAATTTCTGTCGCAGTTGGAACTGCAAGGACAGCGCTGACAGGTTGTGATAATGCCTTTTGCGATGACTGGGTAGATGCCATATTGTTGTTTTTGACGATATTTTGATAGGCAGAAACCACACCAAACATGGTTGCCATGAGAAACACAGTCAGCATGGCGGAAACAAATAAAGTACTTTTTCTCATTTTTAAACACTCCTTACAGGGTCGTCACCTGTTATCTTGAATAAAGTCGTTTGTTTCTGCGAAAAGTTATGCCTCTAAATTAATTGGACATTAAAGAACTTTGTAGAAATTGTCAGCTTCATCAAATAAGGATAAAAAACAGACTTTTCTTTCATGTATAATCTTTTTCATGAATAGACTTAAAAATATCGACAAGCGTTGGTTGATTCTTGCTGCTGTCGTGGTGATTATTGGTATTGCCCTCCTGCCGCCAGTGCGAAATCGACTTTCGATCCAATATGATCTTTTACGAACGCGTATCGTTTACTTCTTCAACCCACCCAGTGAAGCTGTCTTTGAACCAAGCGGAGAAAGTGAACCATTAACTGTTGAGACCGCCATTGGAACCGTCCGTGCAGAAATGTTGTTGACACTAACACCAGAAGCAACACCAACACCCAAGGCGACAAAGGTCGGTCCAACCGCCAAGCCTACGATCACCGCCACCCCTGTGCCTGAGAAAGCGATCTTGCCGGGTGTGGTGTATGTCGATCAGCATGGGCGTTGGAATTATTGTGGTCCAGCCAATTTGACAATGGCATTGAAATTCTGGGGCTGGAGCGGTGACCGTGATGATGTTGCCAAGGTGGTCAAGCCGGGTTCACCGAATCAGAATCTGGATTTCATCGAACGTGGTTTGCCTGACAAGAACGTGATGCCCTATGAAATGGTGGACTTTGTAAACTTGCAAACCACCGAATACCGCGCCCTCTCCCGCTATGGCGGCGACATGGATCTGCTCAAACGCCTTATTGCGGCGGGCTTCCCCGTCGTGGTGGAAAAGGGCTATTACGAACGCGATTACACCGGCAAGATCGACTGGCTTGGGCATTATCTTTTCACCACTGGCTACGACGACGCGCGCGGTGGCTTCATCGTGCAAGATGCTTATCTCAAGCCCGGTAAAGACCTGCTCAGTAAATACGATGAATATCAGGATGGCTGGCGTTCATTCAATTATCTGTTCATGGTGGTATACCCAGCTGACCGCGAGACGGAAGTTATCAACCTGCTTGGCCCTTGGGAAGATGAAACCTGGGCAGCAAACCATGCCCTGGAACTCGCCAACAAGGAGATCACTGAGTTAACAGGGAATGACCTTTACTTTGCTTACTTCAACAAAGGAACAAGCCATGTTGCCCTCAATCAGTATTCCGATGCAGCTACGGCGTACGATCGGGCCTTCAATCAATATTCCAAATGGGATACGACCAAGGGCAACCGTCCCTTCCGTATGTTGTGGTATCAGACCGGTCCATACTTTGCATATTACTATTCAGCTCGCTACCAAGATGTGATCGACCTTGCCAACACCACGTTGACCAAGACCATCTCCAAGCCCACACTCGAAGAGTCCCTGCTCTGGCGCGGGCGTGCCTATTACATGATCGGTAACACGGATGATGCGGTAAAAGACTATCGCGCCGCGTTGGAAGTCCACGCAGATTGGTATCCAGCAGTGCAGGCGTTGCAGGAATTAGGATTACAACCATAATGAAACTATTACACTTTGCAGATGCACATATTGACATGACGAACTATGGGCGGCATGACCCGGTTTCGGGCTTGCCCATGCGTGTATTGGATTTCCTAAAATCTTTGGATACCATCGTGGATACTGCCATCGAACGCAAAGTGGATATGGTCATTTTTGCGGGCGATGCATACAAGGATCGTTCCCCGGCTCCGACCTTTCAACGCGAGTGGGGCAAACGCATCATGCGCCTGTCTCAGGCAAAGATTCCGACTCTCCTACTTGTCGGCAATCACGACATTTCTCCGTCCATTGGGCGGGCTCATGCCTTGCAGGAGTTCAAGACCCTGCAGGTGCCCTATGTCAAAGTGTTGGATGCGCCTGAGTTATTAAAGCCGACCGATCTATGGGACTTGCCATTGCAGGTCATTGCCATGCCGTGGGTGGCACGCTCTGGGTTGATGGCATCCACTGGCGAGACGGATTCCACACAAGCGTTTTCACGCATCGAAGAGAATATTGGCGAGTTGATCGGCGGCTGGATCGAGGAATGTGATCCGTCCATGCCGATCGTATTGACAGCGCATGCGTCCATTGAAGGGGCAAAGTTTGGCGGGGAACGCCTGGTGATGCTTGGTAATGACCTGGTATTGACCGGCGGATTGGTGAAGAACCCAAAGCTCAACTATGTGGCAATGGGTCATATCCACAAACCGCAAAATGTGAACGGACCCGGACCCGATAAAGTTGATAAAGTTCCCAATACCCAGCCGCCTGTTATCTACCCCGGTTCGATCGAACGAGTCGATTTTGGTGAGGCAAAGGAAGAACGCTTCTTCGTCATTGCGGATGTGGAAGCTGGACGTGATACGGAGGTAGAGTGGATCCAGCTTACGGGAGTGAGAAAGTTCATAGACCGCCGGGCAACCATCGAGTCCAGTGAGAACGTGACAGAGTTCCTAAAGGCGAAACTGCCAAAGCCGAAAGAAATGTCTGAGGCGATTGTCCGCCTGGTGGTGGAATATCCAAGAGAATGGGATTCGTTGATCGATGAATCAGCGCTGCGAAAACATGCGGCAGATGCGTTCGAGTTCCATTTTGTAAAGAGACCTCAGATCGAGTCGCGGGTGCGCATTGATGAAGGACAGGTGGTAAGCAGTTTAAGTCCGCTCGACCTGTTGGGGCAGTATTTCGATGCGGCAAAGGTATCGAATGCAGATGATCTAAAAAAGCTTGCGCAGGAGATCATTACAGAAGAAGAGTAGGCGTATCACTGAAAACCTTTCAGTGTTCTTAATCATATAAAGGAGATTAACATGAAAAACTTAAAGTGGCTTTTACTCGGTATCTATTTGATCGTGGCAGGTTTGATGCTTCTTGGAGTCAGTTTCCCGTTTGCCAATGTGATCGCAGGGGTATGCGGTTTGATCGCCGGGGTGCTTTTCATCCTCAACAGATGATCTGTGTTCCTTCAAGTAAAAGAAGAGCCCTCAAATGAGGGCTCTTCTTTTTTGATTGACTTTGCCCTCTTTTTGTTATAAACTTCGCCATCCCAATAGAAGAGGTTATTATGACAAAGGAACATTCACGATATCGCTGGTTCGTGGTCACTGTGTTCTTCTTTTTTATGCTGCTGCATCAGACCGATAAATTGATGATCGGTTCGCTGCAGGTACAGATCAGCAATGATTTTCAGATCAGCAATACACAATGGGGGTTGGTGAACTCGGGCGCGTTGATCGTTGCCACGGTGCTTTACCCGATCTGGGGGTATTTCTACGACCGTTACTCACGCACAAAACTGCTCTCTCTGGCTTCGTTGATTTGGGGAGCCACGACCTGGTTCAATGCGATTGTAAAAAGTTTTGGCGGGTTCCTCGTGACCCGTGCCTCGACTGGCGTTGACGACTCATCCTACCCCGGCTTGTACACGCTGATCGCCGATTATTTCGGTCCGACCCAGCGTGGAAGGGTGTATGGCATTCTTCAGCTTGCACAGCCGCTTGGTTATCTGATCGGCATGATCCTTGCACTGATGGTTGCCCCAGCGATCGGTGGATGGCGCAGCGTGTTCTACATCACTGGCTCGCTTGGGTTGGTGATCGCGGTGTTGATCTTCTTCTTCGTTAAAGAAATGCCGCGCGGTAAGGCTGAGCCCGAATTCGAGAACATGGCTGAAATGCAGACCTTTAAGTTCTCATGGGCTGAAGCCAAAGAGATCTTCAAGAAGAAGACCATGTGGTTCGTTTTCTTGCAGGGGTTTGCAGGTGTTTTCCCATGGAACGTCATCACATATTTCTTCTTTGCCTATCTGGAAAAAGAACGCGGATATGATGCGAATGGCATCCTCTTTACGATGGCACCTGTGATCCTCATTCTCGCCAGCGGATATTTCGTTGGCGGCTCATTGGGTGACTTTGCCTTCAAACGCACCAACAAGGGACGTATCATTGTCTCCAGCATTGGCGTACTGATGGGCGCGCTCTTTATGTATCTCGCCATCACCACACCCATCGAAGCGAAGAATCAATTCTTCATTTTCATGTGTCTGACAGCCATCTTCATGCCGCTTTCTTCTGCGAATGTCATCGCCACAGTGTATGACGTGACCGTTCCAGAAGTCCGCTCGACGGCGCAGGCGGTGGAGTATTTCATCGAAAATGCGGGTGCTGCTTTTGCTCCCATTATCACGGGTCTCATCGCAGATATGTACGATCTTCAGACTGCCATTTTGCTCATCTGTACAGTAGCTTGGAGCTTGTGCTTTGTCTTCTATATCGGTGCGATCTTCACCATCGACAAAGACTCTCACGACCTCCGCAACCAAATGGCGGAACGAGCCAAAGGCATGTAAACCTGTTGTTTTTTTAAGATCCATATGGAACTACAAACCGACATCCAAGACCATCCTTCATATCCTGTCGTTCAGCAAGCCATTTCAGGGCAGGAAACCATCCGCTGGATCGGAAAACCTGATCCCTTACATGCCATTCGAAAGACATGGATCGTGAGCTTGTTTGGTTTGTTCTTTGGGACTGTTGCATACTTCATCATTTCCAATATGATGTCGTTCAATAGAGGCTTCTCGCTCTCGACCACAACAGGTCCCAGTTCATCATTTCGGTTGATCGGCTTTTTTATAGCGAGCGTATTTGCCGTTATTGTGATTCGGTTTGTCTTTGCGCCGCTTTGGGAGTATCTCATTGCCATTGGACGCGTGTATGCCATAACCAATGAACGCGCTTTGATCATTAGTCATTTCCCTTCTATAGAGAAACGTTCTTTCTATCCTAACGATATTAAGTACGTTCAAGTGAAAGGTAAGGGAGTTGGTGATGTGATCTTTGACTCTGAAATGAAGACTGTCACCCAATATAAGAAAAAACCAGGGTCAGATCATCAGCGTATGATTCGGCGCAAAGTAAAGGTCGAAATTGGTTTTTTGAGTATTCCAAACCCCACCAATGCCTCGGCTTTGCTGCTTGCATTAAAGAACAGCCAAAAACAGCAACCTCAGAAACGTTCAAATTGAGTTGGTCAATAAGGCTCATTTTAAAATACAAGGCGCGGTTACCGCGCCTTGTATTTTATTAACCGTGTAATTTTCTCAAAACAAGCAGCGACGTTCCCTGCACTGCCAATGCGGTTAGAGCTGCCAGCCCAAATGAGATGCCAAGGCTGGTTCGTTCGATCAGCAAACTTAGCACCAGAAAAAAGCCAGTGAAGGCGAACATGCCGTAGAGCAATCCGCGCAGGACGTGTGCCGCAGCGGCAGGACCATGATCGCGATGGGCAAAGATGCTCAAGATGGTGACGTACAGCGGAATGGTCGTCAACAGACCGGTCATGCGTGAACCGATGAAGGGGGCAATACCCGTGAGCAGCAAGATGAAACTCGTGCCGATCAGAATGCGCACAGGAATATCCCATTGATTTAATTTGCTTTCACCGGGTTCCACTTCACCTTTGGGCATGAGAGTCAACCCGGCTGTAATTGCCAGTGCAACTATGGGAACGATGAACCAAAGTGAGACAGTAACCGTCTGCAAATACAAGGTGCTGAGAGAAAAAACAAGGATGCTGCCCGCAATGGAAACATACCAGCGAAACCGTGTGGCGAGCCATGCATAGGTAAGCGCATACAACACGAGTGAGATCCCGCCGCTCAGAACACCCAACGCTGAACTTTCTGCAAAGGTCACACCGTGGCTTAATGCTACGAAGAACACCACCGGACCCGATGTCAGCGGCATGCCTACGATCCAACCGCTGACGGCTGGTCCCCAACGGCGACCAGCCAAACTGGCAGAACCAATGATGAGCGGAGCAAGGATCAACTTTAGAGCAAGTACATTCATTTCATATCATCCTAAATCAACGCACCATGAAGTACACGGCAAGCAAGATCGAAAAATCTGCGACCATGTGACCCAGCACAGGTGCAAGCAAACTACCATCTCTGCGATATAGCTGACGCCAGAACCAACCTGCAAGGGTCAGAGCAAAGACCATAAACGCCATCGAGAATGGATGGGTCTTATTCCACACAACTATGATGTGATACCCGGCATAGATCAAGTCGCCGATATAAAGCTGTTTGGTCTCATTCCCTAAAACGCCGCGCCAAAAATATTCTTCAAAGAACGGGTTGGCGAGCGAAAAATAACCAATGAACCAAAACCATGACGATGCGTTCAACCCGATCGCCGCAAGTTGTTCCTGAAGATCAGGGGTAATGCTGAACACACCTCGCAAGAGATATAAGCCAAGTCCGCTTGTGGAGCAAAAGATGATGCTCAAGAAGATGTTTCTTTGCCTGGCTGATCTAAAAAAAGTATTGAGCGGTAATGCCGGGCGCAGGAATGTCAGCGTAATAAGAATGGCGAGATGAAA
>SXGT01259719.1_pt1 | contig 13152 bp, 9 predicted proteins | sample 3176221 | NCBI WGS metagenome assembly SXGT01 (sample SAMN11356862, study PRJNA531348) | freshwater metagenome | isolation source: freshwater sample F1-120 | place: China: Fuxian Lake, Yuxi | collected 2017-12-25
CAGCACCTGCAAGTCGAACAGCAACTTCGCATGGTCGGCGAACATCTCTGGTACGCCGACGGGACGATCCAGGTCGGGTATCGGATTGCTCGACGCCCCCTTCTCGGCCTGCTGAATCTGCCGCTCCACCTCGCGGATACTGTCCAGATACTGATCCACCCGCGCGCGATCCCCGGTGCCCACGGCCCCCTTGAGCCGAGCGATCTCATCATTGAACGCATCGAGCAGGCTGGCCCGACTCCTCAACGCCGCGCGCCGCTCCGCCGGGCTGCCGCCTTCGCCGAACAGCCGCTCGAACACCAGCCGGGGATGCGCCTCCGACGGCAGTGGTGTCGTCGGCGACGACCAGGAGAGATTGTTCTGATAGACGCAGGCGTAGCCGTTGTTGCAGACCCCGGCCAGCGGGTTCAGATCCATCGAGAGCTCGAGCGAACGCAGGGGCGTCTCCCGCCCCATCTGCTGGGCCGCGATCTGGTCGGCCGTGGTGCCGAGGTGGTAGTCGGAGCTCTCGGTATGCTTGGCGAACGCGGCGCTCAGGAACCCGGAGTTCGACGTATCGTGCGTGCCGGGGTAGGAGTTCTGCAACTCCATGTTGGTGACCACCGTGAGCTGGTCCTTCACCGGCCCCAGCGGGCTGAGACACGGCGTCAGCTGGCCCAGCGCGCCGTCGCCCTCCGGCGTCCAGCTCGCATGGTCGCACCCCATCGGCACGAACACGAAGCCGAGTCGTCGCACCGCCTTGGCCGGCGTCTGGGCCAGGGCCGTCATGGCCGGAATCATTGCGTCCAGCAGCGGCAACGCCAGGGTCGCCTGCACCCCTTTCAGAAACGTTCGCCGCGGCAGCGCCTTCTTCGTGAGAATCATGTCGGGTTCCTCATCTGAAACGGTGGGCTCTTGACGATGCCCATAATCAGCGCCGAAAAGCGGTAGCCTCCCGGCTCCGCGTCACGCAGAATCTGACGAATCGCCGGAGCGTCGTAGTACTCCACGCCACGCCCGAGCGCGAAGGTCAGCAGCTTCTCGGCCACGCGTCCACTGAACTGTTCGGGTCGACTCAGCAGGCCGGCCTCGAGCCCAGCCACACCCACGAATTCCCCCACCCCCGGGAGCCCACCCGAGGCGTCCATCGCCCCAATGTCGCCCCCGTGGTCGCGCCAGCGACCCACCGCGTCGAAGTTCTCGAGCGCAAACCCCACCGGATCGATGGTGTTATGACAGCTGGCGCAGGCGGGATTGTTGCGGTGCTGGCTCAACCGCTCACGCATGGGCAACCCGGCTTGCACAGAGTTGTCTTCGAGCGTCGGCACATTCGCCGGCGGCGGGGGCGGTGGCGCACCATAGATGTTGTCGAGCACCCACTTGCCGCGAATGACGGGAGAGGTACGAGTGGCGTACGACGTCACGGACAAGATGCTCCCGTGGCGCAGCAGGCCACCGCGCTTGCTGTCCTCGTCGAGCGCCACACGGCGGAACCGGCTCCCACGGATACCCGGAATGCCGTAGTGCCTCGCCAACCGCTCGTTGAGAAACGTGTAGTTCGCCCTGAGCAGGTCGAGCACGCTGCGGTCTTCGCGCAACACGCTGTCGAAGAACAGTTCGGTCTCCTGACGAAACGCCTGCCGCAGGTTGTCGTCGAAGTCAGGGTACAAGCGGGGATTCGGACTCACCGCCTCGAGATTGCGCAGCAGCAGCCACTGTCCCGCAAAGTTGCTGGCGAGGTTGCCCGAACGCGGGTCAGCCAGCATCCGGCGGGCCTGGTGCTCCAGCACGTCCGGTCGGCTGAGCTCACCGCGGATCGCGACATCGAGCAGCTCGTCGTCAGGGATGCTGCTCCAGAGAAAGAACGACAGCCGCGAGGCTAGTTCGAGATCTGACACACGATACGGAGCGCTTGCGTGGGCCGGATCCAGTTCGACACGGAACAGGAACTCAGGGTTGACGAGCACGGACGTCAGTGCGGCACCGATGCCGGCGTCGAAACTGCCCGCCGCGCCGGCGCTCGTCGCGGACCGCGCCTCGTCGTAGAACGCCATCGGCCGTTCAACGTCGGCGTCCGCGATCGGTCGACGATAGGCGCGGCGCAGGAGGGTCGCGAGGATCTCCCGCGCGCACGCCGCTTGCTCCGCTGCCGAACTCCCCTCGGACGGGGTGCACACAAAGAGCCGACGCCGGCTCGGCGTGTCATCAGCGCCACGCGCGGCATGCGGTCCGGTGATGGTCACCTGGTAGATCGCGGGGGTCAGGCGTGGATGACGCTGCTCGTTGAAGTGCGACTGCAGCGGCTGGCGCTCGGTCTCGATCAACGACGAGGCGCGCTTGAGAAACGTCGCACCCACGGCGTGCGGACCTGCTGTCACCGGCACGCGAATCTTCAAGTGGCGATCGGCGAACGAGTCGTCCCCACTTTCGGGGCGTTGGACCGTGAACGTCGCCACCGGCATCCGGTCGAGAAGCAGCTGCACGGTGTGCACCGCTTCGCCCCGCAACCCGCCGATGTTCCCGGTCCGGTTCCTGTCGAGCCGGATCTGGATGTCGTATTCGCCGTCCTGCGCGAAGGTATACGTCGTCGACAATCCGCCGCGGGTGCCGATCGGCAGCCCCGCCACGTGCTCTTCCTGCGTCGTATCCGGCGGCACCCGCAGGACGTCGCTTTGCAGCGAGGTGAGGGTGGTGCCAATCGCCAGTCGGCTCACTTTCTGCGCGGCCGAGATGTAGCGGTCGAGCAGCGCCGGCGACAGATCCCCCACGTTGACATTGTCGAACCCGTAGCCGCTCTCGTCCGGCGGCAGCAGGGACTCGGCGTCGATCTCCAGCGCCAACAGGTCGCGGACGGCGTTCTGGTACTCGGTGCGATTGAGGCGCCGCAGGGTCTCGGTCCGACCCGGATTCGGGTTCGCCGCGGCGGCGTGGTCCAACGATCCCTCAAGCCAGGTCACCAGCGCGTCACGGTCTACAGCCGAGGGCTGAGGCCGAGTGGACGGTGGCATGGTGCCGGTGCGCAGCTTCCGGATGATTTTTTCCCACGTCTCCGCGCCCTCGTGGACGTTCGCCAGATCGAGCTGCTCCAAGGACAATCCGGCCGTTTCGAGCCGGTCGCTGTGGCACGTCACACAGTAGCGATCCAGTAACTCACGGGAAGTAGCGGCGGAGCCGGCCGTCTGCGCACTCACCGGCTGGGCGCCGTGCAGCACCACCATCGCGGCGGCGGCCAGCAGGGCGCGCCGGTGCACTTGGGCTGCGACGGCACGCGGAGCGGTCGCGGGGGTCCGATCGGTGATGGCTGACATGTCCACAAGAACCCTGAAGCCTACGTACTACGCGGTGGGATCATCCTATTGCGAACCGGGTGGCAAGTCAAAACATTTGGGAGAGGTAACTATATCCTCTTGAAGGAGTTACGATCTTTCGACAGAAACGGGTCGGGGTCAGGGTGCTCCGTCGTAGCGAAATTCGATAATGGCCCCGGGATTGGCCAGGTGCCTGGATTCCCCGGCGTCGGTCGGCCCAACCGGGCACCCCATCCATCTGCGAGAACACGTGGCTTCGGACCCCGTCGATGGTGGGGTTGTCATCAGGATGGACCCGTCAAGGTTCAACCGCAGAATCGTGCCGGCATACGTCGACCAGTCCTCGGCCGCCACGTCCTCCGCGGACGGGACGACTGGCGCGAGATTCGGGTTGCAACGGTTCCGCTGCCAGTGGGCGCCCAGGCCGCCGATTGAGAAGTACAGCTTCTCGTCCGGGCCGGACACCAGAGACACGTCGTGGCCCTCCTTACGGGCGATGCTGGGTGCTGGTCCAGTCCCCGCGGGCGTCGTGTATCCCTGGCCTGGCAATCCGATGCAGCGGGTGGCCCGGCCACCGGCTGGTAACCTGTCGTTTGTTACCTCTCGTCCGATCCGGTAATGTAACGACGGGGCCCACAACGAAGGAGATGCCATTGTTGAACGGAATCCTCAAACTACGCTTGGTTGACGTCTATGGCAAGTCGATCAAGGACCGAGTCACGCTCAAGCTATCCCATCGTGTCCTCAACCACCGGAAGACGGTGAAGGACCTCGATGTCAAGGGCACGATTGTCATCACGGACCTGCACGAAGCTCCACAGGGAACCTATGTCCTGGATGTCATCCCGAAGTCCTATCGGGCGGCCAGAGAGTTCATCAACGTAGGGGGCTCCGCCGTTCGCAAGGTGGTCCTGCAGATCCATCCCGACAAGGCCGTCCCCACATTCCCGTCGTATAAGGAACTGGGGCGCGCCAACCCGGCCGTAGTCGGGATCCTCGAGCGTAGCGCCAACGTGGCGGGTCACAAGACGAAGACCGGCGCGGCACTCTGGAATGGGCTGACCGCACTCCAGCGGGCGGCCTTGCTGAACATCGCCGCAAAAGCTTTGGTGGCCCCGATCACGCGCGGCGAAGGTATTTTGCCGCACGTTGTGCTGCGTTCGGTGCACCAGGACCGCTGCATCGCGGATGTTCCGAAGAGGCTCGTGGAGGAAGTGGCCCGCGCCGCTGGCGGCCGAGCACGGCCGTTCAAGAAGGTGGACGGCAGCTTGCACGACCCGCCGTCGTCCGCATTCAAGCCTCTTGAGAGCTATAAGACGCGAGACAAGTTCGGCAACCTCCAATTTACGTTCTTCCATGCGCCCGAGACAGACGAGTTCGTGGCCGATATCGACGTCGATGACGCGTCAGGCATCAGGCACGTTGCCGACGTGATCGCCCACACGGTCAAGAAAGCCAAGACCCACCCGTACGACATCCACGAAATCCTCGTCGAGTACCAACTGATCGACCCAGGCTACACACTGTCGCCCAAGTAGCGGCTCGGCGTCGGCTTCGCCAGCGCTCTAGTCTGCACTGCGCCGGGTCCGACACCATCCCGTGACGTGGCGTTCGGTAGCGAGGCGCTTGGTATCTTGGTAGCTGGAAGTAAAGGCGGTCACACATGCCCAGACTCTCGTCTCCTATCGAACAGTTGAAGAACCACTACACGGTCGTGGTTGTCGGGTCTGGCTACGGCGGTGGCATAGCCGCCTCGCGGCTCGCTCGGGCGGGACAGCAGGTCTGCGTGCTCGAGCGCGGTCGGGAGCGCCAGCCCGGGGAGTACCCGGACACGCTGGCCGAGATGGCCCGTGAAGGCCAGATCGACACGCCACAAGCCCACATCGGCTCGCGAACCGGGCTGTATGACTTTCGGGTCAACGATGACATCAACGTCTTCCTGGGATGCGGGCTCGGCGGCGGGTCGCTCGTCAACGCGAATGTGTCGCTGCCGCCGGAGCGCCGCGTCCTCGAGGACGTCCGGTGGCCTGAGGCGCTGCGGGCCGACATCGACACGACCCTCGCCGACGGTTTCCGCCGTGCCGCCAACATGCTCAAGCCGATCCCGTATCCGTCGGACAGCCCGACGCTCCCGAAGCTGGAGGCGCTCGAGCGGTCATCGGCGGAGTTCGGCGGACATTTCTCTCGCCCGCCGATCAACGTGACCTTCAAGGACGGCATCAACCACGTGGGAGTCCAGCAGCACGCGTGCGTGCTGTGCGGCGACTGTGTGAGCGGTTGCAACCACGGCGCGAAGAACACGATCTTGATGAACTACCTGCCGGACGCGCGCAACCACGGCGCCGAGATCTACTGCGAGGTTGCGGTGCGGCGGTTGGAGCGAGCCGACCACGGCTGGCGAGTCCACTACCAACTCGTGGAGTCGGGCCGTGAAGCGTTCGACGCGCCCACCCTGGCTCTGACGGCAGATCTCGTCGTCCTGGCCGCTGGCACGTTGGGCTCCACGGAGATCCTGCTGCGCTCGAAGGCGGCCGGCCTCGCCGCGTCTGATCAGACCGGCTTCCGATTCACCGGGAACGGCGACGCGCTGGGCTTCAGCTACAACACCGATGCACCCGTGGGGAGTGTCGGGTTCGGAGACCGGGAGGTCGAGGGGCGGGCCCCAGTGGGTCCGTGCATCACCGGACTGATCGATCTGCGTAACCAGGACAACCTCGACGACGGGATGGTCATCGAAGAAGGCGCCACGCCGGGTGGCATGGGCGGCCTCCTCCCAACCGGGCTGGGCACCGCGGCCGGCCTCGTGGGTCAGGACCCGCTCGCCGGGGGCGCCCCCGCACCCGACACGGTCGCGGCCCAGCGGGTCCTCGAGAGCGTTCTGCACGGCCCGTATCGTGGAGCGGTCCACAACACCCAGACGTATCTGGTGATGGCGCACGACGACGGCGCTGGGAAAATGACCCTCGAAGACGACCGCGTGCGAATCACGTGGCCGGGGGTGGGCGAGCAGCCGGTCTTCGGGAAGATCAACGACCGGCTGCGGGCCGCGACACGACCGCTGGGTGGCGTCTATCTGAAGAACCCCATGTGGAACCGACTGACTGACCATCAGCTGACGACGGTCCACCCGCTGGGGGGCTGCGTGATGGCCGAGCAGGCGCAAGACGGGGTCGTCAATCATAAGGGTCAGGTCTTTGCCAACACGACGGGGTCTGACGTCTACGACGACTTGTATGTCGCCGACGGGGCGGTCATCCCGCGCCCGCTCGGCGTGAACCCGCTGCTCACGATTTCGGCGCTGGCTGAGCGGTGTTGCACCCTGATCGCCCAGGACCGCGGATGGACGCTCACAGACACCTTGCCGTCGGCGCCCCGGCACCAGGCACCCGCACCCACCGGCCCCGGCATCCGGTTCACCGAGACGATGCGCGGCCATTGGTCAACCGCGGTCACCGATGACGCCGAGGCGGCCGCCGCGCGGGGCAAGCGGGATGGCTCGACCTTCGAATTCACGCTGACTGTCATCTCACGGGATCTGAAGGCGATGGTGGAGGACCCCCGACACACGGCGCGGATGGTCGGCACGGTGCTCGCACCCGAGCTGTCGGCCAGCCCGTTGACGGTCGGTGGCGCGACCTTCAATCTCATGGTCGTCGACCCGGACGAAATCCAGACGCGGAAGATGGTCTACCGGATGACGCTCTCCTCAGCCGAGGGACAGACGTTCTTCCTGACGGGCTTCAAGCGGATTCAGAACACGCTCGGCCCCGACATCTGGGAAGACACGACGACCCTGTTTATCACGGTGCACGACGGCGACAGCGACGCCGCGCCGGTGCTTGGCAGAGGCGTGCTGCATATCGAGCCGGCGGACTTCCTGCGACAGATGACGACCATGGAGGTGACCAACGCGGAGACGATCCAGGAACGACTGGAGGGTCTGGCGCGTTTCGGGCGGCTGTTCGCGGGTGGGCTCCAGGACGTGTACGGGGGCGTCTTCGCGCGCACCAGCGAACTCGTGCCGGACGCGCCGGCGCGGCGTCGCCGGGCGCTGCGGCTGAGCCCGCCGGAGGTGCACCACGTCATGACGGCGGACCGGGTCACGGTGAGGCTGACCCGGTACAACGGCGGCGGAAAGGGCCCGGTCCTGCTGTCGCCGGGCTTCGGCACATCCGTCGCGGCGTTTACGATCGATACCGTCGACACGAACCTGCCGGAGTTCCTCTTCGCGCACGGCTACGACGTCTGGCTGCTTGACTACCGCGCCAGCCCAGCCCTGGAGTCGGCCAGCCAGTCCTTCGACATCGATCTGGTCGCGACTCGCGACTACCCGGCCGCCATCGGCAAAGTCCGCGAGATTACACGGAAACCGAGCGTCCAGGTCGTGGCGCACTGTGTCGGGTCCATGGCATTCCTCATGTCGCTGGCGGCCGGGGTCACGGGCGTGCGGTCGGCCGTGTGCTCCTCCCTGGCGTTCTTCCCGCTGTCTCCGACCTCGAACCAGATCAAGGCGGGACTCAACCTCGGGTCATTGATGGCCGCGCTCGGTGTCGCGACCATCAGCACCGACTTCGACGGCACCAACCGACTGGACCGGATGGTGGACGCAGTGCTCAAACTCGGCCCGACCGCCGAACGGTGCGACAGCGCCGTGTGCCGCCGCATCCTCCTCATCTACGGTGAGGTGTACAAGCACGACCAGCTCAACGCCGCCACGCATCGGGCGATCCACGAAATGTTCGGCGTGGCCAGCGTCACCGCCTTTCGACACCTGCTGCTGATGGTGCGAGAGCGCCAGATCGTGGACAAGGACGGGCGGGACGTGTATCTCAACCATCTCGATCGGATGGCGTTCCCGATGACCTTCCTGCACGGAGCAGAGAACCGGCTGTTCTTCCCGGAAGGCACCCTCAAGACGGTAGAAGCGCTCCGCGCCGCCAACGGCGCCGACCTCTACAAGCACGTGATGATTCCCAACTACGCCCACATGGATCTGTTCATCGGCCGGAACGCCGCGCGCGACGTGTATCCGACCATCCTGGCCGAACTGGACGCCCACAACTAGCGGAGGGCCACGCATGTCGAATCATCCCGGTCTCAAAGATCTGTTGAGTTACCCTCTCATGTCGGCGTTCCGCGAGCGCCGCACCCGGCGCATCGCACGCGGCGTCTCGGTTCACGCCGGCCCGCTGAGCCATACCAGTACGAAAGCGCCGGCGCCGCTGACGCCGCTGGAGGAGGCCGTCGTCATCGTCTCCACCGGACTCACGGGTCCGGTCATGCACGATGGCCCGCTGAAGACAGCCGCTGGTGCCGACGAACTCGGGTCGCCGTTCTACAACCTGATCGGACGCACCACGAGCAGTCCCGACAACAGCCACGCCACCTCCTTCTTCCTGATCAACGACGATGGCATCTGGCTGATCAAGCGGCCCAGCGACCGAGAAGCCTTGGCCCAGATGGCGACCCTGCCGGCCAGCTGGAACGATTGGAGTGACGCCGACTGGCTGAAGGCGGCCGACGCCGTCAAGGTGCAGATCTCGGACAAGCGGCTGGAGTTTCCGCGCCGGTTTCCGTACTACCTCGGCTGGAACAAGCAGACCTCGAACGCCCCTGGCACCACGATTCTGCTACCGGTCGTCGACTGCACCCGGCAGTACATCAATGCCATCCTGACCGTGTTGTCGGAGCCGGAGGGTCAGCGCCCCGTCTTCATCGACGACTGGCAGCGATTCGAACCGAAGGATCTGGCCGAAGCCGCGCTCTGGGTGGGTGCGCAGTTCGGTTTCCCCAGAAAGATCCCGTATCAGCCAGTCGGCGGCATCAAGTGGATTCGCAACGGTTTCGCCAATCGCGATCTCAGCGCCCCGCTGGGCTTCGGCCACGCCCTGCGCACCGACTACGAGTCCTTCTTCCTGCTTCAGAACCTGATGCTCCTGGCGCAGGGTATGGGCCTCGGAGGCTGGATCCATGCCTCTGTCTTTGCCCCCTGGGTGCTGCAGCGGAACCCGGACAAGGGCGAATTCGGACTTGGCTTCCGGATGCACGAACCGAAGAAGAAGTGGCTGCACTGGCCGCCGCTGCCGTCGACGCAGCCAAACCCGGTCGGCATCGACGGCGTCCTGGAAGGGCTGTGTCCGCCCTACGTCACATCCATGAACGACGCGGTCGACGCCGTCATCGCGGACAAGTATGGGCCCCAGGGCATGTACGGCGACGCGGCCACCTTCGCCACCCCTTTCAAGAACTCCGCCGACGCGGACGAGTATCTGCGCCAGCAGACACCGTTCTCGCCACAGGCCATCGAGTACTGCAAGGAGATCTGCACCTACATCCTCGACAAGTACGGGCGGTTTCCGGCGCACGTCGACGCGTTTTACGTCCCCGGCATCTGGCTGCAGTTCTCGCACATTGAGCTGGAGTACTACGAGCGGTTCTACAAGCCGGAGCTTGTGAAACGCCAGGCCGCCCACGATGCGACGTGGGGGAGCCATGAGCCAGATCAGGAATGAGATTGCCGGACGAGAGCGGCAGATGAAGACGGCACACACGCGAGGAAACCGCCTACCGACGCGCCAGACCTGCGTGGGACCGGCCCAGCGAACGTTCGTCACCCTCCACGTTTGTGCGGTCAGACGGCGCACACAACAACGATATTTGGTTGTTTCAGAGTTGTAAACTCAACGGCAAGCCCTACCATCACACAAGCATTACTTGTTGTATATAAATTGGTTACTGTCAATTTGTCGAGTCTGACAACCAGTGAGTCGATTCCAACGATATCAACGAAATTTCGTTGTATAGCTATTGTTCGACCAGTCGCTGGGGCGGGGCGAGACCAGCGGTGATACGCCGCGACCCACTCGGCGCCGTTCGGACGAGGGACAGACAGCTCGAGATCCAACAGTCGTACCTTGTGACGCTTCCCGCGGCGTCGACAAATGGCGATCAGTTCATCCGCGCCGCTGATATCGATCTTCTCGACGACCACGGCCTCGCCAAGAGACGACCACGGCCTCGCCAAGAACGGTCGCGCCAAACGGAAGCGCCAGATACTCCTCGAGCGCGGTCAGGAAGGCGGTTGCCTGCTCGGATTCGCCGTAGGCGTCCACCGTGACCTCCTCGATCAATGCGTCGAGACGATGCGGACTCGGAGGCCATGAGCGGGTTGGCCTTCCCCGCTTGGCAGTTCGTCGATTCGAGGCTCCGGGCCTGATCACCGGCGCAGGCGCGGCGGGTGCCGACTGACTCGAGGCCTGGCTCCCGAGTCGACCATCGGCAAGCGGGCCGCCGACGACCTCGATGGTGTCCTCCACGATGGCGTTGAGCGTGAAGCCTTCGAACATCATCATCGTGCGGCCGATCTGGTCCCAGGTGAACGTTCGGCGTCGCCGCGCCTTTGCGACGAATGCCGCGTCGCCGTCGGCCTCTTCAAGGCACGCCTCGAGGTAGGCGGCCATCTCCTCAGGCGTCCTGAGATGTTTTGCCCATCGTACCGAACGGTCACAGTTCTCTTCTTCATCGGCTACTCCGACAGGCCGCGCGCCAACCGCAGCGCGGCTCTGATGTCGGCGGTCTGTGTGTGTTTGCTGCCGCCCGCCAGCAGGATGATCACCGCGCGGCCTCGTCGGGTGAATACACGCGATACGCTGGCCCAACGTCGATCCGCAACTCGGACACTCCCTCGCCAACCGGTGCGACGTCGCCTGGATTCAGGGCATCCAGCCATCGCGCGAAGCGCTCGGTCCGACGTACCTCGCCCATCGCTCTCGAATGTAGCCGTGGGGATACACCATGTCAGGAGCGGCGATCGACCTGCCGGCGGTCCCGATCGCCCGAGACGACCGCGAGGAACGAGGTGAACGGCGTCCATGGGCGCACGCCGTTCACCTCACAGCGCCATCGCATGGTGGGTGCCCCGATGCACCCACGCGGCCAGACAAGGAACCCGCGTGGCCCAAACCGGCCTGCTCTCGCATGATCTGAAGGCGAAGGTCGAGGCGAACCTCAGCGGCGTTGCACCCGAGCGGAAGGCTTGGAATCTAAGCTGTTGATTCTAAGGGAGATGATTTGGCGGAGAGGGTGGGATTCGTTCCCGCGATCCGCGCTCCTGTCAACGATTTAGGCCAGATTCGAAGCGCTCAATCCTCCAGATCCTCTCAAAGCCGGAGTATCAGGTACAAAGTAGGTACAGCGCATTCGTCAGGACGCTTTCCTGCCCTCCCGCTGCATCGCCTGGTGGAGATCCCAGTCGGCCTGCAGCCGCATCCAGAGCTGCGGGGACGTCTTCAAGAACCGCCCGAGCCGCAACGCGGTGTCTGCGGTGACGCCACGCTTCCCGAGCACGATCTCGTTGAGCCGGTTGAGCGACATGCCGAGCTGGCGAGCGGCATCGACCTGGCCGACGCCAAGGGGCTTGAGGTACTCCTCGAGCAGCAGTTCGCCCGGATGGATCGCCGGCCCCAGCCAGCTCGGCTCCCTAGTGATAATCCTCGACGCGGACTTCGTAGGCATGGCCGCTCTCCCAGCGAAACGTGACGCGGTACTCATCGTTCACCCGCATGCTATGCCGACCGGCTTGATCCCCCTTCAGGGCCTCGAGCCGGTTCCCGGCAGGCACATGGAGGTCGTCGAGCCTTCCTGCCCCGTCCAACAGCTTCAGCTTCCGCTGGACCACGCGCCACAGCTGGCGCGGGATGCGGCGAGCCGCGCGAGTATGCCGGTCGCGGAACACGTCAGCAGTCGTCTCGTCGCCAAAAGACTGAATCACGACCGGAAGTCCAAACTACACGGACCTCGTGTAACCGTCAAGTTCGGGCGCGCTGACTAGGCGGCGCCTTCCACGACAGTCGCCGCCTTCTTCTTCGCGTCGGCAGTCACGCGGTACGTCCTGCTGCACGATGTACAGGTCGTGTGGCACTGGTGGCCGAACTGGAAGTAGCAGCGGCCAACAAGTAGGGCTCCGCACTCACAGGCCCACGCCGCGTTGTTGCCCTCGGCAGTGCCGTCGCCGGTCGAGCCGCTCAGGTACTCCACTTTGATGGGCCGAAGCTTGAGCTTGTGGTCTGGCAGACTCTTCATCGTCAACCCCCTATCAAGAGGCCCTGCACAACCGGAACGAAAGAGCCGATTCTGAGAAAGTGAGACCGCGCCGCAGGCGAAGAACGCGCGCGCGGAGGGCGTGACCGAAACGGTACTTGAAGTCAGCCTTGCGTGCTTCCGCGTTCGTCCCCTTGGCGCCGGTGCACTTGGACCCAACGTGGGCGTCCCATCCTCCTGGCCACGAGCTGAACACCTTTTCTCGACATGCCGGACAGAGCACTCGCTTGCGAGCCACGTCTCCAGCTGTCAGGCCGTTCACGTCCGTGATGACGCCGATGTGTTCGGAAGAAGCACCATTTGGATCCGCTCGAACATCCCGAGGCCAGTGAGACGTCCCCGGGGGCCCGTTGGGCTTGGTTCGCAGTCCAAGAGGAGCCGTCCAGATCCACCCTTCCTGATAGGCCAAGTCAGTGTCGACCGGCCCCAGGGTCCGACCGTCCAGGAAGTCCTTCGCCGCAAGCAGGCACACTACGGCATCCAGAGCGTCAGCGCTGCTAGTGTCCTGTCCCTGAAGTTCGTTGGCAAAAGCGACTGACCTTGTCCAGGATGACGTCGGCGGTCGCGGTCCAGACGAACGGCGAGCAGTGTGCGTTGTGGTGCGCCAGAGACTCGTGGATGGCCGCTTCGAGCGCGGGCCCACTCTCGAAGGTGCCACGGCGAATCCGTCGAGTCGTGATCGTGGAGAAGAAGCGCTCCACTTGATTGAGCCAACTCGCGCTTGTCGGCGTGAAATGGAGGTGATAGCGCGGATGACGCACAAACC
>SXGT01591644.1_pt1 | contig 13150 bp, 10 predicted proteins | sample 3176221 | NCBI WGS metagenome assembly SXGT01 (sample SAMN11356862, study PRJNA531348) | freshwater metagenome | isolation source: freshwater sample F1-120 | place: China: Fuxian Lake, Yuxi | collected 2017-12-25
ATAGTAAACGATACCCTATATCCATTGTAGGGAATAAACTGCACAAACTTACCCTTTTCTTCAACGCGAATGGGCTTTAAAATTCGGATAAAGCGCTTTGCCGCACTTTGCTCATGAATGCCAGCTGATTGAATTAAAAAAACAAACGGAGCTGCACTACCATCCATGATTGGAATTTCAGCGGCATTAATATCGATATAGGCATTGTCGATACCTAAACCGGCAAGTGCAGACAAGAGGTGCTCCACCGTCGCCACCTTTGCACCTTGGTGTTGAAGGGAAGTGCATAACATGGTGTCGCTTACATGTTCATATGATGCAGGAATTTCAACCACTGGGGAAAGATCGGTACGCCTGAAAACGATGCCTGTATTTACCGGTGCGGGACGCAGGGTGAGAAGAACCTTATCACCAGAATGCAAACCCACGCCTGTTGCTTGGATTACTTTTTTAGGAGTTCGTTGTTTTATCATTCAGCATTCACCTCTTACCCACCCCTTTTTTTGTGCACGCACATTTTAATAATCCTATCAACAATTTATTGATAAGTCTATTTTTTTTATTCTCGACGGGTGACGAACGTGGGGCACTTTATCTCGCGCCCCCACGAAGAGACTAAGAACCTCAGATAAAGTTCTATTTTAGAGCGGCTTGCATCTTGCCTTTTTCTAAATTCATCATAAAAAAGGCCTTTAGGCCTCTTCCTGTCTGCGCAAAAAGGCTGGTATATCCAAGTAATCAACGTCCGGAATTGCATCACTGTTTTGTTTTGCAGGAGCAGCTCCTGCTGCCTGTTTTCGGATAACTGCAGGCCGCTCAAGTTGTTGATAATCGAGCGAGCCATCGCCTCTTCGCGATTCGACTAAACGGGCTTTCGCTGGTGCTTGTTGTTGTCCACGCTGTCTTGAATCACCCAGTCCTGTTACAATCACGGTAACTCGCATTTCTTCAGTCATTTCAGGGTCGATGACGGTACCTACAACCACCGTAGCATCATCAGAGATAAACTCTTTGACAACATCACCCACTTCTTCAAACTCTCCAATAGACATATCAATTCCTGCCGTGATATTAACCAAAATACCCCGAGCACCAGAAAAATTAACATCTTCAAGCAAAGGAGACGCAATGGCTGCCTCTGCTGCTTGACGAGCCCTCTCCTCCCCTTTAGCACTACCCGTACCCATCATCGCCATGCCCATTTCCGACATCACTGTACGCACATCAGCAACGTCCACATTGATAAGACCTGGTCGAGTGATTAAATCGGAGATCCCTTTCACGGCCCCCAATAACACATTATTTGCAGCCTTAAAGGCATTCAGCAAACTAATATTTTTTCCTAAAACACTTAATAACTTATTGTTGGGAATAGTAATGAGTGAATCAACATGCTCTGCCAATCGGCGTATGCCTTCATCAGCGGCAAGTGCTCGCTGCTTTCCCTCAAAGGAAAACGGCTTGGTGACAACAGCAACAGTAAGAATACCTAACTCCTTCGCCACCTCAGCAAACACAGGGGCGGCTCCCGTTCCAGTTCCTCCACCCATGCCCGCCGTGATAAAAACCATATCAGCCCCTTGCAGGACCTCTTTTATACGCTCACGATCCTCTTCAGCTGCCTCTCGACCTATCTGCGGATTTGCACCCGCACCTAAGCCCTTAGTCAGCGCATCACCTAACTGTATAAGCACTTTAGCATTCGAATTTTTAAGCGCCTGCGCATCTGTATTTGCGCAAATAAACTCAACGCCATCGATGTTTTCAGCAACCATATGCTCCACTGCGTTGCCGCCGCCACCACCAACCCCGACGACTTTTATGATGGCATTCTCTTGCTGGCTTTCCATTAATTCAAACATTACGTTACCTCTCGTGGTCCAATTTGCGCCTAAAAGCTTTTAATAAGCTTTACTCTATTGTTAACCTTTCAATGTCCTGAAGACTTAAAAGTTACCATGAAACCATTTTTTCATTCGCGTCCACACACCACTAGCACTATCATTCAACACAGGGACATTATAACCACCTTCATATTGTTGTTGAAGTCCATGCAACAACAACCCCACACCCGTTGATAATGATGGGTTAGACGTAGCCTCACCCAGCCCTGAAATTTGATGAGCACACCCATGCCGCACTGGCATTTCAAAACACATTTCGGCTAGCTCAATTGCCCCATTCACATTGGAGGCACCACCAGTCAACACAATACCCGCTGCTACTAAATCTTCAAATCCGCTACGGCCTAACTCATTGCGAACCAAAGAAAATAGTTCTTCATAACGCGCAGATACCACATCTGAAAGAGCTTTGGCTGAAATTTTTCGGCCTGGCCGCTCATTAACGCTTAATACCTCAATCATCTGGTTCACATTGGCAAGCTCTGGCATGGCACAACCATAACTAAGTTTTATTCCTTCAGCTGATTTGGTGGGGGTACGCAAGGCCATCGCAATATCGTTCGTCACCTGATCGCCGGCAATGGGAATCACTGCTGTGTGTTGTATGGCTCCTTCAAAAAAAATAGCAATATCTGTCGTTCCGCCGCCTATATCAACCAAACACACCCCTAGCTCTTTTTCATCGTCAGTCAATACCGCATGACTAGAAGCAAGCTGCTCAAGAATAATATCACGCACATCAAGACCACAGCGACGGACACATTTAGCGATATTCTGTGCAGCACTTACAGCCCCTGTTACAATATGAACGCGCGTTTCCAAACGCACTCCAGCCATGCCTATGGGCTCACGAATGCTACCTTGGTTATCGATAATAAATTCTTGTGGTAATATGTGCAGAATTTTCTGATCGGCAGGAATCACAACAGCCTTTGCGGCATCTATCACGCGCTCAACATCAGCCTGCGAGACCTCCTGGTCACGAATGGCCACAATACCGTGTGAATTAAGGCTACGAATATGGCTCCCAGCAATCCCTGTATACACCGTGTGGACCTCACAGCCGGCCATCAACTCAGCTTCCTGAACAGCACGCTGGATGGAATTAACCGTCGCTTCGATATCAACCACAACGCCGCGTTTTAAACCGCGCGAAGGATGCCGACCAATGCCAATAATTTCAATTGCCCCATCTGCAGTGACTTCACCAATGAGAGCCACTACCTTGGACGTCCCTATATCTAAGCCTGTGATGATATTCTTTTCTGATTTTTTAGCCATTATCTTCTCATTTGGTTTTGAGCTCTTTCCAACGCACCGCCATACCGCGTGCATAACGCAAATCAACGCTGTACAGTTTCTCTGGCTTATCTGCAAAAACTACAGGGTAAGCTCTACAAAACCGCAATAGGCGCTTCTCTAACTCCCGCTTTCCTAACCGTATCTGTACACCGTTGCTTAAAGCAAGCTCCCAAGCCTGGTTATCCCGTAACTGCAATGAAGCGGCATGTAAGCCGTATGTTGATAATAGCTTACTCAATTTTTGATAAATTTGTAAGACGTCTGTTTGTTGATGTGCAGGCCCACTTAATCGTGGCAAAGTCGTTTCTGTCTGCTCTTTGCCTGAATTAAATAATTCACCGGTATTCGTCATCAGCGCGTCATTCCATACTGCAACGGGCGATTTCTCAACCAATGTTATTTTCAACGTGTCAGGCCAAATGCGCTCAATGTATACTCGATCGCTCCAATCCAAAGCAACAAGATCAGCATGCAACCGCCGAACAGGTAATGAAAAATAACTGGTGTGCAGATAATTTGATAACACTGACTCCAGTTGTTTTCGAGTAATATGTTGGTAAGTTGCAGCGACCTTTACTGTACCAATAGGAAACCGTTGTGCATCAGCTAAAAATAAATAAATTAGCCGCGCTGTTAATAGCAGCGCGCATAGAATCAATAGCGTTAGAAGACTTGCATAACGTAATCGCTCTGTTTCCATACTCATGCGCCCATCCCAAATAAATCCTCACTAAGGGGGTCAGTCAAAATAATGTCTAGCCTCCTAGGAACGTATTAACAAGCCCCTGTCTGTATGTCTTACTGGTAATGTCTCACTAATTGCTGCCGACAATGATGACGAGTCACCGCCAAATTGATGAGTCGGTCTAACAATGCGGCATATGATATCCCACTGGATTGCCACATTTTAGGGTACATACTAATCGATGTGAATCCAGGGATGGTGTTAATTTCGTTAAAATAAATCATACCATTCGTATCATTGACAAAAAAATCAACCCTGGCCATCCCTTTGCATTTGAGTCGTATAAAAATATCTGCTGCTGCTTGTTGCAGGCGGCCCACCATTTTTTCATCGAGTTGCGCCGGAACGAGTAGCTCCGTCTTCTCACTCTCCAAATATTTAGCCGTATATGAATAAAACCCATCGGTATGATGAACACAAATTTCGCCTGGCAAACTGACCCGAGGTGCCACCTGTGGTAGCGAACTTTCCAGTACTGCAAGTTCTATTTCTCGACCTTTTACATATTCCTCAACCAAAATTTCATCATCATATCGGCGTGCATCAGCAACAGCCGCTACAAGCTCAGCCATATGATTAGCTTTATGTATACCCACACTAGAACCCATTGAGCATGGTTTTACAAACAAAGGCCAACCAAGCTCCGTAGCTGTCTGTTGGCAAAACAGCTCCGTTGCGGCAGCGTCAGCATGCCCAGACAATAGCCGGTAACGTGCGGCATGTATACCATCCCCACAAACTACTCGTCTCGCCATATCTTTATCCATACCTATCGCTGAAGACAGAACACCACAGCCAACATAAGCAACATCAGCCAATTCCAACAACCCCTGTAGACAACCATCTTCATATAGTGGGCCATGCACGACAGGAAAAACGACATCGGCATCCACCGCTAGTCGGCCATGGCGCAAGAGGCTCTCTAATGGACGCGAATGGGCAGTAACTACTGGCAGTGAGCTTTTGTAATTCAATAATTCAGCATAATCATTGAGATAACAGCGACCTTCTTTATCCATTCCTATAGGAATAATGCGATATCGAGAAACATCCAGGTTCGCTAAAACTGACGCAGCTGAAATCAGAGAGATTTCATGCTCACCGGACTTACCACCATAAAGCAATAGTAAATTAATAGGATTAAGCATCGTTTATTTCCTCTCAAATTTTCCAGATATGGAGTAGTTTATCGATCGTCGAAAGCCCTGTATGGTTTTCTTCTGCAACAGTGATGGCGAGGTGTGTTTGTAAAATTCCCCACACCCAGAAAACTTGAGAACATTCCTTCATCATTTATCTCCGATGATATGTACTTCACGAACCAATTCGATAGCGGTTTGTTCGTGTACTGTTTTCTGTACCAATTGAATGAGTGATTCAATATCATTTGCTGATGCCGATCCTTCGTGATTAATAATAAAGTTGGCATGTTTTTCTGAAACGATGGCACCTCCCAAACGCATACCTTTTAATCCACAAGACTCAATCAATTGAGCTGCGTAATGGTTGGGGGGATTTCTAAAAACGGAACCACAATTATACTCACTAGTCGGTTGTGTGGCCGCGCGGTGCGCCAATAACTCTTTAATCAATTGCAAGGACTTATTTTTTTCTCCGAGAGTCAATCGACATGTTGCTGCAATAAACCATTCGTCCTGCAAACCTGAAACATGGCGGTAAGACACGTTAAATTCTTTAGGTTGGCGCCGCCGGATTTCGCCTGTGCGTGTCATCGTTTCCACTTCAACCACTGATTGCCAGGTTTCGCCATTAAAACAACCCGCATTCATCCGCAAAGCCCCTCCCATTGTGCCAGGGATGCCTGCCCAAAACTCTCCACCAGCCAAATGGTTACGCGCACTAAATCTAGCCATTTTTGCACACGATACACCAGCTTCAACCCGGATTAAATCATCGCCAATTAAGCTGGTTTCGCTTAAACAACCTTGAGTCAGAATGATGGTACCTGAAAACCCAAGATCCCTTATCAACGAATTGCTGCCTAATCCTAACCATATCAACGGCTCACTTGCTGGAAGTTGCTTAAGAAAAACAGAAAGATCAGCTATACCTTCTGGTTTATATAGCGCCTTCGCCACTCCACCGACACGCCATGTAGTGTAATCAGCCAAAGGCTCCTGCAACAGCAACTGCCCTTCATATGGTGCTTTACCGCTGTTTAATAATCCTTGATCATTCACACCGTCTCTCGCTCTCGCAATGGCTGCATCAGGTTTATTGCTAGTTGACCGATATTACCAGCACCCTGCATGAGAATAACATCTCCATCTTTTATTAATTTATCCAAATGCTGCTCAAAATTGTGCTCGGTCACTAACGTCGCTTTGGGTGATTGCAAATTAATCTTGTTCACCAACAATTCACTACTGACGCCAGGGATTATCTGCTCTCCTGCGGCATAGATATCCAGTAGTAACAATTCATCAGACATACTCAAGACATCAACAAAATCAGAAAAAAGCGATTGCGTTCGACTGTAGCGATGAGGTTGAAAAACATGCACTAAGCGCTTGTCAGGCCAAACTGAACGAAACGCATCAATAGTCGCCCTAATCTCCCTTGGGTGGTGGCCATAATCATCGACAACCAATGATGTTCCTTGGGTAAAATGACGCTCACCCAATATTTGGAAACGTCTACCAACCCCCTGAAATTTCAACAAACCATTCACAATAGATTCGTCATTGACACCAAGCTCCGTTGCAATTGCAATGGCTGCCAAGGCATTCAAGACATTGTGACGTCCAGGCCACTTAAACTGGATTGACAACTCGCCGTAGGGAGCCGGCCTAAGAACCGTAAACTCACTCAATAAACCATTCTGCCTCCAATCAACTGCACGAAAATGCGCACTCTCACTAAAACCGTAAGTTAACATTGGCCGTTGAATCAAGGGTAGGATCCCACGAACTTCTTTGTCGTCCACACACATCACTGCCGGACCATAGAAAGGCAAGTGATGAAGAAATTCTACAAATGTGTTACGAAGCTTATCAAAATCATTCCCATAGGTGCCCATGTGATCGGCATCAATATTAGTGACGACGGCCATCATCGGCTTCAAAAATAAGAACGACGCGTCACTTTCATCCGCTTCGACAACAAAGTAAGCCGATTTTCCCAATTGGGCATTGCTGCCACAACTATTTAATTTACCACCAATAACAAAACTCGGATCAAGCCCACCCTCAGCCAACAAACTGCTCACTAAGCTCGTAGTGGTTGTTTTACCATGCGTCCCTGCAATGGCTATACCATGACGAAAGCGCATCAATTCAGCCAACATGGCTGCACGAGGAATCACGGGGATCATTTGCTGATAAGCGGCAATAATCTCAGGGTTACTACTATCAATCGCTGTAGAACGTACAACCACATCTGCTTGATTAATATTTTCCACTCGATGGCCAATGTGCACCTGGATCCCTAGCGATTTCAATCGCTGCACAACCCGACCTTCAGAGACATCCGATCCAGAAATGTGGTAGCCTTCGTTGTGCAGTACCTCGGCGATACCACTCATACCGGCGCCACCAATACCCACAAAATGTATATGTTCTACCCGCCCCATCCTTGGTGATAGAAAACTATCGTTGCTACCCACGGTGCCCCCTTTATTTTCGAAGTCCTAATGACTGCCATCGATTTTCATGATCAATACGCAACAATAGCGCGATCACCATACAATTAATTACTATGCTAGCGCCCCCATAACTCAGCAATGGTAACGTCAACCCCTTTGTCGGCAATAAGCCCACATTGACTCCCATATTAATGGCCGCCTGTAGCCCCAACCAAAATGTGATGCCATACGCTGTATATGCGGCGAATAGCCGCTCATGCAGATTGGCATGAAAGCCTATAAGTAAACCTCTTGTGACGAGTATACTATACAAAATCAATACAAGTAGAATCCCAAGCAAACCCAGCTCTTCCGCCAGTACAGCAAATAGGAAATCAGTATGAGCCTCGGGCAGATAGAATAATTTTTGAACTCCGTCTCCCAAACCAACACCTGCCCAGCCCCCACGCCCAAACGCGATGAGTGATTGCGTTAATTGATAGCCACTGTTGAATTGATCCGCCCAGGGATTAAGAAAAGCGGTCAAACGAGCCACCCGATACGGGGAAGAAATCGCAAGACCTACCAAACATATCCCCACCACCAGCATCAACCCGAGGTAATATCGCAACTTGACCCCAGAGAGAAACAGCATGGACATCACGGTGACAGCAATCACAACGGTTGCACCAAAGTCGGGCTCTAAGAGTAACAAAATAGCAACAATAGCCAAAACGATCATGGGCCTAATAAAACCCAAAATACTCTGGCTAACACTGAGCTGTTGACGCACGAGATAACCAGATACATAAAAAATCATTGTCATTTTAGCCAGCTCAGATACCTGAATGCCGATTGGCCCGAAAGCAAGCCATCGTCTGCTGCCATTCACCGAACGTCCTATTCCAGGGATTAACACCATAACTAACAGCAATAAACAAATGAACAACAAAGGCACGCTAAATTTTTCCCACTCGCTACTGTCGATGCGCATAACGATCATCGCAGCGACTCCACCAACGAAAAGATAGCACCCCTGACGAATCAAAAAATGAAACGGGTGGTGGTAGAATTTGACCGATACCATGACAGAGCTAGACGCTACCATCATTAGCCCAATAATCACTAATCCTATCACTGCAGCAATCAACCACTTATCGTAGAGTGCCAGCGGCTTGTGGGTAGGTTTCCCGCGTTGAGTGTAGTGACGTGGTTGCATGGCGCTCACAACGCATTTACCGCCGCCGTAAACAGCTCGCCCCGATGGTTAAAATCTCGAAACATATCTAGGCTTGCACATGCGGGTGATAACAAGACAACATCACCAGGTCTTGCTGTAGATTTTGCCAGACTGACCGCAGCGTCAAGAGAAGGCGCTCGTAAAATAGGCACCACATCAGCGAGCGCACGCTCTAAAAGATCCGCATCTTCACCAATCAAAACGAGTGAACGCACATAGTCAGCCATTGACGTTCGTAGTTCGCTAAAATCAGCCCCTTTTCCTTGGCCACCGGCGATTAATACAATCTTGCCTTGCATGGAACCTCCTATTCCAGAAATAGCAGACATGGTCGCCCCGATGTTGGTTCCTTTCGAGTCGTTGATCCAGTCTACACCGTCTATAGATCTAACCCATTGACTGCGATGCGGCAGACCAGTAAACCGCTGTAGTACGCTGACCATATAATGGCGCGCAATACCGGCGGCTTCAGCCAGAGCACAAGCGGCCAACGCATTTTGCCAATTATGTCGCCCCTTAAGACACAACGCATCCACAGGCAACACATTTTCCTTCCCATACGACAGAACGTCCACCCCATTAACTGAGAGCATACCCCACGCCCCCTCTTTTGGAGCATCTAAACCATAACTCGTGATGAGTGGCGCCTGCCCTGTTTTCTGGATCACGGGGAGTGTTTGTTTATCGTCGCGGTTGTAAATGAGCGTTTTCGCTTGATGATACACCCGTTGCTTCGCATTAATATAGGCAGCCAGGCTGCGGTGACGGTCAAGATGATCTGGCGTCACATTCAACACAGTAGCTGCAATGGGCGCAAGGGAATAGGTCAGGTCCAACTGAAAGCTTGATAACTCCAAAACCCATAACTCATAGTGGGTATTATCATCGAGCAAATCGAGTACGGGTGAACCAATATTACCCGCCACCGCAACACACATACCCGAAGCCTTAGCTATTTCACCGACCAATGTGGTGACCGTTGATTTGCCATTGGTCCCTGTTATCGCAATGACGGGTACCTTGACTTCGCGCGCCAAACACTCGATATCACCTATCACAGGAATTCCCAAATGAATGGCTTTTTGTATACTAGGCTCATCAAGGGCCACACCGGGGCTACTGATTACTTCAGTGAGTTGCCCGTATAATGTGTCTGGAATCTCACCTAAAAACACATCTATCCCAGGAAATTCAGCTTTAAATTCGGCCAACCCTGCCGGCTGCGTACGCGTATCAAAGACAACAAATGCCTTCTTTCGTCGATGCAAATAACGCGCAATTGAGAGGCCTGTTTTCCCTAAACCTGCGACTAGATAGAGCGATGAATGCATGTATGACCTCTTTTATCGAAGTTTTAATGTCGCTAAACCACAAAGCACAAAAACGACGGTTATGATCCAAAAGCGTACAATCACTTTCGGCTCAGACCAGCCCTTTAATTCAAAATGGTGATGTAGTGGCGCCATGCGGAACAGACGCTTTCCGCCAGAGTATTTAAAATACCCTACCTGTAAAATGACAGACAACGTTTCAATGACAAATAAACCGCCCATGATCAATAACACCAACTCTTGGCGCACAACGATTGCGACAATTCCTAGCGCCGCCCCCAAGGCAAGCGATCCAACATCCCCCATAAACACTTGGGCTGGATAACTATTGTACCAAAGAAAACCAAGGCCCGCGCCCACAATGGATGAACAAAAAATTGTTAGTTCCCCCGTATTTGGAACAAATGGAATAGCCAAGTAATGCGCATAAACAACATTACTGGCCGCATAAGCAAAGACGCCTAAAGCACCTGCTACCATCACAATGGGCATAATTGCCAATCCATCAAGTCCATCCGTCAAATTCACGGCATTACTGCTACCTACAATGACAAAATAGGCAAGAATGGGGAACAACGGACCTAAATTAATCAACCATGATTTGAAAAATGGGACTGTTAATTGTGTTTGGATTGGAATACTCGCATTGAAATAAAGATAGAGAACAGCGGCCAGTGCTATCAACGATTGCCAAAAAAACTTCCAACGACTGGGTAACCCTTTACTGTTTTTTAAGACCAATTTACGGTAGTCATCGACCCAACCAACCAGACCACAACTAATGGTCACAAACAAGGCCAACCACAAGCTCATTTGCCGCAAATCACCCCATAACAAGCAGCTCACTGTGATCGCCAAAATAATCAGGACACCACCCATGGTTGGGGTACCTGCTTTTGACAAATGAGTTTGCGGACCGTCGTTACGCACCACTTGGCCGATTTGCAATCTTCTCAACCAATTTATCATCGGTGGGCCACAAAAAAGCCCAACCAAGAGCGCTGTCAGTGCAGCTAATATTGAACGAAAAGTGAGGTATTGAAACACCCTAAACGCATGATACTGTCCTTGTAATAATTGCGTTATCCAATAAAGCATATGTATACCCCTTTTACGTTGCACACTCTAACGTCGCTATACCAGTACCTTTTGCTGGGATAATTAGGGTCTGTTGCATTTCAAATCGTTGAATGCAGCCAACAGGTCGCAGCACATCTGGCTTTGAACGTTGAAAGGCCAACAGTCCGTCGTTAATTCGTATATTTTTTGACTATTATATCACTCCTACTGATCATCAGTATATGTGATCCACGGCATAGAAAATTTACGATTTATCACCATTGTGGTCAATCTTTTGATAGATACTTAAGCGTCATGCGAAAAAAGGCGGAGCATACCATAAGTATCCAGACGAGAGCATCAACATTTGTTTTTTTAATCCCAGGGTGAGCACCTCTAAACGAACATTGTAGAACCAAATGACGACGCTCCGCGCTTTATGCCTGTTAGTGTTCAAATTTTACGATGCGTTTGCCCTGGTTTAACCCACCAATTGTTGCACGATCCTCTCCATATTGCTCGAGCGTGACCCTTTCACTAAAACTGTCGTATTTTCATCCAATTGATGGAGCAAATCTTGCACCAACATGTCTTGCTGATGGTAGTGTTTGCCGTTAACACCATAAGCACGCGCCGTATTTTCACTATGCGTACCACACGTCATGAGCATCTCAATACCATGCTCTCGGGCAGCCACGCCCACGTTCTGATGATGTTGTTTGCTCCAGCGCCCTAACTCACCCATATCACCGAATACAAAAATACGCCGACCAGGGCGGCTCGCCAATACATCAAGTGCCGTCAATGTTGAGCGTAAATTAGCATTATAGGTATCATCAATCACTAAAGCGTTATTTTTCCCATGAAGAAAGGTCATCCGACCTAGCACTCCACGAAACTGGCAGAGGCCTTTTTCTATATTTGCCAGCGCAATACCGAGTGCGTGCGTACACGCAGCGGCAGCCAGAGCATTCATCACATTGTGCGCCCCGGCGACTTGCAATTCAATCGATGCCTCACCTTGCGGCGTGACCAAAGTAAATTGCCCACACCCATCCTTACTAAAAGTGATCTCGCGCGCATGAATAGCCGTAGGGTGGGCTGCTGAAAATCGCAAGGTATTTATATTCGTGAGAAGAAGATCCCAATAATGAGCATGGGCATCATCATCATTGATCACGGCAGTCCCCCCGGCAAGAAGACCTTGATGAATCTCACCCTTGGCGCGCGCCACACCTTCTATGGAGCCAAACCCTTCAATATGTGCTGGAGCAATATTGTTAATGAGTGTGACTTGGGGTTGAACGATAGCTACGGTGTGGGCTATTTCACCTGGGTGATTTGCGCCTAACTCAAACACGGCATAACGGTGTTTATCTTGTATCTGTAAAACACTTAATGGCACGCCAATATGGTTATTCAAATTGCCAGGCGTTGCATAAGATGGTTTAGGCAAAATCGCCGCGATCATTTCTTTGACAGTCGTCTTCCCGTTGCTGCCTGTCAACGCGATCACAGCACAAGAACTTTTTTGCCGATGAGCCGTGGCAATAACAGCCAAAGCCTGTACTGTATCAGGGACAACCAATTGTGGAATGACAATACCAGGAATTTTTTCGCTACAAAGAACTGCCGCGGCTCCCGCCTCTATAACGTTATGAATAAATTGATGCCCGTCAAAACGTTCGCCGCGAATGGCAACAAACAAATTTCCCGGCTTTAATTGTCGACTGTCAATACATACCCCTGTCAGCCACATGTCTTGTGTACATGGTAATTTGAGCGCTGCGGAAATGTCAGATAACTTCATTAGATGAGCCTATTTAAAAGCCCTAAGTGTACTTGAGCCGTGGTATCAATTCTATACCTCTAGAACATGACCAGCTGTTTTAAATTTATATAGCCAATAGATCAAATAAAATTGAGCAAATGTCTTGACCACATACAGGGCAATAGATCAAAGCAAGCGCCTATGATTTGAGATAA
>SXGT01768614.1_pt1 | contig 13150 bp, 4 predicted proteins | sample 3176221 | NCBI WGS metagenome assembly SXGT01 (sample SAMN11356862, study PRJNA531348) | freshwater metagenome | isolation source: freshwater sample F1-120 | place: China: Fuxian Lake, Yuxi | collected 2017-12-25
GGTGTTGTTGCCGGTATTGAGGTCGGGGAAGATGAACACCGTCGCTCGCCCGGCGACCTGCGACTCCGGCATCTTCGTCTTTGCGACCGCCGCGTCGGCCGCGGCGTCGTACTGGATAGGCCCCTCGACGAGCAGGTCAGGGCGGCGTTCGCGCACCAGCGCGGTCGCCGCGCGCACCTTGTCCACGTCGGCGCCCGACCCGGACTCCCCCGTCGAATAGGAGAGCATCGCGATCCGCGGGTCGATGCCGAACTTCAGAGCCGTCTCCGCCGCCGAGATCGCGATGTCCGCGAGCTGCTCCGACGTCGGGTCGGGAACGACGGCGCAGTCGCCGTAGACGAGGACGCGATCCTCGAGCGCCATGAAGAAGACGCTCGACACGATGGACACCCCCTCGACGGTCTTCACGAACTCGAAGGCCGGGCGGATGGTGTGGGCGGTCGTGTGCTGGGCTCCCGAGACCATGCCGTCGGCGAGGCCGAGCTGCACCATCATGGTGCCGAAGTACGAGACGTCCGTGATGATGTCGCGGGCGTCCTCCAGCGTCACTCCCTTGTGGGCGCGCAGCCGGGCGTACTCCTCGGCGAAGCGCTCCCGCAACTCCGGATCGGTCGGGCTCACGACCTTCGCGGCGGCCACGTCCACCCCGAGCGCGGCTGCTCGTGCGCGCACCTCGTGCTCGTCGCCGAGTATGGTCAGGTCCACGACATCGCGTGCCAGGAGCGTGCTCGCGGCCTGCAGGATGCGATCGTCTCCACCCTCCGGCAGAACGATGTGCTTGCGGTCGGATCGCGCGCGTTCGAGGAGGGTGTACTCGAACATGAGGGGGGTCACGACGGCCGAGCGACCGGCGCCGAGCTGCTTGAGCAGGAGTGCGGCATCCACGTTCTTCTCGAACAGCGCCAGGGCGGTGTCGATCTTTCGGGTGGATGCCACGGTCAGCCGCCCCCGCGTCTGTGCGATCCGCTGGGCCGTCGCCCACGTTCCGAGCTCGGTCGAGACGATCGGCAGGTCGTGGTCGAGCCCCGCGATGAGTCTCTCGATGACCGTGGAGAGTTCGAACCCGCCGTTGAGGAGGATGCCCGCGAGCGACGGGAAGGTGCCGGAGGCGTGGGCGGTGAGCGCCGCGAGCAGCATCTCGCTCCGGTCCCCGGGGATCACGACCACACCGCCCTCGACCAGCCGGGGCAGCACGTTCTCCATCGACATCGCGGCGATGACGACCCCCAGCACCTCTCGGGCCAGGAGCGACTCGTCGCCCTGCAGCAGGCGCCCGTCGACCGCCTCCCTCAGCTGCGCCATCGACGGGGCGACCAGCAGCGGGTCCTCCGGGATCGCCCACGTCGTCACGCCCGAAGCCGAGCCGATCGCCTCGATGATCGGATCGAGGGCGTCCGGGTCGGCCCGGTTCACGATGACGGCGAGCAGGCTCGCGTGGGCGTCGAGGAGCTCGGGGAGCGACAGATCGGTGACCTGCCGCAACTCGTCGGGCGTGCGGGCGCGCGACTCGTCGAGCTCCCGCCCGGTGAGCACGAGGAGCACGGGCGCGCCGAGGTTCGCAGCGATGCGCGCGTTGAACCCGAGTTCGGTCGGGGATGCCACGTCCGTGTAGTCCGACCCGATCACGACGACCGAGTCGCACCGCGCCTCCACGGCCTTGAAGCGATCGACGATGGTGGAGAGCGCGGCCTCGGGGTCATCGTGGACGGCCTCGTACGTCGTGCCGATGCAGTCGTCGTACTCGAGCTCGACCCCGTCGCGAGACAGGAGAAGTTCGAGCACGAAGTCCGGCTCGGAGATCGACCGGGCGATGGGCCGAAACACGCCGACGCGTTCGCCGCTTCTCAGGAGGGAGTCGAGAACACCGAGGGCGACCGATGACTTGCCGGAGTGCCCCTCGGCGGAGGTGATGTAGACGGACCGGGCCATGCCACCAGCCTAGGCGGGCGATGCTTCAGCGCCCCGGGACGAACGGCCCGCGAGCCCGGTGCATGTGGCAGGAGTGAGTCGCGCCCGGATGCTCCGGAGAAACGACAATCACGGAGGCGCACGAAAAAGGACCCCTCGCGCACCCGCCAGAGCCCGGTTACCCTTGCTACGTTTCCGTCCTGGGGGAGTTGGCCTGGATGGCGCCACGCGAGGAGCCGACATCCATTCTACCGGTATGCTCTTATGAGGTTGTTGCCGGTTACGGCCGCATCCGCCCCAGGAGAATTCGCCTAGTGGCCTATGGCGCACGCTTGGAAAGCGTGTTGGGTGCAAGCCCTCGGGGGTTCGAATCCCCCATTCTCCGCCGATTCTTCCGCTTTATGCCCGCAGACCGATGCCTTCGTGCAAGCGGTTGCGGTCGTGCGTCATTTCTTCTGGCGATTTCCTCAGCTTCATCGGTATATTGAGCAAGCTCAATGTGAATGCATGAACCTGTGGGGGTGGCATGATCGACGCGAACACAGTCCTCGCGCGAGTTCGCCCCCGCGAGTCCCTCGTTCGAGCGGGCGCGGTCGCGCTCGTGATCGGCGGCATTCCCCTGTTCGGCGTCCTGTACTGGCTATCGCTGGCACAGGGCAGCTGGAGGAGAGTTCTCGCGGTGAACGTCACGGTCGCCGCGATCGCACTGTTCGCGTGGATCCGCCACCGTCGTGCGTACACCGAGGTCGGCGAATCCCAGCTCGTCAAGCAGGCCTACCTGCGCCGCCGGGTCGTCGACCGCGACCGGATCGCCTCGACGCTCATCGCACACACCTGGCGGCCGGGGTCGTCGGAGTCGATTCCGCAACTCCTGGTGCTCGATCGCGCCGGCGAGTGCCTCGTTCGACTCCGTGGCACGGTCTGGAGCCTCGAGTCCATGGAGACGATCGCTGAGGCACTGGGCGTGCCGTCGACGGTCGAGACCCACACCATGACCCTCCGAGAGTTCTACGCCGAGCACCCGAACACCGCTTACTGGTACGAGGGCCGCCCCTGGATCACTGTCGCGGGAATCGTCGCCGGGTTCGCCGTGGCGTTCCTGGCCACCAGTTGGATCATGATGGCCATCGGAGCGCCCAGCGCGCTCGTCTTCGTGCCCTGATCAGGCCGACCTAGGCACTCGCCAGGTCTTCTCCCGCGGTCTGCACCGCGTTGCGCGGTCGCAACTCGTGCGGGCACAGCCCGGTCACGGCGACGACCGCTCGCGACATGTGCCTCGGAGACGAGAACCCCGCCGTTCGAGCGATCTCGGCCACGGACACGTGGGCGAGGGCCGGATCGGCCAGCAGTGCGGACGCCCGGAGCGCTCGGGTGGTTCGGATGTACTCGCTGACTCCCCCGAACACCGGCTCGGCGAGTTCGTAGAGAGTGCGACGCGATACCCCGAGGGCATCCGCGATCGCCCCGGGGGTCAGTCTCCGGTCGCTGCTGAAGCAGCGCACCACGTACTCGATCTGCGCGCGGCGAGCCGTCGATACGGTCTCGACCGTCGGCGAGATGCCGGTCGACTCGGAGACGAGGGCGCCGATCGTGCGCGCCCACCCGATTTCGGCGGAGAAGGGCACGGTCTCCGGAGCGCCGGAGAAGCAGGAGAGCGCCCGGTCCACAGCGGACGCGGCGGCCGAGTGCACCCTCGACAGGTCGCCCGCCATCGCCGTTCGCTCGATGTTGCGAGTGGAGGCGGGGATGAGCGAAAGGCGGCTCCGGACGATGAACACTCTCGACTGGGCATCCGGCATGATGGCCCCGAGGGAGGGTTCGCCGGTCATTAGTCGGATGCCCTGTATCCCCCGCAACTCCGCGGGCTCCCGATGCTGCCCGTCACCCAGCTGGACCACCAGCGTCACCGGACGATCGTCGTCGCTCATCGCAGCGCTCATGCTCATGGCAACACCACCAAATCCAGGGACTCGAAGGAGTGCGGTACTCCGGTTAAGGGGTCGACGTAGGCGATCTGCACTTCGTAGTCGCCGGGCGGGATGCTCGGGACAACGTAATAGGCGGCAAACGTTCCCCCGACCGTCTGCACGACGTTGCCGTTGAACCAGACGGGTTGCCCGTCAAGGTAGGTGCGTACGGACGAGCCGGGCCACGCGATCCCGGGAATCACGTGCACGGAGTAGCGCTGGACGACGTAGGGGTTCGCGGCCTGGAAGCTCGGAACGAAAGCCAACGGCACGGTGGTCGCCGGCGATCGGTGGCCGGCCAGGTCGGTCTGCGTGATCTCGAGCCCGGTCGCATGCGCCTGGAGCCCGTGCAGCGGAGCGGTCGCCCATGCCCCCTCCGCATCGGCGATCACCGTTGCGAGCGAAAGCGACTGCCAGGTCACCTCGATCGTCGCACCGGGTTCCGCCGAACCGCTGAGGCTCGGCGGCGCAGTCGCGTATCGATCGATCGACGAGGAGACCGCCGGCTCCGCCGGCGCCACAGTGTCGACGACGAAGGGGATGGTCTGGGGCTTCGACGGTGAATGGCTCTCGGAGTCCTGGAGCACCGCCAGTTCATGAAGTCCGTCCTCGAGCGGGATGGTGATGACGTGGCTCCAGTGAGAGCTCGACTCGACCGTCTCGGTCCCACTGAGCACTCCGTCGACGAACACGGACACGCGGCTGCCAGCCGTACCGGCCCCCGACACAGCGTGGGTCGCCGTGGGCACGGACTGGCCCACTATCGGGTCGTAGACGATCGGGATCGTCGCCTGCGGCAAGGGCGCGGGCGAGTCAGGGGACACCACCGGCGGAGGAGAGAGCGGCGGAGAGGGTGCGACCGGCGCGAGAATCTCGTCTCGGGGCAGTGGCGGAGAGTTCCGGCTGTCGCCCGGAGTCCGGATGACTTCGACCTGGGCGGTCGAGGGCGCAGTAAGTGCCACAGCAGCGGATTGGGGGGACTGGCCTCGAGCCGTCGTTTCCGCCACGGTCGTGCGGTCCAGGTCGTGGACCGTCGACTCGTCGCCCGACGGAAGCCCTCCGAGCGAGACCGCCGTGACGACGACGCCGGCCGCCACGAGCGACGCGATGCCAGTCGTCGCCGCCCAGAAACTGGGGGCTCCCCCGCCGACGGGGGTCGCGACCACGGCGGCTGCGGCGCCTGAGGTGGCGGCGTGGGCAGGGGCCGCCGAGCCGATCGTTCTCAGGAACTCGGCCGCAGGAATCCCGACGAGAAGGGGGATGATCACCACACGGAGGCGAGCGAGCAAGGCCTCCTCGCGGGGCGAGTCGGCGACCAGACCGTCCTTCGCACGAGCTTCGAGCCAGGCGCGACGAAAACCGTCGCGAGCGCGGTAGGCGAGCGCAGCGACGGCATTCGCATTCATTCCGAGAATCACGGCGATCTCGCGCGGCTTGAGCCCCTCGATCTCGCCGTACCAGAGGACCTCCTGCCACCGCTCCGGCAAGGAACGGAAGGCGAGCGCCTCGTACGAGCGCTCGAGGGCGGACACGATCTTGTCCTCCGCCGATGACTCGTCAGCGAGTTGGTCGACGTCGACCTCGTCGAAAGCGACGGTCGAGTCCCGCATCGACCACCGCATGCTCAGATTCTTGAGCGTCGTATAGAGATACGGTCGGAACACTTCGTCCGGACCAGCACCGTTCCCGAGAGCGTGGAAGATGCTCGTGAAGGCTTCGGACACCAGATCTTCGGAGTCCGCACGGTTCACCAAGCGAGTGGCATAGCGGAGCGCTGCGGGGTAGTGCCGGTTCCAGAGCGCGCCGAACGCTCGCGAGTCGCCTGACCGGGCGGCATGGATGAGAATCGTGTCGGACGCGGCGCCGTATGCATCCCCACTCATCACCTGAACCCCCATAAGCACTCAGCGAACGAAAGCGGATCGTCCTATTGCGGATAGAGAGGAAAAACCTCTTATAAGGAGGGAGTCGGAGAATCCGGAATTATGACGGGAGCGGCGACACATTTCGATGCTCCGTCGCTAGCCGATTCGTAGGAGGGCGAGGGCGCTCGTCCAGTCGCTGGCGAGCGCGTACTGGGCGGCCTGGATGCCTGCTCGGCCGCCGCACACCGCGTCGATGGCTGCGGCTTCGGTCGCTCGCTTGGTCGTCATCGCCGGATCGTTCAGGGGAATGGGCCACAGGTTGGCGAAGTCGTTGGCGCCGCCGAGCTGCCGGGGAACGAGGAAGTCGATGACGTACTTGTCATGGTCGAGTTCGGCGACGCCGTACGCGTTCAACACAGATGTCCGCACTGTCGCCGATACATCGGGGCCACTGGGAGCCCCGCACACCGGGGCGGTGTTCGCCGCGGATATTTCAGAGGTGACGGCTCCCGGCGTGCACTCCTCATCCGGGAGGAGTCCGGCACTGCCCTGAACGAGCTCGCACTGGGCTGTGCTCGCGGCGGAGCCCGTGGTGGTCTCGGTCCACTGCGTGCCGACGACGCGAGGGTCGCCTTCCGGCTGGACCTCCGCTGCCGGCACGCAACCGGTCAGCATTAGTGCGGCGAGCGCGGCGAGTGCCGCGGCCGGGATTCGAGAACGTGAACTGTGCATCGTCATCCTTTTCCGTCTCCGCAGCGCGGAGAGTGTGAAGGGGCTGGAGGGGTCGCAGCCAGCCCCTTCACGATCTAGCCCTCGGTCGAGTGACGGCCCGCCCGTCGCGACCGGGCAATCAGCAGTGCAGCCAGGCCGAGCCCGAACAAGGCCGCTCCCGCACCGATGATCGTGTTGACGGTGCTGCCCGTGAGCGCCAGCACCGTGGGACGAAGGCTCACGATGGTGGTCTCGGCGGGATCACCCACCTCGTGGATCACGACGGCCGTCGTCTCGGTCGCTCCGAGTGTCGCCGCGTAGGAGAAGCAGCCGACGCCATCCAGCACGACCCGCGGTGTCTCCACGGTGCCGTCGCCCTCGGCGATCAGCGTGCCCTCGAAGGCGATCGGTGCGCCCTCCCAGTCGACCGCGTCACACGATCCCGAGACGGGAGTGACCGGCCCGTACAAGGTCCATTCGACGTCGAGAGTCGCGCCGCGCGTACCTTCAATCGTGATCGAGTCGAAGACCGAGTCGCCCACGTAGACGCTCCGCGAGCTGATCTCCGTGACGACGGACGGCTCGAGCGGCGTGACGATGAACGTCTCGAGCGGGTCGCCCGGAGCGAGGCTGACCGCCGACGAACTGGCGGTTGCGGCGAGCTCACCCGTGTAGGTGTAGCAGCCCGGGAGCCCGACTTCGGAGTCGCTCGTCTGGTAGACCTCGGTGCCCGGCTGGACCGTGAAGCTCCCGCTGTCGAAGACGGGCGCTCCCGACCAGTTCACCGTGTCGCACTCCCCGAGCACGGGCTCGACCGGGCCGAGCAGCTCCCAGAGGTACACCGCGTCGTGGAGTCCGAAACCAGTAACCGTGACGACGTCGTGAACGATGTCGCCGGGCTCGGCTGCGCTCGTCGAGGCGGTGGTCACCACGTCGGGGGCGAGCAGATTCACCTGGAACGTCTCGAGCGGGTCACCGGCGGGCAGAACGACGCCGAGGCTCGTGTCGGTCGGAAGGAGTTCTCCGGTGTAGCTGTAGCACGCCGCCTCATCCACAGTCGTGGGCGGAGTCGTGTACGTGCCATCACCCGTCACGGCGATCTCACCGTCATCGATGACCGAGCCGTCTGCGATCCAATCGACCGCGGCGCAGGTTCCGGCGCCGTCCGGGTCCGCCTGGACGAGCGTCCACAGGTACGTGGTCGTGACTCCCCCGCTGCCGACGACCGAGATGGAGTCGGTGAACGAGTCGCCCGGGTCACCGCTCGAGGCCGAGGCCACGGTGGTCACGGACGGGGAGAACGGCTCGATGAGGAACGTCTCCGCCGGGTCGCCCGCGGGCAGCTCGACCGCGTCGGTCGTCTGCGAGGCAGCGAGCGAACCGGTGTAGCTGTAGCAGCCGACCTCGTCGACAGTGGTGGATGGGGTCGTGTACGTTCCGTCGCCCGTGATGTCGAGCGTGCCCTCATCCACGATCGCCGCGCCCGTCCAGTCGACCGCTGCGCAGGATCCGTCGATCGCCGGGACCGGGCCCACGAGGCTCCAGTCATAGGTGGTCTCGGCATCCTGGGTTCCGGAGATCACCACGGAGTCGGAGAACGAATCCCCGGGGAGACCGAGGTCGTCCGAGGCGGTGGTCACCACGGTCGGGAGGTTGGTCGCCACCCGCACGGTCTCAGCGGGGACGCCGGGAGCCTGGGTGACGGCATCCGTGCTGACGGACGCCGCGAGCGCGCCGCCGTAGCTGTAGCAGCCCACCGAGTCGAGAGTGGTGCTGGGGGTGGTGTAGGTCCCTGGGCCATCGACGGTGAAGGTGCCGGTGGCGAGAACCGCCGCGCCCGTCCAATCGAGCGCCAGGCAGGACTCGTTGACCGCGTCGATGGGTCCGTACAGCGTCCAGGTGTACTGCGTCCCCGGCGCGATGGGCCCGGTCAGCACGACCGTGTCCTCGACGACCACGCCCGGCGCGCCCGTCTGCGGGTTGGCCTGAGTGGTCAGCGTCGGCGTGGCCGCGGTGATGAGCACGGTCTCTTCCGGGACACCCGGCTCGAGCACCACCCCGAGACTCGTGGCGGTCGCCGCCAGGTTGCCCGTGGAGGTGTAGCAGCCCGCAGCATCCAGCACGGTCGATTCGGTCGTGTACGTGCCGTTGCCCGTCACCTGCAGCGAGCCGCTATCGAAGGGGTCGACGCCGGTCCAGTCGACCCCTTCGCACGATCCGTCCACTGCGGGCACCGGTCCCAGGAGTGTCCAGGTGTACTCGGCCGATTCGCCGTCGAGGCCCGACACGAACACGGAGTCGCTCACCGTCGTTCCGGGGCCGGCGGCATTGGTCGACGCCTGCGTCGTCACGGTCGCGGAGTTGGCGGAGACGAGGACCGTCTCCTCCGGTACGCCCGCCTCGAGCACGACCTCATCACTCGACGCCGTGGCGCCGAGGGTTCCGATGTAGGTGTAGCAGCCGACATCGGTGACCGTCGTGGTGTCGGTGACGTACGTGCCATCGCCGCTCACCGCGAGGGAGCCGCTCGCGAACGTGCCGGCGCCGCTCCAGTCCACAGCGAGGCAGCTGTCTCCGATCGCCGGCTCCGGGCCGAGAAGCTCCCACGTGTACGTGGCGTTCACCGATCCGAGTCCCGAGATGAACACGGAGTCGGAGATCACGGTTCCGGGTGCGGCCGCGTTGACGGAGGCCTGGGTCGAGACCTCGGGGGTCAGCGTGCCCACGAGAACGGTCTCCTCGGGGACTCCGGGCTCGAGGACGACCTCGACAGTGGTGCCGCTGGCCTCGAGCACACCGACGTAGGTGTAGCACCCGGCGCCGCCCAGCTCGCTCTCATCGGTGACGAACGTGCCCTCGGTCGCCGTCATGCTCCCGAAGTCCCACGGCGTCGCTCCGGTCCAGTCCACCGCGTCGCACGCGCCGTCGACCGCCGGCACCGGGCCGAGCAGCTCCCACCGGTACAGCGGAGTCTCACCGCCGAGTCCCGTTACGGTCACCGCATCGGTGACGAGGTCGCCGGGCAGGGCGACGTTGGACGACGCCTGAGTGGTCACGAGCGGGGTGTTCGCCGAGACGAGAACCGTTTCGAGCGGGTCACCCGGGGCGAGCACGACGGTGTTGCTCGTGTCGCTCGCCGCGAGGGTTCCGATGTAGGTGTAGCAGCCGACCTCGGTGAGCGTGGTGGGCGGTGAGGTCTCATACACGCCATCGCCCGATACCGTCAGGGTCCCCGAGTCGATGGAGTCCGCTCCGGTCCAGTCGACCGCGTCGCATGCGCCGTCGACCGCCGGGACGGGGCCGAGGAGCTCCCAGCTGTACTCCGTCTCCTGGGTACCGAGACCCACGACGGTGATCTCGTCGGTCACGTCGACCGGCGGCTGGGCCGCGTTCGTGGACGCCTGGGTGGTCACGACCGGCGTGACCGCATCCACCCGGATGGTCTCTGCGGGGATGCCCGGCGGGAGGGACGCGGCGTCACTCGTCGCCGTGGCGCTGAGCTCTCCCGTGTACGTGTAGCAGCCCGCGTTGCCCAAGTCGACGGGAGTCGTCGTGTAGGTTCCGTCGCCCGTGACGTCGAGGTCACCCGCGGCAAAGGTCGGGGCAGTGCTCCAGTCGATGGCGGCGCACGAACCGGCGATCGCGGGCACGGGACCCAGGAGCGTCCAATCGTAGGTCGCCGTCTCGGAGCCGAGTCCGGACACGAACACGCTGTCGTAGACGGTCTCGCCGGGCGACGCGACGTTCACGAGGGCCTGGGTCGATACCGACGGGGCGTTGGCCGAGATCTGGAAGGACTCGGACGGGACGCCCGGAGCGAGCGGCACGGCAACGGTCGTCGCCGTTGCGGCAAGCAGTCCGCCGTACGAGTAGCAACCGACGTCATCGACGTCCGTCGACGGCGTGGTGTACTCGCTCTGGGAGGTCGTCACGGGGAACGAGCCCTGGTCGAGGATCGGCGGCGTGCCAGTCCAGTCAACGGCGGAGCAGGATCCGTCGATCGCGGGCAGCGGCCCGTAGAGGGTCCACTGGTACGTCGAATCGGTCGTGAGACCACTGATCGTCACGGTGTCCTCGGCTGTCGCGCCGGGGCGGTTTCCGTCGGTGACCGCGACGGTGCCGACCGAGGGGACGGTCGCCGACACGAGGGTCGTCTCGGCGGGAATGCCGGGTGCGTCACGGAACGTGATCGAGGTGCCGTCCGGGGTGTACTCCCCCACGTAGGTGTAGCAGCCCACGGTGTTCAGTGCCACGGGCGGCGTGTTGACCACGCCCGGACCCGTCACGTCGAAGCTATCGGTGGCCAGTTCGTCCGCGCCCGACCAGTCGAGCGCGAGGCACGATCCGGCGTTGTCGGCTACCGGTCCGTAGAGGGTCCACGTGTAGCTACCCGGCTCGATGTCTCCGACGAAGGTCACCGCGTCCGTCACGGACGACGTCACCGCGACGGCCTGGCTGGAGATCTGCGTCGAGAAGAAGCGGCCAGCGTTCGTGTCCGCGGTGTAGTAGTAGCCGAAGTTGACGTCGGAGCGATCACTGTCGACACCGAGTCCGAATACCCCGCTGTCGCTGTTGGGCGCGGTGGTTCCGTTATCGAGGTCGTACGTGTTCTCGAGGACATCCTGGAACGGCAGGGTGCTGGTGTCGACGACAGCCCGGTAGTTGCCGGAGTGATAGTTGCTGAAGCGGTAGAGGCCGCTGCCGTTGGTCGTCGCGGTGTCGATCACGACGCCGTTCTCGTCGAGCAGATTGACCACGACGCCCGGGATGCCGTTCTCGCCGGGGTCCTGAACGCCATCGCGGTCGGCATCCCACCAGACCAGTTCGCCGGCACTCGATGCGACGACGTCAACTCGAACCTGGTTCGAGATCGGGACCTCGTTGATGAGGCCCGCCGCTCGCCCGATGCTCACGTAGTTCTGGTACACGTCACCTTCGACATTGCCCGTGGGCTGCATGGTGAACCGAATCTGGCCGACGTCCCCGGGCGCGAAGCTCGGAATCACCACCCGCACCGCGGTGGTGTCGGCGATCGTAGCGGGGCAGCCGGCCCCGCCGAAGGCGGTGCACCAGACGGTGTCGCCTCCGGGCTGGTTGCTCGCCGCGTACGGGTCTCCGTCGACCTGCGCGGACGGACGCGCGGTGTACTGCACCTGCACGTTGTCCGACGGGTCGCCGATGAGGTCGAGCGAGGCGAGCTCGAGGGTTCCGGAGAAGCTCGTGCCGCGACCATCACCGTTGTACGGGAGGATGTCGATCCACATCGTTTCGCCGACGTTCGTCGCCATCGTGTTCGACCACTGCGCGGTGAAGCCGATCACGTCGGGAGCGACCTCGACGACGGGCTGATCGACGAGCTTCACGATGTCGATCTGCGCCAGAGTACGAATCGTGTAGAAGACGTTGGAGTAGCGCTGCTCGAGGCTCTGCGTGTTTCCCTCGGCAGAGATGACCGCCGTGTTGGCCTTCTGGACGTTGTCCGGAATGTTGTTGGCCGCAATCGCCGTGTACTCGATGAGCGGCACCGTGGTGTTCGGCTCCAACGGGACGATCGAGGTGAAGGTCAGGACGATCCCCGAGACGTCATCGGCGGTGCAGAAGAGCCCGTCGGGCCCGGGGTCGGCCGGGGTCACTGCCAGGTTCCAGTTCGCCGCGGATGCGGCGGACTGCTCGGGGCTCAGGAAACAGGTCGGCAGGGAGTCCACGATGGTGATCACCTGCGGGAGCGCGCCCTCGGCTGGCACCGCGAAGGTGCCCTGGATGGTGAACGGGAGGGTCTCACCCGCGAGCGCCGAGCCTGCGGGCTGCCCCTCGGACAGCTTCTGCACGCCCACGATGTTCGCGGTGACCGTGTAGCTCGCGTCGTCGCGGAACTCGAACGGCTCGCTGTCTTCGCTGGTCAGCAGCGAGTCGACCGAGGTCTCCCCGGGCTGGGTCAGCACGTTGGTCATGGGGATCCACCAGTCGAATGACACCTGACCCATGGGCGCAGCGAAGACCAGTCGAATGGAGGAGACCTGAGACGGTCCGCCCGCGGCGGCGATGGAGGAGAACCAGGGGCCGTTCGTGGCGGGATCGCCCGGGGTTCCGCAGGTCATACCCGCGACGAATGGCTGGGAGCTGTACTCGATCGTGTAGGAGCCGAGCGTTCCGGTACCGCCGCTCTGCGACACCTCCATCGGCACATCCGGGTTGACCTGCTGCCGCGAGGGGTCGAACACGTCGCACACCGCGAAGTTCGGAGTCCCGTCGCGGTCCGTGATCGCGGTGAGCTTGGCGAGGAAGTCCTGACCGGGTACGAGGAGCCCGTCGCCGGAACCCCCGGGCAGGCCGCCCTTGGTGGACGTCGCCAGTCCCTTGAACGCGGTGGTGTCACCGGTGGTGTCCCCCGTCAGGAAGAGGGACGCGCAGTTGTTGTTGTTGACGGGCGAGTCGCATGTGTCGCCGGGGAACCCGCCCGGCTCGTACCCGTCGGACGCGGTGCTCGAGCCGAAGTTGGAGGTGCCGCCAGCCGCCTCGGGGTCGAATTCCATGAGCTGGTCCTCCGCCGTGATCCCCTCGGCGGGAATCGACGCCTCGGGAACGAAGATCAGGAAGTCTCCCGCGAAGACGGTCTGCTGACCGGGACGTTCACTCTGGGTGAGCAACCCTTGCGAGAAGTAGGTTTCTACTTCGAGCACGCGGTTGTTCCCTTCCGTA
>SXGT01046777.1_pt1 | contig 13149 bp, 10 predicted proteins | sample 3176221 | NCBI WGS metagenome assembly SXGT01 (sample SAMN11356862, study PRJNA531348) | freshwater metagenome | isolation source: freshwater sample F1-120 | place: China: Fuxian Lake, Yuxi | collected 2017-12-25
AACAAGAAATTACATCTTTACTCCGCGGAGCTATCAAATTAAAAGAATTAGTATCTCCATTTGGTAAGAGTATTATGAATAGTACAGTATAATAACCCGTGGGTTATTATCTTTATTCATGGAAAAAGGGGATAAGCAAAACATTTTCCGAATTCTTTGATTCTACCTCTGCTTGCTTTGCTTCCGCTACCGATTCCAAATGCACTTTCTCAAGTACTGGAAACAATTCATTCAAATCTGGATAAAGACCGAAAAGAAGTCCTCCTGAAGTCATTGCCTTCGTTCGAAACTCATCAATCTTTTGAAGCGAATCTCGCTTTTGTTTGAAAGCCATAACATTCAGTGTCTTCAAATGTTCGTTTAGTTGGATCAACAAGTTCAGAGTATTGTTTGGATACTTTTCGAGTACTTCTTGAACAAAATGTTCAAACGCCGATTTGTGGACGTTTGGTCGCTGACACTTTCCACTTGGAGCATTTGAAAAGCACTTCTTGTACCTATCGGTAAAGTACTGTACAATCGTCTTGTATGTCTTCAAATCTAGAGCTGGTGGAATTTCTGTAACAGGTACAGTATTGTTGATCATGTTGAAAACCTTTCGCAGTTCTGAATCATTTGCTACCTTCAAGTTATTCACCAACACCTTGGTATCACACTTACATTCCTCGTAAAGCTTAACATATGCAGAAAATCGATGTTGTCCATCAATGAGGAAATGCTTTGTTCCCTGTTCTGTTTCAATTTCTGCAACAGTGAGAACTCCTGGAACAAGAAACTCAATGTTATTCTCATATTGCTTCCGAATAGAACGATAAATTGTATCAATCCTATCTTCAGCAACTACACGTTGAATGTCTGGGATACTGAGAAATTCCTTAAGTTCAGAGATAAAAGTAAGATAATAGGTTTCATTGGGTGCGCGGGAAATTGTTGTCATTTTGAAGCGGGAGGTAAAGAAAGACGGAAAGTTTGAAAGGTGGAAAGTTTGTAAATTTAAAACAGCAATTTTTACCTCAATCAATTTTGGGTCACTTGAAAAAAGTGATTTGTAAAGGGAGTATCTCAAAGGAAATAAATGTCTTTTGATACAGCGTCTCTCTCGTCACTCTCGTCACTCTCGTCTCTTTCCTCAGTAACCTCAGTAGTTTCCGTTTCTTTTTCTCTTTTCTTTACACCAGATGATACCGAGAAATGGTGTGATGAAGATGGATTACTTCATCGCGAAGATGGTCCTGCTCTGATTGTTCGAAAGGATTATTACAGTGAAGAATGGTTTAAGCATGGAAAACATCATCGTGAAGATGGTCCTGCTTCAATCTATATCGGTAAAGATGGAAAAATTATCGAGACATGGATGCGAGACGGTGTTCGTCATCGAGAAGACGGTCCCGCTATTATTATTAAGAAAGATAATTACTATAGTGAAGAGTGGTTTGAAAATGGACGAGTTCATCGAACTGATGGTCCTGCATACACATGTATTGAAAATGGTGTCACTGTAATCGAACAATACTTTCAAAAAGGAAAGTATCATCGACTGAATGGTCCAGCAAATACTGTTTATTTTGCTCATCCCAAAAAGTTAAATGTTTATCGAACTCTTTGGGTCAAAGAATGGTTTGAGAATGGAAAATATCAAGATGGTCCTTCATCAATCACTTATTCTCAAGATGGTTTACTTGATAAAGAAAACTGGTACAAAGATGGAAAGAAAATTCCTTTACAACGTTCGAGTCGTTCTCCTCATTCGAGTCGTTCTCCTCATTAAATTTACGAATAATACCTCACGAGGTATTATTCAAATACAATTTCAACATCTTCACCATTTCCAATTTTACCGTTAAACAATTGAGTATAAAGAGGTAACATATCTTCTTCAATCAAGGAAAAAAGAATATCAGGAAAAGATTTCAGATGAGTTTTTGGTAGTTCTGCCATTGGAACATTCCGCTTTTGTTTAAAAACTACCTTTACACCCTTGTCAACTAGTTTTTTATATTCTCCACTCTTTTTGAAGGTTTTAAACTCCTCTGAATCTCCAGATAAAGTAACCTTGACTCGAACATTTTCTTCTTCAGGTAATTTCATTTCTTTTGCTTGTGAAACATCAAAATAGACAGTCTTTTTTGTCGGTGGATGGATGTTAATTTCTTCGACAATAGGAAGACTTTCCTCGGAGAGATGAATAAGAGAAAGAGTATGATCTTCCCTCTCTCCAAATGAGATTTGCATGCTTGATCCTGTGTACCATAAATTTTCTTGAACTCGTTGTTTATCATGAATATGACCACTAACAAGGAAAGGTGCCGACTCGTCCCATTTTTCAACACCTTTTGCAATAATTGGTCCCATCTTTGCACCATCAAAAAGCTGATGGGCGAAAATACATTCAGCTGTTTCCCATTCATTTCCAACTGTTTTTAAAGCTTCATAAAAACGACCATCAGGAACATACGGACATAAAATAATCTTTTTCCCTTTGACGACAGATACTTTAACATAGTCTACAATTCGATGAGACTTCCATCCAGCAAATGGATGAGCTTTAGTCAAAAACTGCTGATTTGAACAATAATCGTGATTGCCAACTAATACTTCAGTGGTAGCATACTTTTCACATACACGAATATATTCTAACATTTTATTGAGACATTCAGTGTAAACAGTTTCATGAGTATGAAGAGTATCTCCAAGAATAACAATTAAATCTACACTATTTTGAGATAACCAAATATCTAATTGTTTCAAAAATACATTAATATCGGCAAGAGTATCTGGTTGAATATGAAGATCTCCGATGGCAAGAATTCGAACATCTGACGGGAACTCTCCCGAAGGGAACTCTCCTGAATTCTTAGAAGAACCATTTGAAACTGTTGAATGAGACATTTTATTCCTTCAATAGTTTCCTTGAAGTATCATTTTTACGAGGATAGCTACAAGAAAGTTACGGAGATGAGGAGAGATAAATTTGAGCGTACCATTTATCATATAAATTTTGCAAGTCTATTTTCGACATTTTTAAAAGAGCTTCTTTATCTTCCACAAATTTGAGAAAGATTGACAATATATCTTCAGATGAGATATATTCTAAACTTGGTCTTCGAGTATTTTTATGTAATCTGTTATATCTTTGTTCAATCATATACTTTGATGTATCAGATTTTGATTGACGATCAGAGGGTTTAGTACTGAGTTCTGTCTTAAGTTCTGCCCCTAGTTCTGCCCCTAGTTCTGTCCCGAGATCGAGTAAGACAGCAATTCCAGGTTCTGCCTGAGGAAATTTTATATTTGTTTTTAAGTATGCAAGAATACTCAAAGTAGAAGTAGAAGTACTCATTTGTATAGTAAAAAAAAATCTTGATAGTTGGAAATGAAACCTTTTACACCAAAGCCTATCTATCGATGGTCTGGAGAAGAAAAAGATCCTTCGAGCAATTTAGGATGGGAGATTGACAATCGTTTGAAATATCATTTCCCAAGGTTTGCAGATGGAGTAGTGATATACATACCGGTTGAGAAACCTCTCCCCGAACCACTTCTTGAAGTTATTGAAACATTTGTTCAAAATATTCCAAGTGGTATGTGGAGTAAATGGAATATTGATTGGAATGCAGATACTCCAGCTATTCAGTTCCATAATAAAAGAGGTATTATTTCAGAAGCTCTTCCTGCAGACAATATGTTTAGATGCAGACTGGAAGGTGATTATTTTACAGGACTTTGCGAAAGTAAAACAAAGGATATTGCTGTCAAGTCGTTACGAGATCATCCTGTCGAATGGTGGAAAGACTGGTTTGGAGAATTTGAAGTCAAGAATATACCTCTAATAGAACCTCGTATTGTAAGCAAAACTAAACATTCTTCACGAAAGAATATGATAGTTGTGAGATACATCGATAAATATGGAGTAAAGACACAGAGAACTGTTCCAGTCGGAGAAGAAAATAATATACCTCTTGATTTAAGCGGAGATAAAACAGTTTCTGTAACAATCCTTCCGGATGAAACAATAATTGACGATAAAGATCCTTTTACCTTAAATCGAACTGTTAGCATTGGAAAATGTCGTAAAGATGCGATCGAATATCTTGCACAACAGTATAAAATTCGAATGCAAATTCCTCCAGAACATCAAGTTTGGTTAACAAATCAATTACTCGAGTTTTTTGCCACAGATGAAGTTGGAGCTTATGTCGAGGTATTCAAATGTAGTTTAGTTTACTCAAAAATTTTGACAAGTGATAGCACTGAAAGATTAGCATCCATTGTTATTTTTGTTGCACCTGGAAAAGAATTAGCTCGAAAAGTTTTAAATGCTCTTGTAAAGAAGTTTGCGAATATTGAACATCTCGGATTAAATCTTCCTTCACGATATACTGTTACGAAAAACAAGTTAATTTTTTATTCCGGAGCTGACGGAGATCTTAAATCTGCTCTTCTCCGAGAAGGTTTATTGGACAAATATTTTGATCGGAAGATAGACCCTTCGGCATCTTCCTTCACAGGATACGAATTATCTTTGAATGATATTTAATATATTCTACATGTAGAATAAATGTCTTGTAGTCAAGTAACTCACGGAAAGAATTCTGATAGATTCAACTATTTGTATGAAACATTGCTAACCGATGAAGCAGATGGAAATTGGCTTGTCTCTATTCCTTATGTCCCAGAAGTAAGGAATGGAGTTGTTTCTCGTGCTTATTTAAATTTAAATACAGGAAAGTGTAATGATCCTCACATCAGAACTTGGACATACAGAGATGGATATGATTTTTACATGAATGGAAAACCTATTAACTGCAATCTAACACGCACTTCAATTCCAAAGAGTGTAAAAATTAATCCGGAGAAAAAAACTCAGCTTGTTACATCATTAAAGAGTGATTGGTATGATATATTCTATCTTGTCTGCGGTCGTCTCAAAGGATTAGATATCGATGAGTTGTTTTCTTGTAGCAAATCTTGTACGACTATTGGTTCTAACATTGCTCAAGCAATGATTAAAGTTGCAGCGACTCGAATTTTCAGCTCTCCAGAACAAAGTATTGCTGAGATAATTGCCAATTCTGTTGATTCATATGCTTCTCGACGTGGTGATTCAAAAGTAGGTCGGTTTGGAATGGGATTTTTCTCATTTCTTTATCATTTGGTTGATCACCCGAGCAGATGTTTGCATATTCATACGACTACCTTTGACAAAAGAATTAAAGAGTACACTACTGTTTATCTTCGAATTATGGAAATACAAGGAAAATTAAAATTTTCCATCCAAGTAGTTGATACTAAAACTAACATTACGGGAACCATTGTTCATCTTGATGCAGCCACTGATGCATTTACTTTTTACGAATATAGTAGATTTTTTGAGTTTTCCTACCGACTTCATATGATTGATTCATCTGTAATTTTTCGTTCACGTAATTCAACATCAGCCTCTGAATTAGGCGATTTATTAAATGAAATAGAATTTCCTAAACACTATAACAATACTATTCACATCTCTTTATCGTCAGAAGGTATAAAAATACAAGACTATGCCGAAGGAATGTCTATTGATGTAATTTTAAATTCTTTACTCATTCCGAGTATTTCAACAAAGGGTATGTCTATGAGTAGTCAACCAGTTCCGTATAAAAATTATTCATGTCTTAGTGAGAAAAACTTTCAGATGTTTTATATTATGATCAACCGAGTAGTTATTGTAAGTATAAAATTACCAGAAACATCAAAATATGGAATGTACTTATCTCTCCCAAGCAATGTCGTTCTTCCAGTCACAAGGGATGATATTGTAATTGCAAGCGTTGAGAAAGAATTTACAAACAGTTTAGATATACTTTTAAAAGAAGTTTTACAACAAAAAAATTTACTTATCTTAGAAGATGCTCTCAATAGCTATCGAAATTTTACATCTAATATTGATAATAAGAAATTCATTGAAAACTACATTTCCTCAATGTATAGATCTTTGCGTAATAAATTTATTATTACAAAAAAGGATAAATTTATCTACGATCAAGTATACCCAGAATATATAATTGGAAGTCGAGTGGATATAAATGTAAATGAAAATTTTCTCCGAAAGCGTGTTCCAGGGGATACAACTATATTCGCAAATAAACGTATTGTACTTCTTGACCAAAACTCTCGTGTACAAGAACCTTCATCTGGTTCAACATATTCATATATTTTTGTCCCTTATAAAATACACAGTAAACCCGACTGGTTTAAATCTTTCCACTTAGTATATAGACATGACTATCTTGATACTCTTGATAATGATAAGCTAAATTTTGTTATTGCGAGTATTAAAAAAAGTCCTCATAGACAACTCTTGAAGTATAATGACAAAATAATTCAATTGTATACTTGTATTGAAAATGCTTATACTGTAAAGATTCGTAGTCAAAAATGGGATATTTTTCCTATTCTAAATTGGTTAAGTGTTTTTCTTGAAGATGGCGGAGAAGATTACTTATATGAAACTATATCAAAGTGGATTGATATGGTTTCATCAATTCAAGAATCAAAAGTATACGGAGTTGGCAAACATGATATATTTCCAGTCATTAACGTATTTCCTCCGACACCTTTACTGCCAGATGGGTTGTTTCGAGATTATTTTAATGCAATCTTTGATTTCAATACATATCATAATAAAAAATCACCAAATATAGTCATGATATATCCATTATGGAGTGGCGTCTTAAATATATTTAATGTACCAAAATATTCAGTTAATTTTATTAAGTATAATATTAACTGGGTTGAGGCAATGCTTGGAGAATACACTCTCGAAGAGTACATGCTCCCTGTTGAAAAAGAGAAAATTTTAAACAGACCGGAGTTTTATCACCAGATTAAAAATATTTACAATAAGTACCTTCGTGGTAAAGAAGCGGCTAATTTTATTCATAAAGATAACTGGGGTTATATACCAATTTTACATAATGCATCCAAAGATTTAGCTTTATGGGTACAAATGTTTGTACGATCAACTGGTTTACCGCAAAGTATTTTAGATCTTACTATTCGACCTCAATTTACTACGAAACAAATTATCAATTACGTTTTTAAACATGATTCAATTGACTTCTCCGAAGTTCCAAAAGAAAGTAAAGAATTAGATTTACAAATTTTAGAAATTAGCGTGAATGCTGGAACAACTAAAACATTCCTTGAAGCAACTTTGACAGAAATAGTTCAAAATTCGATGGACGCAATTCGACTCACAAATCATGAAATCAAGGAAATTGACATTAAAGTAACCAAGGTAGAAAATGGATTGATTGCTATTTCTGTTCGCGATTATGTTGGTATGAAACTTGAAAATATTATTGCTATTAGTATCCCTTTTTATTCGAATAAGAAAGCTTCAAACCTCGTAGCTGGAGAGATGGGTACTGGCTTTTTCAATATTTATCGTGAAAGTGTATACGTGTTAATTGACACGGTCAGTGAAAGCAAGAGAACTAAGTTTATTCAAGTTCCAATTCGAGATAAGAATGGAGATGTTTCCGATATCTCAAGTGAACTTCAAGAAGAAAAAACAGATCATGAAAATGGAACTACCATTACTTTTGTGGTTAAATGTGCCGATTCAGATGAGGAACTTAATATATTTAATCGTGTCTATACATTTGTTAACGATGCTATTGGACTAATGGATTTCAATGCAATTTTCTTTAATGGAATACGTGTCGAAAAAGATAAAGAACTTATTTATAAAGTAGATGAATTAGAATGCTATTATTGTAAAGATGCTCCAACATCATATATTTTGACAAAGGGTGTTCCATTTATGCCGTTGTATGATTTTTTGAGAGAAAACAATAAATTTAACCATAATTTCCTTGAAATTTCAATGTCAAATATCATTATTAATATTCGTCATGGGTTTTATACTCCTGTTCAATCTCGAACAAGAGTGAACATGGAACCAGCCAAATTAGAGAAATTTTATGATTTTTTATCTGATGCTCTTGCACGTGCATTGTATGAAAAATTGTATAACACAATTTTTCATACAATGGTACAAACTAGTTCTGATTTATTGTTTTTACAATTAGTCTTTCTAGATTGGGATTTTAAAGGAGATTTACACCAAGTTATACCAACACATTTTACACCTGAGACGATAAAAATGATAAAGTCTAATTTTGATCCACGACAAGTAATATTTTATTATCTTATTCGTTTAGCTGACAGGGAAATAAATTTACAAATGGCAATTGCAGAAATTAGCGAAAATTCATTCGACAATCAAAGTTTAATGAATGAAATGAATAAATTTATTGCTAAACTAGATCCTCTTAAAGAAGACACTCGAATAGTAGATATTTTTAAGAAATGTTTACGATTCTGGTTAACGTCAAAATTTATATCAGGAGGAAAAGTAATTCACAAGAGTAAGTCTAATGATGACGACGAGTCCAAAGAAGAGACAAGTGACGAGTCCAAAGAAGAATCCAAAGAAGAATCCAAAGAAGAGTCCAATAAGGAAAAAGAATCCAAAAAAGAAAAAGATAAGGAATATACCGATATGATGATACAAATTAGTCAAAGTTTTGTTGATATTTTTGTCCGATTGGCAAATAAACATACAAGAGAAAATCGTAATATTGTATATCCAGATAATATCAAAGTATCAGTAAAGAAGTTACAACCAGGTACTCTTGCTTATTACACTAAAAGTAATCTCGTAATTGGAAAGGAGAATATCAAAGATATTAAGAAATTTATATCAAATATTCCCAAATATATCAAAGACACTGGAAAATTGCGTTCCGATCCTTTCTATCAATTGTTTTTTGGTTATCAGGAACCTTGTTCTATCCTTATACACGAACTTGAACATGCTCGTAGGGATACTGGTCACAGTCAATTAGGATCACATGACGATGTTGAGCTTGAAGTTTTTGAAAACCCTTTGAAAAAATACGGCTTTTCAGAAATAGCTAATTTAGTTTATGTTCAAGTTGTCAATGATGGTCTAATAACAGAGTGGCTACATACAATTAATAGAACTTTCCCCGAAGGTTCCAAAGAACCGAAAAATTTTGTAACAAGATTTCTTGACAAATTTAAGTGATTTATAAAGAGTTTCTTGAAATAATAAATATGACTTCTCCACCGACTTCTCCAATAACTTTTGAAACTCCTTCTCCTCCTTGTGAAACCTTACGTGTATCATGTGATTTTGTTATTCAAGATACTCATAAAGTTTTTTTGGATAATATTCACAGTTTAACGTTATACACTTTAGACTGTTTAATTGAAAATGGTTTTGATGTGAATAAATATACTCTCTGGAATGGAATGAATATTAGTCCACTGGGAATTGCATGTGCTCTAAAATCTCCAATGGCTGTTGAATGTCTTTTGTGTCGATGGGCTGAATTAGAGAATGGTACGACTGGAGGATCTGGAGAATCTGGAGGATCTGGAGAATCTGAGAGGAAAGAACTTACACCCTATCATCTTTTAGTCTCATGTCACTTGGATGAAGAGGGGGAAGAAGAACTTCCGAGATTCACAAATGACTATCTACAAAGATCAAAAGATTGTGCCAGACATTTAGCAAATTTTGGTGCTATTTTCGACATGCCGGAAGAAATGTATGAGAAAAATCGAACATTTGTTGAGTCTCTTTTTTAGAGATACTAAGGATATCGAAGTACCAAGAACATATCAAAGTTTTAATAATTATTTCTATATAGAAATAATTATTTGATTGGGTACACTTAAGCCTTAGGAGCATCCTTGACCTGAAGGTTTCCAATTAGCTTCTGAAGGTAGAAGAAAGTCAAAGGCTCGTTACCATTGACGGTAGGATCATACTGAAGAAGATCACGAAGCTTGGCGTCAGGAAGAATGTTCTTACGCTTTCCGGGCTCGTAAAGATCGTTCTTCTTAACATACTCACAAATGGATTTAGTAATCTGCACGCGCGATTTGAGCTCATCTGCATTCCAGCCCGCAAACTGTGCCATTTGCTCAGAAACACGATGAGCCTTAAGGAAACCGCCATTGGTGGTTGTAGTAGTACGAGGACGCTTCTTCGGGGCATCCATTACACGAACAGCATCCTTCTTAAGTTGCTTTACACGAGAAGCAACAGTGCGGAGAAACTTAACACCGGTGTTTCCAGACTTAGGAGCACTTACTGCGTTCGCGCGAAGAGAGTTAATTTGAGCATCAATAAGCTCAAGAAGAACATCAAAGGAACTAGACACAGATGCACTGTCGACAGTACGACGAGCCTTCTTCTCAGTAAGAGAATCATCATGCTCAACGGCAGTAGAGCCAACGGAAGCCACAGAGGCGACAACAGGGGCGGGAGCAGGAGTAGAATCAGTAGTAGAAACAGTAGGTTGAGTAGACATCTTTTGATTTTGAATATATCGCTAGTGTTTAAGTAGTTTTAAATGTATAAATTTTTGAATTTCACATAGGGAGAGATTAATATAAAGATTAATCTCTCCATGGAACTTGCAAAAATATATTAAATTTTTTACCCAGTTCAGATAAAGTTATTCACATAAAACTGAATTGAGTTCCATAAACATTTAAAGAAATAAAACACTACAAAAAATGTCTTCTACTACCAATTCTCTTGCAACTAATTTTGAAACTAACTTGAATTCTAATGATGAAGTTTATGAATGCACAAGTCAAGATGGAAAGTTTATTAAGTATGATATTCGTCGTCTACATTTTCAGAATGTAGCTGAAGAAAAGGTTCCAACTGCGAATCCGAATGGACCGCCGATGGTGAATTATCGAATGTCTATTCAAGACAAGCGTGCTGATGGACGTTTGCAAGATCTTCTTATTCGGTTTGATTCTTTCACTTATGGTGTAAGTGAATCTGTCAATCAAGTAACTAACGAATTGAATGGTTATACACTCCCAATGCCAATGTGGGATCAAGAAGGTGCTACTCCCATTCAAAAGTATCTCACAGATTTACTTGAGATTGAAATTTTAGGCGCAATTAAGGAACAACTTGTAGCTGTGGGTAAATCTTTTGGACAGTCAGATCTTGACGTCCGAGATCTACGAAAGATGAAGATGTTTTATCGTCCAAAGGGAGCTGATATTAGCGCAAAGCCGACATTTTACCCGAAGCTAATTTTTGGAAAGAAAAATATGAAGATTATTACTCGGTTTTATTTGATGGATGAGCATGGTAACACGTGCATTGACAATTCTGGAAATCCTATTGAATTGGATCCTCTTCTACTAATGAAGAGGATGGGTAAAGTCAAGGCAGTTGTTAAAATTGAAAGTGTCTATATTAGTCAGGCTGGGTTTAGTGTTCAAATGAAGGTATGGGAAGCAGATTTTCACCCTAATGAATCTTCTCTGCCTCGAAAGGCAACTGTTAACAGGGTTAATGCAACTGTTGTTAGCACAGACGATAGTAATCCTCTTTATGCACTTATGCTTGGAAATAAGTCTCGTGCTGAAACCCCACGCGAAGAAGGTGGAGATATTATTCCTACTACCTCTTCAGATGTTTCTGCCTCTTCCTCCACCATTTCAACACTTCCCTCTTCCTCTACCCCATCCGCAAGTGATTCGGTAGTTGTCCGTAGGACTGTTAAGCCACCTACAGTAAAGAAGATTACTGAATAAGGCTAATACATCGAATACACTTGAATACACTTGAATATATTAATTACCCATGGGTAATTAATTCTATACTCACTCTACCTACTCAAATACAATCTCTGTTTCATAAAAAAACTGCGGAAAACTCAACCGAAAGTCTTTAATTTTTCCTCCTACACTTTTAGCGTAGGATTTACGAGTGCTGAAATGCCTTTCCAAAGATTTGTAGTTATCGACAAGATCAACAAAAATTGGAACTACATCTTCACGTCGAACACACCGACCAAAGTATTGTTCGAACATTTCCTCGACGTCACTTGCAACAATCATCATATCAAGTTTAGGATGATCAAAACCTACACCAGATTTAGAAAAAGTAGTTACAAGAATACGTGCATCTTTATCAAACTTCTTTTTAGTTCCGGTAGTATAGTCAACACTTTCATTCTCATCTTGAAGCATTTTATAAAGAGTTTGCGCTTGAGAAATACGTTTACATAAAATTAGAATGTTCCTATCTTTAAAAAATAAACACAACCGAGTCAACCATAAATTCCTTTCCGGATGATTAGCTTGGAACTCAAGGACTGAATTCCAATCAGTATCTCCGCGCATATTCCTTTTTACATCTGGAACCAATTGTGTATCAAATCGATAATAATCGTGTTCGACGTACATTGGAACATTGATTTCATTTACACCAAAATGTAGAGCAATAATCTTATGCAAATCATCACTCCTTTCCGGAGTTGCACTTAGTCCAATACACCATTTCGGGGTAAAATGAAGAAATGACTTTGACAGTTTTTCTGAACATAAAGCATGTGCTTCATCTGCAATTAAAAGACCAATATCTGCAAAATCACTTCGCGGACGTTTCAATACTGTAGATGGATTAATAAGATAAAAATCAGCATTAGGATCAATATCTCCCTTTGTATCAAGTGTTTGAACGATAGCTTGAGGAAGAACTTTCTTAATACTTGCTTCCCATTGCTCAAATAAATTTACTCGGAAAAGTAATACGCAAGTTTTAACACGGAATTGAGATGCTAGATAGATACTTGTTAAGGTTTTACCCTTACCAGTTGCCATCGATAAAAATGTACATCGAAAACTATTTAAATCTTTGCGCGCTTCTTGAACTACTTGGGTCTGATAATCTCGGAGAGTACCTGTAAAATGAATTTGAGAATTCATAGGAGTAAATTTAATTTCATCATTTGGGTATTGCTTGTACTTCTTTGTGCCGTAATGAAAAGGGATGTATACTAAATTGTCTTCAACAGCATATGTATAAATTTCTACACCCTTAGAATACCCTGAAAACCCTGTTTTAGAACAAATGGTAAGATCCTTGATAATTTCTTCCTTTTCTTTATCAGTTAAATCGTCGAGATCTACTACAATAGACATTTATTAGATCTTAGTAATGTTTAATCAAGATCATTTTTATATTACGGGTCTTAAAAGAGTCTTTAGAGTCTTTTGGATAAGTCTTTTGAGTAAGTCTACTTTAAAGCATAC
>SXGT01594017.1_pt1 | contig 13148 bp, 10 predicted proteins | sample 3176221 | NCBI WGS metagenome assembly SXGT01 (sample SAMN11356862, study PRJNA531348) | freshwater metagenome | isolation source: freshwater sample F1-120 | place: China: Fuxian Lake, Yuxi | collected 2017-12-25
GCCCTCGGTGGGTGCCTGGACGAAACGGATCCGCATTCCCCACGCTTCGCGCTGCACGACCACGAGCGAAGCGATCTGGTGGCATGGATTCGACAATCGGGAGTGGCAGCGAGTCCGTCTGCCGCCTCGCGGTTGCAGGCTGACCTGGCGACCCTCAATTGCTTGCGATGTCACGAGGATCAGGGGGAGGCTGCGGTGGGGCTGCACGTAGGTGCCAGCGAGGCACATGGCGGCAAGTACTATCTGCCTCCCCCCCTAACGTTCGCGGGCGAGCGCGTTCGCGCCGACCGTTTGGCCGACTGGATTCAGCGCGGCGCGCGCGATCAAGGCCTGCGCCCCTGGATCAAGGCACGAATGCCCGGCTTTGGTGTGCGAGGTGAAATGGTCGCGCACGCTCTGGGGAATCGCGATGGAGCATCGCTCACGCCCCCTGAGTCCCCGTCTGAAACCGAGCCGCTGATTGCCAAACCACTTGCCGGATTGTCGTATACGCGTCTCGGACAATTTCTAGTCGGATCCAAGGGGCTCGCTTGCATCAATTGTCATCCACAACATGGGCGCCTGTTGACCGGCCAGGCAGATCCCACCACACGCGGTCCTGATCTGGATTCGATACGAGAACACTTTCGTCCCGAGTATTTTCAACGCTGGATGCTGAATCCCCTGCGAATTCGTCCAGGAACCAAAATGCCCCAGGCCTTTTTGGCCGATGGATCCGTCCCGTTGCCGCAATTGGCTGGCATGTCGTCGGACACTCCCATGCACGCGCTATGGAGCTATTTGAATCTTGGTAAGGATGCGCCCCCTCCCGTGAATGAGGCCACGGTCCTGCTGCGGCCGAGCCCAGGACGTCCCGTTGTGCAACGTGGACAGGTGGACGCCAGTGACGCCATGGGAACGGTTCACCCGCCGCGCGGCTTGGCCATTGGTTTTGAAGCAGGCACCTTGTTGTTCGATGTCGATCGGCTCAGTCCCGTTACGAGCTGGTTCGGCAGCTTCGTGCGTAGCAGCGAGCAGCCCTACTACGGACTGTTTTGGCATCAAGACGGCAACGACGTACCCGATCGCAGTGGTTTCCTGCCGAATGCGGTGCAACTGCGTCTCCCAGGCCGGCCCGACGCGTTGCTCCCCCAAATGCCCTTGGAGAGTGATCCCAATCAAGGGAGTCGCTTCGAAGGCTTTGAGACGGGAACCGACATGGTGCGCCTGCGGTATCAACTGGCCTTTAAGGATTTGCGAATCAAAGTTAGGGAAGAAGTTTCCGTGCGATCCCATGCGGCGTGGCAAGGCATTGTACGGTCTTTTACTTGGCAAGGGATGCCAGCAGGTGCGCAAATGGTTCTTGAATTTCCGAGCGGTGAGGCAGCCGGTGCTCTAGATTTGTCCGGCAAGTTGCACACACTCCCCTGCGAAGTTCGTGAGGCGCCGCTGCTTACGTATCACGCCTTGGGGCGGCCGCATGTGATTCGAGCGGGCGCTGCGGATGGTGCTACTTGGGAAGCGAGCGAACCGGCCGTGAGCGACACGCCTCGCCAGCGCTATGTCTCAGTTCCAGCCCGAGCCGATGCACCGCTCAGCATGCGTGTGGATGCCTGGCGCACGATTGCCGAAACACCCGCTGCATCCCCTTGGTTTGATCGACTGCCGGCCCTGATCACGCAACCAGCTCAATCCGAGGAGAAGTTGGATCGTTCCGCAGCCGCCACGGTGTCTTCGCCCCCGCCGACCCCATCCTCGGAAACCGCCGTGGTGGCGACCCCCGTTCCGGCCGATGTCTCGCCAGGCTATCGTCTGGAATCCATTCCAACCCCTTTCTTGGGATGCCGTCCGTCCGATGTGACCTTCGATGCCGATGGTTATCTCTACGCGACCGCGATGACGGAGGGACAAGTCTGGCGCACGAAGATTCCTCCGGTTGACCATCCCGAGCAAGTTCGCTGGCAATTAATCGCTGCCGGCTTGGATCACCCGATCGGTTTGCAAATAGTGGACAAACGTACACTATTTGTAGCACAGAAGCCGGAGTTGACGCAGTTGGTGGACGGCAACGGCGATGGGGTGACAGACGAGTATCGAACGCTGGCCTCGGGGTGGGGTTTGTCCCGCGGATGGCATGAATACACCTTTGGCTTGGCTCTGGATCGCGAGCGTCACCTTTGGCTGGCGCTCAACACGGGCTACTTCTGGACGAATCCGGGCTATGTCAATCCCGGTCGCTTTCGTGGCAGCATCCTGCGCGTGCATGCGGATACCGGGAATTTGGTCGAGGTGGCGACAGGTTGTCGAGTCCCCAATGGGATTGCGGCGGGAACTGGGGGGGGAGTGTTCTTCACGGACAACCAGGGGGATTGGATTCAAAGTTGCAAGTTGGGGCACGTGGTACCGGGGCGTTTTTACGGACATCCGGAGACGGTCGAGGACGCATTACCCGCCGGGGAGTTTCCCAGCGGTCGCAGCACGATTTGGATGCCCTACGAGCGCAGCCGGAGTACAAGTGGTCCGGTGCATGATGACACGCAGGGAAAATTTGGTCCGTTCGCGGATCAGATGTTGATCGGCGACGCCGGTTACGGGGCGAATCCTGGCGTCATGCGGGTAGCGTTGGAGCAGGTCGATGGTGAGTGGCAGGGGGCTTGTTTTCGCTTTATGGACGAGCAACCGCGCGGGTGCGTGCGCATGAAGTTCGGGCCGGATGGCCGATTGTATTTGGCTGCCTTGGCCACCGGTCTGACTCGGCTGCACTTCACAGGCCCCACGCCGCTGGCCCTTCACTCGATGAAGATTCGGCCGCGCGGTGAGGGGTTTGATGTTCAATTGACGAAGCCCTTGGCGCGTGGCACGCAGCTCGATCCTGCCCAGTTTCGATTTCGCCGGTATCACTATCTTTACACCGGTAATTATGGATCACCGGAGGCGGACGTCACCCCCGTGCCGGTGCAGGCGGCTGTTTTGTCCGAAGATCGTCGGCTCATTCGCCTCACCTTGCCGGTGGAAACGTTTCCTCTCGGGATGGTGTACGAAGTGAATACAGGAAAACTGGTCGGAGAGGATGGTGAGGTGCTGCAACACAACGACGCGTGGTACACGGTTCAGCGGATTCCCCAGTGAGTTTGTTCTCAGGCGGTGCCCTTGTCATTCCCCACATTTTCGGAGTCGGCATCCGCGCGGCCGTATCGATCGTTTTCGGGCCAACGGCCCGTCGGTTTGCATAGCCCAGGCAGAATGCCTGGGAGGTTGTTGCAGTTCGATCATCAGGGCCAAGGGCCCGGCCGTTGGTAGATCCCCCAAACAAAGGGCCGGGCCGTTGGCCCTTGGTGATTGTTTTGCCGCTAACACTTCCGCCATGCCAGCAGGCTAAACAGATATCACGCGGTGCCTGGGAACGAGACACTGGTCCGTGCTCACCCTGCCCCCACGATTCCGCCTTACGATTCCAAGGGACGAGCTTGGTTCTCATGTGCGCGGCTTGTGCGTATTCGCGTAGATGGCTTGAAGGAGCGATTCGACGTCGCGATAGGCCTTTTTGGTGGAGAGTGCCGCGTCGAGCAGTCGTCGCGCATCGCTCTCGGCGTGTCCGAGGGTGCGCAACACCTCGAAGGTTTCGCTCACGACGTCGCGGGGCACCTCCGCTGTGTACTGTTGCTCGTGCGCGACCAGCAGTGCGAACTTGGGCACCTTGCGTCGCAGCTTAGCGATGATGCGCTCCGCGGTCGCTGGTCCGATACCGGGGAGTGCGGATAGCCCCTTGGCGTCTTGGTCCTCGATCAAGGTGGCCACTTCGGGAACAGGCCGGACCATTGCTCGCAGCGCCGTCTTCACTCCCACGCCGTCGACGGAGCAAAAGAGTTCAAAAAATTCTCGCTCGATCTCATTCAGGAAGCCCACCAGACGGGGCACCAATCGGCCCTGAGCCGGATTGCCATCCAGATAGTAGATCGTGTGCAGGCTGACTTCCTCGCCGCAGCGAGTCTGCAGTTGTCGCCGGGCGAATTCTGGGATGCGGACGGTGTAGTGAAAGGCGTCGACACTTAGCGTCAGCCGGTCTTCGGCAACGTTCAGCAGTTTTCCGGTAATCAGCGTGATCATGGAGGTTGCTTTCGTCAGGCGATTTGTTGGCGTGCCAGATAGTAATGGCACAGGGCCACGGCCAAGGCGTCCGCCACGTCGGCCGGTTCGGGTAACTGCTCCAGATGGAGTTCCCGTTGAATGGTCAGCTGCACCTGTGATTTGGGGGCCCGGCCATTGCCGGTCACGATACTTTTGACTTGCGTGGCCGCGTAATGCTGAATGGGCAAGGACGCCTGTGCGGCTGCCAGGCAGATCACGCCGCGGGCGTGTCCCATCAGAATCGCCGTGCGTGGCCGCTCGTAATGCGAGTAAAGTTGTTCGAGCGCGACCGTTTGGGGGTGATGTGCGGCGATGACGTCGGCGACACCACGATGGATATCGACAATCCGGTCGCTGAGGGACTTTTTATTGCGGCCGCGGATGATGCCGGCTTCGATCACACGCGGACCACGGGGAGAGGCTTCAATCACGCCATAGCCGGTGATATTCAAGCCAGGGTCCACTCCCAGAATGCGCCATTTGTTGGGGTGATTCATGATGTCTACATACAAGGCCGCGCGAGTCCGGCACGCGCGCGGCGAAGGTTGCCCCAGGACCCGAAGCCGTGAAACCGGTCGGTCACTCTTTGCGCCAGTGGGTTTGGCCTTTGCGATCCTCCAGGATCACGCCTATTTTCTTCAATTCGTCGCGCACAAGATCGGCCGTGCCAAAGTCCTTGGTCTGTCGGGCGCGGTTACGGAGGTCAATGAGTATCTGTGCGAACTGATCTGCCAGTGCATCGGCATCGCCTTTGGCAACAGCAGCGGGCGCCTTGAGAAACAGGCCGAGCACCCCCGCCAGTTCTCGCAGAGTTTCGACCCCGCGCAGAAAAGCTTGCAGGTCCTCCGGTTTGCGGCGGTCCGCCTCCTCGAGTTGCATCTGGTCCGCAGCGCGATTGAGCAGGGTGAGCATTTGAAACAGCTCGCTGATGGCGGCTCCGGTATTGAAGTCGTCATCCATAGCCGCCAGGAAGCGATCGCGCATGCTTGCCAGCTCGGCGGCTATTCCCGCATCACCTGCCGTAGCATGGGCATCCCCATCGGCGCGACGCGTGACCAAGCGACGCTCCTCCTGGTCCGATGTCTCTAGGTAGAACGGCTTGCCGGTGATTCGCTGGTAGCGCTGGAAAAACACATAAAACTTTTCCAGGGATGCGGCCGATTCGTCGAGGGCCTCGTCACTGAAGACCACGGTGCTGCGATAGTGGGTGCGCAGCAAGAAAAACCGCAGGTTTTCTCCGCCGCGGCGAGCAATCAGGGAGCGCAGTCCTCCGGCGCCCTGCGATCGACTCATTTTGCCGGCTGCGGCGACAGGGGCCGCGGTGTCGGTTTCAGAGGCGCTGGCCCCCCGTCCGCCGATCTTGCCGGCCTCGCCGGCCCGCAACAAGCCATTGTGCATCCAATACCGAGCCATCGTTGCCTGGTGGCAACATTCGCTCTGCGCCAATTCGTTTTCGTGATGGGGGAAAATCAGATCTAACCCACCGCCGTGGATGTCAAAGGTCTTTCCTAACAGTCGGCGGCTCATGGCTGAGCATTCGATGTGCCAGCCCGGACGTCCCAGCCCCCAGGGACTATCCCACGACGGCTCGCCGGGCTTCGCCCCTTTCCAGAGTGCAAAATCCCCCGGCGCTCGCTTGCGGGCGGCTGCACCTCCCCCTTCTCCCTGTTGGCTGTCAGCCGAACGATTGCTCAGTTTGCCGTAATGGGTGTCCTTCTGCACGTCAAAGAAGACGTCACCATCGACCGCGTACGCATAGTCGGATGCAATTAATTCCTCGATGAAGGCGATGATCTCATCGATATGATCGGTCGCCCGCGGCATGTGCGTGATCTGGTCAACCCCTAGCGCCAATAGATTGGCGCAATAGTCCATCGTCATTTCCGTGGCGATCTGCGACATGGGGATATCGCGAATCTTCGATTGGCCGATCAGCTTGTCGTCTACATCGGTGATATTGACAATCCAGTTCACCTCGTAGCCGTTGTAGGTCAGGTAACGTTTGATCGAGTCAAAGATCACGGGACCCACCATATGGCCAATGTGGGCTTCCTTGTAGACCGTGGGGCCGCACAGGTACATACCGACCTTGCTCGGTTGGACGGTTTCCAGCGGTTCCTTGCTGCGCGACAGAGTGTTGTAGACTCGAATGTTGGCCTTGGGCGTATGGGTCTTGCTAGTCGTGTCTATCATGCTCGTTGGCTCATGCTGGGTCGCTATGGACGATGGTCGAGAACTCGCGGTCATCTTACTCCACGCTCCAATCGGTGTCAGGTTTGGAATCAAAACAGGGCATTCAAGTGGATTTGGCTTCGACCAGGGCCACGCATTGCGCGACGATGCACTCCTCGCGGCCAACCGGTCCCACGCGTTCGCCGGTCTTAGCCTTCAAGCCGACCTGTTCCGGCTGCAGCATGAGGATATCCGCGATCCGTTGCCGCATGGCTCGTTTGTGCGGCGCCAATTTGGGCCGTTCGGCCAGGACAACACAATCCAGATTGACAATCTGATACCCGGCGTCGGCGACTCGTGCCGCCGCCTCACGCAATATCTCCGCCGAGTCACGACCGCGATGGATCGGATCCGTGTCGGGAAATAATTGGCCGATATCCTCCAGTGCGGCCGCTCCCAGAATCGCATCCGTGATCGCATGCAACAGGACATCTGCGTCACTGTGCCCGACCAACTCCTGATCGTGCGCAATTGCCACCCCCCCCAACCGCAAGCCGGTTCCGGCGGTCAGTCGGTGTGTATCGTGTCCGAGGCCAATGCGCAAGCGGGTCGTGGCGTCACTCCTTTGTTGCGGTCCCTTAATCGCGGTTGATGTGTCGGGCGATTATACCGCATGCACTCCAGGCCAACAACGTGAAAAGCAGGCACTCCGACCATTCCTTCGGGTGTGTCGGGCCTGCCGGCGATCGTCGGATCGCCTATAATCGAGGGCCGAACGGGATGCTGGCCACGCGTTGCCTCTCAAGGCCGCCGAGGCTGGGGCTGCAGGTGGGCCGGACTGTGGGTGCCGGCGGGAGTGTGGAGCGGATGCCGATCATTGAAATCGAGCGGCTTTGTAAGTCGTACCAGGTCTACCAAAAAAAGGAGGGGCTGTGGGCCTCCGTTCGCGGACTTTTTCGTCGCGAGTATCGCCAGGTGGAAGCCGTGCGGGGGATCGATTTGACCGTCGAACAGGGGGAGTTCGTGGCCTTCTTGGGACCCAACGGTGCCGGAAAGACCACCACCCTCAAACTGCTCTCCGGCGTTATCCACCCCACCAGCGGTACGGCCCGCGTCATGGGGCATGTCCCCTGGAAACGTGAGAATGCCTACCGCCGCCGCTTCGCCTTGGTCATGGGGCAGAAAAATCAGTTGTGGTGGGATCTTCCCGCGCAGGAGTCCTTTCGCCTGCACCAACAGATCTACCGTATCCCGACCAGCTCGTTCCATCAGACCTTGGACGAGTTGTGTCAATTGCTGGATGTAAAAAATTTGCTCAATCAACCGGTTCGCGAGTTGTCGCTCGGCGAGCGGATGAAAATGGAATTGATCGCCGCCCTGCTGCACGCCCCCGAGGTGCTTTTTCTGGACGAGCCGACCATTGGCCTCGATGTGGTCGCCCAGCACAACATCCAACATTTCCTGCGGACCTATCAGCAGACCAAGCAGATCACCATCTTGCTGACGAGTCACTACATGAAGGATGTGTTGGCACTCTGCAAGCGGCTGGTGATCATTGCCCAGGGGCAGATTTGCTACGACGGTTCGTTGACGGGCATCATCGACCGCTTCAGCACGGACAAGGTGGTCACGTTGCTCTTTGGCGGCGATCGATTGCCCAGTCAATGGGAACCGTTGGGGCGCGTGCTCGAAGTGGTTGGTCCCAAGGTCAAGTTGCGGGTGGAGCGTCAGCGGGTGGCACAGGTCTTGGCCAGCCTGCTGGCCGACTACTCCATCGAGGATGTGAGCGTCGAGGACCCGCCTTTAGAGGAGGTCATCGCGGATGCCTTCAATCAGGTGAGCCGAACCAGCGTCCCTGGGGCGCCGTTGGATCGAATCGTTCCGGGCACACGAGTCTAGCAACCGGGGAGCGGAAATGCACGCGCGTGTGCAGCAGTGGTGGGTCGTCTATCGCATCGCGTTGGAGGAGCGATTGGTCTACCGGGGAGACTTCGCCCTGGGAACGCTGATGCGATTCCTGCCGATCGTAACGCAGATTTTTTTGTGGTGGGCCGTCTTCGATGCCATGCGACATGAGTCGGCCGATGCAAGCGAGACCATCGCGGGCTATTCGTATGCCAACTTCATCGCCTACTACCTGTTGACCATGTTGGGGCGTGCCTTCTCCAGTATGCCCGGTTTGGCCAGCGGCATCGCGCAGCAGATTCGCAACGGAGAAATCAAGAAATTCTTGATCCAGCCGGTGGACTTGATTGGCTTCCTGTTGTTGAACCGCATGGCGCACAAGACTGCGTACTACTCGGTGGCTTTAGGGCCCTTTGCCTTGGTCTATTTTCTCTGCCAGAGTTACTTTCCCCCCATGCCCGATGCGGGGACATGGGGTGCCTTTGGCCTATCGTTGATCTTGGCCTTCGTCTTGGGTTTTTTTCTGGAGGCATCCATCGGGCTGATCGCTTTTTGGTTCCTCGAGGTCAGCTCGTTGCTGTTTGTCTATATGTTGCTCAGTTTCTTTCTATCCGGACATATGTTTCCCCTCGACATGTTGCCATATCCTTGGAGCACGATCGTCGACTTTCTCCCTTTGAAGTACCTGGCCTATTTCCCGTCGGCGGTGTTTTTGGGCAAGGTCACGGGCAGGGAACTCGTCATTAGCCTGTGGGTCGAGGTGATTTGGGTTGTCGCCCTGATGGTCCTCTGTCGTGTGATGTGGAATCGGGGGCTCGCCCGTTACAGCGGGTATGGAGGCTGACCGCATGCCTGGTGAATCCGTGCATCCGTCCTACATCCGCGTGCTGCTGACGTTCATGCGCAATAGCCTGGTGCGCGACATGAGTTTTCGTTCGAATTTCGTCATCGAGAGTGTGGCATCCACGTCATGGGTCTTCATGAACCTGGGATTCTATCTGTTGATTTTTCGGTACACCAACGAGATCGGTGCCGGGAGCGGCTGGGGGAAGTACGAGTTCTTCGTCTTTCTCTCGACGACCATGTTCATCAATAGCATCATCGAAGCCCTCTTCATGCCCAACGCGCAGGAGTTCAGCGAATTGATTCGCACGGGGAACCTGGATTTCGCACTACTGAAGCCGATCGACACACAGTTTCTGGTTTCCTGCCGCCGCTGTGATTGGTCCTCTTTGGCCAATTGGCTCGTGGGGGGCTCGCTGTTGGTTTACAGTTTGCGTCAGTTGACAGCACGGGCCGAGAATCCCCTGCAGATTCATCCACTGGCATTCGTGCTCTATCCCTTTTTTATCGTCTGTGGTGTTGCCATCTTATATAGCTTGATGATCAGTTTGTCGGCCAGTAGTGTATGGCTGGGACGCAATCAAACGCTCTATAACTTTTGGTTCTACATCACGAATTTCTCTCGCTATCCGATGGAAATCTATGGAGGAACCTATGGAACGCCACTGCGGGCGGTGTTTACCTTTGTGATTCCCGTACTGATCGTGGTCAACGTACCGGCGCGGTGGATGGCCTGGCCATTTGACGTGGCGCGAAGCGGACCACTGTCGCTCTTTGCCGTCGCAGCGACTCTGGCCAGTCTGATGTTTTCCCGCTGGGTGTTTCTGCGGGCGTTGGAAAGTTATCGCAGTGCCAGCAGCTGATACGGGCCTTTGATTCGTCGCCGTGTGGAGACTCGTTATGAAGTTAGCGTTTAGCAGTAATGCCTTCTTGCAGTTCTCGATCGAGCAAACGATATCCCGCATCGCGGGGCTGGGGTATCGAGGCATCGAGCTATTGGCCGATGTGCCCCACGCCTGGCCGGCCGGCCTGTTGCCAGAACAGAAACAGTCGATCCGGGATGCGTTGGAAGATTCCCAGCTGCAGATCGCGAATATCAACGCGTTCATGATGAATGCCGTTGCGGATCCCCGCCAACCGTACTGGCATCCCGGTTGGACCGATCCGGATCCCCACTATCGGGCAATTCGGCGCGAACATACCAAGCGGTCCCTGCGGTTGGCGGCTGAATTGGGCGCCCCCCACATCACCACTGAGCCCGGAGGATTGCTAACCCCCGACCAATCATGGGAGCAGGGGGCAAAGATTTTTTATGATGAGATCATGCCGTGTGTCGAAGTGGCGGAAGAAACTCAGGTGATGCTGCTGATCGAACCGGAGCCCGAACTGCTGATCGAGACGTTCGAGCAATACCTCGATTTTGCTGGCCGCATCCAATCCCCTTGGATCGGGCTTAACTTCGACATTGGACACGCCTATTGCGTGGGGCAAGATCCGCAAGATTGGGTCGCCAAAATGGCCCCTCACACGCGGCACTACCACTTCGAGGATATTGCGGCGACACGCGTGCACCGACACATGATTCCCGGAGAAGGGGCGATTGACTTTGATGCCACGCTGCGCGCCATACAGGCCACCGGTTACACAGGATGGATCACGGTTGATCTGTATCCTTATATAGATCAGCCGGATCACGCCGCCAGACAGGCACGGGATTTCTTGCGGCAACGATTACAGGCCATCGGCATCTCGGAATCCACGTCATGAACGATTGGCCCCCCGTGATCGTGACCAAGGATACTGAGGTTACTACGCATCACTCGAAATGGATCGATTATGGACGGTTAATGCGTCTGCCGTTGGTGTTTTCGGCGATTGCCGACGTCACGATGGGATTTCTCTTTGTGCATGAGGCACTGTCGCCGATCATGGCCTATGTCGCCACGGTTGTCAGCTCATGCTGCTTGTATTGCGCCGGTATGGTGCTCAACGACATCTACGATCTCGAACAAGACCGGCGTGAACGGCCGACGCGCGTCCTTCCGTCAGGGCGGATCGATCTCGTCGCCGCACGACGCTTGGGGTACGGACTATTGCTGACGGGAATCGCCAGCGGTTGGCTCGCCGGCGGCCTGTCGGTTGGCAGCGCCGGCATCCCCTGGCGCAGTGGTGTCGTGGCAACGGTCTTGGCGTTGGCCGTCTGGCTGTACGATGCCTACGTGAAGCGCTCTGTGGTCGGGCCTTGGGTTATGGGATCGTGTCGCGGGCTTAATGTGCTCTTGGGCATGAGTCTGGCCGGGCCAGCGGAATTGAGCCACGGCTGGTTGGGGGGCTATTCGCCCGACCAACTGCTGGTGGCCTTGGCGTTCACGATCTACGTGGCGGGGATTACGTGGCTGGCGCGGACGGAGGCGTCGGCTGCCAGCTCGCGGGCTCGGTTGTCCGGAGCGGTTGTGGCGATGGCCGTTGGCTGGGGGCTGTTGGCCGCCTGGCCACAACTGACCGCGTCCGATTCGCTGACGCGACCGCATCCGTTCGCTCGCACGGCCGGTTGGCCGTTTTTTCTACTGGCGCTGGGGTTTCCTCTGCTACGACAGAGCCTGATGGCCATCGCACGCCCCATTCCGGCCATGGTACAACGGGCAGTGCGTCAGGCCCTGCTGTCCATCGTCGTTTTAGATGCCGCCGTGTGCGGTGCGGTGCGAACTCCCGTCTGGTACGCCGTGGGGATCTTAGCCCTATTGATACCGGCCAGTATCCTGCGGCGGTGGATCGAAATCACATAGGGGTGACAATCATTCTAGGCAGCTCATGCTGCAAGATTGAAACACAATGCAGCTGGGATACAACACCAACGGTTTGGTTCATCATCATCCGCTTCAGGCCATTGAGCTGTTGGCGGATATCGGCTACGGCAGCGTGGCGCTGACGATCGATCACGGCTTGTGCAGTCCGTTCGAAGACGATTGGCGACAACAAGTGGATCGTCTGCGCCGATTACTCGAGCGACTGAAGATGCGATCGGTCGTGGAGACGGGGGCTCGCTACTTGTTGGATCCACGGCGCAAGCACGAGCCCACCCTCATGTCGCCGTTGGCCGCCGACCGTACGAGGCGGGTTGAGTTTCTTCAGCATGCGATCGAAGTGGCCAGTCTGCTGGGCAGCGATTGTGTCTCCCTCTGGTCCGGAGTATTGCTGGATCATGTCGATGCGGATGTGGCGCTCAATCGATTGACGGCAGAACTGGAACTCGTGGTGGACTCTGCTGTCAAGAAGAAGGTGGTCCTGGGGTTCGAGCCCGAGCCTGGCATGTTCATCGATACCACCGCCAGCTTTCGGCGATTGCTGCAATGGATTGACGTTCCCGAGTTGCAATTGACGATGGACGTGGGCCATTTGTATTGCCAGGGCGAGGTCCCCATTCGCGATTATATCCATCGCTGGAAGGATCGAATCGTGAATGTACATTTGGAGGACATGAGGGCAGGGGTCCACGAGCACTTGATGTTTGGGGAAGGAGAGATGGACTTTCGCCCCATCCTGCACGCGTTTCGTGAGATCGGCTACCAAGGCGGACTTCATGTGGAACTCAGCCGCCACAGCCACGAGGCACCGGTGATCGCACAGCAGGCGTTTGACTGCCTGGCCAAGTGGATGGTTTAATTGAAGTCTATCAGGTGAAACGGTCTCGTCGGCGCGATTTTACCGCCAAGGCGCCAAGTACGCGGAGTTGCTTGGCGTTCTTTGCAGTTATCTTATGATTATGATAGGGGGGTAACTCGATGTGTGGTTTACGCTTCAGGCCACTGCTAGGTGCCAGCCTATGGGCCCTGCTGTGGATCGGTTCAGCCGAGAATTGGGCGGCATCTCCGGAGCTGTTCGGATTCGATCCCGCCGGTAAGCCGGCTCGTGAGCAGGCTTTCGAGTTGCTGACCGATGCGCAGTTCGACCAGGTGGAATCGTCCATGGACAGGGCACTCGAGTACTTGTCTCGGCAGCAACGGCGGGACGGTTCGTTTCCAGCGGTGAATCGAGCGCAGCCGGCCATATCGGGCCTGTGCGTGATGGCATTTCTGTCGCGTGGGCACACGCCGGGCCGCGGACCGTATGGCGACAACATA
>SXGT01132302.1_pt1 | contig 13146 bp, 6 predicted proteins | sample 3176221 | NCBI WGS metagenome assembly SXGT01 (sample SAMN11356862, study PRJNA531348) | freshwater metagenome | isolation source: freshwater sample F1-120 | place: China: Fuxian Lake, Yuxi | collected 2017-12-25
CGCGCTCGGCGGCACCGAGGCACTGCGCGGCGCCTCAGCCAGACCTGCGGGCAGCGGCCGGGTCTGCTCTTTGCAAGCGGTCACCGCGAGCCCCGCCGCCAGAGCACACGCCACGACCAAGCCCACGCTGAGCGCCCGCGATGACGGCGGCGACGTCAGCATGCTCTGTGCCGGCGTGTCGCCTGTTCGCGCGAGGACGGCTCGACCGGCAAGTGCCGGCGCGACGGCGGCGGAGCGGGGCTCGGGCATCTCAGCTCCGACCAAGGGCAAGGGGGGCGACGGCGCCACCCTGCGACCCTAGCCTGGATCGAGGTCTACGGAAAGAAAGCGGCCCATGGCGTACAGGTCGGCGGGGCGGCCCGCCAGCGTCGCCTCGCCGCGCAGGGTGCCCTCAACCTCGAAGCCGGCGGCGCGATAGAGCCCGCAAGCCACCCGATTCTCGACGTGGACCTGCAGCGCCACCTTGTGCAAGTGGCCCGGCCTCGCCGCCCACTGCAGGGCGGCGTCGAGCAGCTGCCGGCCGATGCCGCGCCCCTGGTGGCTGCGGCGGACGGCCATGCCCAGCGTGCCGACGTGGGCGTTGCGGAGGTAGGGCCCGCCGACCAGTGTGCACATGCCGACCACCAAGGCGCCGCCGGGCCCGTGCTCCACGGCGATGAGCAGCACGCTGCGCGGGTGGTGGGCGAAGGCGTCGATGAGCCCGCGCTCTGCGGCGACGTCCTCCTGCCAGTCCTCCGGCCCCTGCAGCAGGAACTCGCTCTCATTCAACACCGCCCGGCGGTAGCTGCACAGCGCCGCGGCGTCGCTGGCGCGGGCCTCGCGCAGCTCTAGCCGGCCCGGATCTTCGCGGTCCTCGTCGGGCCCTTCGCGCCGCGTGCGCCCCATTAGAGCCGCGTCGCGAGGCGACGACGACGACGCTCGCCGATGCGCAGCTGGAGGGAGCGCAGCGCCAGCTCAGCCTGGTCCTGCGTCTCGGGTTCGTCGCTCAGCACGTGGGCCCGGGTGTACATGCGCGCCGCCTCTTCAAGCGCGCCGACCGTCCACGCTGCCCGCGCCGCCCGCAGCAAGAGCAGTGCCGCCTCGGCCGGCTGGCCGCCCATCTCCAGGTGCCAGGCCATCGCGAGGCACTCTTCGAGATCGGTGCGCCCGCGCTCCATCATCCAGGCGGCGACGACGCGGTGGGCGCGGCGGCGAGCGTTCAGCGGCTGCAGATCGTAAGCGACGCGCCAGCGCAGCGACGACGACAAGCGGTACTCCGTCTCGTCTTTGTAACGACAGGTCGGGTTGCGCGACACGAAGCCGCGCTCGACCAAAATCTCCAGCGAGCGGTCGAGGTCCTGGACGCCGAGCGCGCGCACGGCGCCGAGCCAAAACACCCGACCGACGACGACGGCAAGTGACAGCATCTCGCGCACGGCCGGTGGCAGGCTCAGCAGCAGCAGGCGCACCACCGCCGAGATATCACCGCGCTCGAACTCCGGCAGGTTCGCCCGCTCGAGCCGCCACTCGCCCGACTCAAATACCATCGCCCGCCGCTCGACCAGCACCGCGATGGTCTCTGCGGCGAGGAACGGGTTGCCGCCCGCGTGATCACGCAGCCAGTTTAGGAGCTTATGGTTGAGCGGGGCGCTCAGGAGCCGGCGCACGAGCTGGTCGACGGCCAGCGGCCGCAGCGGCTCAAGGTGCAGGTGCTCGTCGTGGTCGATGACGCCGTCGCCGTGGCCGCGACGAGGCTCGGCGCTGCGGGCATGGTCGTCGCCCTCGACCTCGCTCGAAGAGGCGACGATCAGGATGGGAGCGCCCTGGACCAAGACAGTGAGATCGCGCAGAAAATCGCGACTCGCGCCGTCGACATACTGGGCGTTGCGGATCAGCATCAGCACGGGCGCGCTGACCGCCAGGCGCTGGAAGAAGGTCGCCAGCGCGTGGACCAGCGCCATGCGCCCGGCCTCCGTCAGCTCGTCGTGCAGGGCGCGGCGGGCGGGGTCCTCCAGGTCGAAAGCGGGCAGCGCGCAGAGCGTGTCGGCGCAAGCGTACGCCTCGGAGCGCTCGACGTCGCCAAGCTGCCGGCGACCAAAGCGCGAGAACGCGACCAGCACCATGCGCCGCACCTTGTCGCGGACCACCTCGGCGCCATCGGACGGCACCACGCCAGCGCGGGCGCGGATCATCTCGACCACCACGGCCCACGGCACGTCGCGCCGCAGCGGGGCGCAGGTGACCTCGAGCAGGTTATAGAGCTTGACCGGGTGCGCCTTGACCTCACTGCGGAAGGCGTCGAGCAGCATGTTCTTGCCCATGCCGGCCGCGCCCGACACCAGACAGGTCAGCGGGCGGCTGCGCACCTCGATGTCGTCGAGCAACGACCAGAGCCGACCGAGCTCGACCTCGCGGCCAACCAGCGGAAAGTCGCTGCTCCACGGATCGCAGAGCAGCAGCAGATGGTGTGTCTGCTCGCGGACGTAGAAGGTCTCTTGCGCGTCCTGGTGGCCGGCGATGCGACCGACGATGACGTACGGACCGACCGGCAGCCGGGCGTCGAGGATCGGCGTCAGCCCGATCTCCCACGCCGCCGAGAGGGGCGCGCCGTCACGGTACTCGGCGAAGGGCACGGCGTAGACGGTGGCGCCCGAGGGCTGGCTACGCACCTGCAGCAGGCCCATCCGCTCGGGCTGGCCAGCGCGCGCCTCGAGCTCATGAGCGAGCTGGGCGAAGAAGAGCTTGGTCGCGGCGTCTTGGCGCGACTCGGCCTCGTCGTGCCGCGCCCAATACAGGCCGATGAGCTGCTCGCGCGCCTCGCCGTGGTCGACGGCCTCAATCGCCTCGCGCAGCAAGCCAGTGACGGTGCCGAAGGCGTGGGCGTGCAGCACGTCGAGCACCGCCAGCCGGTGGCGCAGCTGCTGAAGCTGCCAGCGTTGGGCCCTGTCGTCCCAGGGGCGCACCATGCGGCCGAGGTGCTCTTCCTCCTGCTGCAGGTAGTCGCGCTGCGACGCCATCTCGCGGTAGCGCGCCAGCTCGTCAAGCGCCCGGCGGTAGGACTCAACAGCGCGGCTGCGGCGGCGCTCGCGCTCAGCTTCGCCGGCAAGGAAGCGCTCTAGGTCGGTCCAGACCTCCTTGGCCGACTGCGGCCGATCTTCACGGCGCTTGGCGAGCATCCGCATCACCAGCGCCTCGAGCTCAGCCGGTACGTCGCGGTCCCGCGCCACGACCGAGGGCGGCAGCGGCGTCAGTGAGCGCGTGGCCTCGAGCTGCTGGTCCGACGTCTCGCCGGCGAAGGGGCGGCGCAGCGCCAGGACCTCGTACAGCATCACGCCGAGCGAGTAGATGTCGCTGCGTTGGTCGACCTGCGAGTCGCGTCCCGAGGCCTGCTCTGGGCTCATGTAGGACGCGGTGCCGACGATGAAGCCCTCGGCGGCGGCCGAGGTGTGGCCCATGCGCTTGGCGATGCCCCAGTCGGCGATCTGCACCTCGCCGAACTCGCCGAGCAGCACGTTTTCGGGCTTGAGGTCGCGGTGGATGACGCCCTTGATGTGGGCGTACTCGAGGCCCTGGGCGACCGCCACGAAGGTGACCACCAGCCGGCGCAGGTTGAAGCGCTCTGAGGCCTCGCGGTCACCGAGCCGCAGCAGGTCGATGACCTGGCTTAGGCTCTGGTGCGGCACCAGCTTCATCGTGTAGTAGGGGGCGCCGTCGAGCCGGGTGCCAAGCTCATGGACCGGAATAATCGTGGGGTGTTCGAGCCCGCCGATGATGCGCGCCTCTCGCCGCAGCGCCATGACGTGCTCAGGGCTGTCGGCGTGGTGCGCCAGCAGGCGCTTGAGCGCGACGTCGCGGCCGAGCATGGTGTCGGTGACGCGCAACACCTCGCCCATGCCGCCGCGACCGAGCAGCTCGACCTCGACGTAGCGCCCCGCGACCTCAGTCGCAACCGTCGGGTCGACCTCGCCGTCGGAGTGCAGGAAGGGCGCTGAGGTCAGGTTGCGCAGCGCGTCGGCTGCGGTGTTGCGCAGCCGCGTCTGCAGGCCGTCGTCGTCGTCGAGGATCCCAAGGCCGGTGGCGCCGCCCGGGTTCGGTGTGCTGACCTCGATGGCGACGCCCATCAGATCGAAGTCTTCGATGGTGGGCCGGTCCGCCGACAGGCTGTGCAGTCCGACGGTCACCTCACTCTCGCGGCGCGGATGCAGGCTGCGTTGGACCTCCGCGGCGTCGAAGCCAGCGGTGGTGCGAAAGCGCTGCACTTTGGTGACGGGGCCATCTTCAAAGCCCTCCGCCGCGGCGCTGACGGCGACCATGCCCTCAGTCGTCTGGGCCGATTCTTGCGCGCCCGCCAGCGGCGATGGCGGCGAGGTGTCGCCCACGACCTGCCCGGGCGGCTGGGTCGCCGCGCCGTCCCCTAGCCCCGACGAGCTCACGTCGACCACCTTGCAGGCCGCGGCCAGGTGCCAGCCGCCGCGAAGCCCGGATAGTGGCGACGCCAGGCGTCAATCATCGCTTCCAGCGGCAGGTCGGCGAAGCTGCCGTGATCGTCGACGTACTCCATGAAGCGGCCATCTCGGCGATCGAAGGCCTGGAAGATGCTGTCGTGCTCGCCGTCGAAGTCCAACGGCGCGACGCCCAGGCGCTCGCACAGCGCGCTGTTGAACGCCGGGGTCGCGGCTAGCCAGCGGCCGTGGAGGTGCAGCTCGACGTAGGCGTGGTAGACCAACAGGTCGGTGCCGAGCTGGCGCTCAAGCTCGTCGGTGCCGAGGTGGTTGCGGACGTTGGCGAAGTGCAGACGCGACGGGATGCCAAGGGCACGGGCAGCGGCGGCCAGCAGCAGCGCCTTGTCGACACAGTGGCCGCCGTTGGCGTAGGCGCGCGCTGCGATGCGGCTGGCGGCGTAGTCTTCCTTGGCGTTCGAGACGTTCCACGGCGAGTAGCGCAGGGCCTCGCGGACGGCCCGGGCCAGCGCCACGGCCTGCTGCTTGGCGCCTTCGGCGCCGGCGGTGGCGCGCTTGGCAAAGTCGATGACCGTCGGGTGGTTGGAGTCGAGGAACGGGGTCGGCTGCAGGTAGATCGCGAGGGGCTGCGCTGGCGACGGCGGGGCGTCGACGCTCGCGGTTGGCAGGCTGGTGGCGGCGGCCGCGGTCACGATCGTCTCCGGTGCCGCGCGTCTGGCCGGCGGCCGATGGATCATGCCAGGGGGCGTGCCAATGGGGAAGGCGGCGAGCGGGGCCCACCGCGATGCGACGGGGTCGCCGGGCCATCCTCGGGCGGGTCGGCCCTTTAGGGCGCTGAGCGCTGCGGTGTGGCGCCGGGCGACGGTGGCCGCTGGGCATCGGCGCTGCGACCTCAGGGGCAGTCGGCCTCGCACTTGGCGAGCGTCTTGTAGACGCCGGCGCATTGCGCCTGGCAGCCGCAGCCGGAGAGCGCCACACACTTGCTGCCGTCGTAGGCGTAGCCCATCAGCATTTTGCACAGGCCGAAGTCGCCGTTCTTGACCACGACGCAGCCGCTGCTTGGCGCCTTGCAAGCGCCTGGCGCGTCGGCGAGGGGGCACATCGCCATGCAGCTGCAGACCTTGGCGCCGTCGCACGACTCGCCCTCGCCACACTGCGAGGCGGTCCAGCACTGGCCGGCTGCGAGGTTTTTGAGCGGCTTGCACGTCGACTTGGCGCAGACCATGCCGGATGGGCAGGCGCCGCCGGCGTCGCAGCAGACCTCGGCCGGCGTCTTGGCGGCGCAGGTGCCGGGCTTGTCGGCGGCGAAGCACATGGCGCCACACGGGCAGGTGATGGCGCCCTGGCAGAGCTGATCGGCGGCGCAGTCGATGTCCAGCCAGCAGCTTCCGGCCTGCAACGTCTTGACGTCGTAGCAGACGCCGCTGATGCAGTGGCCGTCCGGGCAATCGGCGTCCTTGGCGCAGCAGCCCTTGCCGGCGTCTTCGCCGACGTCGGCAGGTCCGGCGTCCTCAACGGCGTCAGCGGGACCGGCGTCGCTGGGCTCGGCGTCGGCGGGCCCGGCGTCCTGTGCGATGTCAGCGCTTCCAGCGTCGGCGGGCGCAGCGTCGGCTGGCGTGACTTCCTCGCCGCTGGTTGTGTCCGCGGCGCCGTCCTGCGTCGAGCCGTCGAGCGGCGTGGCGTCCACCCCGGCGTCGCCACTGGCGTCTGATTCGACGTCGACGAGACCGCCGCCGAGCGTCACGGCGACCGTCGCCTGCTTGCAGATTGGATCGCAGCCTGCGCCGTTGGGCTGGCTGGTCTTGTAGCTGGGCTCAACCACCTCGCCGCTGATGGCGTAGTCGCCGCTCGACAGCGTCACGATGACCTTGCTCGGCGCGCCCGGGATCTGCAGGCCCTGGTCAGTGCACTGGACATTCAGGTTACGAGGCGCGGCGGCCTTGGCGCCAACGCCGCCCAGGCATGAGACTGCGACGGAGGCGCCGTCGATGACCAGCGTGCCCTGCACGAGCGTGATGATCGAGCCCTGCGGCGTCTTCGGCTGGATGGTCAGCATGTCGACACAGCCGATGAGCGTGCAGGCCTTGCCGCCGCCGACGCCGGACTCGCCGGCGCAAGCGACCGCGCTGGCGAGCAGCGCGAGGCCAAAGGCGAGTGAGCGCGGAGACGACCCCAGCAGCGGTAGCGCGCGGAGCGGCGAAAGCGCGCGGTGCGGCGACAGCGCGTGGAGCGGCGGCAGAGCGCAGGTCGGCGATGGTTGCATGAAGAACTCCTGAGCCCGTTGGGCAGCCCGCTCTCGCCCTCAAGCTAGGGTATACGGGCGGCGCTGCCAAGGCCTCTGGCGCCCTAGCGCGGCGGCTGAACGGTCGCGTCGCTAGCCCCCCGGCGTCACCGCGCATGCCTTGCCGCCGGGGCCCTGGAAGGCGCCGTCGCCGTTGAGGTCGAGCACCATCGGGTTGGTGATGACGCGCGGCACCTTGTGGGCATCAGCGGACTCCAGGCCCTTGGGCATCGGCTGCTTGCCGAACGCCAGCACCGTCACGTGGGCGTCAAGACCGCTCAGCAGTACGGCGGCGGGGATCGGCACCTGCAGGGTCTTGTCGAGCTTGACGACGTCGCCTGGGGCCGTCGCCTGCACGTCGAGCGCGGTGTCGCAGTTGACCAGCACCAGCACGCGGGTGACGTCTATTTCGGGGATCGCCTCAACGCGCACCTGCAGCGCCAGCGTGGCCTTGCCATCCTTGTCGAGCGCGATCGCAGACTTCGGAACGAGGTCGCCGGGACCAGACTTGCCGCCATCGGCGCTGACGCGGGCAAAGCCGCCAGCGCTGACCTGGGTGCGGCCAGCCTTGACCGCCTCGGTCATCCACGGAAGGGAAAACGCGGTGAGATCGTCTTTCGGTACGCGAAAGTACGTGCGAGGCGCGCCCGGGGGGCCGTAGCCGTGGGTGTCGGTGACGCCGAGGCCGGTGATGCGGTGACCGCCGTTCCAGAAGCTCATCCAGTCCTCGAAAGTGCCTGTGCTGTCAGGCGCTTTCTGGTCATGGAACAGCGCCTTGTCCATGCCGTTTAGCAGCTCGACGGACTCGAAGTCCCACGACCACAGCGTCGCGCCGGCCGGCAGGCCGACGACCGTCGGGTCGGTCAGCGTCGGCGCGACCAGCAGGCGGTCCCAGCCGATGACGCAGAGCCAATTGCAGCCCTTGCGCGGGTGGTTGAGCGAGACGAAGGCGGCGCCGCGCGCCCGCTCAGCGGCGTAGATCTGGCCGAGGTCGAGGCCCATCCACTTCACCGGCGCGCCGCGTCGATGGCTCGGGTCGGGCTGTAGGCCAAAGGCGTTGGTGTGTTCCGGCAGCGTCGCTGTCACCTCCTCGCCGCCGACACCGCGGACGAAGGCGGCGACGCCGGACGCCAGCCGGGCTGGCTCGGAGTCGACGACGATCTCGTGCTCGGTGTGGACCACGACGTCGACGCCCTCGGCAGCGGCGGTGCGGTAGCGCTCGACCAGCGGCACCGTGCTGTCCGGGCTCGGGTGGCTGTGGACGTGGCCGTCAAAGGACATCCAGCCGCTGGTGTCGACCACGCGCGGCAGGGTCGCCGTGACGGCGGTGGTCTTGTGGGGCGCGACCTGGACCTCGCCGCTCCACGGTCGGTGGTGGTAGCCGCGTGTGATGACCAAGGTGTATTCGCCAGGCGGGACTGGCACGGTCGCCTGGCCGCCGGTGGCGAAGTAGAGGCCGGTGTGGACGCCGCCCTTGCCGTACAGGGTCAGGCGGGCGGGGATGGGCTTGCCGTCGCCGTCGCGGACATCGTGGCCGAGGGCGCCGACGGGCCCGAGGCGCAGCTCGACGTCGGTGAAGGGGCCGTCACCCTCTGGCATGACGGCCGCTGGGCTCGAGTCACGGCCGGCGGCGTGGGCGACGAGCCGGAGGTGGCCGGCGGCCCCAACCCGGGGCACCCGCAGCGCGTAGTTGCCCTTGTCGTCGGCGCGGGCGCTGGCCAGCGTGGCGAAGCTGCCGTCGTTGCGTTTGCGCTCCAGGTTGACGCGGGCGCCGCCGATGGCCTCGCCGCTGCCTTCCTCGCGAACCACGCCGGCGACGTCGACGCCGGTCCAGGCCTTGCCGCCGACAGCGACGCCCTCGAGGGTGGCGATGGCGCTGGCGCTGTCGGCGCGGCCGACGCCGACCCAGAAGCGCTGCAGGTCGGTGTCGCCGGGGCTGCCCTTCGGCGCCAATCGCAGCGGCTCGCCGAGCTGATCGACAGGGATCAGCGCGTCGACGCCGGAGATGTGCGCCGTGGCGAGGTTTTGGGCGTCGACGGCGATGACGACGGCGCCGGTGGCGGCGCTGCCGGTAATCCAGGGCAGGTTGGTCTTGAGGCCGAAGCCGCCGATGGCCAGCGTCCCCGCCGACCACACCTGCTGCGGCGTCGAGTCGTCGAGGAAGGCGGCGGCGCCGACGTGCAGCTCCTGCGGCTTGGCGGTGTCGTTGATGGCGACGAGGTCGATCTGCAGCGCCGCCCGATCTGGCGCCAGCGTGTAGTCGAGGGCCAGCTTGATGCCGAGCGGCAGGCTGCGCTGCTTCGGCTTGTCGGCGATGTAGGCCTGCTTGATCAGCTCCAGCTCGACCAACCAGAACCAGTCATCGACGCCGTGGACGCGCAGGACCGCCGGCCCGCCGTCGCTGCCGTCGGCGATGACCTCAGCCGAGGTGCCGCGAAAGGTGCGGAGCACGGTCGCCGGGAAGTTGCCGACGTCGATGCGCCCGATCAGCAAGGGCATCTCGCCATACTGCTCCGGCGCGGCCTGACTGCAGCCGTCGAGCGCGACGGCGTCGACCAGCAGGCCACCATAATAAGCGTAGGTGTGCTCGGTCTCTGTCGGCGACTTGATCACAAACGCGGCATGGGTGTTGGCGAGCATCCAGTCACCCTTGGCCGCCAGCGACGCCGGCCCCTCAAAGCGCTCGCCGTCGGCCTGCAGCTGGCGAATGAGGCTCTTGCCGGCGACCGGGCAGCCGGCGGCGAAGGCCGGGCTCGGCGTGCCGCCCGCCGTGGCGCGGCCGTCGGACGGCGCAGCGTCGGCGCCGTCTTGGCCTCCGCTGACGTCGCCGCTGACGTCGCTGCTGGTGTCGCCCGCGCTGTCGCTGCCTTCAACGGCCGATTCGCTGCAACCGAGGACAAGGCCGAGCAGCCCGAGCTGGCAGGCGGCGCTGGCGAGGCCACCGGATATTCGCCGCAGGCCGAGCCCCGCTCGAGCGCGAAAGGGCCGAGGCGGGGCGGCGTCCTGAGCGCCGCATCTGGCAGTGGGCAAGGCAGGCGAGGCGGCGCGCGAGGCCTCGGCGACCAGCGTGCCGTCGCTTGAGTACGTGTGCATTAGGGTCACCAGGTCAGGTAGGTGGTGGCGATGTCAAAGGTCGTGTTCTTGGTCGCGTCCCGCCAGGCCACGCCGACGACGCAGGCCTGGTCGACGGCGATCGCGGGGTTCATCTCGTCGCCTATCAGGTTGTTGGCGACGGCCTCGTTCTTCTGCCAGGTCAAGCCGCCGTCGATGCTGCGACTGATGTAGACGTCGTAGCTCTTCTTGCTGCGAAAATCTTGCCAGACCGCGTAGATGGCGCCCTTGCAGCCGACGCCGCTGCCGACCGCCATCGACGGATCTTGCTGGTACCGCGCGTCGTCGTCGTTGACCTGGACGTCAGCGCCCCAGGTGACGCCGTCAGCGCTGGAGTCGGCAAAGACGTCATTCTCGTTGCCGCTCTTCTGTTTGCGCTCGTCGGACCACATGAGAACGACGCGGTCGTCGGCGCTGACGACGAGGAAGGTGGCCTTGCCGACGTTGGCCTTGCCTTTGACGTCGTTGACCTGCACGCCCTTGGTCCAGCTCTTGCCGCCGTCCACCGACTTGCTGGCGAAGATGTCGCCGTCAAAGCTCTGCCAGGCGTAGTAGAGGTTGCCCTTGCTGTCGGCGGCGATGGCGACCTGGTCGTCTTGCGGTGCGTCGGCGGCGAGCGGCACGCCTGCGGTGAATTTTCCGGTGTTGAGCAGGTCGTTGGAGGTGGCGAAGTAGGGATCGTACTGCGCCTTGGTCGGGTGGTGGCCGCGCCACGCCGCGTGGACGATGCCCGGCTGCGCTACCCACAGCGCCGGATCTTGGCCGTTTGTGCTCATGCTGACGACCTCGAGCGGTAGGCTGAAATCTTTGCCGGTGGTCGACCACGCCAGCGAGATCTCGGCTCCCTTGGTCTGCGACTCCCAGACGGCGGAGAAATTGCCTGCTTTGTCTGAGACCACGGCGATACCGCCCCAGTAATAGACGTCGCCCGCGGTCTTGTTGACCTGGAAAGGCCCCTCCGTCGTCTTGCAGGAGCCTGGCGCCTCCCACGTCAGCATCAGGTTGCCGCCCTTCTGCACCCAGCTGACATAGAACTGGCCGGCGCGCGCCGGCGCGATGAAGGGATTGACCGTGCCATCTGCGTTGAGGTTGACGAACTTCTTGCAGGGCAACGGCGTGAAAGGTCCGAAAGTGGCGCCCGCGTCGCTGGCGTCTGGGCCGCTGACGTCGCTGGCGTCGACGATCTCGGCGGAGTCGGGGACGTCGGGCGCGTCGGCGCTGCTGACGCTGTCGGCGACGCCTGGGACATCCGGCGCGTCGGCGACGTCGGAGGCGCCGGAGTCGGCGCTAGCATCGGACGCCTCCGCGGCGTCAGAGGCGCCCGAGTCGCCGGCGCCGCCAAGGTCCGGCGCCGCGCCATCTTGCGAGCCGCTGTCGCTGGCGGCATCGGCGCTGGCGCCGTCAAAAAAGGGCAGACCATCTGCGGTCCCGGCGCCGTCGGGCAGCCCGAGGCCGCCCGATCCGGTGTTGGCCGGATCGCTGCAGGCGCAGAGGGCCCAGAGAGACGCGATCAGCGCCAGCGCCGGGAACGGAGCCGTCGTGCTGAAGGGGAGTCCGTCCATCGCCGCCCTCGCGCTTCTCGGCTGGCCCGCACGGCGCATGCGTCCAGGCGTTGGTGAGAAAGAAGGGTGCCCGCCAGCGCGGTGGAGCGCAAGAATACCGGAGCCATCGGCCTGCCCGTGTGATCGCTCCGCCACTACGAGGAGGTCATCGCTGGCATCCTATCGCCGCAAAGGGTGGTAACATCGGGGCTCGCCTAGAGGTCAGCTTCCCATGCACATCTGCCGTCGCCTCGCCTGTGGTCTCGCGCTCCTCGTCGCGTGGAGCGGCGGGGCGCTGGCCCAGACCGCCGAGGCGAGTTTTCCGCCCGCCGCGCTCGATGAGGTCATCGCGACCATCGGGGCGCGTCACCTGCACCCCCGCCTCGACCAGCCGGGGCCATGGGTCGCCGCCGCCACTGGCGCCAGTCAGCTGCGCTCGCCGCCCCTGCTGGTGTTGACGCCGGGCCAGTTGCGCGTTGGGCAGGCCGGCTGGCCTGGGTTCGTCGGCCGCGTCCACAAGTTGGCGTGCGGCGGCCCACCGCGCGACGACGCCCTGTTCTTTGAGCGTTCTGGGCCGGCCTGGCACCCGCCGTGGCGCACCGATGTGCCCCCCCTACGGCCAGGGGGCTTGCGCCAGCGCGATGAGGCCGCGGAGCTGGTCGCCACCTTCGACGCGCCGTTCACTGAGGCCGACTTTCGCTGCGTCCTCAGCCTCGCCCTTGAGGCGCTGCCGCCGAGCCGCCAAGACGCCGCTCGTCGGGCTGCTGCCACTTGGCTGCTGCGGGCGCATGACCCTCACTCCCGCCTGATGAGCGACCAGACCTGGCAGGAGGTCAACGCCGCAGAGTCATCGCACGCCGAGTTCGGCCTGCGCTTGCTTCGCGCGGACGGACGCTGGCGCATCGCCGCGGTCGACAAGGGCGGCTCGGCTGAGGCGGCCGGCGTCCGCGTCAACGATGTGCTGTTGCAGGTCGATGGCGTCGACGTCGGCGCCGTCGCCCAGGGCGACCTGGCGAAGCGCCTCGATCGGCCCGTCGGCGCGGTGATCTTGCTGCGGCTGCAGACCGGCGCCGAGGCGGCGCGCGTCGTGCGGTTGGTGGTGCGCGCCTTGCAAGTGCCGGACGTCGAAGGTGAGGCCCTGCCCGTGGGGTGGGTCGGCCGGGCGCTGCGCGGCGCGCTGCGGGTTCGCATCGACAAGTTTGCGCCTGGTGGCGCTGAGCGGCTGGCGGCCCTGCTGCAGCCGGCCCGCAGCCCGCCGCCGCCGGGCCTCGTACTCGACCTGCGCGGCAACCAGGGCGGGGTGCTTCCGGTGGCGCTCGAGATGCTCGGGCGCCTGCTCGGGCCGGCAGACGTCGGGCATGTCGAGACCCGCGAGGGCCAGGCGGCGATCCCTACCAGCCCGCCGGCGGCGGATGGCAAGCCCTCGACGCCGCTGCTTAAAGTGCGGACAGCGCTGCCCATCGTCGTCCTCATCGACAGCCGCTGCGCCTCGGCGTGCGAGCTGCTGGCCGCGGCGCTGCGTCGCCACGCCGGCGCGCTCATCGTGGGCGCGCGTAGCCACGGCAAGGCCACGCTGCAGGACGCCATCGCGCTGCGGCAAGGCGCCGGGCGCCTAGCGCTGACCATCGGACGCTTCGATGGCGGCCCCGGCGAGCCGATTCAGGCCCGCGGGGTGGTGCCCGACGTCGCGCTCACCGGCGTGCGCGGCGCTGGCCCGCGCGAGGAGGACGCCCTAGTCGCCCTGCCGCCCAACGCCGGCTGCGAGGCGCCTTCC
>SXGT01064027.1_pt1 | contig 13145 bp, 15 predicted proteins | sample 3176221 | NCBI WGS metagenome assembly SXGT01 (sample SAMN11356862, study PRJNA531348) | freshwater metagenome | isolation source: freshwater sample F1-120 | place: China: Fuxian Lake, Yuxi | collected 2017-12-25
TGCCGATATTGCAAACAGGTGGCCGGCGCGGTCACCCAGTTGCAGCAGGACGTCCCGAACGTGCGAATCGTCTACAAGGACTTCCCTATTTTAGGCGAAGCGTCTGAATTGGCCTCCAGGGCCGCGTTGGCCTCGCGGAAGCAGGGACGGCACCAGGCATTCCACGAAGCGTTGCTCGCGACCCAAGCCGAGTTAACCCAGGACGAGGTCCTGCGTATCGCGCGGCACGTGGGTCTCGACGCCACCCAACTGCTGACGGATATGGCCAGTCCAGAATGGACCCTGGCCATCGATCGCAACCGAACCCTGGCCACCGCACTCGGCATCGCCGGCACGCCGGCCTTTGTCGTCGGCCCCCACATCTATCCCGGCGCGCTAGATCTCATGGGTTTGAAAAGCCTCGTCACGGGGCCAGCGGCCTCCCCAACGCCTCCTACCCGTAAGCCACAGTAAGTCGGGCACCATATTCAATAAAAGGAAACCTATGCAACAGAAGATTGTAGAGAGTGGTCAGTGCCTTCGACGGAGAAGACAACTGCTCCCCTGGCTGGCCGGCTTTGTACTGCTCATCAGTACCAGCGGGTGCCTGTCGCTCCCCCAGGAGCGGGTGAAGGACACGCTGTTCGACCGCGGTGGCATCGACGCCATTCTGGCTACCTCGGACCGTCAGCCCCTGATCATAAAGGACCCTGCTTCGTTGGAGCGCCTGTGTCTGGGACCCGGTCCCGACTATTCCATCACTGCAAGCCGGGGCGTCGATGTGGACATGACCGCAGGCCTTCCGATCGGACCCAAGGGTGACCAACATGTCGGCGGCGGCGTGTCGCGCGGCGCACTCTCGCTGGGCGGTCGGAATCCCGGCGTCCTCATTGCCCGAGAGCTCCTGTATCGTGCATGCGAGTTGTCGATGAACGTGAATGCCGACTCCGCCACCACGATCTCGATTTTCACCCGTGTGCTCGAATCCATCGAAAAGATCGCTTTGTCTGAAACCGGGACCGGATCGGCCTCAGTGGCGTCCACACCGCTACAACCGCCGCCTGACCTCGGCCCTGGTCAGCAGAGCAGTCCAAATGCCCCCCCCTCGGGCGGGGCGGGAATACCCGGAGTCCCTCCAGCACAACCAGGAGGACCTGTTGCGCCAACGCCATAAGTAAGAAGCAAGTCGCGGTGCTAATTTTTATGTATATGAGGAGGTCCCTGGTGTTGAAACGTTGCTATATGCTCTGCTACCTGGTCAGCATGTTGGCCGTTGCGCTCCCTGCAGCATCGGCAGAGAATGCACCGCCTTTAAATGAATCGGATACCCACCAGGTGATCAACTGGATCGCCCGTCAGGTGGCGGACTCGCGCCAGGACTACTGTTACCGGGAGTCTTATGGCCGCGGGGTCGGCGCACCGGTGAACGCCTGCCACGAGAATGAGGACAAGAATGGTGCGCTCTGTTACCCCAAATGCCGAGAAGGCTTTCACGGTGTGGGGCCCGTCTGCTGGGAAGAGTGCCCAGCCGGCTATACGGACACGGGCCTCACCTGCACACGGCCCGCAGCCACGGAACATATCACTCGTAAGCTCGCAGACTGCCCCAAAGGCTTCCACAACACAGGGGTCTCCTGTTACGACGCTAAGAAACTTGCAACAAGATCCCTTTCCCACTCCAGCTGCGAACCGGGTCTTCATAGGGATGGCGCATACTGCTTCAGTGACTGCCCGTCCGGCTTCACCAACATGGGCGTCTCCTGTGTTCGCTCTCCCGAGATGATTACCAAGAAAAGTTATGGCCGCGGCGTTGGCACGCCGATGTACTGCAAGCCCGGCACAGACAATGATGCCGCCCTGTGCTACCCGTACTGCCGAGAAGGCTTTCACGGCGTGGGGCCTGTCTGCTGGGAGAAGTGCCCAAGTGGCCGCACCGACTGCGGGGCCGGCTGCACGACCAGCAAAAATGCCTGCCTCACCGAGACGGCCAAGATGATCATCGCCCCCGTAATGCTCGCGAAGAAAATCGATGCATACATGAAACGCGGTGAAGTCACCATACCGGGAATCACTAGTGCGTTAAAGGCTGGAGTTCGGGTCGTGGAGACTGTAGACCTGTGGGTCACGGATACCATTGCGAATTTTGATCAGCTGACGACTCCGGCCGTGAAAAAAGAACTGGAGGCGAGGTTTCACGGCGACGCATTGACCTGGATTGAGCGTCAGTACGCGTTCAATCACCTGCACTTGATGCTGACGGAAGACCTTAACGAGACCGCCCTCAACGGACTCCGTGCGGTTGCCGGATTCGACCCGACCGGTGTCACGAGTGTCATCGCGGCCTTCGAAAAGCCCATCTGCATTTCCTCCCCAGATCCCTTTCCGAACGTGACGGTGCACTGATGCTGGGGTTTGCGTCTCTGGTCAGGAACACCGACGGCCCTCCGCTGACCACGGTTAGACCATTTTCGGCACAGTCGGGAGAGGGCCTTTTGCGCCGATACCATAATGGAGGAATCGATGAAGCACTTCATTTCGCTCTTCTACGTGGCTGCTGTCTTGGCCTTCGCCGTGCCTGCGGCGTCGGCAGAGACTGCGCCTCCGCCTCCCTTAAATAAAGCGGATACCGAGTAGGTGATTCACTGGATTGCCCGTCAGGTGGCGGGCTCACGCCAAGACTACTGTTACCGGGAGTCTTATGGCCGCGGGGTCGGCGCACCATTGAGCACCTGCCACGAGGATGAGGACAAAAATGGTCTGCTCTGTTACCCCAAATGCCGAGAAGGCTTTCACGGTGTGGGGCCCGTCTGCTGGGAGCGGTGCCCAGAAGACTATACGGACATGGGCGTCTCCTGCCTGCGGCCTGCGGCCACGGAACACATCACCGTGAAGCCTTCAAACTGCTCCCCCGGCTTCACCAACACAGGGGTCGCCTGTGTCAACAAGAAACTTGATATAAAACCCATTTCCCACTCCGACTGCGAACCGGGTCTTCATAGGGAGGGCGCGTTCTGCTACAGCGACTGTCGGCCCGGCTTCGTCAACACGGGCGTCTCCTGCTTTCGCAGTGTCTCCAGCATTACCAAGAAAACCTATGTCCGCGGCGTTGGCACGCCGATGTACTGCAAGCCCGGCACAGACAATGATGCTGGCCTGTGCTACTCGTACTGCCGCGAGAACTTTCACGGCGTGGGGCCCGTCTGCTGGGAGAGGTGCCCAAGTGACCGTGTTAACTGCGGGGCCGGCTGCGCGACCAGCAAAAATGCCTGCGCCTCCAATATAGCTAGCATGGTCGTCGCCCCTGCAATGCTCGCGTGGAACATCGCCACATTCGGCTCCACCGCGGAACTGACAGGATGGTACAAGACCATCGCTGATGGGCTCAAGGTAGCGAGTACGGTCGGGGCAGCTGCCAACGTTGAGTATCAGATTGCTATGGCTACAAACCGGTGGGTCACGGATGTCAGCACCGTGTATTTCGAGCAGCTGACGACTCCGACCGTGACAAAAGAACTGGAGGCAAGGTTTCACGGCGACGCGTTGACCTGGATCAAGCGCGAGTACGCGCTCAATCACCTGCACGTGATGCTGATGAAGGACCTTGACGAGACCGCCCTCAACGGGCTCAGTGCGGTTTCCGGATACGACCCGACCGGTATCACAGGCGTCCTCGCGGCCTTCGCAAATCCCATCTGCGTTTTCGCAGATCCCTTTCCGAACGTGACGGTGCACTGATGCCGTGGCTTGCGCCTCTGGTCAGGAACATCAACGGACACACGACTGGAGTAGCGCGCTAGTTCGAAAGAGCCGAAATGTTGCGTGGGGAGCACAACGAAGGGGATTGCTGAAGGCCGTGATAGGCGCGGCAATCCCCCTTTGTGTATAGGGTGTTCAGCCTCTTGCCTCTTTGTCTTTCTTGAGCCTGGTTTGTGTATCCCGCTCACACAGCCTTAACACCCCCTGGCCTTGCGTCGGCAGGCGGGGACCTGAAAAGGGAACCCGACGGGGAGCGAGGCAGGTAACCGAGACTATTGCACAAGAATATCCAACGTATTTTCAGCTTCTGTGATGTATTGCTGCAGTCTCTCGTTTTTGACCTTCCCATCGCGTCCGTAATGGATCTGACGATGGCAGTTGGGACAAATGGCGCCGACCCAGCGAGGGTTATCAGGACCACTCTCAGAAATCATATGGGTATGATGGGGTTCCAGGTACGGGGTTTCGTCGCTCCGAACAAAGGGGGCCGGTTTGCCGCATGCCTCACAGATGCCCTTCGATCTTGCGAGTACATAGCGCCTGACGTCCTTGCTTCGTTCATAATACCTCCGCTTGCCATCCTTCGCGTTTGACTCCTCCATCAGTGTGACAGCGTTGTAGGCACGCTTACGCAGAGCAAGTAGATCAGGTGCGTCAACGGCATCCCGCCCGACTCCTTTTTGCTCAGGCTCAATAATTTCTTTTTCAGAGGGAACAGGAAGCAGATAAAAGACGATTACACGTCTATTGTTTTTATCTTTATCCTCCCCTTTATCATACTGAAAGGACGAGAGCGCAAGTTCCCCTTCGTATCGCACAAACCCCTTCTTTTCTTGCGTAAACAAATGAAGGGCTTTCCCCTTGAGTGCAGAGTCCTGAATGGCCTTATTGCCGGCCTTGAACTCCATGTCGCCGGACTGACCTTCACCGGTATAGCGAAACACACCGTTTTCCAACTCATCACGATAGCCATATTGACCACCAGTTTTCCCGGTGAATAGAAAGATCAGGGGGTGGTCTTTCGGTGTTGAAATTCATCCCTGGCGCTGGCCGCCATAGCGAGCATGCAAATCACTCCGTTTATAGGTTTGTCCTAGTTCAAAATTGACAGGCTCTCCCAAGCTGCTATCTGTCACGATGCCTCCACTCCCACGGCGACACGGGGTTGGGCTCTACCCACAGCCCCCGCCCTGCCTCTCTGGCTTCAGTCTCGAACCGTTCCAGCGTGGTATCCCCCGGCGCATACTTTCGATACCACCAGCAAAACCCATCCCGAACCAACTCCTGGTTCAGCATGCGTCCATCAGGAAGGACAATCTCCCCTAACATCCGACGATATCGGTCACGCCCCAAGTCGGTGACCGTCACCGTTTTCTCAAGGGCGAGTTGTGTCGCGAGTTGCGTGGCCTGACTGCCAAATGATTGATCACTCTCCGGGCAATCAATCCCATGGAGCCGGACTTTTTCCCGTGTCCCGTTGCCCCACACGGTCAGCGTATCCCCATCCGTCACGCTCAATACCGTGCTGGTGAACGTCGGACGCTCGACCGTGGACGGGAGGGAGGACGGTTGTTCATGGGTCACACACGAGGTCAGGACAACGACGAGAGCAACCAGTCCGCCCATGAAGGGAAGGCGGTTCATCACCGCACCGGCTCCCCGCACATGATGTGCTGCGTACGGTGTTCTCTGATACACACTTGGCCAGAGACTCCCGACCCTTCTGAAGGCGTGGGCGTTGGGGGCACCGTCGCCTCGGCTGAGGGTGGAGAATGGCCTGGGGAGGCTCCGTTGCTTGCCGCCAGCATTGCGGCTTGGGAAGGAAAGGATTGTCCAGCCAACGGTCCCGCATGACAATGATACCCACCATGTTTCCGGTCGTTGTGGCAACCGTAGCTGTCTCGGCCTCCTGGATGCGCAAGCAGAGGGGCTGGGATAGAAGCCACCAAGACCACTGTGAGGAGGAGAAGACGGTTACGAAGATTCATCCACGAACCTCCGAGATGAGGAAACAACAGATTACCTTCTCTTCTGTTTGAGTTCTGCGTACTGCTTACATCCCTTTTCCTATTTCAGGTCGCACGCCTTACCGTAATACGTCAAGGCATCCGTGTCACTCTGCTTTACGCCCTGACCGAGTTGATACAGTCCACCGAGCAAGGTACACCCTCCCGCCGACCCCCCATCACAGGCTTTGCGGTAGAGGTCTGTTGCTTGAAAGAAGTCCTGTTTCACGCCCTGACCGATGTCATACATCACCCCGAGCTCGGCACACCCTCCCGCATACCCCTTATCGCATAGCGTCTTCAATGTCTGTATCTCAGGAGACGATGCCGCCCACGTAGTATCTGCGACCACGACTCCACCAATGAACAGGATGAGTAGAAAGAAGTACCGAGACGTCATGACTGAACCTCCGAGGATGAGGAGGACCACGAGGTGGGGGAAGTATGCGCTTTTCTGCAAGGAATACAAGTCGTACACGGAGGCGTGGCGAGGCCTGAGCGGCCTGGGCTGGGGGCCGAGACAACGGGGCTAATGGGACCCCGTCGAGTAGGTCTCCACTGGGTTCTCAGCTCGCATGCCTGCTGCGGCCTCCCACCTCATGGCTTGGTAAACATCTGTATTTATCCACTTGACATAGGAAGCCACTATGTGCCTATGATATAGATACTTTCAGCCTCAATAAAAGAGTCTGAAGCCAGACCGCAGCCGCAAGTAGCACCGCCCCGACAGGGCAGCGTGCAGGCGAGGTGACCGACAGTCACCGGAACTCGCCACCCAGGGCCCAGCCGTAGCTGGCGTGATCAACGCAAGGTTCTCCTTGCTTTTGTTTACGCGGTTCGCTGGGCTTTTTGTATTTTTAGGCACCGGCGAACCCCTAACTACGGAGGTTCCAGCCGATGCGCGCACCCTTCAAAAGTTGCGATTCCCTGCCAGACTCCGCACACGTGCGGCTCCCTATGAACACGGCTCCGCTCGTCGATGCGGCAACCGTGGCGGCCCAGTTGGGTCTGGCCAAAAGTTCCGTGTACCGAATGTCCTCCCTTGCCCTCATACCTAGCTATCCGGTGGGGCCTAAATTGACGGGGCGCCGTTTTGATCTTGCCGAGGTGCGAGCAGCGCTCAAGGCTTTGGCTCAGCAATCGGTGAAGCCATGAGTTCCACAACATCATCCTTGAGTGCGGAAGATTACGCAGCGCTGGAGCGTGACTCCTGGATTGATTCCATCACGGCGGATGCGTTCCGGCTCTCCCGCGTCACGAGCGCAGACGGCGCAGAGTTGGTCGGACGGACTGCGCGCGAAGATTATTCGGGGATCGTGTTCCCGATGTATGGGCCGGGCGACGCTCAGCCCAGGGAGTACGTTCTTCGACGTGATCATCCACCACTGGAACAGCACAACGGAAAGCAGACACCGAAGGGAAAATACCTGGCGGCGCCTGGCCGTAGAAATCGTCTGTTGTTTGGCCCTGGCGAATCGGTGGACGCGCTTACCGATCCTGCGCTGTCCATCGTCCTCGTTGAAGGTGTGAAGAAAACACTAGCGGCCTGGCGCCTGTCCCGACATGAGGACGGCACCCCGCAGTTTCTTGCGTGCGGGATCACCGGTGTCTGGGGTTGGCGCGGCACGATCGGCAAGACGGTTGATGCGACGGGCACGCGGGTTGATATCAAGGGCGTGATTGCCGATATGGACCGGATCATCTGGACTGGCCGTGCTGTCACCATTCTGTTTGATTCGGATACCGCAACCAACGACAAGGTGACGGCTGCACGACGCGGGCTTGTCGCAGACCTGCGCCAGCGTGGAGCCCGTGTCGTGGCGCCGGATTTGCCCACACTCGACGGCTTCGAGAAAGTTGGCCTCGATGATCTCCTCGCACAGTGGGGCCCAGCGCGCGTAACGGACTGGTTGGACACAGCAGCGTTTGAGGCGCCGACGGCGGACGAAGCCGAAATCGCACGGCTGGCGTCGATGAGCACCTTGGAGTATGCGAAGGCCCGCAACGCCGCCGCGCAAAAGTTAGGGATCGGGCTTGGATACCTCGATGCCGCCGTGCATGGTCAGCGTAAACAGGATGCCTCCGATGATGGTCAGGGCACCGTGATTACCTTTGAGGAGATCCCCCCGGCCTCTGAGCCAGTGGACGGGGCGGACCTCGCGGACCGGCTCGCGCAACTGTTTAAGCGGTTCGTCGTACTGCCGGACCATGGGGAGGTCGTGCTCGTCCTCTGGACGTTCTTCACCTACTGCCTCGATGGCTTCCACATTGCGCCACGACTGGATCTGGCGAGCCCTGAGAAGCGGTGTGGGAAAACGACCCTGCTGAGCCTGTTGCGACGGGTGACGTTTCATGCAGTGCTGGCTTCAGGGATCTCGCCCTCAGCCATCTTTCGTGTGATTGACGCGCACAAGCCGACGTTGCTAATCGACGAGATGGATACCTTCATTGAGGCCAACGAAGAACTGCGTGGGATCCTGAATAGCGGACACACACGGGATGGGGCCTCCATCATTCGGTGCGAAGGCGACGCCCATGAACCCAAGCTCTTTTCCACATGGGCCGCGTATGCGTTTGCCCATATCGGAAGCATTCCAGGCACGCTGGAGGACCGAAGCATCCGTGTGCCGATGCGCCGGAAACTGCCGGGGGAGCAGGTGGCGTCACTCCGTCAAACCGGCCCCGCGAGGGCGGCGTTACAGGCCGAGCTTGACACCCTGGTCCGGCAGCTGGCCCGGTGGATCGAGGACCACACGGCACAGCTTGCACGCACGAATCCGTTGCCCCTGGCAGGCCTTGATGATCGCGCGATGGATAATTGGATGCCGTTATTGTCGATCGCGGAAACCCTGGGGGGGCCATGGCCGGAGCGGGCCACCCAGGCGGCGCTCGCATTGTCCGGGCAGGGAGCGATCGATCACGAGTCGATAAAAGTCGAACTCCTCAGAGACATTCACTCCGTCTATCACGACACTGGACACGAGCGGCTCGCGTCCACCGAACTCTGCGATCTTCTTGCCCAGCTCGAAGAGCGGCCCTGGGGCACCTGGAAGAAAGGGCAACCTATTACGCCGGTGCAACTCGCCAAGCTCCTCAGACCATTCACCGTGTCGTCGGCGACCATCCGGTTTGAGGGACAGGGGACCGCCAAGGGATATCACCGCCACGCCTTCGCAGATGCCTTTGAGCGCTACATTCCCTCTCTGGCTCAGGAAAGCCCACCACCACCAGGTAACAGCGTCACATCCTACGCCCAGAGCAGCGAATCCTCACTTTTTCAAAGCGGAACAGAGGCATCGTGTGACGTTGCTCCAACTGGCCTCTCCCCCATGCCCAGAGCGGAATGTGACGGTGTGACGTTTCAAAAACAGGAAATCCAGGCAGAGAAGACAGTATGTGAGAACGCTGATGCGCGAAATGCCTTTGACGTGGGGGCACCATGACGCTGCGTTGCCTGGCGCCCCTGACGCTCAAGTTTGATGGGCGGCCTGTCCAATTCGAGCCTGGAAGCATCTTCACGGTCACGCCAGCCCAGGGCGCGCGAGTCCTGGCAAAATTCCCTGCCCAGGTCGAAGTGCTCACCTTGCCGTCTAAGGAACCCCTGCAACCAGGCTGGCTGGTCGTTTACCGAGATCAACGCGGCGCCTTGTGTGGCGGCTGTGATGATCGGCCCCATGGGACGGTAGCCACATGCCAGTGGGATGGGCAGGGGTGGACGGTACTGCTCACGGACGGACAACGGCTGCCGTTGACTCGCATTCGAGCCGTGACACAACACGATGGGACCGCCTGGGAGGTGCGAGGGCACGGCTACACTGGCACCGGGCCTCTCGCTCTGGGGGGTGATCCTTCAGCTGCCCCCTCGCCCCAGCTTTGCATCACGGCCCTAAGGACGGTGCCAGAAGCAAACATGGACTGGCTCACCGCCTATCGCGCTTTGGAGACCCTCACCTCTGGGATTCCTGCGGAGGATCCTCGGTTCGCGAGGGTCGTGGCGGCACTCGATCAGTGCGATGTGGCCTATCACGACGGCAATAGGGAGGCCTTTCACTGGGCTACCGCACAAGTCAGAAAATCCCTGGCAGAAGGAGATACACATGAACGACCCTGAAAAAGAATCACGTGCTATTGGAGGCGTTGGAGGCCGACGACCCGGGGCTGGACGGCCCTTAGGCAGCCCTAACCGGCTGACCAGGCCCCTCAAAGAGCTCGCCGCACTCCAGAGTGAGGCCTGCCTTGCGGTGTTGGTGGAATTGCGAGACCACGCCGACACGGAACAGGTGCGGCTGGCGGCGGCCAACGCGTTATTAGATCGAGCACACGGCAAGCCACGGCAGGAGGTGGACGTGAATGAAGGGAAACGTCTCACAGTTATTGTAAACCGAAGCAGCTATCTTGGGAGGGCGGTGGAGGACCACGAGGAAGCTATTTGCGCGTCTCTCGATGCTTCTTCAACAAATCCCGTATTGCTTCCTCAACCAATTCATTGAGCCAGCGATCTTCATCTACGGCGAGATGGGCCAAGTCCTTCATAAGCCCTTGGTCGAGCCGTAAGCCGTAATTCTTCTTCTGGTCGGGTTTGTTTCGTGCCATACGCTGAACAGTACAAGACAGCGCGCTAGCTCGTCAACTTGCTAGTTTGATATATAGTTTTATATATTGCTATATTGCTAGCTGCGGAGCAGAAAGGGGCCGTATGCAACAGGTCAAGGTACTGATCCAGCTCCCGGTGACACTCAAGGCCCAACTCGATGCCCTACGGACACAGGGCTATACGATCAACGGCTATATCCGCTCTTTGCTAGAGCGGGAACTCAAGAAAGGACGGTGATTGATGGCACGATCAACGCGAGGCCTCTATAAGCGGGGCAATCAGTGGTGGATGACCTATCGGGATGCGGTCGGCACTCAACGCTTTGAGTCCTGCAAGACCTCGAACAAGAAAGACGCGGAACAGCGGTTGATTGACCGCCGGAAGGAAGCCCTGGAAGGCACTGTCCCCTCTCCGGCAATCAAGCCCCTGGCTCTGGAGGATCTCAAGGATCGGTATCTCAGCTATGTAGGACATCAACGGGGAGTGGCCACGAAGCATTACCACTTTGCCCACTTCAAGCGGGTATGGGGGAATCCGCCGATTCATTCCCTGACGGTGGAAGTGTTGGACCAGTACCGCGCCTTACGGTTGAGTGAAAACGTCGGTCCCGCCACGATCAACCGGGAAATGGCCACGTTGAAACATGCCTTGAGCAAGGCGGTTGAGTGGAAACTCCTCCGTAAGACCGCACGGGAGGAATTGACCGCCATTCGCAAGTATCAAGAACCGGATGGTCGGTTGCGGTATCTCTCTGGGGAAGCCGAAGCAAACCGATTGCTCCAAGCCTGTGAGCCCTGGCTCAAGTCCATTGTCCTAACGGCGATTCATACCGGCATGCGGAAAGGGGAATTGCTCGGCCTGACGTGGAATTGCGTGGATATGACACATGGGTTTATCCGCCTGAAACAGACGAAGAACGGGAAAGCGCGGGCCTTGCCGTTTAATGAAACCTTGTGGAGCCTGTTCAGCAGGCTACGAACGAGGCAGGATGTGCCGTGGGTGTTTCATGACACAGAGGGGAGTCGGTGGAACGACATCCGGCACCCCTTTGGCTGGGCCTGTGAGGCCGCAGGATTGACGGACTTTCACTTCCATGACCTTCGCCATACCTTCGCGTCCTGGCTCATTATGCGAGGAGTTCCATTGGCAACAGTGAGCAATCTTCTAGGGCATACGTCCCCGACCATGACGCTCCGCTATGCTCATCTTTCTCCCAAACACCTGACCTCAGCCGTTCGGGTGCTGGACTCCACATCGGACTGCTCACTTGACAGTTACTTGACAATTACGCCGAAACAGACACCCGAAGAAGTGTTAGCCGGTGTGAGAAATGAAGGGCCTGAAACACTGAAATCTCTTGATAGGAGCTGTGAAAGAGGGGTGGTGCCGAAGCCGGGATTTGAACCCGGACACCCGTGAGGGCGCTAGACCCTGAATCTAGTGCGTCTGCCAGTTCCGCCACTTCGGCTCTGCCATAGGGAAGGTGAATTATCCTGAATTGTCACGAGTTCCGTCAAGCGAAGAAACTCACAATATTTAGACCTAGTCGCCCGCCCGAACTGACGTCCCCTGCATCGTCCAGCAGCCTGCCGCTGCAATCTCACGGAGGTCTCCGCTCATGATAATCCGTTCACGCGCCAAGCCGGATGCCGCCAGCAGCGAGGCGGCGCCGATTCGCGGCGCTTCATCGGCGATCAGCACATCGAACCGCACGCGGCTGAAGAGCGGGTCGCTTGCCACTCGAGCGGGCGTGGCTGCCACCAGTCGTCGATTTTGAATGAACGCCTGACGGTTCGGATCCGCCTCGGCGGCCAGCAATTCACGGATCTTCTTCGTCCCTCCCAACTTGGTGACCGCTTCTTTGAGATCCTCAGCCTCCTGACGCAGCTCCCTTGGAACAGCCGCTTCCGGAACCAGCTGCCGAATGCGGCCTTTGGCCAGATCGAGCTCCTGGTTCAGCCCGTCGATCTGCCGCTGATAGAGCGCACGGTATTGCGTGAGTGATTCCACGTTCTTTCCGACCGTCTGCATCGTGAGCCGCTGAAACAGCGTGAGGTTCTCGTATTCGGCCAGGGTCGCGCCAACCTCGGCAAGTTTCGCTTGCACATCCCTCAACTGGGTCACGAGACGCCATTCGAGTAAACGGACTTCGTCCAAGTCCTTTTGTTTTTGGGCCTTGCCGGCCAGAAAGGGCGCCAGTTCTCGGAACCGCTCGTATTTGCGCCGCAGGGAGGCTTTCTCCGTTTGAGACCTAGCATAAAACTGATGCATTTGCGCCTCGAAGCCCAACTCGTGAAGATCGATGCCGTGACTGTGCGATGTCATAGGCATTTCATACCGGCTGAGCCACGTCTTGTAGTTGAGGCCCCCGGCTTTCATCGTGCGGGCGATCATGCCAACGATGTCGTCAGATTCTTCATGATCGGGACTGATCAACAGAATGCGCTTGTTGGCACGAATCAGCTCCATCGCCAGACCGGCCAGCTTGTGACGACGCTGCGACTGATCCTCCGACCACAGAGTCGTGAGAACCGACGACGCAGGGGCTGCCATTTTCGACGCATCTTCCGGTGATGCGAGCCAAGGGACTACGCGCTCGGAGAGGCCAAGACTCTGCGCATCGGCCTTGGCGACCATATCCTTCAACCGGTTGGCCGACGTGCTCAGGAGTCCGGCTTGGTCTGGAATCAGTGTGACGGAAGGCGTCTCGGTTCCGAGGGAGTCGATGACCTGCACAAGGAGTGCACTGCCTTTCTGACGCAGAATGATCCCTTCGGTCGGATCCATCTCGTCGGAGGTGACGATGGACA
>SXGT01250027.1_pt1 | contig 13145 bp, 12 predicted proteins | sample 3176221 | NCBI WGS metagenome assembly SXGT01 (sample SAMN11356862, study PRJNA531348) | freshwater metagenome | isolation source: freshwater sample F1-120 | place: China: Fuxian Lake, Yuxi | collected 2017-12-25
AGTGGTCGGCCATTACGCCAGCTGCGCATCTTGTCCACGTCCAAGCTGTATGTATTAGCGGGTGAACCCTTATTGTTTTTACCGCAGTTCATGGATCAGAAAGGCTTTTATATCGCCATGGACAACCAGCTGCTGATTCAGCGCTTACGGCTGGAGCTGGCTTATCTGGCCAAGCATTGGGACAAGTCGGGACAACCGTTGGTGGTGATCAGCATCAAGCACAATATGCTGACGGGTAAGGATAGACAAGTCTTGCTGGAATTCATCCAGCAAATCCAGGCGGGCAATCTGGAAGGGGTGACGATACGCCTGGGATTTTTGGCGGGGTTTATGCAGAGCGTTTGCCGGGAAAAAATTGGTTTTCTGCATGATTTTAAATTTTCTGAAGCCGTGTGGATCGAGCCGGAAAGGCCGTTTGCCGACTTATTGCCAGCCAACGATACACTGGAGCCTTTTACCAACAGTTATCAGTTAACGGAATGGGAAACCGGCAGTGATGCTGCATTGCTGACGGAATTGCAAATCAACGGTAATTTATACGCGCAACTGGAAGCCTTGAGTTTATTGGCTCAGCGACATGGACTGGATTACGACACCGGTTTAGGTGCCGATTCCGGCAAGGTGTGTCGTATCAGTGATTTGTTGGAAGAGGTCTATATCCGGGCCGGTGATTTGCATCTCTGGCAGCTAGTCAGGCGTTGCGCCGGTTTGCTGGGCAAATATGATATCAACCTGGAACAAGGCGCTACCGAAATTCTGGTGCGTCAGCATGGGTTGACGGTAGGTCGCGCATACAGCGGCAAGGCTACACTGCGACGCCCCACCGATTCCTGGCAAATTCTGGATACCATCCGTCAATTCAACCCCAATGACAGCAGTCAGCAAATTCTGATTCAGGAACTGATTATTTATCTGGGGATGCAGATCAAACTCAATCCTGGCCTGTTTGCCGATATGCACACCATTCGGGTCGGGCATATTCTGCAATTGATTATCGCTCGGCAAAAACGCTTGAGCAGCACATCGCTCGATGCTGCGTTTAGCGACATCATGGCGTTGCCGCCGCATCAGTTGTCACAACTGGTTCAGGAAACCCTGGAAGATTACAATAACAGCGAAACCCAGCTGGGCAAAGTAGAGCTTCTGCATTTCGATGGCGAACATCGGAATTTAGGGGCGGCGCGCTTTCCGGATAGCATGAATCCTAAATATTTTGGTGGTGCAGAAGATTGGTATGCCTGGCGGGAGCAACAAGGCAGTGTGGGTCGGGAGAACGAGGAGTTTTTTGCAGGGATTTGGGATTTACTGCACCACTGCAAAGGCTTGATGGTGGGCGAGAAATACAACAGTAAACGCCGTATCGACAGCGAAACCATGCTGGCACATATGACTGCAGGCGAGCAAAGTTTCAGACTGCATATCAACCATGTGTTGAACAAAATTCAGGCCCCGGTGTATCGGCAATTAAGCGTTGAAGCCTTGCGGGCTTTGACCACGATAGTACGCAATAACCCTGAACTATATATCGACGATACACTGGTGACCGACATTTTGATCGGCCATGCTGTGCGCTTGAGCTGGTTGCAGTTGCATCCGCAATACCGTGATCATTACGAAGAATGTGTCTCGTTGGCCTGGCAAGCCTACTATCAATTGCCTCCGCATGCTCTGGCGAACAGCATACTTGATGCGCTGGTTTATTTGCTTAATCAAAACCCTACATATTAAAGAGGTCAATCATGATTTTAGCCGGGGACATTGGCGGTACTAAAACAGTTTTAGCATTGTTGAAATCGGGCGAAGATGGGCTGAAAATGCTGGTTCAGGAACAGACGTTCGCTAGCGGTGAGTTCGATAGTTTTGACGCTATTCTGGATCTGTTCATACCCAGGGACGTCAAAATCACTTCAGCTTGTTTTGGTGTGGCAGGACCAGTGGTCAATCAACGTTGTTTCGCCACCAATCTGAGCTGGACATTGGATGGAGAACAGCTTAAAGCCAGACTGGGTACTCCGCGAGTCCATTTGATGAATGATTTGGAAGCCATGGCTCTCGGCATGTTGCATCTGGAAGAGGAGGATTTTATCCAGCTTAACCCTAATGCAGAACCGCAAACCGGCAATATTGCTGTTATCGCAGCCGGTACCGGACTGGGAGAAGCCATTTTATATTGGGATGGTCAGCACTACCATCCTATCGCCACCGAAGGCGGCCACTGCTCGTTTGCGCCGCAAACCAATCAGCAGGACAAACTCTTGGAATACTTGCGTACATTGTTTCCCAGGCACGTCAGTTACGAACGCATCTTATCCGGCGTGGGATTTAGTCATTTGTATGACTTTTTGCTGCACAGTCGTTTTGCCCCCCCGTGTCCGGCTGTACCGAATGTTGAAGACAGCTACAGCAGCGGCGTAGATCGGAATGCCATCATTTCGCGCTTGGGGTTGAGTGACGAAGATGTGTTATGCGCCGAAGCAGTAAGATTATTTGTGGAAATTTATGCCGCAGAGGCCGCCAATCTGGTGCTTAAATCCTTTGCAACTGGTGGTGTGTATATCGGTGGGGGTATTGGTCCTAAAATTCAGGCAATTTTAACAGACAAGGGATTTATGCAGGCTTTTACCGGAAAAGGCCGTTTTGAGGCTTTTTTGAACAAGGTATCGGTTAAATTGGCTTTGAATCCTAAAACACCTTTGATTGGTGCAATGCACTATTTTTTTGCAACCGAGTAGCTTGATTGGATTGTAAAAGCTTTTAAAAGCCGTCCCTCACAAAATGATGAGAGACAGCCTCATTTACACCAAGATTTAGTGAGCTTTGTTGTAAACCACTAACATATCTTGATACATGGCTTGAGTTTTTTTCAAACTTTCCAATGCAGCAGGATCGCCACTTTTAACTTCAGCTGTTGCAATTTTCAACTGGTTACCGGCTAATTGACGAGCGCGTTCTGTACCTTCAAAACGAAACTCTTTTTGTAATTGACGAACTTCGCTAAGTACTTTGCCCACTTCTTCTGCAGACGCACCTTTTTCTTGTAAGCTGACTGCTTCGCTGATTTTGGCGACAGTACCTTCAGCTGCAGCTTTAACGACTGCGCCACTAGTGGCCTCAGCAAAGGCAGATGAAGACAGCAACATAGCAGAAGTCATGACCAAAGTAGCCAAAGCTTTTTTAAATTTTTCCATTAGTTAAGATCCAAATTATTTAAATATATTGAAGCTAATTATCCGTACAAATTTAATGGAAATGTATTTTTAATTAGCGGCTTTCTTGCTCTTAAATCGTAACATAATCAGGATGATAAATCCCATCATAAAAATATTAAGGTTATATTTCAAATAACCTCGCAGCTAATGATTCAAATTTAAATTGCAATAAATTCAATCATATCAAGCACCTGATCAAATATTTACAGACTAAAATGAAAAAAAGCAATAAACAATCGGGTTAAAACCCTTTAATTTATAACTGTTTTTCTATGAATAAATTTAAGTTTTACTGCAAAATAATAGAGGTTTTAAATGAATGTTGGAAAATTAAATACAGCATCCAACAATTTATCATTGTTATTTAGGCCAACTTTTCCAGTCTTCCCAAGCAACCTTCCCGACCACTTTCAGCAAAACCTAACAATTGTTGAGAGAGTTCGTGACTCACATTTAATTCCTTTAAGGTAGTTTGTAAATGCTCCATCAATACATCGTAATGAGAGTCATCCGGGCCAAGCTTCAATAAAAAACAATGGCATTCGCAAAGCGGTGTGATAGTTTGAATATCCTGTCCGCCAATCACGTCCAGTAAAAATGCAAAATCATTTCCGGTGACGAGACTAGGTTTGGCATTACTACGCGCAAAGGCAGCAGTTAAATATTCATTTAACACTTCAAGTTGTTCGGAAAGTCTGGCTCCACTCAGCAAAAGCTTGACCAATGATTTGAGTGGTTTGGTTTGCTCATGGGCGGGCCTGTTGTTGAAAAAACGATTCACTCGATAATCATCCAGCATTTTGTTGAAGCAGGCATCAATTATTTTGTCAACTAAAGCTGTCTCTATTTGAGGCATTGCGACCGCTGTTTTTACTGTAGATTGAATAGCTATCATGAGTTTGTCTCCTTGAGTTTTAGTTATTGTTGGAAAACGGTTTCTGAATTCGACACAAAAATATTTAATTCAAAAATTTTTGATTTCAAAAAATTCATAAACCTGGAGTCTTCCAGACAACAGTCTGTTGTCAACTAAACAGCTGAATTCGATGACAATTAATATTTAAATAACTTAAACTTGATGGGAAAACTTTAGGGAACGCGGCTTTAATTCTTCAATACAATCTTGTAAATCATCTTGCTGTTGCATTATTTGCTGGCAAAAATCCAGTTGTGCTGTGGCTCTTTTCAGATTTTGTCGCGGTTCATTCACTTTGAAATACGGGTTGCCGCTCAAGTAATCACTCAAAAACCGTAATCCCAATTCAAATGGGATCAACCAAATGGCGGTATATAAATATTCGTAATCACGGGCGGTGAAAATATCGCCGATTTCATGTAAATAGCTGCTTAAAATGATTCGACACCGATCGAGATTAAATGCATTACTGTTTTTTTCGTGGCAACAAGAGCGCACACAATCACCAATGTCGTAATGCAACAGCCCTGGTTTAACCGTGTCCAGGTCGATCAGGCTGATAATTCGATTGGTGCCGGGCTGAAAGAGAAAGTTGTTGAGTTTTGGGTCGCCGTGTATCACGTATTCGTGCAAATCGCCGTTAATTTTGCCTTGTTCAAGCCGGTTAATCTGATGTTGATGGGTTTGAATGAAAGCCAGGCAATGTGCCAATTCAGCATCCAACACCACCTGCAATGGCTGATCCAATATGGCCTGATAACTCTGAAAGTAACCTGGCGCAATATGAAACCCCGGTAAGGTGTCATGCAATTGCTCAAGCGGCAAATCCCGACAAAGACGATGAAAATGCGCCAAAGCAAAGCCCACTTGTGCGGCTTCATCATCATTTTGAATACATTCACGGCTTTCGGCTGGCGAAATCAGCGCTAAGGCGCGCCAAAGTTCATGAGCTTCATCCTGGAAAAACGCTTGCCCGTCCAGCGTTGGAATAATGTCGGGAATTTGCAGACGCAAAATGTCAGATGGTTTGTCATGAATATGCTGCCCCAATCTGAGCAGGTTTTGCATGACCTGCTGTGGATCAGGAAACACATGCGAATTAATGCGCTGGAGCACAAACTTGTCGGTGTCGCTTTCAACCAGAAACGTATCGTTGATCAGACCGTTGCCGAGCGAGGAAATTTTCGAAGGCTGGGGAGTAAACTGCCCGGCCACGTGGTTTAACTTGGCGTTCACCGGCTTGTCAGGGCTAGCCGCAATTTTTGCAAAGCTTGACCGCGATGACTCAAGCTGTTTTTGATATCAGGCGCTAGTTGGGCGGATGAGCATTGATGAGTGTCCACCCAGAAAATCGGATCGTAACCAAAACCGTTTTCACCCACAGGCTGACGCAGAATCCGGCCTTCCCAAATACCTTGAGCAATCACCGGGATGGGATCATGGGCGTGTTTTAGATAAACCATCACACATATGAAGCGGGCTGTGCGCTGTTCGGGCGGAACGTCTTGCATCGCCCATAACACTTTATCCAGATTAGCCTGATCGGAGGCGCCATCCCCGGCATAGCGAGCCGAAATAACACCCGGTGCGCCATTTAAGGCATCGACAACCAAACCGGAATCATCGGCTATGGCGGGCAATCCGCAATGTGCTGAGGCATTACGGGCTTTTATGATGGCATTTTCGACAAAAGTGGAACCGGTTTCAGCCGGTTCCACAACATTGAACTGCGATTGCGGCAAAATGTTATCGTTTTGCAAAATGGCTTGAATCTCGCGAATTTTGCCGAGATTGCTACTGGCCAATACGATGGACGTCATGTACCGAATCCGCTCAAGCGCTTGGGTTATCCAGGCTTTTGGCCATCAACAATGCCTCTCGCTGCTTTTCCAGCAATTGATTGATCCCGTGTTCAGCCAGTTCCAGCATTGCGTTCAGTTCGTCTTTCCTGAAAGCATGACCTTCGGCTGTACCCTGCACTTCAATAAAATTGCCGGCCTCATTCATCACCACATTCATATCGGTTTCGGCCTGACTGTCTTCTGCATAATCCAAATCCAGCACAGGTACACCGTTAAATATCCCGACGGATACCGAAGCAACTTGGCCATGCAAAGGGCTTTTCTTGATACGCTGGGTTTTCAACAGGTATTCAATCGCGAGGGATAAAGCCACAAAACCACCGGTGATTGAAGCGGTGCGAGTACCGCCATCGGCTTGAATGACATCACAATCAATGGTTATGGTGTTTTCGCCCAGGGCTTTCATATCGACTGCTGCACGTAACGAGCGACCGATCAGCCGCTGAATTTCCAAGGTACGTCCACCTTGCTTACCGCGTCCGGCTTCCCTGGCCATACGGCTATGCGTGGAACGAGGCAACATGCCGTATTCCGCGGTTACCCAGCCTTCCCCTTTGCCTTTTAAAAAACGCGGTACGGTATTTTCGATGCTGGCGGTGCATAAAACCCGGGTATCGCCGAATTCCACCAACACCGAACCTTCAGCGTGCTTGGTGTAATGGCAGGTAAAACGTATGTCGCGCAATTGATCGGGATTACGTCCGCTTGGTCTCATGGTGCTCTCGTCGGCTAAAATGTGCCGCATTATACTGACTTTATTCGGTATTTTTCGACAATCGGCCTTGTGCAGTCACAAATGCCTTGCACCTAATCCATGGCTCTTGTTCGGCGAATGAGGCACTTATGACTGTTCGCTAAGCGCAGCACAACGTACGCATTGATTGGCGTAAGGCAAAGCCGCCAGACGCTCCTGTTTAATGGCTTCACCGCAAGTCAGACAAATCCCGTAACTACCCGCATCGATTCTGGAGATAGCCTGTTTGATTTTTTCCAGTTCCAGCCGAGTTGCATTCCCCAGTGCATCCAGTACTTCATCATTTTCAGCTTCCACCGCCTGCTCGGAGAAATCCTGATCCAACGGCTTATCGGTATGCCTGACGTCATCGGTGATTTTCCCCAAACGTTCATCCAGTTCTTCCAGCATACCTATCAAATGATTGCGCACTTCTTTGTATTCGTTCATCAGTGTTCTCCGCAGTAATAGTAAAGCCCATATCACCACTGGCGGGCCATTGGATTCTTATACAACGAACGCTTATACACTGCAATCAAGGGATTGGTATTGCGAGAATCCACAACGACTGATAGCGCAAAAAGCTATACTGAGCTCGTCCCTATTTATTGGAGCCGCGCATGCAAAAAATCACTGTTAAAAACCCGGTCGTTGAAATCGATGGCGATGAAATGACCCGCATCATCTGGCACTTTATTAAAGATAAGCTGATTTTGCCTTATCTGGATTTACAGATTGAATACTACGATTTAGGTATCGAGCAACGCGATGCCACGAACGATCAGGTCACTATCGATGCCGCTTATGCCATTCAAAAATACGGTGTTGGTATCAAATGCGCCACCATCACACCGGATGAAGCTCGTGTCGAGGAGTTTGGCTTAAAAAAAATGTATAAGTCGCCCAACGGTACGATCCGTAATATTCTGGATGGTACCGTGTTCCGCGAACCCATCATCTGTAAAAATGTACCTCGGCTAGTGCCCAACTGGACGCAACCGATCTGCATCGGTCGTCATGCATTTGGCGATCAATACCGGGCCACGGACTTTGTGACCAAAGGCAAGGGCAAGCTGACCATCAGCTTCAAGCCCGATGACGGCGGTCCTGAACAATCGTTTGAGGTTTATCAATTTGAAGGCGATGGAGTGGCCTTGGCGATGTACAACACCGATGAATCCATCGCCGGATTTGCTCGCAGTTGTTTTAACGTGGCGCTAGATCGTGGCTGGCCGCTGTATTTGTCCACCAAAAACACCATTCTCAAGAAGTATGATGGCCGCTTTAAGGATATTTTCGAGGTTATTTATCAGGCTGAATATAAAGAGTTGTTTGCCGCCAAAGGCATCATCTATGAGCATAAATTGATCGATGACATGGTGGCCTCGGCTTTGAAATGGAACGGTGCTTTTGTCTGGGCTTGCAAAAATTACGACGGTGACGTGCAATCCGACACCGTGGCTCAGGGATTTGGCTCGTTGGGATTGATGACCTCAACCCTGGTCACACCGGATGGCAAAATCATGGAAGCCGAAGCCGCGCATGGTACGGTCACCCGGCATTACCGCCTGCATCAGCAAGGCAAACAAACCTCCACCAATCCGATTGCCTCAATATTTGCTTGGACACGTGGCTTGGCATTTCGCGGCAAACTGGATGGAAATGCTGAATTAATCCGCTTTTGTGAAGCCTTGGAACAAGTCTGCGTCGATACCGTCGAAGCAGGCAAAATGACCAAGGACTTGGCACTTTGTATTTACGGAGATGATTTAAACGACTCGCATTATTTATCTACCGAAGATTTCCTGGAAGCCTTACGAGTGAATCTGGAAGCGCAATTGATGCCCTGAGTCGCTCTTGGTGACAGACTCATCAGCCATGCAAATGGCAGCTTGGCTGATGAGCTTTAAGTCATCGCTTCACTGATTCAGGATTTGCTTGCACAAAGCAGGCATAGGGGGTGGAGGCTCGGGCTCGACTTTTTTACTCGGGGCTTTAGCTTCTTGGGAAAACCACCAGGCCAGACTGGCATCACAGCCATCACCGGCGGGTAACGGCGGTTGGCCTTGGCAATGTGGATTATGCTCCGGACATTTCAGGCGCACGTGATAGTGATCATCGTGTTTCCACCACGGCCGAATTTTCCTCAGCCATGCGGCAGATGACACAGTTTTATTTTGACACAAAGCCTGCTTGATACTGGGATTGACAAAAATTCGGTCGACTTCCGGCTGGCTGGCGGCAATTTCCAGCATTCTTTCATGGTCAACAGTCCATTGATCGTAATCGACCTTGTCAGCCCGCATGTCCACAACGGATGGTGCACTCCAGGATTCTCTTTCGGCTGCTGTCAGCAAGCGATTAGTTAAATCTTTAGACAGCAAAAACCAAATATCTACATCCAAACCGCTTTGATGACTACGATGACCGGTCAGCGTCGGCCCGCCGCGCGGCTGTCCAAGATCACCGATTAATACGGTACCTAAGCGTTCATTGGCAGCACTTCGACCCAGCTTCTGGATAAATTGAATCAGGTTGCTGTGGCCATAAATGCGATTTCGAGATAAGCGCATGACTTGATAGCCTTCACCCGAAGTTGGCAAAGCGACCGCGCCACCTACACAACCGCTGGTATAAGTGCCTATGCTTTGCGCAACGGTATTGACTGTGGGTTTGGTCGGTTTGGACCATTCCTGAGCAGGATTAGTGGCAAAACTACTGGTGCTGGCTAAACAAGCCAACAGAAAAAAAACTATCTGAAACATGATGATAACGGCAAGAATCGAAAAAGATATCAGCCTTTATGATACACCCTGCTGTTAAGCGAGATGACCGTGGAATGATCAAAAATAAAACTAAGCCGGAAATCTGTGGCTTGAGAAAGGGGACGGGCTTAAATGATAGGGTCATCCCTGCCCGGATAAATGCTGATTCCTTATGCAAATTATCCGGGGAGTTCCATGGCATCTTTTTTTCCATGTTCACGGGGGAGAGAACTTAAAAATCCCTGACACCTGAAATATATATAGCAACAGGTGTGCCAAGTCTGCAAGACCACTAATTTCAAGGCTATGCTGACATGGCGACCTGGATTTGGCTAAATAAACTATGTTATTTGACCTAGTGGCTGTGTGATATGCCTCAGGCTGATTTTGAGATGTCAGTTAATCGGGTTTATAAACTTAAACGGTGATAAGCTACGCAATCTTTTTATGCAGATAAATCAGTGTCTTGAGACGGAACAATCAATCCATACGTTATCGCCAGCCGGAAAAAAAACTCAGCCAAACAAGCAGCCTGTCTAAACGTTTAGTGCGTGTAATGACCCATTTTGTGCTGGGCCTGCTGGTAATTTCGATTTTGTTGGTCGGTTTATTAAGGTTTGTGCCGGTTTATACCTCTGCCTTCATGTGGCACACCCATATCGATGACTTGGTTGAAAACAAAGCTTATCGCCCCATTCAACAAACCTGGGTCAATAGTCAGCACATATCAAAATCAGCCTTTAATGCCGTCATTGCTTCTGAAGACCAGCGCTTTTATATTCATCATGGTTTCGATATTGCGGCCATTTATCAGGCTTACCAAAAATATCAACAAGGCGGCAAGCTGCGCGGAGCCAGTACCATTAGCCAGCAGGTGGCCAAAAACCTGTTTTTAAGCCCGGCAAAAAATATTCCTCGTAAGGTTCTGGAAGTCTGGTTCACTTTCTGGATTGAATGTCTCTGGAGTAAAGCCAGGATTTTGGAAGTTTATTTGAATATTGCTCAATTCGGCGATCACTTGTTCGGCATCGAAGCCGCCAGTCAACAGTATTTTGGGATACCTGCCAAACGACTTTCCGCCAGTCAATCAGCCTTGTTAGCCGCTACCTTGCCCAATCCATTGCTATTAAAAGCCGCCAAGCCCAGTGCCTATTTGCTGCGACGGCAACACTGGATATTAAGGCAAATGCACAATCTAGGTGGATGAATACTGTTGTCCGGCTCGTTGAAAGATGGCGGGTCAAGCCCAATCTGAACTTAAGGACAATACATTTCAGCCATCCCGCCAGCGATCATATGTACCAAGCGTTATGCATATCACATAAATCAACAAAAACGATTGCCAATCGATTTTCAGAGAATGGATCAGTTTGGACAAAGCTTGCAAAATTACTTGGCCGATAAAAGGACAGACATCATGAAAGTTTATTTTATAACCGACGAACAGGAGTTAGGGCTCGAGCAAAAACGCCAGTCGCTCGCTAAAACCCTAAACATGTGTGATCTGATGCTGGATATCGCCGCTGAAGCGAATGATATTGATACATTTGGCGCCGCATTAGACTTGGCATCCGCTGAACTCGATAGGCTGGAGTTTTTCTTCGATAGTCCGGAGTTAAGTCTAATTTGAAAGCTTGTAATCCCTTTCCGAAGCCATAAGACAATAGTTGAATTCATCACGTCTGTCTGATTTAAAAACCCTGACTGAGTGATTGGCTGGTTAGCTCCAAAAGATCCAGCACATTGAGTTTGATGGCCAAGCGAGTGAGTTCAATATCACTGCCAACCCCGAGTTTGCTTTTAATTAGATAATGACAATTGCCAACGGTTTTGGGGCTGATGTTGAGTGTTTGAGCAATGCTGTCATGACTCTGGCCTGCAACGAGTAAGCGCAGAATTTCAAATTCTTTGGCTGTTAATGTCTGCAATGCCATGGATTCACCAGCGATTTTCTCCAGTGCCAGCGCATGGGCAATATCGTTGCTAAGCACTAGCCGTCCGGCATGAACTTCTCCAATGGCTCGTAACAATTCTTCCGGTGGGCTGCTTTTACTGATATACCCCAATGCCCCGGATCGAAAAGCTTGAGCGGCAAAACCGGGATTTTGGTGCATACTGAATACCATAATTTTGGCATCGGCTTGACGTTGTCTGATTCGGGTAATGAGTGCCAAACCGCTACTGCCAGGCAGTGAAATATCGGTAATTACAAGATCTGGACGCAATTCTTTATACAGCTGATAAGCCTGTGCGCTGCTTTCTGCTTCGGCAAGCACTTGCAGATCGGTTTGTTTGGCGAGTAAGGCCCGATATCCTTCACGTACTATGGCATGGTCGTCAACCAGCAAGATATTGATCATAACGTATTGATCGGAAAGTCAGCTTCAAGCGTCAAGCCATGCGATTCAGCCAGTGACAGCTGCAATTGACCGTCTAAGGCCGCAAGTCTTTCCCGGATACCCAATAAGCCTATGCCTTCGTTTTTTGCGAACGGCAGTTGTGTAGCCTTACCATTATCCTTGATAGTCAATTTGGCCGTCTCAGAGGTAATCTTTAGCTGGATGTCTACTTGAGACGCTGCAGCGTGTTTGGCGATGTTGGTTAAGGCTTCCTGAGTGATGCGTAACAAGCTAAACGCTTGGTGTTCCGAAAGCAAATCACAGTCTCCGACGATTTGCAAAGAATAAACAACCTTGTCGCGACTCAAACTATTCCAGTCCATCACCAGACTATTGAGACTGGCGACCAGCCCCAGTTCATCAAATTCCGCAGGGCGTAAGCGCTTTAATAAGCCATGCAGGTTTTTTAACAAATGATCCGTTACCCGATTGATTCGATGAGTTTCTTCAATGATATCCGGACAACGCAAACCCGCCGAATGCCGGATGGAACAGGCTGTGGCGTTAATAGCGGCCAGACATTGACCGTATTCATCATGCAGCTCTCTAGCCAAATCACGTCGTTCTTGTTCCTGAAGAGCCATGAGTTTTGTCAGCAGTTGTTGTCGTTCTGCCAATAGTTGCTGTTGACTGGCGGTTAATTGATTGATGGCCTGGGCGATCCAATGCCATTCATTTAAAGCAAAACCCGGCAGTCGCCCATTCAATGTCCCCGACTCCAGCTGTTTGAGATGCGCGACTATGGTTTGCGCCGGTTGCAAGGCTCGGCTGATGCTCAAATATACCAATAGACAAACCGATACGACGGTGACGCCGGATAACGCCATTAGATTCAAACTATTCTGCCAGGCTGCAGTTATTTCGAGTTCTGCGCTGGGGATCAGGCTTAACAGGCCGTCAGTTTTTCCGGCAATGCCAATCGGCAGCTGAATCTCTGCAGCCGGATTAAAAATTTGCCGGTATATGCGTTCAAACATTTTGGGCCACGCCGGCTCGGCGGGTTTTAAGCCGCTGCATAAACTGCGGGAAGTTGACGCGTTCGATGCCTGATAACTCAAACACAGGCCGGAGTGGAGGCTTGATTGTTTCCAAAACTCAAAATCCGGAAACGGATTGCCCAGACCTATACCCGCTTGCTTCAGCAACAACTGCGATTGCAGATGTCTGGCCACGCCTTCCGCCGTCTGGCGGTAATTCTGCACGGTTTGGCTATGGTTTTGATGCAGCAAAAATGCAGCGCTTATCAGCAAACACAGCCATG
>SXGT01515706.1_pt1 | contig 13145 bp, 10 predicted proteins | sample 3176221 | NCBI WGS metagenome assembly SXGT01 (sample SAMN11356862, study PRJNA531348) | freshwater metagenome | isolation source: freshwater sample F1-120 | place: China: Fuxian Lake, Yuxi | collected 2017-12-25
CAATTTGAGCCATGTAGGACACGCTGGGCGCTCGCGCGACAGTGTCAACGCCTGGAAGAACGTCACGAGAGTCTCCACCAGTCGGGAGAAACCAATTCATCTCAATCATTGCGTGCTCCTGGTTCGGAATCGGCACCGGCTGACCCGTTTTGCCATAATGTTAGAGAGTCTAACCTGTAAATCTAATTTCCTCTAGAGAAGTCGAATCAATTATCCGAAACATCCGCAATTGGGTGGCTTTAGAGCCGGCAAGATGTGGCAATAGACCAACGAACCGTTGTGTTTCTTTTTGAGTGACTGTTGGTGATAAACCGACAATTTTTTCACCATTTGCAAATGCAAACCAATCTTCAGCCCCAACTGGCTGATTAAAAGTTCCGCGCACAAGGACTTTAGGTTCTTGGACGACAATATCTTTGTCTAGTGTCACAGCAAGGGGACTTTGTTTAATTCTAAATGAACTGACTGCTCTACCCCGCAAATTATTGAAAGTAGTTGTTTTATACAAAGGTTCAAGAACATCAGAGGTATTGGTGAGTGATGTACCTGCAGTTTTGACCTCCTCTAAAAATTCAGCGCTGCTTAACACGAGTTTCTTCTGAGCTCGCTTTGCGCTTCCGTACGGATCATCAACAAAATATAGAGTCTTGCTCTCTTTTTGGGTTTCAGATTTTTTACTTGGCAACAGACCGTCCATTTTCCAAGGAATTGAGATACCCAAACGATCTGCAATGATCGATACGAGATCAGTGTTTTCAACATTTTCATCACTAATTTGGCCTTCTATCTGACCAGGTGAATGTATAAATAGTGGGACCTGCATCAGATCACTGGCATTTTTAAGATCCCCTGAAGCGAATCTTCTGTTGTAGCCACGATCAAAACTCAATCCATGGTCCGCCGTAAAAATCACCATTGAGTTCTCATACAGACCATTGCTTCGCATTTGCCCAAGCAATTGCCCAAGCAATGTGTCAACGTACTGTGCCTGCAAAATTGAACGTTGCTGTTTGACGCTGGTCTCCCACAATGTCTCATTTTTTTGCCATTCTTCTTCCGCAGTCGAATAAAAAAAACCGTCAGGATAATAGATCCATGGTTGGTGCGGCAACAATAAATGAATGTAATTGAAAGTTGGCACGGCAGCTGGTCTGATTTGAGCAAGCCACTTATTGAAATTTTCTGTCTGTTGCAAAGCAATAAAGTTCTGAATAATCGTTGCTGGAGTTTTCACATCGGAGATTTCTTGTTCTGAAGCATCTCGTATCGTTGTTGCCGTAACAACTTTTTCTTTTGGCATAAATGCCTCAAAAAGTTTCATTTCATTTTTCTGTGATGAGTCGAGCCTCTGCCATAACACCGACCTCAATTGTCTGAGTAGGCCTGACCACTTAGTTGAGGCAGAAGCACTCTGGGCATTGAGACTCTTTGAGCCTGAACAAACACTTGGCGGACATAACTTTGTGATGGTCTCTGACACATTCATTTGATGACTAGAACCAAATAACGAAAAAAGGGAGTTTGGATGATCCGCAAACGTTGAAGATGTGCCGGACTTTGGCAAAACACCACTCATCGTCGACGGAATTGCTTTATGGGTTACTTCGGCTGTTGCTGAATAGTTGCGAAACCATGTGGACGACTCATTGAGACGGGCAAAATTCGGAAATCTTGTCGCGTCAATACTTCCAGCACCATTTAGCAGCGAACTCAATGCAAATTCATCAAACATGATCATCACAATTGGGGTCTTGATACCTGTTTCTCTGCTGACAGGATTCTCACTTGCCAGCGCATATCTACCCGATGCCGATGTAAACAAAAACAACCCAACTGCTACGAGTGGCACTACTGCCAAGCAACGCAGCCATGCCCTTAGAGCTGCAAAACTTCTGTATAGCGCGCTCACTCCGATGCTTGATACGACCAGTAAAAAAATATACAAAAACCCGTGCACGCCAATTGACACTTTCAATATCTGCGCAAGCCAAACACAGATCAAAATAGTGATACATCCGTTGTGAAAATATGTTGCCAAAGATGGCTTTCTTCTCAACATCTCGCCAATACCCCACAGTAAAACGGGTGGCAAGAGCGCAAGAGCGACCGCAAATACCATGACCCCACGTGATGTCACGCTGTAGACGATAAAAAAATCAGTATTTGCTCCAAGCAAACTCAGTATCGGCTGAGCAACAGCAATTCCCCATGCGGCCAGCAGGTCAAAGAACCTGGCTCTCGCCTTCATCAGAGTTTTTACTTGTGCATCTCTATTTAAAGCGGCCACCATCGCAAGTGTAAAGTAATCACGGGCTACAAGCTAAGAAACTGTACAATTGTGGCATGAAAGGTCTGCGCAAAAACCTTCTGGCAATCGCAATTGCTGCTGTCGTATTGATTGTTGGAGTGCCTTGGCTGTACATCAATGTCATCAAAGATGACGCACCGAGCCGTTTAACGCTTGACACCCAAGCACCAATTTTGGTCACTACAACCATGGGCTCTGACACCACATCAGTCGTGGTGCCAGATGGTGTCACTGGCGCATGGAAAATTGGTACTGATTCAGTCGTGGGCTATCGCGTCAAAGAGATCCTGTTTGGTCAGAGCACCGAGGGGGTCGGTCGCACCTCGGCAGTTACTGGCACACTTGAGATTAACGACAACGCCGTCACGACAGCAGAATTCATCGTTGACATGGCCACCTTTAAAAGCGACGCTGGCAAACGTGATGAGCAATTCTCTGGTCGCATTATGGACACGGCAACATTCCCGACGGCAACATTTTCTTTGACCACCCCAATTGTTCTTCCAGAAAGCGCCATCACTGGTGAAAAGTTCAGCACTACTGCCGTTGGAGATCTCTCGATGCACGGAACCACAATGGCAGTCACTATTCCGATTGAGGCACAACTGACAAAAGGCAGGGTCGCTGTCCAGGGCACGATCAACATTGTGTTTGCTGACTATGGCATTCCAAATCCATCCATTGGACCCATCAAGACAGAAGATAACGGCGACCTTGAGTTGCTGCTGTTATTTGGCCGTTGAAAATAAAAATGACCATCAAATCAACATCTCAGATAGGTCTTCAAATGGCGTATCCTGTCTTGAGGGCGATGACAAAATGACAAATCACGACAACACTCAGCCAACCAAAAATTTACTTTCTGCAGATGCAGATGCAGAACACTTAAAGTGGGTTCTTCGTTTAGAAAGTGTTCGTGCTTACGCTCGGGCTCAAGCAGCAGAAACGGCCGAGTTTCGATTACTTGCAGCAACCCTTGACCGCCGAGTAAAAAAACTTGAACACGAACTAGACACCATTCGCAGTTCACGGACATGGCGGATTGGGAGATTGGTCCTGTTTCCTGTCACCCTTGCGCGCATTGCCAGGAATCGCCTTGGTCACAACGACTAATGACATCATCATCATCGTCGTCGCCACCTCTACCACTCATCTCAATTGTCACTCCGGTGTATAACACGCCATTGCGCGTGCTCGAGGAATGTATCGCGTCAGTGCTTGCTCAGACCTACTCCAATTGGCAACTCTGTCTTGTTGACGATCAATCACCTCGGCAGGAGACCCGTGATTTCTTGGCTCGCGCAGCGCGCCAAGACTCTCGCATTATCGTGTCATATCGGGATACCAACGGCGGCATAGTCGCCACATCCAATGACGCACTTACTCTGGCTACAGGGGACTACATCGGTCTACTGGATCATGACGATGTTCTTGAACCAGATGCTCTCGCCGAAGTAGTCGCTGCCCTGCAGTCAGATCCATCTATTGACTACATCTATACCGACGAAGACCTTCTTCAGCAAGATGGCACTACTCGGGACCAGTTCCGCAAGCCAGATTGGTCGCCAGAACGGTTTAGGAATCAAATGTATGTCTGCCATTTTTCTGTGATCAAGACTTCGTTGATGCATCAGGTTGGAGGATTTCGGCCAGGGTTTGATGGCGCCCAAGATTATGACCTGATGTTGCGTATCACTGAACAGGCAGGCAAAATTCACCATATTCCCAAAGTCTTATATCACTGGCGAATCGTTGATGGATCAGTTGCCGCAGACCCGACTGCCAAACCCTACGCCTATACCGCAGGTCAAAAAGCCGTCGCTGAACATTGCCAACGCGTTGGCATTGTTGCCGATGTGAGTCCCGTTGGCGAGTTGCCGGGAAACTACAGCGTCGTGCGCAGAGTAGAGCACAACACCCCAACAATTACTGTTCTACTCACCGACACTGGCGCAGAATCAAGCGTATGGGGACTACAGCGCGTGCACGCTAATGAAACAGCAACCAACCTCAGATTGATATCCACATTTCCAAAATTAGTTGTGCGAGTAGTTCCACAAGGATCTCACTCGCGAACAGAAGTCCTCAATCATGCCGTGCAAGAGTGCGACACGAAGTTCATTGTCTTGGCAAGTGAGGCACTTGAAGTTGATTCATACAACTGGTGCGAGATCTTGCACGGTTTTGCCCGTGAACCTGATGTTGCTATGGTTTCTCCATATCTCTGGACCGCCAACTCACGACTCTTCCACGCCGGTTATCTCTTGAGACCAGATTGTATTGAGACTGCAGGCGCTCGCATAAATAAACCATTTGCCGGGTTTCGTGCTGTATTTAAATCAGATCGCGAGGTAACAGCACTCGGAACATTTTGCACAATGATTCGTCGTGATGTGTTTTGCGAAGTCGGTGGTTTTGACACATCACTCCCCGAGCCCTATGCATCTGCCGACCTGTCGCTGCGGCTCTGGCATCACGGATACAGAGTTATCGTCACCCCTCAAGCACATATGTGGTGCTTTGAGGACAACGATGATTTTTCCCGCGGTCGATACCGGATGACTGAAGAATTTCGTCAACGCTGGTCACGCCAGGTCGAACACGATCCGTATGCCGGACTGCCCCCCGAGACCGATAAATGCGAACCCTATAAACCGAAGTGGACTCCGCAAAAACTTCGGAACTTTATTTAGAACCTGACATAGTCACGTCCTGTAGGGATGAAATCGGAAAATGTAGGCGCAAGACTGCGATGCCAATACCTTTGAGCGTAAACCGAACTGACTGTGCAATCGAGGCCGACGACTCACCAACCTGGCGTGACCGAAGACCTGCAGGAATTTCCACAATCTTGTAACCACCACGCCCAGCAGAGATAAGCGCTTCGTAGGTATCGCCCAAATAATTTACCGCAAAGGACTGAGCAAATTGGTTTAGTAAAGGCGTTCTTATCAGCCGAAACCCAGATGTTGCATCTGTAATGGAAGTGTGTGCCGAACGGGACGCGCTCCAAGCAAGGATTCTCATCACCAGACGACGAGAATTACCCACAAGCATTGTGGTGTCTTGTGAAATAAACCTGCTTCCCACCACCATGTGGGCACCAGATGCGTTAGCTGCGGCAATCAGGTTCACAATTTCATCGGCTGGATGCTGACCATCGGCATCCACTTGAACAACAGCCTCGTAGCCCTTGCTGCACGCATGCTGGAATCCGGCACGCAATGCACCACCGACACCAAGATTCATTGGCAGTTCCAAAACTGCCACCCCCGCTTCTCGAGATTGCGCAGCGGTGTTGTCTGTTGAGCCATCGCTGACAACAAGAACTTGGAATCCAGATTCTTGCAGTTTATTCAACACATCCACAATCGAGTCTTGTTCGTTCAGCGCAGGAACGATAGCTAGCGTGTTTTCTTTCGTTATCAACACCACATCACTTCCCCAGCTCTGAAATCTTTTCTTCTATTTCTAATCTTAAATGCGCAATGCTCTCAGTAAGTCGGCGATTTTGATCCTGCAATCCAGAGATACTGATTGAAAGTTGAATACAAATTGCCACGAGCAGAACGACAGCACCAAGCGCTATCACTACAGCAGGAGAAACTTTGAGCCTCTCCGAGAGTGGTTCTACGATCGGAACAAAAGCACCTGAAAAAGTTCCGATGCCGCACAGCACGAGCCAACCAATCGCATATCGAAAACTGAGCCGTCTAATGCGCGCCAGATAATAAACACTGGCACCACCAAAAAATCCCAAGCAACCCACAATCAAAATTTGTGTCGTTTCAGCACTCACTTCAACAGTCTAAAGCAAGACCGCATTGCCACAGTGAAACGCGATTAGGCTGGCAATATGCCAATCCGGGGGTGTTTGACGGCAAAAATCACGCGCCAGTTCGCTCCTTTTCTTTTTGCTTTCTTTATTGCCTTCATCCCAGCCTTTGTACACATCGTTCAATATCGACAGTTCTCACCAATTGACGAACTTCGCCATCTTGACTATGCATTGCAGATCACCAAAGGCGACGTTCCAAAGCTGGGTGACAAACTTGGCCAGGATGCGATGCACGAAGAAGCATGCCGCGGTATCGACTACGCATGGCTCGACCCAGCCTGTGATTCGGTCACATTTGACCCTGTGGCATTCCGCGACGATGGATGGCAAACTGCATCTCCACATCCGCCCACTTATTACATCCTTGCGGGCATCTCCGGGCGAACATTGCGCGGCCTAGGCATCCTTGATGGCGCAGTTGATGGTGCACGCTTGATGAGTGCATTGCTTTGGGGATTTGGTTTCGTTGCAACTTTCGCTGCTGGTCGACAACTAGGCGTGCGATCGTTTCCGTTACTCGCCGGACTCACGCTTCTGATGACATTGCCAGGAGCGCTGCATTCTGCATCAATTGTGACGCCTGATTCATTTGCCATGCTGGCAGGTGGTGGAGCACTGTTGGCAGCGATTCGCTGGAAACAAGGTCTGCTGAGTACCCGCTGGTTACTTGTTGTCGGCGGCGTTGTTGGTTTCACAAAACTGACGAATCTTGTGATGCTTCTAGCGGTGGTGGCGTGGCTGGTCATTGACGCACTCCTGCAAAAACGCAATGAGCAGGGAGAACTTGCTTCGATTAAAGCCCCATTATTGATGTTTACTGCTGGCGCACTGACATCCGTAGCGTGGATTATTTTTGACAGATTGAGAGCAACAATCAGTGCAGACATCGTTCCCCAAACAATCATGCTGAAGTTTGAGGGAATTCCACCACTGAAGCATCTCCTCAATCCTGAAGTACTACTCACTTGGTTTCCACCTGGTCGTGGCTTTGACAACGCTAGGTTCTTCAATCAATACGTTTCACTCATGCGATCACTCGTGTTCCCCTTGCTTATTGGTGCCCTCATAGTGGCTGCATTGAGTATCAAAAAAAGCAACGACATCGCATCTTTGAGTCTTTACGCTGGTCTTGCCGGATTGGTCGGCGCACCATTTTTTATCATCGGAACGGCAATGACCTCTGGGATACTTGTCGGGGCAGAAGGAAGATACGCAGTGGGTCTACTCCCGATATATGTCATCGCAGTCGCGTCACAGAGCAAGGGGCGCATCGGCGATGTTCTTCTGGGCTTACTTGGAGGTAGTGCTTGGATCATTTGCACTTACGCAATTCTCGTCGGATGAACACTTCAGACGATTCGACGACTTCAGAAGCATATACCGCGCGACTGACGGCACTTTCTAGTCGATTCATTTCGCGCCTAGTTGGTGGACAACCATATCGCTGGAAGATTAGGCGACTGGCCACGGGACGCGTTCTCGAAGTCGGTTGCGGGATCGGACGTAACTTGAACTTTTTAGATTCTTGCGCAGTAGGTGTCGACCACAATTCTGCGAGTGTGGCGATCTGCACGCAACGTGGCTTCACTGCTTTTACTGCCGACAATTTTCTCTCTGCAGCCAGTTCAACGAATGGAACTTTTGACACGCTCTTGTTTTCACACGTCCTTGAACATCTCACCCTGGCTGAAGCGCTGGCAATACTAGAGACATACCTGCAATATCTTTCACCACAAGGACGCCTAATCATCATTTGCCCTCAGCAACGCGGGTTTGCATCTGACTCAACGCACATTACGTACTTTGACCTTGATGCATTACAACAACTCACTACGACTGTCAAATGCGAGAAAATCTCTTCCCAGTCTTTTCCGTTTCCTGCTTTTGTTGGCCGTTGGTTTACATACAACGAATGGATTCATGTCAGCAAACCGCCGACTAATTAGTGATTTATTTCGTGGGACAACTTGTATAGCAGTAAGATAGAAATACTATGAATATCGAAATGGGACGGATACTAAGCATCGCTTTTCGATACACTTTAAGATTTTTTCTTTCGGTCTTTGTCGGCTCCTGTGCAGCAATAGCGTGTGCACTATTGCTCCCTGCCTCGTCTCCACCTAAAACAGATCACATGGGATACGCACTGGTATACAACTTTGATCCCAACCAATTGTGGTGGGTGTTTATCATCTGGGTCACCGTCTTACCCTTAGTTGCATTTGGCACCTACATGCTTATCCCGAAGTTCGCTAGACGCCTGCCATTTTTGACTTTTCTCTTGCCACTTGAAAACGACAAGGAAGATTTTAAGATCTGGAATATTGATCCTGACGTAACGGGGGCCATTACGTCACCCGTTTTCGGTCTCCTTCGTTCCAGCATCGTCGCACTCACATTGATCGTGGCTTTCATTCAGGCACGTCCTGTTACCTCTGACTATCTGTGGCTCATACTCGTCGCGGGAACGCTCATCGGAGGACTTATACCCCAGCTTATCGCTAGGTCGGTCGTGCGATTTTGGCCAACTACCAACACTGATGGCGCCAAAACATTGAGGTCAAGTCTGACGATTATGGCAACATGGCTCGTGCTGCCAGCACTTTGGTACGTATCGCATAAAACCACAGTATTTGTGGCAAGTGAAAATAGAACGCGCTCCCTTTCTTGGCTGCCACTTTCCTGGGTTGTCGTCCCCACACTCATGCTCATATCTTTTGACATTCGCAGACTTCTACAAAAACGTTCAGTCGCAATCGCAGCCCTTGAGCGTTCCCGAATCACGTTCCTCGTTGTTCCTGTCCTTCTATTTCTTTTTACGAGCCATGCCGTGGGAGACGTCAATGAACTTGATGTGTTTCATCACGGTGAAAGCCTCACTGGTGGCCTCCGTTGGCAAAATGGAGAACTCCCTTGGAAAGACTTTTTTTTCAATGTCGGATTTCTGCCTGCCGCGATCGTACCAAGAATCAGTTTTCAACTATTTGAAACGTCCTTCTGGGGACTCATCGTCGGAACAGAGCTTATTTTTATCCCGCTCTTAATCGTTTCCTTGTATCTCTGTTCGGCTTTTTTCGCTCGTCGCAACGTGGCATTTTTGAGCATCATTGCCGTCTTTTTCTTCTTCCCCCAAAAATTCTTGTGGAGCTTTGCCGATGTCTTGCGGGGCGATGCAACACTCTTCATATTTCGCTTCATTCCACTTGCACTCATAGGCCTTCCCATCTTGTGGTTCGTAAAAAAACGGACATGGACTAGCGCATTGTGCCTTGCTGCTTCTCTCGTAGTTACAACAATATTGGCTTCAGAGATGATTGTGTACCTCATAGCCGTCGGACTTTTGGCTTTAATAATTGATTTATACGACTGGCGGGAAGGCGTCAAGCCTTGGACGCATCGTTCGCTGACACTGCGTCTTGGGTTGAGCGGCGCATTTATCGTGGCCGTCGCTGGTGTAATACTTGACCAAGCCAATGTCCTTTCAGGCTTCATAAGTTGGTGGCGAACTTTCCCAGCAGGTTGGTATCTCGAAACCGCAGTGCCACTCAATGTTGATTTAGGCAACTACCAGACACCTACAGGCATTTTAGTTATCACGCCAATACTGGTTCTTCTCGTTGGGTTCTTCGTAATCTGGCGTTTTCGTACCCGCCGGCCAATGACAAGTGAAGATTGGACGATCCTGGCACTCGCCATCGGTGGAGCTCTCTTTTTTCGGAAGACAACAACACGGCCAGATCAGCATGTTTATCAATCACTCATTGCCATGTTGCCTGTACTGATCTATGTCATTCAGCGTGGTGGAGAATTACTTGGCAATCTCGCCCAACCATTTCGAGCAGTCAACATACAGATTCAGGGCCGCGCCTGGATCTGGTTGTTTATTGGACCGCTGCTTCTCTTGCCCGGCGCGCCTTTGGTCAGTGCGCTTGACCAGACCGTGACATCGCTTCCAAGTCGTGTTCACACAGTTGCCAACTACCCAGCGACAGTGCAGCGTTTGGGTTACTACGCCGACACTGCCTATGTCAATAAGGTCGCTGCTCTAAGAACTTTCTTTAAAGAAAATATCGGAAAAAATGCTCATGTCTATGACTTCAGCAATTCATCATCTTTATACAACTTTTTACTCAATCAAGTTCCGGCCACACAATTCAGTTACGTCGTGCAAAGTGCAACTGCAAAGAGCCAGGCTCAAGTCATTAACTCAATGCGCCAACAACGCCCTGAAGTTGTCGTGTACGCATCTGCTGGCGGGCTCAATGAATGGGATCAAGTCGAAAACGCCGTTCGCCACTACGACATTAGTGAATACATTCTACGACACTATTCTCCGTGGCTTGAATATCTTGGTGAAACGTTACTGATTCGTAATGACCTGAAACTAGGGGCGGGTCTCTCACCAACAACCCCGCCAAGACCTTCAATTAGCCAAGAGAAACGTATGCTTCGGAGCACTTTCGACGCGACCACAAGTGAGTCAGTAGTGACATGTAGGTGGGGACATGCTGGACAGTTCATGACAACGCGACCAGACTCTGCTGGAATACCGATCACTCGCTCAGAAGTCACTGGAGTTCTCATCTTGCACGGATGGACACCAAGTCTTGACGATACTCCCACCAAAATTGTCGTATCTCAGAACAACAAAGTGATTCATACCGGAACAACCTCCCTGTCACGCAATGACCTAGGCATCAGTATTTATAGCACTGGTCCCCAGCCAGGTTTCTGGTTTGAAATTCCGCTAACAACTCCAGATGTCTCAGATTCAGACATCGCCATTTTTGCTGTGCGAGACGACCAATTAGTGCCCCTTACACGCATGTTTGGTTCAGCGCCATTGCTGTCTTCATTACTCGTAGACGGCGTCACGATGAAAGTTGTTGAGCCTGCTGCCGGACAAATAGTTGGTCAATTTGATCCACCAAAGATTAAGTCTTCAGATAACGGAAAAATTTTGATTGGTCTGAGTGCCGAGCCAAAATATCTTACCCTGCTTGATTTACCACCCAACTACCGTGATTTTTCGTGGATGATTCTTCGCAGCAAAAACGGTTTTCCCGACAACGAACTACTGCTCTACGATGAAGGTCTTGACGCCAAGCGCGCAATTGCATTCAGCACAGATAACGGCAGGCAGGTCGGAGGAGCCCAAGTGGCATCGTGCCCTACTTGGTTTGGATGGGAAACCAATCAGATTGTCCTGCAATCTGACGCACCACTTGGTGATACGTCAATTGCATTGAGCAAGATAGATTGAGCCAGTGACCCAAAGTCAACAAATCCCCTCCCCAAAAATTGGTATTTTGATCGTTGCATACAACGCAGAATCCACCCTCACTGATGTTTTGAACCGAATCCCTGCAAAATTAGCTCCAGATATTTCTGCGGTCCTGGTCTGCGATGACGCCAGCCATGATCGTACCCACGAAATGGCACTTGATTATCAAAAGTCAACTTCTCATCTGCCCCTTCACATTGTTCGACACCCAGTCAATCTGGGTTATGGAGGCAACCAAAAGGCTGGATACGTCTGGGCATCGGAGCTTGGTCTTGACATCGTTGTTCTCTTGCACGGCGACGGTCAATATGCTCCCGAGATCTTGCCCGAGATGATTGCGCCTTTGCTTAATGGCTCCGCTGACGCCGTCTTTGGTTCGCGCATGATGCAGCGCGGCGCGGCGCGCAACGGTGGAATGCCACTTTACAAATTCGTCGGCAACAAAATATTGACTCGCTGGGAAAATGCGATGACTGGAACCACCCTGTCTGAGTGGCACAGTGGCTACCGCGCGTACTCAATGTTGACATTGCAAAAGCTTGCTCTCCAGTGCAACTCAGATGGATTTGATTTTGATACGCAGATCATTTTGCAACTACACGCCTCAGGGGCTCGAATTGCAGAAATCCCGATACCGACCTACTATGGAGATGAAATTTGCCATGTTGATGGTCTCAAATATGGCCGTCAAGTGATGATTGAGACCTTGCGCTATCGACTTCATAAAATGGGCTTTGGATCAGGTAAATATGTTCTACAAAATCACGCCTATGAGATAAAGGCATCGGGTGATTCGTCACACGGGATCTTGCTTCATCAACTCAGCAAAAAATCCAACTGCCATGTCCTTGATATCGGTTGCTCTGATGGCTCTCTTGGCGAGCGCGTTCGTGCACTTGGTCACGTCGTCGTTGGTGTTGACGTTGAGTGTCATGCTCTCGTCGAAGATCGCCTTGACAAATTCATTCAAGCCGACCTCGACAGCGGTCTTCCAAAAGATCTTCCGGGGCCATTTGACATTGTCCTTTGTGCCGACGTTGTTGAGCATGTGCGACAGCCCGATGTCCTTTTGAAAGAAATCAGAAGTGTGCTCGACGTTGGCGGAAGTCTTCTCGTCAGCATCCCAAACTTTGGGCATTGGTATCCCCGATTAAGGACCTTATTTGGATTCTTTGATTACGATCGCAGAGGGATTCTTGACCAGACACACGTGCGTTTCTTCACCCGCCGCAGTTTCGAGCGTCTTGCTCGCACGGCAGGATACAGCGTGCAACGAGTGTCATGCACGGGTTTTCCATTTGATATTCTTTCACGGGGCAACACCAAGGTTCCAAAGTTTGCAATTGCCCCTTTTCGACTTTTAGATAAATTCCTTATCAAACTCCGCCCACCCTTTTTCGCCTATCAATTCATCTATGAACTCAAGCCATGAATGCTGATAGTCCATCAAATGGAACGACAGTTCTTGACCTTTTGGAACTCAGGAAAAGATTGCCAGCCCTCAAGGAAGGATTCAGCACTGGTCATCCCTATAAACATGTCGTCATTGATGAGTTTCTAACACCACAAGTCTTTCAACGTGCACTGACCGATTTTGACCTTGTAAGCAAAGAACAGTGGACGGGATACCTACACATAAACGAGCGAAAGTTTGCCAACTCCGAGCCATCCACTTGGGGGCCAACTTTGCGTCAAATAGCCGCTGAACTGAACTC